>ERZ1740068.22-NODE-22-length-88348-cov-27.162980_pt1 | contig 88348 bp, 73 predicted proteins | sample MGYA00581735_ERZ1740068 | MGnify/ENA primary metagenome ERZ1740068 (study PRJEB43018, sample SAMN04849740) | marine metagenome | isolation source: floating plastic debris | place: Pacific Ocean | collected 2008-08-30 | study: EMG produced TPA metagenomics assembly...
CACTGGTGGCCTACACATCGCTCTAACGCTCTTCACTAAGTCGGATTTGGTATGACACGATGCCGCCCCAGCAACTGAGCTGCGTGCTGGATATTGGCAGCGGACTGGGATTGAAGCAGGTAGAGAAACTGGACGCGCTCTTTGCCTGCTCCTGTTGTCTGGCTGGCCAGAAGAGCTTTTAGGTCTGCCGAACTTTCTTGAATCTGTAACTTGTAGACTCCAGACATCGCCGATTTCTGTGGGGGGACTCCTCTATCCTATCTGTAGTCTCACTTTCTGGGCTTGGTATTAGGGGGAGCTGGCGGCAAAGCGATCGAGTTTTCCCTGAATATTCGGGTGCGAGGACGAATAGCGAACAATCCAAAGCGCGCGCCAACTGGCCCTCAACGGGGGCAGCCGTCAGATCGCACTGCGAGTTCGGGCGATCGAGCGCGCTTTGGGGTTCCATCTGCTGGCGGCAAAGCGATCGAGTTTTCCCTGAATATTCGGGTGCGAGGACGAATAGCGAACAATCCAAAGCGCGCGCCAACTGGCCCTCAACGGGGGCAGCCGTCAGATCGCACTGCGAGTTCGGGCGATCGAGCGCGCTTTGGGGTTCCATCTATCGTTTCTATTTGCCTGGAGGCCGCTCGTGAAACCTATCTACCTTGCCCTTTACTGGGCAACGCACTGGGCAACGCACTGGGCAATGCGCGCTGGGAGTGGGATGTGGAGTTCGCCGAGCGCATCGGCGTTCGCGGACGGCGAAGAGCAGTTTCCCTATGCATTCTTTGTGGCGCTGATCGCGACGATCGGGCTGGGTTTGGGCCTGTGGGCGACCCACGCCAGACAGCAGCAGTCGCTGGCGATCGATGACTGCATCGAGGCCGAGCTGGTGCAGGACGCTTCGGCGGTGAACCTCGAGCGGGCGGCGGCGATGTGCGAAATGAAGTGCATTCGCGGCGAGCTGTCGGAATGTTTATGAGGCGCTCGCTTCGGACTCGACCGGTGTGGCCAGATAGGGCGCTGAGCTCTCGATCTGCCAGTCCAGCGGTGTCGTGGTGGCGCGTGGCGCGATCGCGAGCCGCTCGATGTGACTGGCGAGTCGCAGTGCTTGCAGGGCCTGTTCGCCACCGACCGAAGGTGGCTCGCTGCCGCGCACGCACTGCATAAAGTGTTCGAGTTCGGCGTGGAGCGGCTCGATGTTGCTGGTACGCACGCGCTCGATCGTGCCGTCCTGACGGTAGAGCACCTGGCCGTGTTCGGTGGTGTAGTCGGCGGTGGTCTGACGGTGGATCGAGATGTCGTGATTGAGGAAGTCCGCTTCGGTGAGCGACTTGCGGCAGTGGGCGACGATCGTCCGGCGCTTCTGGTGGGTGATCTTGCTGGCGGTGAGGGTGGCGATCGTCCCGTTCTCGAAGTCGAGCGTGGCGGTAACGTAGTCCAGATAAGGCGATCCGGGAGCCCGACTGCCGCTGGCCGTTAGATGGACGATCGGGTGAGGATTGAGATCGAGAATCAGGTCGATGTCGTGGATCATCAGATCGAGCACCACCGACACGTCGTTGGCGCGATCGGAGTAAGGACTGAGACGATGAGCTTCGAGTGCGACGATGTCCTCGTTCGAGAGCACCTTGCTGAGTTCCTTAAAAGCCGGGTTGAAGCGCTCGATATGGCCCACCTGAAGGATACAGGCAGCTTCGGCGGCGGCCTTGACCAACGATTCGGCTTCTTCAATGCTGGCCGCGATCGGCTTTTCGATTAGGACATGCACCCGCGCGGCAAAACAGGCGAGACCGACAGCGTGGTGCAGCCGGGTCGGGACGGCCACGCAAACGGCATCGACGAGCGGCAGCAAGTCGCGGTAGTCCTCGAAAAAGGCGATCCGGTAGCGCTTGGCGATCGTCTGGCCGCGCTCGACGCTCGCGTCGGCGACGCCGACGAGTTCGACATCTTTTAACAGGCTCAACACGCGCGTGTGGTGCTGTCCCATGTTGCCGACGCCAATGACTCCCACCTTGACGGGGGCGGCGGGGGTCGGGCGGGCTGTGGGGGATTCTAGGCTCACGTCGAGGTCGCGTGGATTGTTACAGACCGTAAAGCTAGGGCGATCGTATCACAGGAGTAGCGATGGCGCGCCTCGGTCGCACAAGCCGGAGAGGCGTGAGACGATCGAGGGCGACGGAGGGCGATCGCTAGCCGAACGTCGAACCGTTCCAGCCCCACATCGAGCGCGTCACGTCAGAGAATTCGATATACGTGCGATCGCCCGCAACGCCGAGGTGGGCAGTGACGCGCTCGCAGAAGACCTGGCTCATGGCTTTCGTCTGCTCCGGTGGCATCGTGCCGATGCTTTTAATCTCGATATAGCAAGCGGGAGCGGCGCGGCCACCAAAGGTCATCGGGACGTCGTCTTCAAGCGCCGTCATCACGTAGGCTTCGGACTTGCCGAGCTGCTGGGCGAGCTGAGCGGAAAGCTCCACCAGTAGGGCGTCGGCGGCAGCGCGATCGGCTAGCTGGGCGGAAGTCTTGACGTGAATTAGGGGCATGGCGGCGATGCAAAATAGGGCGCGGTTTCGGTGGGCGCGCGGACAGTGTGGCGGTTCGAGGGATCGAGCGCGAGCCTTCTCCTCGGGGTCGGCCCACGAGACGACCGTAGCGCACCGGCGAGATTCAGGTCGCGATCGCGCCGAAATTTATCGAATTGAGGCGATGTTTCAGCGATTCCGTGAGCTAGTCTGGACGTAACGGGCCGGTAACAACAGGCCGCCCCGCGTCGCCACCGGCTCGCTATTGCCATGAACCTGCTGAAATTCTCGATCGTCGCCATCCCGTCGCTGTTTACGAGCTTCATCGTTATCGACTTCGTTTACACGCTGTACCGCACCATCGACCCGAGCCCCGGCGCAGTCCTGCGGCGCAATCCCCACATCCGCGAAGCCGCCGAGCTGTACGAGCGTCTAGCGAAGGTGGAGACGGTCGCGTTTCAGTCCTATCTCAAAGCCCCCAACGTCGAAGCACTACAAATCGCCCGCGATCGCCTGATCCAAGTCCGCGCGATCGCCCAGCGTGCCGACCTACGCTTTAAGCGCCGCGTTCTGAAGTTCGCCATCTGAAGTTCGCCATCTGAAGTTCGCCGTCGTGTAGCCGCTCGGCTCGCCATGCTTCTCTGAATCTCGCGACGGGTAAATATTTTGAGCGGACGAGAGACTGAGAGTTCCAGCATCTGGTAGGACGCGAGGCTTCTCGGTTTCTTCGCGAAGACTGGCGGCGGCGATCGTGCTTTATTCCTCCCTGTAGCTCGATCGCGCGATCGTCGAAGCTCGTGCTTCGTCTAGTCGGCGTCCAGCCACAGCTTGAGTCCGATGGTGATGAGCGCCGTGGCAATACTGCCCAGCAGCGTAATTCGCACGATGCGGTTGTACTTGCGCACCTCGATCTCCGCCAGCTTCTCCGCCGTCTCCACGCTTGCCTCCATCGACTGACGCACATAGCGGTCTAGCTCTCGTGCTAGCGCTGCAACCACTGCCACGATCAGTGCCGCGTCGTCCGCCAGCCCCGCAAACGGAATAAAGTCGGGAATCGCATCGAGCGGTGAGATGAGGTAAATCAGCGCCCCGATCGCCAGCGCCTTCGCACTCCACGCCGCCTGCGGGTCGCGAATCATCTCGAACAGGCTCCGCACCTTCGGCCACAGCTCGCGAATCGGCCCTCGATTCATCTCCGGCAGGCGCTTGATGATTTTGCCGATATCTTCTGGCTTGGCGTTGCGTGCCAGTTTCTCGAAGCGGCGCTCGATATCCGCGCGATCGGGCAAGTTCGGCAGATTCGCCCAGACGCGCTCGAAGGGATTCATACTTTTTTCGTCCGGCGTCTCATCGCCCAGGTCGGCGGGCGCAGGTGGAGCTTGGCGCTGCTGCTGAAACTGACGGTACTGTTCGAGCAGGCGATCTTCGAGCTGCTTCGGACGCACGCGATCGAGCCAGGTTTCGGCGGACTTGCGTGCCGGGTCGTCGGTCTCTTCGACGATCGTCACGATTGGCCGATTTTTCGGCTCAGAGTCAGGCTCAGAGTCAGGCTCGCGCTCGCTCGACTTCGACGCCTTCGAGCCCAATGACGACAACATCTCGAGATCGTCGCCAGCGCGCTGGCGAATCTTCTCCCAGACCGAATCGCGTGGCGCTTTGCTCGAAGCGTCCGGCTGTGGTTCGCTCGGCTCCGGCCTCTTCGGCTCGGCGGGCGGCGCAACTGGGCGATCGCGTCGAGGGCGAAAGCGTCGAAACCAACCGGGAGAGCGACGATCGCGCGGCATAGGGCAGTGAAGAGGGCAAGTAACCTGAAGCGCCTGAGCTCCCCCCATTAAAACACTCACCCAAACAAAAAAAGAAGCCGCCGGGCGTACCCGGCCAGCTTCTCGAGAAGGCTTACACATACGAGGCAGCTTTGGCCCGAACTCGCGCGACATCGCGACCGGGCCAGACGATCGCCTAGGCGTCGTAGTAGAGCTCGAACTCGAAGGGGTGGGGACGCAGACGCATCGGGTTGACTTCGTTGTCGAGCTTGTACGTGATGTAGTTGTCGATGAAGTCTTCCGTGAACACGCCGCCGGCCGTCAGGAAGTCGTGGTCTGCAGCCAGGGCGCTCAGCGCGCTTTCCAGCGAGCCGGGAGCCGAAGGAATCTTCGCCAGCTCTTCGGGGCTCAGTTCGTAGATATCCACATCCAGCGAGCTGCCCGGATCGATTTGGTTCTTGATACCGTCGATACCGGCCATCAGCATCGCGGTGAAGCTGAGGTAGGGGTTTGCGGTGGCGTCGGGGCAGCGGAACTCGAAGCGCTTGGCTTTCGGGTTGGAGCCGGTCAGCGGGATGCGAACCGAAGCCGAGCGGTTACCTTGCGAGTAGGCCAGGTTCACCGGAGCTTCAAAGCCCGGAACCAGGCGCTTGTAGGAGTTGATCGAGGGGTTCGAGAACGCCAGGATCGAAGGCGCGTGCTTGAGGATACCGCCGATAAAGTAGAGCGCAGTTTGGCTCAGGTCAGCGTAGCCATCGCCGAAGAACAGGGGCGCGCCGTCTTTCCAGACTGACATGTGGGTGTGCATACCCGTGCCGTTGTCGTTGAAGACCGGCTTCGGCATGAAGGTCGCGGTTTTGCCGTGCTTGCGCGCGACGTTTTTGACGACGTACTTGTAGGTCAGGACGTTGTCAGCAGCAGCGATCAGGTCGGAGAAGACCATGCCGAGTTCGCACTGACCGGCGGTTGCCACTTCGTGGTGGTGCTTCTCGACGGGGACACCGCACTTGGCCATCGTCAGCAGCATTTCGGTACGGATGTCTTGCAGCGTATCCGAGGGTGCGACGGGGAAGTAACCGCGTTTGTAGCCGGTTTTGAAGCCGAGGTTCGGTTTGCCGGGAGCGCCGTCGTCTTTGCGACCGGTGTTCCACTGTGCTTCGACCGAGTCGATGTGGTAGTAGCCTTCGCTTTCGTTTTGGGCGTAGCGAACTTCATCGAAGACGAAGAACTCGGGCTCGGGGCCGCAGTAGACGGTGTCGCCGATGCCGGTTTCTTTCAGGTAGTCGAGACCTTTTTGGGCGATCGAGCGGGGGTCGCGATCGTAAATCTCACCAGTGCGCGGCTCTTTAATCGAGCAGATCATGCTCAGGGTCGGCACTTCCATAAACGGGTCGATCCACGCCGTGGTCGGGTCGGGAACCATCGCCATATCCGAAGCGTTAATGGCTTTCCAACCGCGAACGCTGGAGCCGTCGAACGCGACACCGTCAACGAAGGCGTCTTCGTCGATGTAGTCCTTGTAGAACGTGCAGTGCTGCCAAATGCCGAAAATATCGACGAACTTGAGATCGATCAGCTCGATCCCCTCATCTTGAATCATCTTCAAGACTTCCTGTGCGGTTGCAGCCATTAAGTTAATTCTCCGTAGTTCTGAGGATTTAGATGGGCGACCGGTTCGGAATGTGTCGATACCCCCACCTGCGGGTTCGAGCGCAATAACAGGAGATCTCGAAAAAGATCTCATGCTCTCTAATGCCTGAGACATCCTAGAGACTTACTGCTACGGAATTTTGTAAGCTGTGATACGAACCATCGCCGGATTTTGGCGGCTTTGCTAGCGAGTGCCCGTAAGTACACGAGTCGCGAGGATTGTGCCCCGCAGCAGTTTCGGCGTGGCCTCACTTGCGCTCCACGCGCGCCTCGCTTGAGCCGCACACATGCGGTCGGGCCTTTTGCGGGCAAGCCTTGCGCGAGTAGGCGTCGTCTTATCGCCACCCTGCCGTCTCCGGAGAGTATGAACTATTATTGAGGACGCGAGAGCACTCGCCTTTCTTGACAAATAATCAATAAGAACCCGCTCCGGTTAGAGATATATAAGAGGAAATATGCAGGACGCGATTTCGACTTTAATCAAGACATATGACATTACCGGTCGCTATCTCGACCGATTTGCGATCGACCGCCTCGAGTCTTACTACACGACGGGAGAGGCGCGCGTTCAGTCCGCCGCGATCGTCAACTCTCAGGCGTCAGCGATCGTCAAGGCAGCGGGCGCGCGTCTGTTTTCCGAACTGCCCGAGCTGATCCGCCCCGGTGGCAGCGCTTACACCACGCGCCGCTACGCCACCTGCCTGCGCGATATGGACTACTACCTGCGCTACGCCACCTACGCCTGGGTCGCAGGAGATATGAAGGTGCTTGACGAGCGGGTGCTCAACGGCCTACGCGAAACCTACAACTCGTTGGACGTGGCGATCGGGCCGACGGTCAATGGCATCGCTATCCTGGGCGAAACGGTCAAGAGCGTCCTGGCCGACGCGGGCATCGAGAACGTCAGCTTTATCGACGAGCCGTTCGACCACATGGTGCGATCGCTGGGCGAAACCGACGTTTAAAGCCGGGGTTTAACCGGCGCTCGATACCCGGTTAGATTCGATTCAAAACCTTTCAAAACTTTTAATACTCCTGCGCTGCTGCGGTTTCCCGGCTCTGCTGTCCTGCATTGTCCGACGGTGGGAATCGCAGCAGTTTTTTTGCGGTGCGGGATAATAACGAAGCGACGTTCGATTTCGATATCCCTCTCAACCCTATGCTGCCTCGCGAAGACCTACTCAAGACTGCCGAACACCGCGACTGTTTGGCGCGCGTTATCGATCGCGCGAACGATGCGATCCGCTCTTGGGAGATCGTCTGCACGGATTTCCTCTCGCCGCCGGAGCTCGCCGAGGTGAAGGCGGCTTTTGCGCGGCTGACGGACGTGACGGTGGTTCCCTGGGGCGGCTACCCGCAGGCGGAGCGCCAGCGCTGCGCGATCGCGCGATCGGAGCTGCCGATCGACACCAGCCACGTCGAACTTTCCGTCCTGGAGGTCGCGGGCAATTTCCTCTTTGACACCGCGACGCACCGCGACTTCCTCGGTTCGATGCTGGGCACGGGCATCGTTCGCGACAAGACGGGCGACATTCTGCTGTCGGGCGATCGTGGCGCGCAGGTCATCGTCACGCCAGAGATCGCGCCGTTCTTGGAGACGAGCCTGGTGCAGGTGCGATCGGTGCCGGTGAAGACACGGGCGATCGAGCCGAGCGAGCTGAAGGTGCGCCCGCCGAAAGTCAAAGAAATCACCACGGTGGAGGCGTCGATGCGGCTCGATGCGATCGCCTCGGCGGGCTTCGGGATGTCGCGCAGCAAAATGGCTGGACTAATTGGCTCGGGCGACGTGCGGGTCAACTGGAAGGAGGTGTCGCAGTCGAAGTACAACGTCAAGTCCGGCGACCTAGTGGCGATTCGCGGAAAGGGTCGCTTGGAGGTCGGCGAGGTCAACATCACGAAGAAAGAACGTTTCCGCGTTCAGCTCACGCGCTTTTACTAGAAGCTGTAGTCGATCGTCTGCAACGTCACGAAAACTTCAGCCAGTCGAACAGCATTTCCACCGCCACCGTCACGCCTGCCGCCCACTCGGGCATTGGAAGCGCCCCAGCAGAGTCTTCAAATACTTCGATCGCTTGCTACGATCTAGCCATGAGGCTAACTGGCAACATCATCATCCCTGAGGCAAAACTCACTCGCTACCTACTCGTTCCACAAGAACACGACGATAAGTCTAAGTTCCTCGCTCGTGCGGGCTTCACGCAAGAAAATCCAGCGTGTCTGCGTCAGGCATTGCTCGACCTCATTGCGGCCAACGACGCAATATTCGATCGCCAAGAACGCCACGGCAAGTTTTATCGCGTTGAGGGAGAGTTGCAAGGCGTGAACCGAGTGTTGCTCGTTGTCACCATCTGGCTCGAACGTGTTGCGGATGGCAGCGTCCGGTTTGTCACTCTCTTTCCAAAAAAGTAGGATCGTGAACTCAGCTATGGAACTCGAACTTTATACCCGCGTTGCTCTGACCCGCGACATTCCCGAGCGCAATCTCAAGCGGGGTGACGTTGCGATGTTGATCGATACGGTTCCCGATCCGGATACGGGTAAGGATGACTATATTCTTGAGATTTTTAATGCGATTGGGGAGACGCTTGATGTGGCGATCGTGCCGCCGACGGCGATCGCTCCGCTGCGCGCGAATGAGGTTTTGAGTGTGCGGGTGTTGGCTGAGGCTTGATTCTTGAGCAGGTGATGCCTGCTACCTATTGTCTCCACGCTTGGTGTCGGAATGATCTGCCCTATGTTGGCGACGCGGAGCGTCTGGGAATTGCGTTGCTCACGCGGAGCGTGGGAACGATTCAAAAACTCTTACTTGCTTCCGTTATTTAGAACAGCATGATACTGAATGGAGCGAAGAGCTTTCATTTTCTCATCTTGAGTCTGTGCCAGGATCTCACGCTCCATTTGAATATAGATATCTTTTCCTAGAATTTCAAAGTACAAGTTGTCCCCTTCATAACTTTCTATCGAGTTATGCTTTAGCCACTCATGAAACCTAGGGTGCCTTGTTAGGAAATCTAGCTTCAGTCGATTTTCTTTACGTACAACCTCTGCCACTTTTTGCTTTGACTCAAGGTCTATATCAACTAGGTATACACATTCATCAAAGTCGGCGGCTTTATGGTAAGCCTGACCTGTATTATAGTTGGAGCAATGGTGCAGTTTGATTGAAAATATTTCAGATCCTAAGCCTGTAGTAAAGGAGGTAGCCTTTGAATCATTGCCAAGCTTATACTCCACATCTTTGTAGTATATGTTTAAAATAAAGAGTGCGGCCAAAGCTCGAATAAAGTGCTTTATGTTTCCTTTTTTCAGGTCTTTTAATCTATCGTGTTTAACAGCCTGATAAGCTTTCGACCAATCAGAGCTGCTCGAACCTCTCTTGTTTGCTTTCTTAAGTGGAGTCAGGATTTTATTGTCTTGCTTGCTTAGGTAAAAGTTGGGTGCAGCAACAATAACTTTTTTTTGACTTAAACACCACTTTTGCTCAAGTAGATCAATACAGTCAGTGTCGAAGTAAAGATCTTTTCGAGTTTTTCCTGTGGGTATAGATCCTGCGATGCGCTCAAATAAGTCTTTAGATATAGATTCTATTTCAATTACACATCTAATCAGTAGATCGGAGATCCTCACTGAATAGATAGACAACTGACGGTCGTCAAGATGAATGAAATTAGATAGTTCAATAACTTCTTTCTCAAGATTTTTGTATATTGGCCAGTAAAAGTTGGTCGCCATCGTTAATTATTTGATTGGTAGGATGCGTTAGACGGCGATAACTTTTGAGATTCACTAAAAATGAGAATCCGTCGTAACGCATCGCGATATTATCCCGCTTTTCACAAGCTCGCGATGCGTTACGGCTGCGCCTAACAGATCCTACCGTTCGCGATCTCAATCGCCCAGAAGCAACGCCTCCCGGTGAACGTGAAGCAGCGAGAACTGTGACACCGCATCCTCCGCCAACGGATCGATCGCAGCAATAACCCGATCGAACATCTCCACCACCTGCGACGGACGCAACAAATTCCCATCGTTGTAGCTCGTGCCGCGATAGCGGATTTTTGCTCGATCGGGGTCGCCCGCCCCGTTCGACTCCACCACCTCCAGCTCGAACAGACGCTCGCGCAGATTAAACGTCCGCACCTTGCCCTTCTTATTCGTCCGCTGGCTCATCACCTCCGTCTCGGCCAAAATGCGATCGCACCAAGCTTCCCAATTGTTCGATCCTTGGGGCGACTCCAGCTCCGTTTCCACCGTCAGCTCGTAAATCGCCTCCGTCAAACACTGCGTCACCGACGGTGACTTCACCGGCACTTCCTCCACGCGGTACACCGGCATCCCCTCGGGGAAATGCTCCTTCAGCCGCGCCTCGAACGTCTCAATGTCCATCGGTTTCGCCAGCTCGAACTCGACGATTTCGCCACTGCTGGTGTAGCCCAACGGCAGTGCGTTCGCCGGAGCGATACGCGGACTGGGATGGTAGCCGCCGCTAAACGACACCGGAATCGAGGCGCGGCGCATAATCCGATCGAACAGGCGCACCAAATCCAGGTGGCCGGTCAGCGCCATATTGCCCTCTTTGCCAAACCAGACCCGGAACCGCTGCACGCGATCGGTCTTCGGCATAAAGTGCCCTTCAAACTCCGGGATCGGTGGCGGCGGCACGACGATATTGTGGCCGAAGTCGGGGCTGCAAACGCCGCACTGGTAGCAGCTCGCATAGGCGCAGTCGGGAACGGTGGCCGCTTCGAGTGCCAGCTTGAGATCTTTGAGCAGCCAGTCGCGATCGATACCGGTGTTGAGGTGATCCCAAGGCAGTGGAGTGGTGTAGCGCGACTCGTCGGCGGTGGCGTCGCGGTTAGCCGAGCCGTCGTCGTTAAAGACGCTCCACTCGCCGCTATCGATCTGGCGGTATTTCCAGCTTAGGCCCGCTTCCTCGATCGCCTGCTGCCACGCACCAAACGCCCGCTCCAGGCTTTCCCACCAGGAATCCATCCCCGCGCCCAGTTCCCAGGCGCGCAGCACCACCGGCGCAAGACGGCGATCGCCCCGCCCGATAAAGTCCTCCATCGCCGAGATGCGGTAGTCGGTGTAGTTCACCTTGACGCCGCGCATCCCCCGAAATGCGTCGTAGAGCAGATCGCGCTTGCGGGCAAATTCGCTGCTCGACACCGAGTGCCACTGGAACGGCGTGTGGGGCTTCGGCGTGAAGTTCGAGATTGTGATGTTGAGATTCAGCGGGCGGCGCTTGTTTTTGTTGCCGTACTGGCGGCACTCCTTCTTCAGCCAGCGCACGGTCTCGGCAATGCCCAGCACATCGGCGTCGGTCTCGCCGGGAAGGCCGATCATAAAATAGAGCTTGACCTTATCCCAGCCGCTTTCGTAGGAGGTCTTGACGCCGCGCAGCAGCTCCTCGTTGGTTAGACCTTTATTGATAATGTCGCGCATCCGCTGGGTTCCGGCCTCGGGCGCGAAGGTGATGCCGGACGTGCGCATCCCGCCGATGATGTTGGCGATATTTTCATCGAAGCGATCGACCCGCTGGCTGGGCAGGGACAGCGAGACGTTTTCGTCCTTGAGGCGGTTTTTAATCTCCATGCCCACCGCCGGAAGCGACAGGTAGTCCGAGCAGCTCAGGGACAGCAATGAAAACTCGTTATAGCCGGTGGCACGCATGCCTTTTTCGATCGTCTCCACCACCTCTTCCGGCTCCACGTCTCGCGCCGGTCGGGTCAGCATTCCCGGCTGGCAGAAGCGACAGCCCCGCGTGCAGCCGCGCCGAATTTCGACGGTCAGGCGATCGTGGACAGTTTCGACGTAGGGCACAAGGCCGATCGAGTAGGCGGGCATCGGTTTGGCGACGCGGCGCAGCACTCGCTTCGGCACGTCCGGGTGGTTGGGATGCACCGAGCCGTCTTCGGCCATGTCGTAAAACATCGGCACGTAGACACCGGGAACCTGCGCCAAGTCCAGCAGCAGATCGCGGCGGCTCAAACCGGCGGCTTTGTCCTGCTCGATAATCAGCCCGACTTCTGGCAGCAGCTCTTCGCCATCGCCGAGCGCCACAAAGTCGAAAAACTCAGCGTAGGGTTCGGGGTTGGAGGTGGCGGTTTGTCCCCCAGCGAAAATCAGCGGGTCTTGGAAGCCGCGATCGAGTCGTTCCTGCCAGGTGAGCGGCACCTGCGCCAGACTCAGCATTTCGAGAATGTTGGTCGCGCCGAGTTCGTAACTGAGGCTGAAGCCGAGGATGTCGTAGTCGGTGAGGGGGCGACGGGACTCGACGGCGAAGAGGGGGGTGTCGCTCTCGCGCAGTTTGGTGGCAAGGTCGGCGGCGGGGAGGTAGGCGCGATCGCAGAGCTGGCGGGGCTGGGCGTTGAGGATGCTGTAGAGAATGATGTGGCCGAGGTTGGACGCGCCGACTTCGTAGATTTCGGGGTACGTCAGCACCCAGCGGACGTTGGCGCTATCCCAGGGTTTGTGAACGGCTCCGAGTTCGTTGCCCAGATAGCGGGCGGGGCGGTTGATTTCGGGGGTGAGGAGCTGTTCGACGGCGATCGGCATGGTTTGACGCGGCACGCGCGGGGTTTGTCGGTGCGCTGCTTATGATATCGCTTTAACGATTTTGCTACGATCGCGATGCTGGAAGTCGTAGGTTTGGCATGGTGCAAGTAACGGCAGCAACGGATCGCTTGAGTTTGGCGGATTTCTTCGCGCTAGGATTCCGGGGCGATCGCAACTACGAACTAGAGCGGGGCTACTTACGGGAAATGCCAACCGAGAGCGATTTGAATTTGCGGATTGCTTCGTTAATTTTCGCGCAGCTTTTGCAGCTCGGGATTCCGCCTGCGCGGTTGCGGATCGGTACGGAGATTGTGGTGCAGAGCGATCGGGCGACGGTGCGGCGTCCGGATTTGGTGGTGTTATCGGAGGGGTTGGTGTTGGCGTTGTCGGAGGCGGGTAGTTCGACGGTGATGCCGGAGTTTCCGATGCCGGATTTGGTAGTGGAGGTGGTGTCGCCGGGTCGGGAGAATGCGGTTCGGGATTATCGCTACAAGCGATCGGAGTATGCGGTGTGTGGGATTCGGGAGTACTGGATTGTCGATCCGGGACGTGGGGTGGTGTCGGCGTTGGAGTTGGTGGAGGGGTTTTATGAGGTGGTGGAGTTTGCGGCGGGCGATCGGGTGGTTTCGCCGTTGTTTGGGGATTTGGGGGTGACGGTGGGGAAGGTTTTAGGGCTTTCGTGAGGTGTTGGTTTGTGGTGACTGTAGAGAATGATGTGGCCGAGGTTGGATGCGCCGACTTCGTAGATTTCGGGGTAGGTGAGTACCCAGCGGACGTTGGCGCTATCCCAGGGTTTGTGAACGGCTCCGAGTTCGTTGCCGAGGTAGCGGGCGGGGCGGTTGATGTCGGCGGTGAGGAGCTGTTCGACGGCGATCGGCATGGCGAGTATTGAATGCGCAAGCTACATTATGGATAGCATGTTATCGCTTGAATTGGCGGTTTGTACCAATACCAGGAACAAAAATCGATGTATCTAAAAGTGAGAACTTTCAAGTTAAGCAACTAATTAAAGCTCTACACTTTATTTTGCGCAGGCAAGCATTTTTTATCATGCAACAGTTAATAGAAGCCGATCAAGAAGTCGTAAGTTTATGAAAGAGCAAGAAATCGACAGTCTAATCAAGTTTATTGAACAAAGGCGAAAGCAGCGTGATTTAGAAGTCACAGAGGAATCTATCAGGACTCTGGTAGATGAAATGTACCCTCAAGAATCGACTAAATTTAGGCAGCGTGTTGTCAACGAATACATCAATCATCAGACAAGCAAGAAAATGATTCGCTATATTACTGGTGGACTCGCTGGACTTATTATCGGAGGTCTTGGAGGCGGATGGGCTGGCTATCACATCTTAGAAGCACAGCGTGACACTGAAGGTAGAGGCTACAATGACTTAATTGAGAATCTGAAGAGTGACTTAGACAGTGCCAATCAAGAAATAGATGGACTCGTAAAAACGATCGCCAAGAAAGAAGATGAGTTTACTGAATCCCAGTCTGAGATGGCTGACAAAAATCAGCAGATACAAGACTTAAAAGATGAGATCGAGCGTCTACAGGAACCAAGGTCACCAGAATCTAACGGGGAACAACCAGGAGTCACTCCGAATCTTGAGACTTCGTACTCATTCTCTCAAGATGGAATAACTGTTGACATGTTTGGGTGTCAGACAAAAAATCAAAATAACGACTTCAAAGAAATAATATGTCCTGTGCGCCTCACTAACGACTCTGACTATAATGTCTTAGGAATAGGTGCATCTAGTGACTACTTCATATCATCTGGATCTAACTTCAAGTTAGGGAAAGTGAAGCTTGGGAATAGCCGAGAGGATAGAAATTCTATCAGGCAGGAGATCCCGAAAGGCCAGTACCTGAATGGCTACATTGAGTTTGAAAGCATACCAAATCAAGTTCAAGTGATAGACTACCTTGAGTTCACGGTGTTCTACGTGCCTTCGTACACTTCACGAAACATAACCGTTAAATTTGAGAATGTGCCAGTCGACGGGTGATTTGCGAGAATTTCTAGCTAATGAGGAGAAGCTTCTCATCAGCACATAGAAGTACGACCTTCTCTCCATTACAGGTGGTAAACGCGCTGTCTACTCTTGTAGGAAGTCGAGCAGATTGTATATTGAGCTTGGATAGATTTCCCACACCATATCGGTTTATCGTTTTGCGATCTCGCTCCAGGCACCAGAGAAATCCTTGCCGACTCGCACCAATCCATGCCATTTCGGAACCTTCTATCATCCCCTCTCGATTCTCCTCAAAACGCCAGAATCTTAATTGCTTGGGCTCACTACTCTTTCCACAAAGAGCAAAGAGTGATGTCTCTGGTTCCATGTATATAAGGTTTCGCAATGGAGAGACTGGAGAAAGCCATGCGATGAACTCGCCTGCGATCAGTTCCGAGTAGTCATTGTCGCCCCATGTTCGCAAGCACCGTCCGGTGTCAACATCCCACTGCTTCAGCAAGCCATCTAAACCTGTGCTAAAAAGCTTCAGAGAGCTCTGGCTGAATACAAGAGATTCTGCACACCAGCGATGACCACTCAAATCAGCAATTCTTTGACCCTTGATTAGATCCCAAACAGATACATCAGCCGGTAATCTATGCGCAACAGCCAAGTAATGACTATCTGAACTCCAGCAGCAAGATGACAATGTAGGCTTAGATTTGATTCTCTGTAAAAGCTTACCTTCTATACTAAAGATTTCAGAGTCGGAAAAGATATTAGAGTTCGCCAGAAGAATCTTTTTTCCATTCGGGCTCATTGATATGAACAACGGCAGGTAGTTTAGCTCTTTGATGAGCGAGCAAAAGTTATATTCGAGATCGTGTAAATATAAAGAATACTGAGGATTGCTATCGTTCCTAGATAATATACTCGCAGCATACGCTTCGCTTTCCGCTACTGCAAGTTTCTCCACTCTCAATTTTCTGTTTCGCAGGAAATCTTGAAAGTGTTGAATCTCATTTATGCTAACAGATTCTTTGAATGACGGACTGGACGAGTAAGATTCAAGTCTGTATCGTGGATTATCTACACAGAATTCATCGTAAAATTCGCCCAGCTTCCCATTTGATTCTAGATGCTCAATTAAGCTAAAAGTTGCCACCTCTAAGCTGTCGCGCTTAACGATTACTTCTAGGTTTAATCCGAGTGATGCCATCACGAAAATCTGGAGCTGATCGTAAGATCTATACACTCGTTGTAAGATCTCGCGAAATTTTCTTTTCTTTTCACTATCCCAAATCATATTTTTAATCAAAAGGACGACAGATTCACCAAGATAAGCAATTTCGTGGCATCTCTATTCAGGATAGCTCTACCAACTCGATCGCGCCGACAAACAAACCCTCCACCACCTCCTCGATCGCGAACTCCACCCAGCCCCAGACCTCACCCCCGCAAACCTCCCCAACCAAAACCAGTAGCCCCTCGCCGCCCTCGATCGCCACTTCGGCAACATCGAAACCGGCGAAGAAATCCCGATCGCGCCACTACAACCAATTCTCCACCCGCAACCCCTCAACCCGCTCGCACTCCCGCAAATTCGCCGTCACCAGAATTAGATCCAACGTCAGCGCATGAGCCGCAATCGGAAAATCATTCGGGCTAATCGGTTGTCCTCGACGCTCGAGCTAGTTGCGAATGCTGCCATAGCCATACCGAACCTCCGGCGTCAGCGACAAGATGAGAATTTTGACAAACGACGTTTCAATCCGTTCGCTCAACTCCGGCACTCCGCATTTAGCCGCCCCAAACTGTAGCTCGCACGCGACGATCGCACTCGTACATACAGCCCCGCTTCCAACTTCCGAAATCCTAACCGCAACCTTGCCCCGTGGATTTTTGACCAAGTCCGAAATGATGTTGGTGTCGAGCATGTAGCGATAAGACACGAGCGCCCCTCCTACAAACAGATGTCATCGAGCGGCAGCAAGCCCTCGTCAACACCAGGGAAATCTTCATCGAGGGGTTCGAGGCTAGCAAGCCAGACGAGCAGCGGATCGCCGTTGCCATTGTCGTCCACATTCTTGGCATCCTCAGCAGTTGGTTCGCTCACTTCGGTCGGACTCTGCTCGCTATCGGTCGTTCCGTTGGTTCCGTCAGCGGGAGCAATATCCGTCTGGAGCGATCGCGCGATCGCCTCGATCGGGCAGCAGCGATCGGCAACAGAAAGTGCCAGCACTTGAGACGTCAGCTCTCGAACGTTAGATGTGTTGACAGTCATTGCGAACACCTCGATTAGTCACAGCACGGGCGATCGAGTGGCACGTTCACATTGTAGCGAGGCACTCGATCGCAGACAGCTACGATAGACACATCGCGTCAGTCGCCCAAGGAGCCATGAAACCCCTAACACTGCAACTACCCGAACACATCCGCCGAAGCTTAGAAGCAGAAGCCCGCCGATCGAACACCAACCTCGAAGACTGCGCGATCGCCCTGCTCGAATCCATGCTCGCCCCGCAAGACGATCCACTCGCCAACCTCATTGGAACCCTGACCGCAGACACCGACGACATCGCCGATCGGCACGACAACTACCTGGGGGACGCAATCCAAGGAGAGTTCGGGCGTGAGTGAGCGGACGTTTATCGATACCTCCGGCTGGGCAAGCTTATTCGTGCGCTCCGAGCGACATCACCCACAGACACGAGACTGGTTCGCGACCACCGATAAATCCCCTGGCGCGATGGTCACAAGCAACTACGTCCTGCTGGAATTGATTACCCTGTTCGACAGTCCGCTGCGCGTGCCACGCCCCCAGGCGATCGACTACATCACCGCGATCGAGTCCGCCGCGTACGTGCAGGTCGTGCGAATCGATGCGAAAACCGAGCGGATGGCGTGGCAACTGTTGCGCGATCGAGCAGACAAGCGCTGGTCGTTGGTGGATGCAACATCGTTTTTGGTGATGCAGTCGCTGGAGCTATCGGCAGCACTGACCAGCGATCGACACTTCGAGCAGGCTGGCTTTTTTGCATTGTTGCGGAACTAAGGTTCGATCGCGAACTCCACCCAGCCCCAGATCTCACACACCGAAGCAATCCCGATCGCACCTCACCAACCCCATTTGCTACGATCGAGCCACCCGAAACAGCGAGCCCCACAATGCAGACTGCGGCAGTCACCGATTGCTTGAGCTTAGCCGGCTTCCTCGCGCTAGACCCCCGAGACGATCGCCGCTACGAACTCAATCGCGGACAACTGCAAGAAATGCCCACCGAAAGCGACCTCAACCTGCGAATCGCCTCGCTGATTTTTGCACAACTCTTGCAGCTCGGCATCCCGCCCTCGCTCGCCCGATCGCGTCTCTAGTGCTTTTTCAGGGCCGGGGGGTTCTACCACAGCACTGGCCTAGGTAGCCAGGCAGGCGCGCTACCAGCCGAACTGGCGATCGAGCAGTTCCTCTAGCTCGCGGTTGTAGGGCGCGAAGAAGTCTGCGAGCTGCTGCCGGACGCGGGACTCGGTGGCGGGGTAAGTTCCGGCGTTGTAGGCACGGTAGCTATTTAGGGGCACGTGGGGCAAGCCGAGGAAGTCGTGGGTGCGCTGGAGGGCGCGATCAGGCTCGGTGAAGAAGTTTTCTGACTGGAGAACGAGCAGCCGATCGCGATCGAAATCGTTGACCCAGCTGCGCAGGTGACGCGCGTAAAATCCGGCGGTCAGCACGCCAGGGACTTCGGCATTTTGCGAAAAGTCGAGCAGTAGGTCGTTGACGAAAGCATCGAGCGAGCGGGTCTTCGAGCCCTGGCGCTGGGCGTGGTAGAACCGCGAAATAACCTGATCGACGGGGTTGCGGACGAGGGCGATAAGTTTGACGTTTGGCAGGCTTGCGGCGATGCGTTCGGAGGTTTCGGCAGTGAAGAAATAGGCGGGGCTCGACTCTCCCGAAAGCCAGTGGCCGTCTTTGGGGTGGGGTGGTAGCTGCGAGAGATACCACTCCAAGCCGTAGTGCGGGCAGTCAGACCAAAAGCGAATTTCTTTACGCAGGCTCGGCAGTACGTTCGGGTGCTGGAGGAGGTAGTAGAACAGCGATGTGGTGCCGCATTTCGGCGCGCCGATGATGATAAAGTCCGGCTGGCGATCGCCCTCGGGGTTGTGCAGCTCTGCGAGAAAGCGGCGATCGTGCTGGATGGTGCGATCGGCGGTGGCGGCGCGAAAGGCGGCGCTGGCGGCGTCAATCTGTCCGGCGCGCGTTAGGACTTCGCCGAGGTTGAGCTGAATATCGGCGCGATCGCGGTAGCGCATGCGCTCGCTCTCGCGATCGAGCGTGGTTTGGAAAAAATCAGCGAGGCGCGACAGGGCCTCTGTGGCTTCGAGTACCTCCCAGAGCTTTTTGTGGTAGAACCACTGGCGCGTTGGGTTGCAGCGTACGGCTTCAAGGTAGCTTTCGAGGGCGAACTCGGCTCCGTGCTGGCGATCGAGCAGTCCCGCCAGCTTCAGCCACGCTTCGCCATCGTCGGGGTCGCAGTCAGTGGCGCGCTGGTAAAGCACGATCGCGCTGTCCCACAAGCCCAGGCTCACGCAGAGGTTGGCGTAGTCGCGGTGTCGGGCGGCGGTGGGCAGCAGAGCGATCGCCAGTCGATAGCACCAGTTCGCCCAGAGCGGGCGCGATCGCTCCCAAGTTTGCGCTCGCTGCGTCAGTGATGCCGCCAGTCGCGATCGCAGGGGTCTCAGCCAGTTGCTCAAAACACTCATGCTCTTCCCCCTATGCCCCATCGGTTAGCTCGGCGTAGCGCTGCCGCAGCGGCTCGGGCAGCAGGTCGCGTACGCTCATGCGGGTGTAGCCCAGCAAATGGTTGTGCAGGACGGGGAACGTCCGCAGCCGCTTGCCGATTTTCGCCATCACCGACGGCGGCAGCCAGGTCGCCAGCCAGATCCGCAGCCAGAGCTTGGTGGCGAAGCGGCGGTGGTGCTGCATCAGGGTCGGCTCGTTGTCGAGAATGACGCGGTAGAGCCGCAGGGCGGTGCGGGCAGCGGCGCGATCGACTGGCGCGTCGAGCTGCTTGAACACGAGATATTTGTAGGTGTTGGCGTAGACTTGACGCTTGTAGTAAGGCAGCAGCTCGGGCAGTTCGGTGAAGGGGAAGTTTTTTGGGGCGCGATCGAAGGCAGCTTGGATGACGTTGCGCTGCGATCGCTCCATGCGCGTGACGTTGGCGGACTGCGATCGCGCCACCTGGCGGTATTGGAGCAGCGGCGACTCGATCGCCACGAAATGAAACTTTTCCGACAGCCGCAGCCACATGTCGCGGTCCTCGGCGGGCGGCAAGTCGGACTTGAAGCCGCCCACCGTCGCAAACGCGCCGCGCCATACCATCAAGTTCGAGCCGCCCGCAATAAAGTCGCTCAGCAGCAGCTTGTCGTAGATGTAGCCCTGGCGCGTGTAGGCGCAACCTAAGGTCAGCTCGCGCCCGTCTTCGCTCATCCAGTCCACCCAGCTATAGGCCACCGTCGTCTCGTCGGAGTTCGCGCCGATCGCCTTGACCATGCGCTCGAGCTTGTCCGCCGTCCAGAGGTCGTCGGCATCGAGGAACGCGAAAAACTCGCCCGTCGCGTGGCAGGCTCCTCGGTTGCGGCTCTCGCCCTGTCCGGCGTTGGGGTAACGGTAGACCTTGACGCGCGGATCGCCGATCGCCTCGACCACTTCGGCAGTATCGTCCGTCGAGCCGTCGTCGATTAGCACCACCTCCCAGTCGTGGAGCGTTTGCGCGCGGACGGATTCGATCGTTTCGACGATCGTTTCGGCAGCGTTGTAGGCCGGGATAATCACCGACACCAGCGGATAGGGGCTCGAGTCGGTGAGCTGAAAGATATCGGCGGGCGAGAAGCCGGGAGGCAGGCCGCCGCCATGGGCATAGCCTTCGCAAGCCGCAAGCAGATCGGCGCAGCAGTCTTCATGCAGCTTGGCGTAGGGCATCTCGGCGATCGCGGTCTGCAACAGGTGCAGGGCGAGCTGGCGATTGTCGGGAGTCGGCTCGGCTTCCAGGGCGCGGTAGGTCAGATACTGATAGAGGTTGCTGTAGCTCTGGGATTTGAGGCTGCGGAACGGCGTCGGCACGGAGTCGAAGGCGCGCTCCAACACGTCCAGACAGGCGCGCTCCTGACGCTTCACGTCGAACGACATTGCCGAGTCGGTGAGGCGATAGAGAATCTGCGGCTTTGGCACGCAGACGAACGGGTAGCGCGCCGCTAGCTTCAGCAGAAAATCCCAGTCCTCAGCGGCGGGCAGGTTTTCATCAAAGCCGCCGACGCGCTCGCAGGCCGATCGTCGCACCATCACGTTCGAGCCATTCTCGAGAAAGTCCGTCAGCAGTAAGTGCGGCAGGGCGTCGCCGTCAACCGTGATATGGCTACCCGATCGCAGGTGTTCGCCCGCGTCGTCGATATAGTCCGTGAAGCTGTAGGCCACAGCCGCGCGGGGCGAGTCGCGTAATGCCTGGAGCTGATCGGCCAGCTTGTCCGGCGTCCAGAGGTCGTCGGCGTCGATGAAGGAGATATATTCCGCGCGAGCCACCTGCATCGCCCGATTGCGGCTGGCGGCGAGTCCGGCGTTCTCGAAGCGCAGCAGGCGAAGGCGCGGATCGTCGAAGGTCGCGACGATCTCGCCGGTATTGTCGGTGGAGCCGTCGTCGATGACGATTAGCTCGAAGTCGGTGTGGGTCTGCGCCAGGATCGAGTCGATCGTGGCAGCGATCGTGGCCGCGCCGTTGTAAACAGGGATGCCGACGGAGGCGGTGGGCGTCGGGTTAGGACAGAGGGCAGCGCGCCATTGTTCTGCGGGGTTGGCTGGCCGCAGGCTCGGATCGAGGCTGGCGACGGCAGGGTGGTGCAGCGCGATCGCTCGGATCGTCGTGTCGTGCAGCGCGCTTAGCGTCGGAAATTCTGGGTCTTGACGCAGTTGGCGCAGGGCGGCGTGGATGTTGTCTAGGAGGTTTTCGATCGTGGAGATCGCGTCCGTCTTCGGCACTTTCGATTCACCGTTCCCCGCCAGGTCGTAAAGCCAGTCCAGCGCCTCGGCGACCTGAAGCTTAAGGCGATTGCTGCGGGCTTTTATACGCCAGTCACCGTAAACGGTCGCACCGATGCCTTCGATCCTCGCAAACTGCCGCGCTTCAATGCGTTCGGCGAGGGCTGTGCGTGTTTGCCAGGTGTCCCAGATGCGCGGCGCTTGGAGAGGCGAAATGGGCTCGATATCCGATGCGACGAGCGCGATCGCGTTCGTCGAGATCGCCACGTCGATTTTGAGCGCGATCGCGGACTGTGCGACCGCAACCGCACCAAACCAGTCTGTCGCGACAAAGGGCAACAGCTCCGGCGCGATCGACAATGCGTCTTCACCTTTTAAATGTTCTAGCGCCGCCACACAGACCTCACGCCGAACCAGCGCGTTCGACCAGCCGTCTAAGACATCACTAACCGCAAGCTGCACCGCCAGATCCGATTCCTGGATTGGCAAGATAGAACCAGCAACACCGCTCGCAACGATCGCCACATCCGGCTCGGCCTCGATCGCAGCGTACTGCGCGCCCAGCTTCGTCGGCGTCCAGCGGTGACGCGGTTCGATCCAGGCCAAATAGCGCCCTGCCGCCCGCTCGACGCACTGCGCCATTAGCCCTTGCAGCGAAAACTCCGCTTCGCTAACTGGCCACGGCCACGCCCGCACGCGCGGGTCTTGCAGCCAGCTCGCTGCCGCGATCGACTCGGGAACCCACAGCTCCCAGCTCTGAAGCTCGCTGGCCAGCACCGACCGCAGCGCCGGTTCCGGATCGAGACCGGACGGCGTCGGCAAAAAGAGAATAGAGATGTCCGGCATAGGCTGGTGAATGTATCCGCACGCTTAAGGACTTCAGAACGCCCGCATCTCATTCAGGGCAGAACCGATCGCCAGAGGGCGACGCACCCCGAGGAAGCATCCAAAACGCACCCCGAAGACGCACCCATAACGCACCCATGAAAATCGCTTTTCTCAACTATTTCGACCTGCAAAATCCCGACAGTTGGCCGCGATCGGAGTTCGGTTTTATCTCCACCAACTACCACAAGGCCAAGAGCCTCGAAAGCTTCGCCGAAGTCGAGTACGTCTGCGCCCTAGAGTATCCCCTATCGGCTCGCCGATCGCGCCTTGTCGAGTTCAAGCGCCGCATCTACCGCAAGCTCGATCGGCGCTACATCCACTGGGCGACGCCGCACCTGAGCCGCACCCTCGCGCGCCAGATCGCGCCGCGCCTAAAAGGCGTCGATCTCGTCGTCGGCTCCGACACAACCCTCATCGCCCAGCTCGATATCCCTCAGCCGATCGTCCTCTGGGCGACGAACCTATTCGATCCGCTAATCGGGCGCTACGGCGACTACAGCGGCCTTTGCTTCGAGTCGCGCTATGGACTGCGCTGGTTCGATCGCCAGTCCGTGCGTCGCTGTCGGCAGCTCGTATTTCCGTCCCAATGGGCGGCGGATAACGCCATTCAGAAATTCAACTTCTCCCGCGATCGTGTCAGCGTCGTGCCCTACGGTGCGAACAACGCCGCCGATCGCACCGAAGAAGAAATCGAGCGCGACATTCTCAATCGCCCCACCGATCCCCTAAAGCTGCTGTTTATTGGCGTGGACTGGGCGCGCAAGGGCGGCGAGATCGTCCTCGAGGTCGTCCGACGCTTGCAAGATCGGGGCGTCAAAACCGAGCTAACGATCGTCGGCGTGCAGCTCCCACAGAACAAAACGCTGCCGCCCAATACGCGCTCCCTAGGCTTTCTCGATCGCTTTACACCCGACGGAAAAGCCCGCCTACAGCAGTGCCTGCGAGAGTCCCACGCGCTGCTGCTGCCCTCCGAAGCGGAGACCTATGGCAACGTCCTCTGCGAAGCGAACTCCTTCGGGTTGCCCGTCTTCGCGTCGCGGGTGGGCGGCATGCCGACGATCGTCCGCGATGGAGAGAACGGCTACAGCTTTTCTCGCGCCGATTTTGCCGCCGAGTGCAGCCGTATTCTCGAGCCACTCGCGACCGATTCCGACACCTACCGCCAGCTCGCTCGGGGCGCACTGCGGACGTACCGATCGCGCCTGAGCTGGGATGCCGCCAGCCAGCAAATGCAGCGCCTGTGCCGGTCGGCTCTCGGGGCCGGTAGCGCGCCCGACGATCGCCGACTCCGTCAGTAGAGCCGCCCGCCACAGCGCAAGACGAACCGCAAAAGCTAAAAAAACTCCCCGCTCGATCGCCGACGATCGACAGCGAAAACGTACCGAGATCGCCACAAAGAAACGCAACGTCGGGCCGCGCTATTTTCAAGCATAAAAAATAGCCGCCTTAGCGACCGGGCGGCATATATTTGCTTCAGTTCGTACGACGCAGATCGCAGTCAATTCCGCGATCGGCGAGCCCGTCAAAATCACGCCGCTACCTTCCCGATCTTTCCTCGCATTTAGCGTAAAGACGAGGCAAATAGATAGCGGCAGAGTCTCGATCGGGCGACACGCTACTTGTTCGGCGCGACTTTATCTTTGAACAGCTTCCCTGCCGAAAAGGCGGGCACTTTCGTTTCAGGGATGGTCATTTTCTGGCCGGTCTTCGGATTGCGACCTTCGCGGGCCTTACGCTCGCGCGATTCAAACGATCCGAAGCCGACGAGCGTCACTTTATCGCCATCGGAAACGGCCTCCATAATGGTCTCGAGGGCGGCGGTCAAAACGGCATCCGCCTCTTTTTTCGTGACGCTGGCTTTGTCCGCAACCTTGTCGACCAGTTCTCCTTTATTCATTACCTTAAGCTCCTGAGTTTTGGGACTAGATGAGTGCTGAAAACGAACGAAAGTCGATCGCCTGACGAACACCCAATGCTCGATCGAGGGCGGCGACGACAGTAGAAATCGCTGAAAAGCCCTTACCCCCAATGTTTTACTGGATTATTCTCAAGGTTGCAAGTCCCTCGTAACGGCTTGAAACCTTTAAGTGATGTTGAATCGAGGGTCAAACTTAAAAAAAAGCTAAAAAAGACGGCGAAATTTGATTTACAAGCCGCTTTAAACCCGTTCTAAAAACATAACAGACACTTCCCGCATGTCGTCTGGAATTTAGATTGCAGATCGGTAACGAGATGTTAGGGAAAGCGACGGGAAACGGAACGCCGCCCGTAACAGGCGTGACGCTTCTCCATCTTCATCTCGATCGACTGCGCTAAACAAGGCTCAAAAAACTCCTCAAAGCCCCGCTGAGTATGAGATAGGGGGATCGCGGAGAGGCGGCGGTGCTTGTCGGCTCGGGAGCTCGCATTGCTTGCGTTGATACGAAACGCTCGACGGCCGGACTGCGGCGATCGCCCGTCTGGCCTCGGTGTGGCGGGAGGCGCAGGGCGGGTGACGCGAGTCGCTGGGAAGCTACAGGATAGCACTCGGATTCGCGTACCGGTCGAATACGGGGCGGGCCACGGCGAGGCGCGCGACGGGGACTCGGACGCGCTGTTTGGGATTTGTCAGGACTTGCTGTTTTTTGGGGCTGCGAGAGCTGGCAGGAGGCCGAAGAGACCTCCAAGAAATATTTGTCTGGAATTCGCCAATGAAGGCTGAGCTTGTCGATCGCCGGGCTTCGCCGATCGCCTGAGTGTGTGTAACGCACGACTCGCTTCGCGAAAGCGACGCCAACGACGACGCCCAGCGATCGACCCCCCGACGGTGGGCGTTCATGTCCCTGGAGTCCTCTAAATGCCCAAATCGACAGCAACGCGGTGGGCGCAGGCAAAGCCCGAAAAGGCAACGGCATTAAGGCCCTGGCCGGGGAAGGTGCTGTCGCCGACGCAGTAAAGCCCAGGCACGGACGTGCGGTTAAACGGCATGCCCAACAGTCCGAGCAGCTTGCGCTGGGGAATCGGGCCGTAGGAGCCATCGACGCGACCGAGGAAACGGCGGTGCGTGCGCGCCGTGCCCACTTCCATGTAGTCCACGGCGTGGGTGATGCCGGGGAAGATCGCGCCCAGGCGTTCGATCGAGCTCCAGGCGGCGGCTTCTTTTTTCTGCTTGTATTCGGTAGGGGTTAGGTTCTGCCAGCGCTCGATCCAGTCCGGCGTAAAGGCGTGGATGATGTGGTGGCCGTCGGGCGCGAGGCTCGGGTCGAGCAGGGTCGGGATCGAGACGAAGAGCGTACCTTCGGGCTCTTCCATCTTCTCCCAGTCTTCCACGACGATGTGGTGGCACTCGGTTCCGGCGGGCAGTAGGTCGGCGCTGACGCCCAGGTGCAGGCTCAGGAAGCTGGGGGACTTTTGGTAGCGATCGCGCCAGCTCTCTTCGGCACGGGGCGTTTTGACTTCGCCCAGGAGCTTGTCGAACGTGTCCCAGCGCGTCGCGTTAGAGATAATGCGGCGGGCGCGGAATTCCTTTCCGTTGACGAGCTGAACGCCGACGGCGCGGTTTCCCTCCATCAGAATTTTCTTGACGCGAGACTTATAACGGATCGTGCCGCCGTGGCGCTCGAGACCCTCAGCTAGCTCGACGGCGATTTGGCCGACGCCGCCTTTGGGGTAGTTGATGCCGCCGTAGTGGCGATCGCTGAACACCATCCCGGCATTGATCGCGGGCGTCAGGTCTGCCGGAACCACCGACCAGCAGTAGCATTCGATGTCGATAAAGCGCAGCAGCTCGGGATCGCGAATGTAGCGGCGGGCGATATCTCCGGCATTTTGCGGCAGGTATTTCGCCAGGTTCAGGCAGGCCAGCGGATTGCTAAAGAAGACGCGCATCAGGTAGCCCAATTCTTCGAGGGAGAGCAGTTCCATCGCGTTGAGGCTATTGAAAATGCTCCAGCACTCGTCGTAGAACTTGCGGATGCCCTCGCGCTCGTGGGGGAAGCGATCGCCCAGCTCGGCAATAAACTCTTCGTAGTCGCGGTGGACTTTAACTTCCAGGTCGTTGGGCAGGTGGTAATGGATTTGAACGGGGTCGGCGATCGTCTCGATTTTTGCGCCCACGGCATCCAGGGCGCGGGTCAGTAGGTTGGTCGTGCCTTCTTCGCCGAAGCCGAAGATCATCGACGCGCCGACATCGAAGCGATAGCCCTTGCGCTCGAATGCGCCGCCGCTGCCGCCGGGGATCGTGTATCCCTCGAGTACCAGCACCTTCGCACCTTTGCTAGCGAGCTGGGTTGCCGTCACCAGGCCACCCATCCCCGACCCGATAACGATCGCGTCCCATTCGGTATCGATCGACGCAGTCGAGGCAGCGGGGGCGGTAGCAGTCATGGCAGTTTCTGGGAGGTAGGGCAGGCGGTGCGATAGGTAAAGAATTGCGATCGCACGAATATATTAACGACGAACCGTAGCCTTGCGCGAGCGCTGCGACACGGATGCGGGTGGATTTTGGGGCAGTTTTAGGGCGAATTGTTGGGGCGGGCTTCTGGGCGAACTCCTGAGCGGACTCTTGGGCGGACTCGAGCCGATCGGTTGCGGCGTCTGCCGGGAGAAGTCGAGGCGAGCGGTGGCGACACGAGGGCGGGTCTATACTAAAGCCCTTCATATACACCCCCTGCCGACGTGAACGCGAAAGCTATCATTCTGCTCTCCGGTGGCCTCGATTCGTCTACGGTGCTATATCAGGCCAAGGCCGACGGCTGCGACTGCTACGCGCTGTCGTTCGACTACGGCCAGCGTCACGATCGCGAACTGATTGCCGCGAAGGCGATCGCTAAGGCCGGAGGCGCACTCGAACATCGCATTATTTCGTTTGACATGGCGCAGTGGGGCGGCTCGTCGCTGACGGACACCAGCCAGGAATTGCCCCAGGGTCGCCCGATCGAGGAAATGGGCGAGGAGATCCCGACGACCTACGTTCCGGCGCGCAATACGATTTTTCTCAGCTTTGGGCTGTCCTACGCTGAGGCGATCGATGCGGACTGGGTCTACATCGGCGTCAATGCGCTGGACTACTCGGGTTATCCCGACTGCCGCCCGGACTATACGGACGCGATGCAGAACGTTTTTCGGCTGGGGACGAAGCGCGGTCGCGAGGGCAACCCGACGACGATCCTCAAGCCGCTGATTCACTTGAAGAAGACAGAAATTATCGAGATGGGAAACCGGCTGGGCGTGCCTTGGGACAAGACTTGGTCGTGTTACGCCGGGGGCGAGGCGGCCTGCGGCAGATGCGACTCGTGTTTGCTGCGGCTGAAGGCGTTTGCCGATCTCGGTCTCGAAGATCCGCTACCCTACATCACGCGCGGGTAGGGGCGTCACGGTAGTGCGCCCGCGAAATTTTTCGATTTCAGCCAAGCAATTCGCGCTTTCCCAGCCATGTTCGGGCGCATTGCCATGCGCCCCTACGGTTTTTGTCGATTCCCATTGATTTTCGCTGTATCTCTCCGTATTTCTATGTCTGACTTCCCGTCGTCTCTTGACGTGACCGAATCGCTTTACGATCGCATGGTGGAGTGCGCGCCGGAAGAGTGGCGCGAACAGCTCGCCGACCCGCTGACCTGGGACGACGCGATGCGCGATCGCGTGGCGGCGCTGCTGATTCCGGCAGCGCGGGACGAAGCAATCGCCCAGGCGGAGGCGCGCGGCGATCGCGGCTTTATTCTCTACGACCAAAAGGCGATCGAGACCTACATCTACTACGTCGGTAGCGAGTTTGCTGATACGGTGCTGTGGATGGCTGACGCACCGACGAAAGCTGAGCTGAACGAGGTGTTGGCGGATTACGATCCGCAGTCGGAAGCGGCGATCGCGATCGCCAGCGCCGAGAGCGTTCAGGTGATGTGGATCAAGCAAGACGGCCAGGTGGCGACCCAGGGCGCGCAGGAAGTTAACCCGCTGCCGATCGCCCTACCCGAAGGCGTCACGGCGGAGACCAGCGAGCGCGACGGCTGCTACGGCTACGACTTTACTGACGCCAAGCTCGGCAAGCTGGGGCGCATCACGTTCATGCCGCTGGGCAACAACCAGCTCGATTTTCATTGCGAGTTTGCGACGTCTGGCGATGCGGCACGCGACGACGAGGCCAAAGCCTACTTCGAGCCGATCGCGCAGCGGGCGATCGCGGCCTGGACGGCGGCACTCCAGCGCAAGGCGGGCAACTAGTCGATCGGCTGACTTGATGGCTGCTCGACCTTCTCGCGCGCCTTCACGGGCAGGCCGATAACAAATTCGACGCCGCCCCCCTCGGGAGAATGAAACTCCAGCGTGCCGCCGTGGGTTTGGGTGACGATCTCGTGGGAAATCGAGAGGCCGAGCCCCGTGCCTTTGCCGACGGGCTTCGCGGTGAAGAAGTGCTCGAATAGTTTGCCTTCGGTCGCGCCTGCGATGCCGACGCCGTTGTTGCAGATGCGGATGCAGACGCGATCGCCGCCGTCCATGGCTGTTTCGATCGTGATTTTGGGCGTGAAGCCACAGTAACAGGGCGCTTTGGCTGCATCTGCCTCATCTACATCCGACCCGCCTGCGTCCGACCCATCTACATCCGACCCATCTGCATCCGACCCGCCTACATCTGGCATTTTGTCCGCGACGACCTCTTCGAGCGCATCGATCGAGTTCACCAGCAGGTTCATGAACACCTGATTGAGCTGGGCGGGGAAACACTCCACGAGCGGCAGCTCGCCGTAGTGCTTCTCGATTTCGATGTTCGCCAGCCCACCGCAGAATTTCAGTCGGTTGCCCAGGATCGACAGAGTGCTGTCGATGCCTTCGTGGATGTCGACAGCTTTGAATTCGGCTTCGTCTAGGCGCGAGAAGTTGCGTAGAGTCAGAACGATCTGACGGATGCGATCGGTGCCGATTTCGATCGACGACAGCACCTTTGGTAAGTCTTCGAGGATAAAGTCGATATCAAGATCGCGGCATCGATCTTGCAGGTCGGTGATGTCCTGCGTTGAGTTGGGATCGAGCTGCCGACAGGCGATCGCTAAGGAGAGCAGGTCTCCGACGTAGTCGTTGATGTGGGGCAGGTTGCCGTGGATGAAGCTGACGGGGTTGTTGATTTCGTGGGCGACCCCGGCGACGAGCTGACCGAGGCTGGCCATTTTCTCATTTTGGATGAGCTGGAGCTGCGACTCGCGCAGCGCCTCGGCTTGGGACTGAATCTTCCAGACGAAGTCTGCCTGCTGGAGCGCGATGCCGAGCTGTTCGCCCACCTGAGAGAGCAGCTCGATTTCGTCGGTTTGCCAGTGGCGCGGCGCGTCGTTTTGGAAGGTGGCAAGCAGCCCCCATAGCTTGTCGCCCTGGAAGATCGGCGCGAGCGCGTAGGCTTTAGCCTGGAACTGCTCGAGTAGCTCGATGTGACACTCGGAGTGTCCCACCTTGTAGATGTCGGGAACTGAGAACGTCTCGTGGTTGGCGTAGCGTCCGCCCCCGGTTTCCATCAGATAGGTGTCGGCGATCCGGCTCGTGGCCGCGACCAGCGGCGTCCAGCCCACCGCGATCGACTCGAACGTAAAGCTGCCGCCCCAGTCTGCATCGAAGCGATAGACCGCCACGCGATCGGCCTTGAGGATTTGGCGCACTTCGTCGGTCGCGGTCTGACAGATGTCGGCCAGTTCGGGAGTCCGGCGGATTTTGCTGACGATCTTGACCAGGGCTTTTTGGCGCTTCAGGGCGGCGGTTTTGGCTTCGGCCTTCGCCAGGAGCGAAGTTTGGTGCTTGATGCGTTCGAGGTGTTCGGCCTGCTGGAGAGCGATCGCCAGGTGAACCGCAATTTTCTGGACGAAGCCGATCTCCGCGAACTGCCAGCGTCGCGGCTGGCCGCACTGGTGAATGCACAGCAGACCCCAGATCTGCTCGCCTTGCAAGACGGGCACGATCAGGCAGGCGCGCACCTGCAACCGCTCGAGGACATCCAGGCGCACGCGATTGACTTCGGCCTCGATGTTGGCGGCCTGGAGGTCGGCGATCGACTGCACGTATTCGGGGTCGTCCTCAGAATCGAGCCCGAACGAAAAATCGGCGTGCCCTTCTGCCTGTAAGGCCAGCGCTGAGGGAAATCCCGCGCCCACCGCTTCGGCGATGAATTGGCCGGTCTGTACCGAACTGAGGCGATCGACGGGCGCGGTATCTGCTGCGATCTGGCAGTGGGGACTAAAGCGAAAGATCGCGACGCGATCGGCATTGAGGAGCTGCCGGATCGAGGTGGAGGTTTCGGCCAACACGGCCTCGAGGTCGAGACACGCACGGATGCGCTCGATGATGTCGTCGAGAACCTGCTCCTGCTCGATCTGCTGAAAGATGCGATCGGTGCAGTCCGCGAGCTGGTACGCGGCGCTTTGCAGTGCGTTGAAGGTCGAGTTCGGCAGGGGCTTGACCATGGAATTACGGGGGGTGGGTCGCCGCGCATCCGATCGACCGATCTGAATTTAGCGCGCGTCGGTGGCGGACAACGAAGGTTCGGTAGGGGAGTCGCTGAAAGTCGTTAGAAATCGCTGCGTAATTGAAGCGAACGGGTGGGGGACGGGTCGCGTCAGGTCGGGCTCGGGGAGTTGTCTTCGACGTCTTCGGGCCATGCTGACGTCACGTCCAGCGGAATGGCCACCTCGAATACCGTACCCCGTCCGAGTTCCGACTCGCAGGTCAGGCAGCCGCCGTGAGTATCGACGACGATCTGGTGAGAGATCGAGAGGCCGAGGCCCGTACCTTTATTGACGTCCTTGGTGGTGAACAGGCGCTCGAAGATGCGATCGCGCACCTCCGGCGGCATGCCCGGCCCGTTATCGCAGATGCGGATGACCGCCTCGCGATCGTCGCGCACCGAAGTCTCGATGGAGATCCGACAGCCGGAGAGTTTTTTGCCTTCCCAGAAAAAGTCTTCTGGCAAGGGCGTGTCGTCAGCGTGGCAATCGGCGTAGCGCTCGGCCAACTCGTCAAAGGCATCGACGGCATTGGCGATCGTATTGGTAAACACCTGGTTGAGCTGACCGGCGTAGCAGACGACTTCCGGCAGCTCGCCGTAGGTTTGGACGACCTCGACGCTTGTCCGCCGATCGGTGAACTTCAGGCGTGGCTTGAGGATCATCAGCGTACTGTCGAGACCCTCGTGGAGGTTGACGGCGACGGGGCGCGACGTGTCCGAGCGCGAGAACGTCCGCAGGGATTTGCTGATCTGGCGGATGCGATCGGTGCCGACCTTCATCGAACTCAGCAGCTTCGGTAGGTCTTCGCTAATAAACTCGAACTCCAAATCTTCGAGGGCGGCTTCGATTTCTTCGGTATCTTCGCCCGGCGCTGCCTGGTAGTGCCCGATAAGCTCCAGCAGATCGTCTACGTAGCCGCGCGCGTGGTTGAGGTTGGCGTCGATAAAGCCGATCGGATTGTTGATTTCGTGGGCGACCCCGGCGACGAGTTGGCCGAGGGTGGCCATTTTTTCGCTTTGAACGAGCTGGAGCTGGGTTTCCTGAAGTTCGGCAAAGGAGCGATCGAGTTCGATGGCGCGTTCTCGCTCGCGCTGCTCGGACTGGCGGAGGGTGTCGTAGAGTTGGGCGTTTTCCAGGGCGATCGCCGCCTGAGCGCAGATCAGCATCAACAGCCCGAGGCGATCGTCGGTAAACGCGCCCGCCGTCAGCACGTTTTCCAGATAGAGCACGCCGAGGAGCTGGCCGTGGCCCTGGATCGGCGAGCAGAGGATCGACTTGGGCCGCACTCGCTGGATATAGGGATCGTTGGCGAAGGTGCGATCGGCGCGCACGTCGTTGAGCAAGACGTTGCGGCCCGTGCGGGCGGAGTAGTTGAGCACCGAACTGGGTACGAGGGAGGCGTTGGCAGGTGTGGGCAGTTGCTCCTCACCGTCGGCGGGCGCGCCGCCTCGCTCGATCGCCACTACCGCAAAGATACCGTCGCGCTCGAGGCTGAGGCTGCCCGAGGTCGCGCCCGCATTGGCCAGCACCAGCTTCATCAGCTTATCGAGCAGGCGATCGAGATCCATCTCCCCGGCCAGGATCTGGGAGGTTTTGATGGCCGTGTCGATATCGAAGACGACTTCGCGGGTGGGGCGGCGATCGAAGGTGCGATTGAGGTGTGACTGAGAGGGCATCTCCCGCAGCGATCGCGGCTTCGCGGTGGGCGTTGCGACGGCGATCTCGGCAGCGGGCTCGGCCAAGGCAATCCGAGGCGACAGCAGCGCGGCGGCGTGGCGCTCGATCGCCACCGCCCGCAACTGACAGCCCCAGTTGACGTACAACCCGTGGGCTTCCTGGAGGTAAACGCGGGCGACAGAGGTATTGTCACGGCTGAGCCAGAGCCGCGCTGTCAGCTCCTTAGCAATCGCGCCGTAGTGGTCGAACTGGCCGCGCTCGGCAATCGCGATCGCCCGTTCGTAGCCATCGAGGGCCTCGAGGACGCGACCGTCCACCCGCGCGATCTCCGCTGCGAGCAGGGCGTACTGGCACTCGTGCTCGACGACCTGACGGCGGGCGCGCTTGTCGAACTGCGCCAGCAGCTTCTCGAGGCGGGCGCGCAGGGCGGCGCGATCGCCCCCAACCCGTTTCGGTGCGGGCGCTTCGCCGAGCGGCAGGGGCGCGAGGGACATCGCGATCGATAATCCCCAATAAAACTCGTGCTGCTCGAGGGCGATAAAGTCGAATAGGGAGGCGGTGTGGCCGTCGAGGCGCGAGGCCAGGGCGATCGCGGCTTCCTCTTGCCCCGCCAGGTAGCAGTACTGAATCGCATGGACGGCATCGAGTGCGCTGACGATCGAGACGTCGAAGTAGTCCGGATCGCGCTCGCGCTCGATCGTCGGTTCCGGCGGGCCGGTTTCGCGTCCCTGGAGCCGCTGGAAGTGAGCGCGCAGGCGGGCGATACACGCCAGCGCCCAGCTATCGCGATGGTACTCGCAAAAAGCCGCGACTTCTTCGAGCCGTTCGAGCAGCTCGCCGAGGCCGACGCCGCGATACAGCCCCAGGGCCAGCGAGGCCACGCGAATGTAGCCGGAGTACTGTATCTCGCGCGCGTCGAGGGTGTCGATCGCCAGCCGCTCGAGGCGGGGCAGCACGATCGCCAGCGGCTCGTGCCAGGGCGCGAAGTAAATATCGTGAATCGACTGCATCCGGTGCATCGTGCGCGGCTCGCCGCAGTAGCGCACCATCCGCTGCGCCGCCGCCAGCCACACCTGGGCCCGATCGACCTCACCGCAGGTATGAAACAAAATCGCGCCGACCGTATAGGCCGTCATCAGCTCGGGGATGGGCGTCTCGGACTGGGCGATCAGCCGCGTGACCAGGGCCGCAAGGCGCTCGGGGCGTCCGGAGAGGGCAGCGGGGGCCAGAGCCTGCTCGAGCAGCGTGGCGATCGCACTGCGCTTGGCAGTGCGACTGTCGGCGATCTCGGCGACGGAGATCGTACTTAGAGGCGTCGGCCACTGGGCAATCTGCTCCTGCCAGGGCGTTCCGTCTTCGAGTTCGAGGGAAATCCCGAGCTGAGCCGCGCCCGCGTTCAGGGTCTGCCAGAGGGCCTCGTAGTCGCCGCGCATGGTCTGCTCGACCACGATGAGAGAGTAGAGCGCAGCCAGATCTTGGGGCCGCTCGGCTTCGGGCAGGAGCTTGTAGATGCAGCGCTCGGACTGCTCGAGCTTGCCCTGGAGGTAGTAGAGCGTAGCGTGTTCGAGTTCGAGTTCGAGGCTCAGGTACGGGGCGCTGGCATCCAGGTCGAGCGTGACTTCGGTTAGGGCACTCAGTCCGGCTTCGCAGTAGGTCAAGGCGATTTCGTACTCGCCTTCCTGTTTGGCCTGGTGAGCCGCCGCCAGGTTCAGTCGCGCGCGATCGATGCGATCGCGATCGTTGTCGATCGCCGCCGCTCCAGCGTTCCACTGGTACACCAGGTCGGGCAGGTGCTGGCGCGACTGTTCTAGTTCGTCCGGCGCGCCCAGTTCGGCCAGCAGCAGTCGCCCGATGCGTAAGTGAATTCCGGGGCGTTCGGCTTCGTCGGTGGCTTGGTAGGCCGCCTGGCGCACCAGGTCGTGCAAAAACTGGTAGCTGGCTTCGCCGACAGGTCTAGATTTATCGTCGCGGCGCGGCTCCGAACTCAGCGACGGGTAGAGCAGGCCGTCGACGATCGCCGGGGTCAGCTCGTGGAGCACCTCGAGGACGGAGAGCTGGCACAGCTGGGCGAGCTGGTTTACCTCGAAGGTGCGCCCGAGGAACGCCCCGAAGCTGAGAACGCGTCGTGGTTGTTCGGGCAGGCGGCAGAGCTTGTCGAGCATCAGGTCGAGCACGTTATCGGTGATCGCCTGGGTACGCACGCGCTCTAAGTCCCACTGCCAGCTTTTCGATTCATCGTCGAAGTGCAGCAGCTCTTCGTTGTAGAGCGTCTTGAGGAACTCGCGGACGAAGAACGGGTTGCCGTTGGTTTTTTGGTAGACCAGCGAGGCGATCGGCACCACGGATTTAGGCGTCTGCTGGAGCGTGTCGGCCACCAGCGCCACTGTCGAGGTGATGTCGAGCGAGGCCAGGGCGATCGACTCGACACTCGCGCCGCGCTCGCGCAGCCGCATGCCGCAGGCTTCGATTTGCGAGCGGCGCTCGTCCGGACGGTAAACGCCCACCACCGTCAGCGATCGCACTTGCGGGTCTCCGAGCAGCTCCTCGATAAATTGCAGCGTCGAGGCGTCGGCCCACTGCAAATCGTCGAGCAGGATGGCGATCGGGTAGCGGCTGTCGCCCAGCGCCCGAAAAAAGCGCTGGAGCACGAACAAAAATGAAGTCGGCTCGATCGGCGGCGGCTCGCGGTAAGTCTCGACTTCGATCGCGAAGCGCAAGTCCGGGACGATTTGCTCCAGGGCGGGCAAGTCAGGGCCGAGGGACTCGCGCAAATGGGCGCGCCACTCGCTGACGCGCGCTTCGGTTTCCGTCAGGAGCTGCCGCGCGAAGGCTTGGGCGGCCTGCACGAAAGCTGCATAGGTCAGCTCGTTAGGGTTGGACTCGAAGCGCCCGCTCAGCACGTAGCCGTACTGGGGCGAGATCGGCTTAAAGCTCTCGGCAATCAGGCTCGACTTGCCGATCCCCCCTTCCCCAGACACCAAGATCAACTCCGGCGGTGACTGTAGCGCGATCGAGCCGGTGGGGTCGAACATGCCGATGCGACGAAAGCTCTCGGCCAAACAGCTCAGCTCGGCCTCGCGGCCGTAGAGGCGATTCGGTAGCCGCAGACGATCGATCGCGTCGTGTTCGGCCAGGATCAGTGGCTCGATCTCCCCGGTCGCCTCCCACTGGATCAAGCACAGCACCAGATCGGTCTGCAAGCCCCAGGCCGTCTGGTAGCGATCCTCGGGCATTTTGGCGAGCAGCTTACCGACGATCGCGCCGACCGGGCCGGGAATCGTCGGGTCGATATCGCTGGCCAGGGGAGGCGTCTGGGCGATATGGGCGTGTACTAGCTCGAACGGGTCGCGGGTGCGAAAGGGCAGAAAGCCCGTCAGCAGCTCGAAGAGGGTCACGCCCAAGGCGTAAAAGTCCGTACGGTAGTCAGTGTCCCAATTGACGCGGCCCGTCTGCTCCGGGGCAACGAAGGCCAGCGCCTGAACGGCCTGCAAGTTCGGATCGCAGCGGCGCTCGACGGACACCGCCAGCGGCTCGCACGCCACCCGCTCGTCTTTGACCTGGACGGCGCGGCTGAAGTTCGCCAGCGTTAGCGTCTCGGTCTCCGGGTCGAAGAGGATGTTCGCAGGGGAAATATTGCAGTGGGCGATGCGCGCGGCGTGAACCTGGCCGACGATCTCAGCCAAGCGGCTGGCGATCGTCAAGAACGTCCCTAGGTCGGTGCGCCCGGTACGCGAGGTCAAGAAGTGGCCGCCGGGATCTTCAAACACCAGGGCGGGAACTTCGCACTCCAGCAGCGCCTCGATCGCCACCGCCGCTCCGTCGATTTCCGCCTCGCGCAGCAGCATCCACTCGTGCCGATAGCGAGCGACCTCGTGGGAGCCGAGGGCCGCAGGCTTCGGTGTCTTAACCAGCACCGGGCGATTGTCACACAGCCGTCGCCCGCGATAAATCCAAGAAGCTGGCGTTTCGCCAAGCTCGCACTCCAAACTGTAGCCAGGTAAATCGATCATTGCGCGAAAGCCACAAACAGAGCGAAGAGAGCAGAGACGTAACGGCTCCGACAGCCGCCTTGCAACGTTGGCCAACGGCGTGGGTGGCCACGACTAATCGGGCAGATGCTTCAGCGCAAAACGGGCAGTGAAGCGTTGCTCGGAGCGCGGCGATCGCGAGGCGCGAAACCGTCGTTCCGCTGCCGATCGCCCACTTGTAGGCGCGGCTCGTAGTGCCCAAATCTTCATGCTATATTCTAGCAATCTCAAATTTGACCTCCCAATTTTACGACGAGAGTTCGTGCAGGTTACGCATGGATTTCAGGGGCGATTCAGCATGGAATTTCCCAGCCATGACAAAGTTTCCTCACAATTGGGAGCTTCGGACGGTGCGCGGGTTGTTCGACATCTCGGGGCCATCCTAACTTCGAGGTTTTATAGTTCTTGCTGCGCGAGCCGCCATCGGGATGAATTCACTGACAGGACGCGATCTACTGACGCTCAACGACCTGAGTTCGGACGAGCTGACCGGTTTGCTAGATCTGGCGGCCAAGCTTAAGGCGGGAGAGGTTGCACCTCAGTGTCCCGGCAAGGTGCTCGGCTTGCTGTTCTCGAAGGCATCGACTCGCACGCGCGTGAGCTTTTCGGTTGCCATGTATCAGATGGGCGGCCAGATCGTCGACCTCAACCCCAGCGTTACCCAGGTGGGGCGTGGCGAACCGCTCGTCGATACGGCACGGGTGCTCGATCGCTACGTGGACGCGATCGCCATCCGCACCTTTGAGCAAAGCGACCTGCAAACCTTCGCCGACTGCGCAGAGATTCCCGTGATCAACGCCCTGACCGATCTGGCTCACCCCTGCCAGACCCTGGCGGACTTGCAGACAATGCATGAAGCTTTCGGGCAGCTCGCCGGTCTGACGCTGACTTACATCGGCGATGGCAATAACGTGGCGCACTCGCTGATGTTGGGCTGTGCGCTGGCGGGCGTCCACGTGCGTATCGCCACGCCGGAAAACTTCGAGCCGCTGCCCGAGATTACCGAGCTGGCGAAGCAGCTAGCGGGCGATCGCAGCGACGTCGTCCTCACCCCCGACGTTAAGGCCGCCTCCGAGGGTGCGCACGCGCTCTACACCGACGTTTGGGCCAGCATGGGACAAGAAACTGAAGCCGACGATCGCGCGCCGATTTTCGCAGACTACCAAATCAACGACAAACTGATCGGGCTGGCCGATCCCGAGTCGATCGTGCTGCACTGCCTACCCGCTCACCGGGGTGAAGAAATCACCGAAGCGGCGATGGAAGGCTCCCACTCGCGCATTTGGGATCAAGCCGAGAACCGCATGCACGCCCAGAAAGCCCTCCTCGCAAGCCTCCTCGGTTTGGTGTAGCTTACGAGTAAGTTTCGCGAGCGCCCGCTACGGTCATTGCGTTTTGCCGATCGCGAGCGCCCGCCACATGTCGTTCCTCCGCCCCACGTCCACCGGACGTTCAACCTGCGATGACTTCAGTCAGCGAAGCGCCCGTGATGAGCGCCCCGAAACTCGGCATGCCCGTGACGATCGTCACCGGTTTCCTGGGCAGCGGTAAAACGACCCTGCTCAACCACATCCTGTTGAACCAACAGGGCGTCAAGACTGCGATCCTCGTCAATGAGTTCGGCGAAATCGGCATCGACAACGACCTGATCGTCTCCACTGATGAAAGCACGATCGAGCTGAGCAACGGCTGTATCTGCTGCACGATCAACAGCGATCTACTCGACGCCGTGTATAAAGTCCTCGAACGCGACGACAAAGTTGACTACCTGATCGTCGAGACGACCGGCGTCGCCGACCCGCTGCCCGTGGCGCTGACCTTCCTGGGAACCGAACTGCGCGACCTCACCAGGCTCGATTCGATCGTCACTCTAGTAGACTGCGAAAACTACAGCCTCGACTTGTTCAACAGCGAAGCGGCCTACAGCCAAATTGCCTACGGCGACATCATCCTGCTGAACAAAACCGATCTGGTAGACGAAGCGAAAGTAGACCACCTAGAGACACGGGTGCGGGATATCAAGAGCGACGCGCGCATCCTGCGGACGACCCACTCTAAGACTGCGCTGCCGCTGATCCTCAGTGTCGGCTTGTTCGAGTCGGACAAGTACTTCGAGTCCGAGAAGTCCGATCGTTCCCACGACCATCACGACCATTCTCACGACCACAGCAGCTCGCACGACCACTCGCACGACCACGATGGCGGCGGCGAACCAGGCGGCACCGATGAGACTCACAATCATTCGCACGACCACGGCCACCACGACCACGGCCATCACGACCACGACCATCACGGGCACGACCATCACGGGCACGACCACGACCATCACGGGCACGACCATCACGACCACAGCCACAGCGACCACCTAACGATTGACGGGTTCGTGTCAGTCTCGTTCCAGAGCGATCGCCCGTTCGATATTCGCAAGTTTCAGTACTTCCTAGACAACCAGCTCCCGGAGAATATCTTCCGCTCGAAGGGCATCCTTTGGTTCGAGGAAAGCCCCGCCCGCCATATCTTCCACCTGAGCGGCAAGCGTTTTACGATCGAAGATGACGACTGGCCCGCAGGCGCAACGCCAAGCAACCAGATCGTGTTTATCGGTCAAGACCTCGATCGCGAGACCCTGCTCGGATACATCGAGCACTGCCTGATCCTGGAGACGGCGGGAAGCGATAAAGGCTTCGACTAGCGAGAGCGCTAGATTAGTGGTGAAACCCTGCTCTCTTAACCTCGAACGACCATGACCTGGCGCGGCCAAAGCTCCCCACCCGATCGCATCTTTTCGGCACTCGTTTATCTCCTGCCGATTATTCGCGCGCTCCCGTTCGGATTGACGCTGCTGGGCGCGATCCCCGTACTCGGACAGGTGCTGTTCTTGGCGATCGGGCCGTTTTTGACGCTTTACGCGTTCCTGAGCGGCACGATTCCGTTCTTCGATCTGATTGTCTTTTTCGCACTCTATCTCGGCGTCGTGCGCAACTCGCGCTTCAGCTACTTCCTGCGCTACAACGTCATGCAGGCGCTGCTGATCGGTTTCGCCGTCTCGATCGTCGCCATCTTGACCGGCATCCTGGGCCTCGCGGGCGGTGGCCTCATCGTGCAAACGCTCTACACCGCGACCTTTATCGCAGCATTAGGCGCGAGCACCTACAGCCTCGTCCGTAGCGCAACCGGCACGTTTCCGGAGCTGCCCGTTATCTCCGACGCGGCCTATCAGTACATCGGCCGCTAAACCGCGCCGAGGATACGGGCCTAGAGCGATTCAGACTGTTCCAAAGTGAGGGGCGATGCCTGCGGGCGATCGTCCCTTTTACGTTCGAGGTGTTGCGCCCCCCAAGCTTGTAGCGCCGCAATCACGGGCTCGAGGGTTTTGCCGTACTCGGTGATGGAATACTCCACCCGTGGTGGCACTTCTGCGTACACCGTTCGAGAGATTAAAGATTCCGACTCGAGGTCGCGCAGCTGCTTGGTGAGCATCCGCTGCGTCACTTCTGGAATCAAACGGCGCAGTTCGTTAAAGCGCATCGTTTTTGACATCAGGTGGAACAAGATAATGCCCTTCCATTTGCCGCCGATAACCTCCAATGCAGCTTCTACCGGGCATCCCTGATTGCAGTCGTATCTATAGTGCGTCATACCTGAAAGCGCTTCAGTGGTATACAAAAGGATACCGTGTATCAAAAATGTGCGGTCTTACACCGATCGAGCGTTCGACTTATTCTGAATTTAGCAGAAAAGTATGGAGCATTTAGATGAGCGCAGTGCTGACTATTGTCGCCAGAATCGAAGCCGAGCCCGATCGCGTCGATTTCTTCCGTGCAGAGCTTTTGAAGCCGATCGGGCCGACCCGTCAAGAAGATGGATGCCTTCAGTACGACCTCCATCAAGACAATAACGATCCGAGCGTGTTTGTATTCTATGAAAATTGGACGAGCCGGGATCTATGGCAAGTTCATATGAATAATTCTCATATTCAGGAATATCTCAAGAATACGGAAGGTGCGGTTAAATCTTTCGTTCTGAATGAGATGAAGCGATGCGATTAGCTCGATCTTTTTAGAGCTATCAGGACTTTGTACGTTTGAGAAATCTCGTACGTTTGAGAAACAATGAGAAATAGCCGGTTGCAGTAATAGCAAAGAATACAAATTATGAAAGCAGTTGGTTATAAAACGGCAGGCTCGATCGAGGTTTTGCAAGATATCGAACTCGATCGCCCGACCCCGTCCGGTCGCGACCTGCTCGTCAAAGTCGAGGCGATCTCCGTCAATCCTGTCGATACGAAGCTGCGCCAGAGCGTCGAGCCGGAAAACGGCGACTGGAAAATCCTCGGGTTCGATGCGGCGGGCGTCGTGGAGAGTGTCGGCGAAGCGGTGGAAGGCTTCCAGCCCGGTGATGCGGTGTTCTATGCAGGCTCGATCGCCCGTCCCGGCACGAACGCCGAATATCACCTGGTTGACGAGCGCATCGTCGGTCGCAAGCCGGAAAACTCGAACTTCTCCGCAGCGGCAGCGCTTCCACTGACGGCGATTACAGCCTGGGAGATGCTGTTCGATCGTTTGGAGGTGAAGCGCGCGACGCCGGACGGTGGCGACAAGATTTTGATTATCGGCGGGGCGGGCGGTGTCGGCTCGATCGCCGTCCAGCTCCTGCGGGCGCTCACCGACTTGACGATTATCGCTACGGCTTCGCGCCCGGAAACCCAGGCTTGGGTGAAAGAGTGCGGCGCGCACTATGCGATCGACCACCGCCAGCCGATGGCTCCGCAGGTGGAAGCGTTGGGTTTGGGCGCACCCGGTTTCGTATTTTCGACGACCCACTCCGACTCGCACCTGGCCGACATCGCCGAACTCATCGCGCCCCAGGGTCGCTTCGGCCTTATCGACGACCCCGACCATCTCGACATCAAAGCGCTGAAGCCGAAGGCCGTGTCGCTGCACTGGGAGTTTATGTTTGCACGATCGCTATTCGAGACGCCGGACATCAGCGAGCAGGCCAATCTGCTGAACGAAGTGGCAGCGCTTGTGGACGCGGGAAAAATCAAGTCCACGGCGACGGCGGTAGCAGGCAAGATCGACGCGGCGACGCTGCGCGAAGTCCACGCACAAATCGAGAGCAACTCGACGCGCGGAAAAATCGTGCTGGAGGGCTTCTAGCACGGTGTCTCGCCAGCAGTAGGAGCCCGACCTTTTCAAACCAGCTTCTTTAGAAAACGAATTCCTCAACGACCGCAAAGACATTTATCTTGCCGCCGCCGCGCCGGAGGAGAAGTGGGGGTTAGCTCCGATCGCAGTTCGGCTTGGGCAGGTGGACGGCGGCATGGTGGTCTTGCGTCAGAACGATCGCGCCGTGTTCGGTTTGCAGCCAACCGCGACTCTCGATCGCGGCTGGCATCTCGTCAGCACCATCGGGGTTTTGGAGCGGCCAGATCGCGGCCTCGGCGGACGCACCGGAAACGCCTGCGAGGGGCAGCGCCTGGCTGAAGGTACCGGCGGGATTGCTCGGCAGGCCCGATCGACCCGTCAGGGCGAAGCGGCCGCGCTGGAGTTCGTTGCAGCCCTCTCGAACCAGGGCGTCGCCATCGAGGGTTTGGGTCGAGAGCACCACCGCTCCCTGGCGAGTGTCCAACTCTGGGGTATTGAGGCGGATGTTCCCGGCAATGCCGAAGTTCGAGCTGGCAGTGATGTCGCTGCCGGGGGTTTGCTCCGATCGCAGTGCCGCGCCGAACAGCCCCTGAGTTTCGAGGCTGACGCTGCCGCCGCGTCCGGCGATCGCGTTGGCGGTGATGTCGCTGTTGTCGAACGCCACGATCGTCGCGGCGGAAATATTGATGTTGCCGCCGTTGCCCGCACCGCCAGCGGTGGCGGAAATCGCTGCTTGCGAGCGTAGTTGGAGCGAGTCGCTGACGCGAAGGGTGATGTTGCCGCCCTCGCCGGAGTCGGCCGTGGCGGAGAGCGTGCCGCGATCGCTGAGGCGAATGTCGTCAGCAACGATCTCCAAGCGCCCACCGTCGCCCGTGCCGTCGTTGAGGACGCCCACATTTGCGCCATCGCTCACCTCGAGCCGATCGACGACCAGCCGCACGTCTCCCGATGCGCCGGTCGGCAGCGAATCCACGCCCAAGAGGTCTCGCAGCACGGGATCGACAACGTTCGCGCTCGACAGGATCGAGGTGGGATTGAGCGAGCCGGGGACGGTTCCCGTGGCGGTCAGTCGATCGGCGACGATCGTCACCGTGCCCGCCATGCCCGAGGCGAAGCCAGAAGCATCGATGCGCCCGCCCGCCCGCAGCTCGATTTCGGGCGCGCGCACATCGAGGTTGCCCGCATCCCCGCTCGCGAAACTAGAGGCGATGATGATGCCGGGGCTGAACTGCCGCAGGTCAACGCCGACGATCTCGATACGAGCGCTCGCCGCCACAGTGACATTGCCCCCGTCGCCCGCCCCGAAGGTCGAGGAGGCGAGCGCGCCGCCGTTGCGAATCAGGAGGCGATCGGTTGTCACGATCGAGTTCCCGGCCTGCCCCGTGCCGAGTGTCGTGGCCGTCACATTCGCGAAGAAATCCGGGATTCGCGCGTTAGTATCGACAATCTGGATGTTGGGCGCATCCACGATCAGGTCGCCGCCCCGCCCCGCCCCGAAGCTGCGCGTCGCCACAGCCGCCCCCTGACTGACGGTGAAATTTGGCGTGCGGATAACGATATCGCCGCCGCGCCGCTGGCCTTGGAGGGCGCTGCTATTGAGGCGCGTTTGGATTCGTCCGTCAGCCGCGATGCCGTCTAGGGTGATGGCGCGATCGCCAGCGAGGAAAATCCCGGAGCCGGGAAAGTCCGGGACGCTGTCATCGAACTGCTGGGCGAGGACGATCGAGCCGCCCGCCACCTGGATGCGATCGCCGATAAGGTCGATCCGCCCCGACACCGGCCCCGTCACGTCGAGTAGGGCAGTGTTGTCGATTGTGATGTCGCCGAATTCAAAGCTCGGATCGAGGGTTCCCGCGCCGTCAATCGTCAGACCCAGCGGCACGAAGCCGTTACGCCCCGCGACGATCGAGAGCTGGCCGCTCGCCGCCGTCACCGTACCGCCGTCGATCGCCACTTCGCCACCCACCAGCGTCAGCAAATTCCCCGGCGCGCCCCGCAGGCCGTCGGTTGCGCTATTTCGCTCGATCGGTGCGAGGACGGGGTCGGTAACGGTCAAATCGTGACCGCCGCCCGCCGCGCGAATCGCGCCCGCCTCGCTGCCGAGCTGCAGGCCCACCGGCACGGCCACCGACAGCAGTGTGTCAGCCGCCGGACTGGCAAAGCCAGGAAACACAGACCCATCGGCGAACATCACCGCGTCGGCGCTGGAAAATGCGATCGCACCGCCCACATCGAGCTGCGCCTGGGCTCCGAACAGCCAGCCTTGAGGGTTGACAAAAATTAGATTCGCGCCGGTGTCCGAGACGATCGTGCCGTCGATTTGCGACGCGCGGCCGCCCGTAACGCGGACGATCGCGTTGGCGATCGTGGCATCGAGCCCGAAAGCCGCCACCTCGCCGGTATCGAGGTCGAACTCGCGAAAGCTATGGAACAGGTTCGCCCCGCTTGCGGTTCCGCCCGTAATTTGATGCATCCCCGGCGCAGCGGTTTCGACCCTCGACACCTCCGGCAGCGAGGCGTCCGGAACCGGCTGAGCTTGAAGAGAAAACGGCGCGATCGCCAAAGCGGCGGGACAGGCCGCGAGAATGAATAGATCGCGAAGCATGGCGTCTCCGAAGCGAGCGACACAGACAACGGCAATAGACCTCTTGCGGGGCTCTCAAACCCAGAGCAGCGGAGATGGCTGCACGACGGGAAATTTAGATTTTCGCTTCCATAGCGCTGGTGTCGGGCTACCGGCGCGACTGGCGCAGGCGCATCCCCAGCGGGGCAAATGTCCAGGCTACGGCAAAACCGATCGCCGCTCCGGACAGGTGGCAGGTCGCGCAGATCTGCGGATTGAGGACATCGAAGCTGGTTTGCAGCAGCAGCAGCAGCCCTACCGTCTTGAGGTTACGCCGTGCCAGCTCTGCGCGATCGCGCTGGACGCCCCGCCAAAGTAGCGCCGCGATCGCGCCGAACACGCCCATTACCGCCCCCGACGCACCAACCACAAAGCGTAAGTCGTCCTCTAAGCCCAGCGCCACCGTCATCACCACCAGCCCCATCGAGCCGACGCCGCTCGCCAGGTACACCAGAGCATAGCGCAGCGTCCCCAGCCAGCGTTCCGCCAACTGCCCGAGCAGAAACAGCCCGAACATATTGCTGAGCAGGTGCAGCCAGCCGAAGTGCAAAAACGTCCCGGCCAGCAGCCGCCACACCTGACCGTCTTCGAGAATGGCGCTGGGAACGACCGCGCCGAGGGCATAGAGAACGTAGGCGTTGCGACTGCCGCCCAGCGCCAGCTCGAGGCCGAAGACGATGCCGTTGAGCACGATCGCGATGCTCGTCAGCAGCGGAAAGTAGAGCGGCCTGTGAAAGCCGTAGCGCACTTCTTCCAGGAAGCGGCGCTCGATCGCCTCCAAGCGCTCCTGAGTTTCTGGCTCGATCGGCGTTGCCGTTGACGAAATGCCGCGCTCGGTCGTGGCTTCAACCGCCGAATTCGCAACCGAAGCGCGATCGCCGGGCTTACTGGGGCGATCGCGCTTCGGCAACGCCCACCGGAGCGCCTGCCGGAACGTTTGCTGAAACGCATCAGCCAGCAGCAGCCGCAGCGGCCTCTCGGTACGAAGCTCCAAAGCGGGCGATCGTACCGACGTTTCCCGCGCCTCGGCAATGCGCCGCCAGCGATCGCGTGCGCCTCTCGGCAGATCGAGCAAGCGGCTGGCAAACAGCGTCTCGACAGCCTCCGCATCGCCGCTGTACGCAAAGGCAAACAGCCAGGTGCGATAGGTACGCGGGCGGACTGTCGAAGCCTCCAGCCGACTCGCAAGCCGCTCGCACTCGCGCACCAGGCGATCGAGCTGATTCGTCTCGCCCAGCGCCTGCAAGTAAAACAAAATAACGTTGATATCCTGCTCGGTGTCGGCAGGATTTTTCGGATTTTTCGCCAGGCTGTCCTTATGCTTCGTGTGGAACTTCAGCCACGATAGCAAGCCGCTCCAATCGCCCTCGAGGCTGTAGGTCAGACAAATACTCAGGCGACCGACAAGCGAGCCGATACCGCGATGGGGATGCAAACGATCGACCGTGGCCTCGACTCCGACGCGATCGCGCGCCGCCACGATCCGCCAAATTCGGGCCCGCTCCGGCCAGTCGTCGAACGGGTGCAGCAACGCCGCGATCGCACTCCAGGCTGCGGCCCCACCGTAGCGCTCGTTTTGCAGCGCCGTGCTGGCCTGCTGGGCGGCGATCGTCGGCGTGACGATCGCCAGCAGCCAGACCCCAAAACCGATCCAGCCAGCCCGCTCTGGGTACCACACCAGACCCGCCACCGCCGCCAACAGAACGATTCCCAGCACCGCAAACCAGCCCGTCTGTCGCTGCGGGTCTCGCCAAACGCGCGCCGCAAACAGCAGCACCGAAAACAACGCCATCCACAGCAGCAGTCGATTGATATCCAAGGATTTGAACGCTCCAGAGTGACGAGATCGCGCCGCGAGAACAATGCCACGCTACGAAAACATACGAAAACAGCGATGGGAACGACTGTAGCGCGGGCGTCATCGCTGAGTTCGGGCCCCGCGGCGGCGGCCAGCAATCGAGGCCGCGATCGCCTCACATCAAATCTCGATCCCCGCCCTGTCGGGATGCCCGGCCAATGCTATTATGCCCGTCAGTGTTTGGCGGTTGTCGCTGCTTCGAGCCTCCCCTCGATAGCGCGAGCGCGAGACCGCAAACCTCTCGTCTTCCTGAAATGGGCATCGAACTTCGCAGCTACGTCTACCTCGATCGGCTGCAACCGCAACACGCCGCCTATATCGGAACCGTAGCCTTTGGCTTTCTGCCACTCCCCGGCGACAGCTCGCTCTGGATCGAAATTTCCCCCGGCATCGAGATCAACCGCATCACCGACGTGGCGCTCAAATCTACCGCCGTTCGTCCCGGCGTGCAGATGGTCGAGCGCCTCTACGGCCTGCTAGAAATCCACTCCTCCAAACAGGGCGAAACTCGCACGGCAGGCAGAGCGATCCTCGCCGCTCTCGGCGTCCGCGAGCAGGATCGCCTCCGTCCCAAAATCGTTTCCAGCCAGATCGTCCGCAACCTCGACCCCCACCAGGCGCAGCTCATCAACCGCACCCGACGGGGCCAGATGATCCTCTCCAGCGAAACGCTTTACGTCCTCGAAGTCGTTCCTGCCGCCTTCGCCGCCCTCGCCGCCAACGAAGCCGAAAAGGCCGCGAGCATCAACATCCTGCAAGTTACGGCAGTCGGCAGCTTCGGGCGGCTCTACCTCGGCGGCGAGGAGCGCGACATTCTGGCGGCGCAGCGGGCGATCGAAGCCGTCCTCGGCAGCATCTCGGGCCGCGAACACGGCGAAAAAAAAGGCGGGCGCGAGTAGGGCGCGACCGCCAGGCTTAAATTCAAGTTCAGATTTGGGTTTAGCTTTGAGTTTTGACGAAAGCTCGAAGCCGGTTCGGTTAGCGGGACAGACAGAGCGTCCTACGAGATCGCCACGAAGCTCAGCGCGTACAGCACCACCGTCGAGGCGCTCCCCACGCCGAACATCAACGATCGCAGCGGCGGCACGTTCAGCACGTAAAACGTCGAAAACAGCAGCCGCGCCACCACGAACGCGATCGCCGCATATTCCGCATAGGGCGAAGTCACGCCGGTCACGTAGGCGATAATTGCCGCTGCCGCAAACGGCATAAACGTCTCGAACGAATTTTGGTGCGCCCAAGTCGCGCGCTGGGCGTAGGGCGGCAGGCGATCGAACATCGCGCGCGGTGCGGCCAGATCGAAGTCCGAGATCAGGCGACCGTAAGCCACGAGCAGATACGGCACGTAAATTGCGAACGCCGCCGCCGCGACGGCGTACAGCAAAATATTTGAAGCGCTAGACGAGATCGAAGACATGAAAACTGGGTAACGATCGACAGTGAAAAAATGCCGCACCGGACGTACCGCGCGACGCAATTCGCTATCCACTCTAGCAACCGCTCACCCCATTCAAGCCCGACCGTTCTCCGTCATACTGCCTCGATCGCCCGCGCCAGCCGCCTACGTGATATCGAGAAACGACATATCCGCCGAACCGAAGTTCGTACTTAGCGCCACCTGCAAGTTTTCCAGCGACTTGACCAGCCACTGCACGGCCTCGCGCGTCGATTGGTCGTAGTGGTCGAACAAAATCGAGAACCGCTTCTCCATGTGCGGGCGCACCTTGCGGCAAATCAGCAAAATCTTCAGCAGGATCCCCATCACCGCTGTCGGGCCGATATTAGAAAGCAAATCGATCAAGACGTAGTGATTTGGGTTTTGCGGGCTCTCGACCACCAGGAAGTTGATGAGCTGGCTGCACGTGCGAATGATCAAAAAGTCGCTGAGCTTTTGATCGTCCGATTGGGGCAGCGTTGCCATCAGATGCTGGTAGAGCTTGTCGTTGAACTGCCGCTGGCCGTAGCTCTCGTCGATCGAAGAGATTAGGTACTCGTAAAAGTCCTTTTTAAACTCTCTAAACGTGCGCGTCTGGCTCGTGTGGGTCACGAAGTTTTGCGCGACGTCTCTATAGGTTTGCGAGCCCTCGATTTTACCCGTGAACTGTTTGACCGCAACGTACAGCTCCTTGTCCGACAGCATCGTCGGATTGCGAATGGGTTTGATGATTCTCGAGTTGTCCGCCAGCTCGGGCCTTTGTCTCAGCAGCTGAGCTCTTTTGACCTTGTAAGCGACGTACTTGGTCAGGTGGCTTTCGTACTGCTTTTGGCGCTGACCCTGTAGTTGCAGGATCGTCTGCTGCTGTTCGTAGCTGCTGCTGTCGCTGAGCAGACTGTGGGAATAGAGGTAAGGGTAGCGGCCGATGAGGGAAGACAGGGGGCGCTCGTTAGGGGGCTTGTCCTTGTGCTTGGAGCGATCGACGACATTGACCAGACGCTGCATGGTCTGGAACTCCTCGGTCGTTTTAAAGTTAGAGACCAGGGCCTGGAGCTTGCGCCCGTCGCGCGAGTGAATGCGGCGGCTATCTGCGACGTCGATCGACTGAATTAGCTCGCCAATCGCCTGCTGGTGGCGCGTCTCCATCTGCCAGTGATTGATGAGAATGTGGCAGCAGCGGTTAAAAACGCTATTAAATTCGTTCGGCGCGTTGTCGAGCGCCGTCAACTCGCGAACGATGCGCGAGACTTCCCGATCGGGATAACCCGAACCCTGCAAAAACAGCGCTCTAAATCGCTCGATCAGACGTTCGGGCGACTCCTCTTTAACATGACTGAGAAGGTGCTGGTACAGCTCCTGCTCCGCTTGTTGTATGTGGGTAGAGTGGTTTGCTGCGGTCGACATATAGAAACGTAGCCCTCGTATATTCTCAGCAGCAGGGCCGAACCCATCTCCTACTCCGAGGACGTCGTCGCGAAAAAACATCAGGGGATGCAACAGAGAGCGACAAGTACCCCCATAGCCTCAATGTATCACACTCATTTTTGTCGAGCGGGAACATTTAGAACACGGGATCTTCCAGGGCGTGGCGCTCTTCCCATATGCACGGGGGAAGCACTGCCATCGGGCTTAGAGTGCTCCACGGAAGACAAACGCTCACTGTTCGGAATTCGAGCGCTGGGCGTCGCCGTTGGCGTCGCTTTCGCGAAGCGAATCGTACGGCACGGGCGATCGGCGAGGCCAACGCTACGCGAACGACAAGCTCAGCTTCCATCGGCGACTTCCGGAAAATATATCCTTAGAGTGCTCTTGGTGAGGTGCAGGAGTGGTAAAACTCGGGGTGCGAGGGCGGCCGAGCCTTCAATATATGGCTTGCCCTGTGCTTTGCTTGGCACAAACGCGATAGCTTACTTGAGATGCAATGTCAGGCAGGGGAACACCCGCGTCCCGACTGCAGTATATCAAAAGTCGCTTGGCTCCAGCGCTCGATCGCGAGTCGGCGAAAGCTTCTCCTCGACCGGTGCGATGACAAGCTTGCGATCGCGGTATGCCTGAGGCGCGTCATCATTTAAAGCCAGACTCGCCACGGGGTAAGCAGTCGAGCACTCGGCTAAAAACAAAGCTAGGGACTGAGTCCCTTGCGGGGGAAAGGTCGCCAATGTAACTAACGACATCCCCTAGCCTCGCCTTAAGAGTTATTGAAGGGCGACACCGTACAGGTACTTGGCCCCGCGAGATGCAATTCAGCGCGTGCTGTTCGCAATTTCGAGCGAGTCGGGGCTGTATTTTTCGACGCGGTGAATCTTGCGCTGTAGCTCTAAGGTTCGCCGCATTTGGTCGCGTCGGAGAGCAGCTTCGTCGTTGCCAAACCCGCCTGCCTCGAGTTCGCCACTTTCTGGATTGTAAAAGCTACGCACGCGCGCTTCGATCACGACGTCGGCTGGAGGCTGGCGAACATCGGACTGCTTGACGGCCTCGAGGTGATCTCCGAAAGCCGGAAAAGCTCCGCGCGCCTGAATCGAGAGGTCGGCAGCGGACAAGTATTCGAGGGGCGACAGGTAGGGATAGTCTCGGGCGAAAGCTTCGAGCTGCTTGCGGATTCGCTCTAGTTCTGCAGCATCGGCGAGGTCTGGGCTGAGGTTGGTGTTCTGGCTGCTGAACGTTCCGACATTGACGCGGGCGTTGCCAGGATCGACGTGCTGATACCAGGCGCTCGTGCGCACGCCATCGATCGTGCGCGTCCCCTCTGCCATGCCGAGGGCGATCGCACCAGGAGAATCCGGCGTCGCGAACCAAAACTCGGTCAGCGAACGAGCAGGAACAATCTGCGAGCGAGTGCTCTCCGGAGTCGCTGGCAGCAGCTCGGGCGGGACTTCAGTTACTTGAGGCTCCCCAACCAAAACGCGGGCGATCGTATGGAACACGGTAAAGAAACTAACGGCGGTATTCAAACTCATTTCTATTACGTGTTAGACGCTCCAGGGCGGTGGGTGGGGGGGACAATAAAAAGCTGTGCGACAGTGAAAACTTCGGTTGAGGTTCGGGCGAACCGCTCGAAAATCTCAAAAAGTCCCGGAGAACGGAACCTATCGTGCGAAAGTCGAGTGGGTGGGTTTATCCCGTCCTAAAAAGCGAAGCTGCGCGGGCCTCTAGGTCGCTCTCCTGCGGTCTCCTATCGCGCTCGGATGAAGGTTTAGAAAGTCACGAACTACATCGCTACTCGAAGCAATTCCGGGCAACGTACTAGTAAAATTTGCGACCTTTCCTACTACTTAATCCGTTGCAATGTGCGAGTCCGGGTGTAATAGAGAAACCCAACTATAGTATCACGTGAGACAAAATCTGCAAGTTTGGCGTGCGAAAGCGCACGCCCACCGGCTCGATCGCGCTGTGAACGTGCGGCCGTTATTTAAGAGAGGGGTCGAGCGAATTCAGGTTTTGCCCAGGCGCTGTCCGGAGTTGGCGTCAAACCAGTGCAGCGCCTCTAAATCCACCGCCAGCGAAACGATTTCGCCAAGGGCGGGAACGCTAGATTCAATCGTCGCGCGCAGTTCGCGGGGCGTGCTGTCGGGCGTCTCGGCAGCGATCTCGATGGCGATCAAGCGGTACATGCCCAGATTTTCGACACGCGAGATCGCGCCGGAAAAGATGGCGCAGCGCTCCGAGGCCGCCTCGGGAGAGGCTAAGCGCAGGGCTTCGGGCCGAATTCCGAGGACGATCGCCGGGGCGTCGATGCCCGAGGGCATAGGGATGCGGGTCTCGCCGAGGCTGGTCTCGCGCCCGGTGCAGCGCAGGTTGAGCAGGTTCATCTGCGGGCTGCCGACGAACCCGGCGACGAACTGGTTGGCTGGCTTCGTGTAGAGCCGGTCGGGCGCGTCGAGCTGCTGGACGATGCCGCGATCGAGTACGGCCACTTTTGTTGAGAGGGTCATCGCCTCGACCTGGTCGTGGGTGACATAGACGACGGGGGCCTGCTGACGCTCGAAGATGCGCTTGAGCTGGGCTCGGACGCTCTCGCGCAGCAGGGCGTCGAGGTTACTCAGGGGCTCGTCGAGCAGAAATACGTCGGGATCGCGCACGAGGGCGCGACCGAGGGCGACGCGCTGGCGCTGGCCGCCGGAGAGCTGTCCGGGCTTGCGATCGAGCAGGTCGGCGTTCAGGTCGAGAAAATCACCGGCCTCGCGGACGCGGCGGCGAATCTCCTCGGTGCTCAGCTTTTGTAGCTTCAAGGCCGAGGCCATATTGTCAAACACGCTCATATGCGGATAAAGCGCGTAGCTCTGGAAGACCATTGCGATATTGCGATCGCCCGGTTTGAGTGCCGAGACATCGCGATCGCCGATCCAAACCTCACCGTGCGTCGGTGGCTCGAGTCCGGCGATCAGCCTCAGCGTCGTCGATTTCCCGCAGCCGGAGGGGCCGAGCAGCGAGAGAAACTCGCCGTCTTCGACCGACAGGCTGATGTCTTTAACGGGGATCGTCTTGGCGTTGTAAGTCTTATTGAGCGATTTGAGTTCGAGTTTGGCCATAGGTGAAATAGGGTCGGCAGCGTAGCGGAAAAAGCGCGAAAAGAACGAGACAGTCGCGCAAATCGATCGGGAGGCCTCCAGCGGCCAGCTTTCAACGCTCAACATAGCGGTCACTCGCGATCGGCGGCAAATCCGAGGCGCGATCGCACCTTTGGAGCGCGCCCGTCCCGGATTGGCCCGCGCCCGCCGTGAATTGAAAGAGAACCCCAGCCGTTGGGGTGAGAGTCGGCAAGCACGGGCATCAGGTGATAGAACAGAGATGCTGCCTCGTCGAACTCGACGCGATTGAAATCCGAGCGTCTCACTGGCGTCTCGATTCTCGAGCGGTTGGCACGTCGAAAACGAGCCGCCCGAGCCGTCACCCGAATGCCGCCAATTCCTCCTACTTTCGTACACCCTGCATCTTTTGTTTTGAAATCTCCCCCTCATCTCATTTTGCGTACGGAAGCTGGCTCCCATCGACTCCCTCTCGATGTTGGTAACTGCTGGACGTTTGGACGCAGCAGCGACAACACGTTCCCGCTGCCCGATCGCTGGGCGTCACGGGCCCACGCAATGCTGCAACGCACGGACGATGGCGAGTACTACCTCATCGATCTCGGCAGCCGCAACGGAACTTTCGTCAACGGTCGGCGAGTGAGCATTCCCGTGCGCCTGCGCAACAGCGACCAACTGACCGTCGGCCAAACCGACCTGGTTTTCTACTCGCCCGCCCAGGTCGATCGCGATGAATCGACGGAGTTCGACAGCGAGGACGGTGCGACGGCGGTACTGTCGCTGCGCCGTTTGATTTCGGTGGTCGTCGTCGATATCCGTCAGTTCACCGTGCTGACGCGCCAGCTCGACGAGCAGATTCTCTCGGAGCTGATCGGCACGTGGTTCCGTCAAGCGGGCAACATCATTCGCAATGCCGATAGCTGGGTGGACAAATATATCGGCGATGCAGTGATGGCCGTTTGGTTCCACAAATCCGAAGTCGCCAGCCCCGACGAAATTCGCAATATCTGTCAGGCGCTCTCGCAGCTCGCGGAGATGACCCAAACGCTCAACGCTCAGTACACCCTGCCGTTTCCGGTGCAGATCGGAGCGGGTGTCAATACCGGCTACGCGATGGTCGGCAATACGGGGAGCGGCGATCGCCCGGACTACACGGCGCTGGGCGACACCGTGAACGCAGCGTTTCGCCTAGAATCATCCACGAAAGAAATCGGCAAAGATATCGCTTTCGGCGAGTCCACCTTCGTGGCTCTCTCGGAGCTGCCGGTGGACTGTAGCGCTTTCGCGGCAAAGCTGGTGGAGCTGAAGGGCTACGACAAGCCCACGAAGACCTTTGCCTGCGATTTCGACGACCTGGCTGAAGTGGTCGCCAACCTGGCGAACCAGGAGATGCAATGGTCGTAGACGGTATGACTGAAGCGCCTTCAGGCGATCGTGCCAGATTCTAGAGCTGGTTCGCGGTCGTCTTGCACGCGACTGCGGGTTTTGGGTAATAATGTCTTCAACAAAGCAGCACTTATCTTACATATTAAGAGGATAGAAATTCATGAAATATCTGGCGCGGTTGTTCGCCGTACTTAGCCTTGCGGTTGCTTGCGTCTTCGCGTGGAGCGGCGATCTGGCAGCAGTGGCCGCCCCCAGCCCGATCTTGGCTGAAGCCGAATACGTGGCTCCCAATGCTGCCGATAGCAAGCTAGCCACCGACTTCGGCAAAAAAATCGACCTGAACAATACCAACCTTCGTAAGTTCCGCAAGCTTCGCGGCATGTACCCGACCCTGGCAGGGCTCATCGTGCAAAACGCTCCCTACAGCAGCGTCGATGACATATTTGCCATCGAAGGTCTCTCGGAACGCCAGAAAGCGACCCTGGAGTCGCACCGCAAGAGTTTCACGGTAAGCCCGCCGGAAGACTTTCTTATCGAAGGTGACGAGCGCTACAACAACGGCATCTACTAAGGCCGAGTTTTGTCAGGGCCGAGTTTTTCGAGTTCTCGCGGGCTCGCGCTCTGCGAAACCTGATGCAAGCCGGTCGGTCGTTCCGAATGAAAAAGCCCCGAGAGCTGCTGTGCTTCTGGGGCTTTTTTGTGTAGCGTGCGAGGCGTCTGGCCAGCAGGCCCGATGTTTTCGGCAAAGTCCCGGTCGAGTCCTGGTACATTGAGTTCGGCTCCGCCACCCGCAAACTAACCTCAGGACGCCCCTCGTGAAACGGATACTCGTCACCGGCGTAAACGGACAGCTCGGCGCGGAGCTATTGCGCGTGCTCGCGCCGATCGCCAATATTCAAGTGCTGGGCACGACCCGCGCGAAGCTCGATCTGGCCGAACCGGACAGCCTTCGCAGCGCGATCGCCGACCTCGATCCCCATATCGTTCTGAGCTGCGCGGCCTATACCGCCGTGGACAAGGCCGAAACCGAGGCCGAGCTGGCGCGCCAAATCAACGCGATCGCCCCCGGCTCGATCGCCAGGGAAACCGCCAAGCGCGGCGCGAAGTTAATTCATATTTCCACGGACTACGTGTTTGACGGCCAAAAGGGCTCGCCATATCTGGAAAGCGACGCCACCGACGCGATCGGCGTTTACGGCCAGACGAAGCTCGACGGCGAGCGGGCCGTGACCCAGGCCGACCCCAATGCCGCGATCGTCCGTACGGCCTGGGTCTATGGCGTCGGCGGCACGGGAAATTTTGTCAAGACCATGCTGCGGGTCGGCGCGACGCGCGAGGAGCTGCGCGTGGTGGCCGATCAGGTGGGCAGCCCGTCCTGGACGGGGGATATCGCCACGGCGATCGCCGACCTGGCTCTCAATCATCCCGATGCGGCGGGCGTCTTTCACTTCACGAATAGCGGCGTCGCCAGTTGGTACGACTTTGCGGTGGCGATCTTTGAAGAGGCGCGCGCCCTGGGCTTTCCGCTGGCGGTCGAGCGCGTCGTGCCGATCGCCACGGAAGAGTACCCGACCCCGGCGCAGCGTCCGGCCTATTCGGTGCTATCCGGTCGTAAGCTGGCCGAGCTGCGCGGCGCGGTTCCGCCCCACTGGCGCGAGGGGTTGCGATCGATGTTGGCCGAACTTAAGGCGGCAGGCGCGGCGTGAGCGCGTCACCGATCGGGTCTTCGGCTCACCACAAGGAAGCGGAACGGCTCATCGATGCGGGCAAAATCGAAGCGGCGATCGTCAAGCTTTGCGAGAGTACGCTGCTCGCAGGTCGCAGCGATCTTTTTGACTACTCGCTGCTGGCGACCTGTTTCGTGCGTCTCGGTCGGGTCGAAGCGGCGCTTGAAGCGGCAAGGCGGGCGGTCGAACTGTCGATCCCCAATAATTGCAGCCAGTGGTTTTACGATCTGCACGTCGAAATGGTGACGCGTTTACCGGCAGCGGCGATCGAGCAGGCGGTTACGTATTACGGGCGATGGCTCGACATCCGGATCGACAACCGGTCGGACGAGCGCTTGCGACACACAATCGCCGCGTGCGGCCTGTCTATGCTGGCCGTTCTGCGCGCCGACTCCGAACGGGCGGGGCAGATGTCTCTGATGGGGCTGAAGCTCGTGACGATCGCCGATCGCCCCACGGACGTGACCTACTATCGGTTTCCTCTGGCAGGCATCTTCGATCGCGTCGGCCAGCACTACCTCGTGACGCAGCAATACCGCCTCGGCGCGGACTACTATCGCGGCGCGATCGAGATTCAGCCTGACAATGCCGCGTTTTATCGCAATCTGGCGATGATGTTGTCTGAGGCGGGCGATCGAGCGCGCGGCCTCGACTGTACGGTGCGCGCCTGCGAACTCGATGCCAGTATCTACTCGGAGATGCAGCTCGAAAGCATTGAATTCCGGCTGCGTCAGGTCAAGCACGCCCGCTACGCCGACTTTGCCGAAGCCGTTCTCGCCCAGCGCCCGAACCAGGCGACGATCGCCCTGATCTACGGTCGGCTCTGCTTGCAAGCGGGTCGGGCCGAGCGCGGGATTCGCGCGTTGCAGCGGGCGATCGCGACATTTTACGCAGAAGCCGTCGGCGATCGCGCCTTTATTCGTGCCTATATCGAGCGCACTGCCCAGCTCGCGCCCGACGCCGTCAATGGCGACGCCGATCGACGCATGGCGCGCTGGCTGGAGACGCTGCGATCGACCCCAAAATCGCGCGAGTGCTACCGCAAGTTTGTCGATATTCAGCTCCACCAACAGGAGACCGATGCCGATCGCACGCGCGAGCAGATGCTGGGGATGACGCGCGCGATCCCCAAGGCGATCGGCTGGTACGATAGCACAGCCGACTACGTTCGCGCGGCCAGCCTCGGCGGCCAGCGCTACATCGCAATCGACGACGAGCGGCACGTCCGGCTGAAAGCGCCCCGCACTCTTCCCGGCCTGGAGGCCGATCTGTTCGCACCGAGAGAGTTTGACTCGACGCCGCTGTTTGTCGCGGAGCTGATCGGCGCGCGGCTCTGTTGGGGCGGGGCGATCCCGGTCGCGGGCAAGAACGTCGTCGCCACCATCACCCACGATCGCCACCTGCTCGCGGATGTCTCGGTGCGGATGCCGTACCCGACCGTGGGCTTCGATTACCCGCACCCGCGCCAGCACTGGCTGCTAAACCAAGAGCGGACGCCGCCGTTGCAGCACCATCCCGGCGCTGTAGCGAACCTGGCCTCGATCGCCGGTCGCGACGGCACGGCGAACTACTACCACTGGATTGTCGATCTGCTGCCACGCGTGACGATGCTGCGCGATTCGGGCTTCGATTTGGACGCGATCGATTTGTTTCTCGTCGATAACTACCGATCGCAGTTTCAGCGCGATAGCCTTGCAGCCCTGGGCGTACCGCTCGATCGCGTCGCCAGCATCAGCGACTATCCCCACCTTCAGGCAGAGCGCACGATCCTGCCGTCGCTCCCCGGCAAGCTGGCGACCCTGTCTCACTACAGCGCCCGCGTCCTGCGCCGCACCCTGGGTCGGCAGTTCGGCGCGCCCGAAGGAACCGCACCGACCCAGCGGCTCTATATCCGCCGCGATCGCGCCCGCTACCGCCGCATCTTCAACGAAACCGAACTGGTCACCCGCCTGGAGCACCACGGCTTCGTGCCCGTCCGCCCGGAAGAGCTGAGCTTTGGCGAGCAGGTGCGGCTGTTCTCCGAGGCTGAAGCGATCGTCGCGCCCCACGGTGCGGGCCTGACCAACGCCATTTTCTGCTCGCCCGGAACCCGCATCGTCGAGCTGCTGGCTCCGGGCTACATCGTTCCCTACTACTGGATTCTGGCCAGTCAGTGCGATCTGGATTATTACTACCTCACCGGCGAGGGGATGCACGGCTCGCACCTGCGTAAGCTGATTTATCCAAATCGCATTGAAGAGGACGTATTTATCGATCTCGATCGCCTCGAGGCGCTGCTGGAGCTGGCGGGACTGACGCACTCGTAGCGGGCGATCTAGCGGCTGTCATTAATTAAATTTACAGTCCTCACACAACAAGAGTTCCAGCCCCTAGTTTTATTTTGGGTCGGGCGCTCAACGGCTTTGCCCGCAAGGGATCGGGCGCTAATTGATAACACGCCCTAGCTCAGCTTCTTTTCCCAAAACAAGGCCCGACCCATCGTCGGGTCGAGTTCGTATCCGGTGAAACCGGCCATGCGGTAGGCCGCCCGCGCGGCGTCGTTGCCCTCCAGGACTTCTAGCGTTAGCTTGCAGCAGCCCAGCGATCGCGCGATCTCCTCAGCTCTTGCCAGCATGCGCTTTGCAAGCCCGCGCCTGCGGTATTCCGGCGCGACGATAACGTCGTGAACATTGAGCAGAGGCCGACTGGCAAAGGTCGAAAACCCCTCGAAAGTATTGACGAGTCCCGCCGGACGAACGCCCGCAAACGCCAGGATGATATGCGCTGAATCGCGACGCGCCAGTTCTGCCGGGAGTCGCGCCTTCACGTCTTCCGGAAGTCCCTTTCCGCCACCCATCGGGTCGCAGGCGTAGGTGTCCATCAGCTGCACGACCGCCGCCGCGTGGGCGGGCAGGCTCAGGTCGGCGTCGACGATATTGACAATATCGATCGCGGGCTTTGAGGAGTCTGGCATGGTGGCTGGCCTCGATCGTCCGATCGTCCGATCGCTATACGGGCAAATCCGCCGGAATACGCAGCACTTGACGGCGGTACTCGGCCTCGCTCATCAGATCGCTGCTGCTCTCGACGCGATCTAGGAAGACGACGCCATCGAGGTGGTCGCACTCGTGCTGGACGATCCGCGCCACGAAGTCCTCGCAGTTGAGCGATCGCACCTGACCGTCGCGCGTTTGATAGTTCACCGTGACGGTCGTCGCCCGCGACACCAGGCCGCGCACGCCCGGCACGCTCAGGCAGCCCTCCCAGCTGCGATCGCGCGCCTTGGATCGTCTGACGATATTGGGATTAATCAGTACGAGCGGCGACATGTAGGGAGCGTCGGGGTAGCGCGGCGTGGGGTGGGAGGCGATAACGCACCAACGATCGCGGCCGCCGACCTGGGGTGCAGCGATGCCGACGCCACCGACCCGAACGAGCTCGCTCAGCGCTGCATCGATGGTGTCTTGGAGCGTGCTGTCGGCGAAGTTGATGACCTTCCGCGTCGGTTGACGCAGGAGTGGATTCCCGAGCTGGAGAATATCTGTCATGACAGTCTGGCGGGCGGGCGGTTTTGTACGAATTTTCCCCAGATGGCCGTAGCGCTGTCAATATCGTCATTTTACGTACTGTGAATTGCGTACCGCCGGTGGCATCGCGCCCCGCGATGCCTCGAATGGGGTAAATTTACAGCCTTGCGTCTGGGGGGTTGTGCGGGTGTCCGGCTCGCGGGTAACGCGTCGGCGGAATTACCCGTGGCAGCAGTGTAGTCTAGCTGACCACCTCATGCGATTTCAGGACGCAATCAGAGCGATTGCAGCGCCCCTGTCACGACACCGATCGCGCCGCTTAAACCAATATCCACACCCTTACCCAATCCATCACCATGTCTGAATCTCAACCTAAATCCGGTTTCCCCAAATCTCTGCTCTTCGGGGCAATCTCGATCGCCACCGTCGGCCTCGCCTTCGTCACCAATCCTGGTAGACCGGCCTACTTAAACTACGCGGCCTCACAGTTTGACGATCGGTTCGGGTCGCTCTGCCAGGGTCTGGAGCTGCCCGGCTTCCTGGAGCAATTCCAAGACAGCGCCCAGCAAGCTTGCGAAGGACTGCGCGAGGGGAGCGACGATCTCGAGCTAGTCGAAACCGCGATCGACAGCGTCACCGATCGCCAAAACTATGGCGTCTTTAGCATCTACGAAACGAAAGCACCCCAGGGCTCGATTAAGACGATCGGCGCATTCGGCCAGTTCGTCAGCCTGCCTGGAAAGTAGGTTCGCTCGGCGTCGTATCTCCCAGACTCTGGCGGCCCGCTACTCGCCGTTAAGCTGCTCCTTTGCCCGCGTCTTGAGCTGGGTTGCCATGCTCTGGAGCAGCCTCTTTTCGCGCTTGAGGCGTTCTTCGAGAGCCTGGATCTGCTCGCGGCGCGTCTCTAGCTCCACCGTGCGGCGCGCCAAGTCTTGGCTTTGCAAGGTCAGCGACTGCCGCCACTGCTCGGCGCGCTCGGTTTCGCGCTTGATAAAGTCCGGGGTGATGCCCTGCCCGAGAAATTTCCCCACCAGGTCTAGCACCCAGCCGCGCGCGTCTTTAATCGCAACGACCTGCTTGTTGGCGTTGAGGTCGATCACGAGCAGAACACCTTCGCCGTACGAGCCCGCGTCAATTTCTAGGGTTTCGCCATTTTGCAGCAGCACCCACGTCTCATCCGTGCGCTCGCGAGCGAGCAACTGGACGACAGACTTCCCGAGCAATCCTTTTTTAACGACTTGGACGAGGTGTAGCATTGCGACTCTTCGTTGCACTTATTCGCAGTGCACCTGAGGGAAAACCCGCCAGAGGTAGGGCTGGGCTCGGCACGGTCGTATCGATGTCACGATATCACCTTGCTTCTATTTGCGATCGTACTCGATAGTCGCCGTAAACGTGACCGCCCGCAGGCGATAGCGGAGCCGCAGCCGACCGAAGGCAATATAAAAGTTGGCGAGCGCTTCTTTCAGGATATCTTCTCGATCCCGGTTGCCTACTCCGATTGCCTACTCGATACCGTAGCTATCGAGCACGTAGCGAATCTCAGCGAGGCGACGCGCTTGGTCGAAGCGCAGGCGACCCCAGTCGTTGCTAAAGCCCGAGGCTTCGAGCTGGCCGTTGTAAGGATTGATGTAGCTGTAGGAGCGCGCCTCGAAGATGGCCTCCATGCCCGTAAAGCCCTGGGCTTTTGCTTCTTTGAGGTTGGCCAGGTAGTGCTGGGCGGCGAGGGGTGCTTGGGTAGCCAGATCGATACCGGCGACCAGCTCGAGGGCGGAGAGGCCCATACCGCGATCGCGGGCGAAGGACTGCATGGCCGCGATGTATGGATACATACGCTGGAGCTGGAGCGCATCGGCCACTTCCGGCGAGGGCGCGCCGTGCTGGAAGCTAAACGAGCCGAGGTTCCGCTTGCCGTTGCCAGGGTCGGTGTGGCCCCAGTACGCGCCGGTTTTGCCGCCATCGACGGTGCGCGTGCCTTCTGCCATGCCGATCGCGATAACGCCGGGTGAGTCGGGGTTGGCGAACAGGTCGAGGGCGAAGTCGTCGCCGATGATGTCACCGGCGATCGTCGTGTCGAGTTCGACGTCGATTTCCACATCGGTACTACGCTCGAACTTCGGCTCGCTCAGGGCGCTGGCTCCGGTCATCACCACCGGCGCGAGGCGTCCGTCTTTGACCAGGGCACGGTAGAGCAGCACGGCCACGTCGGCGCGGGTGGCGGCGAAGTGCGGGTGCAGGTCGGGATTTTCCGGGTCGGGGGTGACGAGCTGGTGTGCCAGAGCCGTCTTCAGGCGCGCGTCAGCGCTGGGCGGGATGCGATCGGCATCGCCGAAGGGCAGTGCCTCTGGCGCGTCTTTCGCAGGCGTCAGCTCCAGCGCATCGACGAGGCCGACGACGGCTTCGAGGCGCGAAACGCGCGGGGCGGCGTCGCTGCCTTCGTCGGCTTTGCCGCGCAGCTCTTTGCTAAAGCGTGCGACTTCGATCGAGCCCTCAGCGGTCTTCTTGACCTCAAAGGTCTTACGGGCGAGGCGCTGTAACTCGGGGTTGTTGGCTTTCGGGTCGAGATGAGTCGCGATAACACCGTCTACTTCACCCGTCGGAGCGCTCAGCAGGCTGACCATCGGGCGCAGACCGGCAACAACCGGGGCCGTGGCATTGTGTCCGGTGCGATCGAGGGTTGCCAGAACCTTGGCGATCGCCTGGCTGAGGGGCTTGGTGCTCTGGCTCGTGCTCTGGCTCGTGCTCTGGCCGTCCTCCGCAGCGCCTTTTCTGGCGTCCGTCTCGGCTCCCGGCTCGGAAGCAGACGCAGCTGCGATCGCCGCGCCGTCAGCATCGACTTTTGCCGCCGCCTTATCATCCGACGCGCTCTGCGCGTCGGCCCCAGACTCTGACGCCTTGGCCGCTTCGGGGATCTCGAGCATCTCGGCTTTGCTGGCGACGGTCAGCGCGCGATCGAGCCACTCCGTCAGCTCGGCGTGGGTCAGCGGCGCGTCCGGACGAAACTGGCCGTCGCTCGGCGCGGCGAGAGCGCCTTGCTGGATTAACGCTTCGATGTAGGGCTGCGACCAGTGCTCGTTCAGGTCGGCGATCGCGTTGGCGTTGGGAACGAAAATATTGTTGCCGTAAATCGGCGCGGGGCCGTCGGGGTCGGCGGGCTGGCAGACGTTCACCGGGGCCGAGCGACCCGTCAACTCCGAGGGCAGACTGACGATCTGGCAGTTTTCCGGCAGTTGGATCGCGACGCGGCCCGGTTGTTCGGCCTCGGGGGTTGCATTCGCACCAGGCGCGAGGGGATTGGCAGCCGCAAGGGCAAGCAGAACGGCAGTCGGGAAACTCATAGGTCGGCGTTGGGGTTTACGTCGGCAAGCGGTCGGCGATGGAAATAAGTCGGGGCAGGCACGCGGACGCGATCGATCGCGCTGCGCTCGCTTCTCAGAGTTCGGGAGCCATAAGGGCCATGCCGGAAACGCACGCGCAAATCGCGCAGTCTACGTTTCAGAATGTTAACTCGCCCCATAATACATCGCCCGATTCACTACGGTCAGGGTGAAAGCCGCAATTTTCAGGCGGCACGGCCACCGCGCCGAACTGTTGGGCTTGTGGCTTGAGGACAGCTTTACCTCGACGTCCTAGGCCGTGGACTCGAAGGCGGAAAGGCCAGTGAGCCCAGCCCCTGTCGAACTATCCACCCGCACCCTGAGAACTTACGCATTGAGTTCTTGCATTCGATCTCGGGTGATAATAACGGAGAAAAGTTAAGTGGGCTTTACAGTTTCAGAACGTTATTATTTGCAGACTCATTCGCAATCGTTTGACCTCGCGCTCCGCCGTTGAGTTCCCGCCCCGCTAACGCCCTCGAACATTCATGGCTCCCAAACGCTCCCGTCCGACCTCGCGCTCCACGCGCAACGATGACTACGACTATTACGGTGGCGACGCCTATGGTGGCGATCGCGGCGGTCAGCGCGGCGGCAAGGGTAACGGCAAAAGCGGCGGCAAAAGCGGTGGCATGAACCCGCTGATGCTGGCGCTGTTCGGCGGCATCTTTATCCTCGGCATTGGCGTCGGCATTGCCTTTAGCTCGACGGCGACAGTCAGCGAGCGCAACGTGGCCAACCGCGAGTTCCTCGATCGCAACGCGCCCAACCCGGAGGTCTGCGTGCAGTTCGGCGCGAGCGCGATGGTGGTTGAGAGTCGATCGTACGTAACGCTCAACCCGTTTAACGTCTACATTTCGCAGCCGCGCATCGTACCGGGCTGCGTGATGCGTAGCAACAACTGGTCGGTGCTGGAGCGCGCTAAGGCCGTGACGCCGGAAGAGGTGCGCGACTGCAAAAACCGCCTGAATACGTTTGGCTTTACGGGCAACCTGGAAGACGACCCGCTGGTGCAGTGCATCTACCAAAACGACGGCGAGGACAACCAGTTCCGCAACAATCCCGGCGTCTCGGCTCCGGCCCCGGAGGGCGAGCGATTCTAGTCCGCCGAGATCTGCATCTATTGAATTTAGATGAATTTAGAAACCGGGATTCTTCGGTTCGATCGCGATTTTCGTCAGCGGATCCCGGACGCCAAGCTCCTCGCGCGTTACTGAATCAGCCGCACGCGCGAGCGATAACGGTGCGGTGGCGGGGGCTGTTGCAGTCGACCGTCGGTTGCTCGAATCCGGCCTCGACGATCGCCCGCGCGAGATCGAGCTGGAAGTAGCTGTCGAGGTAAGGCTCGGTACTTTTGAGCAGCGTAAAGACGTAGGGCGGCATCTTGGCGTAGATTTCCGACTGCGGGTTCATTTCCATAATGCCCAGGTGGCCGCCGGGACGAAGAATGCGGCGCACTTCGCGCAAAATTTCGCAGGTGGCTTCAGCAGGCAGCTCGTGGCAGACCAGAAAAAGGCTCGCAAAATCGCAGCTATTGTCAGCCAGGGTCGTATTTTCCGCCGCGCCGTGGAGCCAGCGGATCGGCTGAGCTACACTCGCCCGACGCGCGCGATCGCGATAGCTGGCGACAGCGAGGAAATAGGACGAGAGGTCGAGGCCCGTGACCTGCGCCTGAGGGAACTGCTCCTGAAGCCGGAAGGCACTCATGCCGACGCCACAGCCGAGATCGACAGCGGCAGTGACGTTGGCGCGGCCGATGCGCCGATCGACAATCTCGTAAAAGCTGTCGCGCAACTTGCGATCGCCCTCGGCTCCGGCTTCCGGCCAGATCTTGGCGTGGACGGCGCGAGCGGCAACTTCGACTTCCGTGGCGGGGAGCCAGCCCAGGTTGCCTTCGTCGTAGGCGTGGAATGAGGTGAGGTAGTAGTCGGGATAGGTCAGGCCGGGATTTTCGATTTCGCCGCGCAAAGCGTCGAGGTTGCAGCCGCGGAGGAGCTCGGCTTCCTGCCGCCAGGGTACGCCGATCGACTCGGCGCGATCGATCATCATCTGACGGGCGCGAGATTTGGCGAAGTTAGCCAGCGGCTCGATCGACAGTAAAAAGTTCACCAGCCCCGAAATCGGGCGCGGCTGGAACGACGATCGCGCGGCGGACGGAGGAGCGACAGTCATGGCAGATAGGTTGAGATCGTTATCGGGACGTTTTTTAAGTGAGCCAATCCTAGCTCGATCGCTCGTTCGACTGGCGATCGACTGGCGTCCGCATGCTGCCGGTCGATTCAGTATGATGAAGTCGAGGAGCTGTCGCCGATTTCGCCGCCATTCCATCGCTAACGGTTGCAGCCGCTCGATCTGTCGAAGGGGGTGAGCCCGCCATGCTCAAGGCCGTATTGTTCGACTTCAACGGCATTATCATCAACGACGAATCGATCCACGAACGGCTGCTCGAAGCGCTGCTGCTGGAAGAAAACCTGCGCCCGCATCCGGGAGAGTTTCAGGCGATCGCCCTGGGGCGCAGCGATCGCATCTGCCTCTCGGAGCTGTTCGCGCGGCGGGGCCGCATCCTCGACGACGCCACGCTCGATCGGCTGCTCGAGCGCAAGGCCGAAGCCTACCGCCAGGAAATCGACGCCCTCGAAGAGCTGCCCCTCTACGGCGGCATCACGGACTTTTTATTGAAGCTGCGCGTAGCGAACCTGCGGCTGGCGCTGGTCAGCGGGGCGGTGCGTACGGAGATCGAAACGGTGCTCGATCGCGCGGGGCTCTCGTCGCAGTTTCCCATTGTCGTCGCCGGGGACGAAGTCGCGAGCAGCAAGCCGGAGCCCGCGAGCTACTTGGAAGCGATCGCCCGCCTGAATGCCGCCGAGCCCGACCTAAACCTCAAACCCGAGGAGTGTTTGGCAATTGAAGACAGCTTTGCGGGCATCGAAGCGGCCAAGCGCGCCGGTATCCCCGTGGTCGGCGTCGCCAATACCTTCCCGCAACACATGCTGCTGCGCCTCGCCGATTGGGCGGTCGATCGCCTGGCCGAGCTGGAGTTCGAGCGAGTGGTGCGGGTCTTTTCCGGAGAGGAGCGCGCCGTGGCCGCCCCGCAGGTATTTCTAGAGAGCGAGAGCAGTGCCGTCGGCTAAAGACTGTCGTCAATTCCTCGCGCGGGTTTTACCCCCGCACTATCCTGTGGGTCTTTTGGGTCGGGCGCGCGATCGCTCCATCGAGGTTCCGGCGCTGGTGGCTGACCTGTCCCACGCCGAGCCCGAAGTCCCGACGCCTCCGTGCTAGGATCGGCCTGACTTTCGGGGAATTAGCTCAGTTGGTAGAGCGCTGCGATCGCACCGCAGAGGTCAGGAGTTCGAGTCTCCTATTCTCCATTCTTCATCAAGACACTTTCAGGCCCGATCGCCAGCTTCGCCAACATCTGGCGGCTAGCTTTAGCGGCGACTTTGGCGGGGCTCTCATGACTTGGCGATCGCCGAAAACGGCTGCACCAGCGCCTCCCCGATTTCGTCGATCGGCAAGACGCGCTGGGCGGCTTGGAGCGCGATCGCTTCCTTTGGCATGCCAAACACGACGCAAGAACTTGCGTCCTGAGCGATCGTCCGACCGCCGTTCTGCGCGATCTCCAGCAGGCCCGACGCCCCGTCCCGTCCCATACCCGTGAGCAAGACGCCCGTAGCCCGATCGCGAAAGGCGCGCGCCACCGCCTCGAACATCACCGTCACGGACGGGAAGTGGCCGTCGCGCGGGTCTCCCGGCACGCAGCGCAGAATTCCCGATCGGTCGATCGCCAGGTGCGCGGTTTCCGGCGCGAAGTAGATCCGACCAGCTTCGGCGCGCTCGCCAGCCCGCGCCACCCGAACGCTGAGCGCGCAGTCGGCGTCGAGCCAGTCCACCAAGCCCGCCAAGAAGCCGTGACTGATGTGTTGGGTGCAGAGGATGGGCGCGGGAAAGTCGGCAGGTAAGGCCTTGAAAATCTTACTCAGCGCCTGGGGGCCGCCAGTGGACGCGCCGATCGTCACGATCTGCCGGGAAGGACACTGGGCGCGATCGGTGGCGGTGGGCGAAACGCTGGCTTGTAACGTGGGAGGCGGATCTGGAGCCGGGGCCGGTTTTGAGTCTGGCGGAGATGCTGGCTCGGAAGCTGGCTGGCAGGTGATTGCCGAGTCGGGGCGGGCGAACGGCAGCCGCGACACGGGCGCAGACGTGGTGCGCACCGGCGTGCCGTGACGCGAAAACACCACCACCCCGGCCAGGACGCGGATCTTCGACAGCAGCTCGCGCTCGAGGTGCTCGCGCTCGTCGTTCATCCCGGCGAAAGGCTTGGGCAGAATGTCCACCGCACCGGCCTCAAAGGCGCGAAAGACATTTTCAGTTTCGTCGGCCTGCACGGAAGCGCTCAGCACCAAAATCGGGCGCGGAAAGCGATTCATAATTTCGTCGGTCAGCTCCCAGCCGTCCATCTCCGGCATGTGCAGGTCGGTGCAGATCACCTGCGGGTCGAGCTGGGGGATAAGTTCGAGGGCTTCTTTGCCGTTGGCCGCCGTGCCGACCACTTTGATGTCGGTGGCGGCGGCGAGCATGCGCTCGAGCAGCAGCAAAACCACCGGAGCATCTTCAACGAGCAAAACACGAATGGCCACGATGGAAATCCTTAGTAGGGCAGCACGGAGCTTCTCAGGTTGAAATGCCGCAGGTAGAAATAGCCCCTCATGTACGTTCTACGGTTCGAGCCCCCTGAGCCGCCGGAACGATCGTGCGGCGCGGAATCCGGATTTTTTCTTGCGCAGCGCTTGCGGCTCGACCGCTTCGGCAAATGTCCCAACTGGCTGCCTACTGTGTTTCTAGGGTAGCGCGTCTCGATCGCGGCCCGATCTCGCGGGCTTCTGGAGTCGGGGGGCTCGCATGGCGATCGCGGGGGAACTTCCGCCCGGAATATTTGACGAATATTTGACCCAGAGGCGACATATTTGACCCAGAGGCGACCCAGAGGCGACCCCGACTCGGCTTCGACTTAACTCAAATCAGGCGGTTCAGCGTCTCGATCAAGATGGCTTGGTTGAAGCTGCTTTTGGTGATGTAGGCGTTCGCGCCCGCTTCTGCGCCCCGGCGGCGATCTTCGTCGGTGGCGAGGCTGGTGACCAGCACGATCGGCAGTTCGGTATAGCGGCTTTCCTGGCGGACGCGGGCCGTAAGCTGGAGGCCGTCGAGGTTGGGCATCTGTACGTCGGAGACGATCGCGTCGAACTCGCTGCTCCGGAGCTTATTGAAGGCGTCGAGGCCATCCACGGCAGGAGTCACCTCGAAGCCCGCCGCTTCGAGGATGCGCTTTTCTTGGGTGCGCGTGGCGATCGAGTCTTCCGCCAGCAGGATGCGCAGCTTGGCCTTGCGGGGCTCGTCGATCGCCGCTGCGACCGGGGCGGCGATGCCGCGCACCGACTCGATCAGATCCGGCGGGTGCAGCACCATACACACCTCGCCCGTCCCCAGAATCGTCGCGCCGGAGACGTTTCGCACCCGTCGCAGCAGCTTGCTTTGGGGTTTGAGCAGGGTGTCCTGCTGGTCGATCGAGCGATCGACGACGATCGCTAGCAGCTCGCCATCGACGCTGAGGATGACGCAAGAGAGGTACTTGCGCTCGTTTAGGGTGACGGCGTGGGGCAAGCCCAGCAGGTTCCCGAGCCGCGCCAATGACACCGGGCGGCTATCGACCAGGATCGTCTCGCGATTTTCCATCAGGAAAATATCGTCCGGCGATAACGTCGCAGTGCTGCGGATGTACTCGACGGGAATGGCGAACGGCATTTGGTTTAGCTCCACGAGCAGCACGTTCGTCGTCGAGAGCATGCTGCCCAGCTCGACGTGCATCGTACAGCCCTGGCCGAACTCGGAGTCGATCGCGATTTTGCCCTTGAGGCGCTCGACGTTGGCGTGAACGACATCGAGCCCGACGCCGCGCCCGGACACCTCGGTCACGAACGATCGCGTCGAAAATCCCGGCATAAAGATCAGCGACTGCACCTGGTTCGGGCTCATCGCCGCCAGGTCTTCTTCGCGGCAGAGGTTGCGCTTCAGGGCCGTCTGGCGGATCTTGTCCAGGTCGAGGCCGCGCCCGTTGTCGCTCACTTCGATCGTGGTGCTGTTGGCGGACTGGTAGCCGCGTAGGATTAGCGTCGCTTCGGCGGGTTTACCGCACCGCTGACGCTCCTCGGGCGTCTCAATGCCGTGATCGATCGCGTTGCGGATGATATGCATCAGCGGATCTTTCATCTCCTCGAGGACGCGCTTGTCCGCCAGCGTCTCGCCGCCTTCAATCTGGAAGTTAATACTTTTACCCTGGCTGCGGGCCAGGTCACGCACCATACGTGGATAGAGGTTAAAGATCGTCGAGAGCGGCAGCAGGCGCAGGGTCTGGATGCCGTCTTCGAGCTTGGCGGACACCGTCTCCAGCCGGGTGGTATCTTCGCCGATCGCGGCGTGCAGCGCTTCGACTCGGGCCGAGAGCCGTTCGATATTCTGCTCGACTTTGCTGTGATAGTCCCGCACCTTGCGCAGCACCAGAGCGGCCTCGCGGCTGATGTTCGGGTCGCCGAGCCCGTCCCAAGCGAAGCGGTTGGCAAAGGCTCTGCGGTTGAGCGATTCGAGCTGGCTGGCGATCGCGCCGATTTCCGCCATGCGGTGGGCGATGCGGCTCTTGGAGACGGTCAGCTCGCCGACCTGGGTCAGCAGCGCGTCGAGATGGCGCGTCGCCACCCGGATCGTGTCGATCTGATAGTTGCTGCCCTCGTGGCTCGATCGCCCGAGCGCCTGCCGGGTCATCTCCTCGACCAGGTCGGGACGGTTCGAGGCAACCTCGCCTTCGTTAACGTGGGGTGTCGCGCTCGATGTTGCGGTGGAGGCGGCTCCGGGCGCTTGGGCGGAGGTTGCAGCGGGCGAGGCGGTCGATGTCGGCGGGGACGACAGGCGGGCAGAACGGGCGGGCGGGGCGGCTCCGGGCGCTTCTAGCTCGGCGATCGCCGTGGCGATCTCGAAGTCGATCGGCGTGCCTTCTGTGGCTTGGTTCACCAGCGCGCGAATCCGTTCGATGCCCAGCGCGAGACGATCGCACAGCTCCGAGGTCAGCGCGATGCTGCTTTCTTTAACGGGGATAAGCTGCTGCTCCCAGGCGTGGGCGAGGGGAACCAGAGCCTCGACGCCCAGCATGCCCGAGTCGCCCTTGATGCTGTGGATTTCGCGCAGGACCGAGTCGAGGCGGGCGGTGTCGTCAGGATGGCGCTCGAGGTGCAGCAAGCCGGCATCGAGCTGCTCGAGATGGTCGGCGCTGGCCACCCGAAATATATCGCGCAGCTCTTCGTCGTCGATAAAGTGCGCGACCTGGGAGATCGCAGAGATCGGCGCGATCGGCGCGGGGGCGGGTGTCGGCACAGCGTCGATCGCGTCGGCAGCAATCCCGGCGGCTTCGGTCGGGTCGCTCGCGCCGGTCTCTGGAGAAATCTCCGAGCGGACTTCCGGTCTGCTTTCCGGGTTAACTTCTGGGCTGGCCTCCAAGCTGGCCTGTTCGAGCGGACGCTCGGACTCCGTCGGAACTTCCGCAAATCCGCCCGTCTCGGCATCGAGAGCTTCAGTCTGGCGACTCGCGGAGGAACTCGCCGCACCGCCCCCCGGCACGATCGTCGCCATCGGGTTCATTAACTGCGCGAGCACGTAAAACGTCTGAATCCCCGAAGGTTCGCCCGTCAGCGCCTCATCGACCAGCGCGGTAAGCGCCTCGAGTCCTTGGCGTAGGGTGGCGATCGTCGATTCGCAGGGCTCCGCCTCACCGCGAGCCACCTTGCGAGCCAGCTCCTCCCACTGGCGGGTGAGTGTCGCCACATCCTTGAGGCCCAGCATGCCCGCGCTGCCCTTCATCGCGTGGGTGCGATGCAACATCGCCGTCACTTTGGCCGCGTCGAATTCACCGGAGCTTTGGCCCGCCTCAAATGCGGCGATACCTTCAGTCATGGCTGCGAGTTCTTGCTGGCTCGCGCTGCGAAAGAGATCCCGCAGTTCTGCGTCTTCGATCTGCATACTCGAGTTTCGCCTCTTTAGCGCTGCCAGAACTACGATAAAGCACGAGGATTTTCGGCGCGTCCGCCAGTCCGCTAACGAGCGACGGCAGGTCGGAGCGATAGCGAGCCGAAACGAGAACAAAATCGCTAGCCGATCGCCCCCGATTTTTTCGGTGCTGTCAATAACAACATACGATCGTGAATCGTCGCTCTCAGCAATACCGGCGCAGTTTGCAGAAATTTTGAGGCATTCCCCGTAGGGGAGCGAAAACACCCAGGAGGCCGCGCGATCGCATTCCAGCTCGATATTGAGACCCTCTCCGCCCTGAGCCTGTCGCTGCGCGTGGCGGGTGGTGCAATGTTGGCGATCGTGCCCGTCGGCCTAAGCCTAGGCTACCTGTTCGCCCGATCGCGACTTTGGGGCTGGCTGGAGGCGATTGTCATGCTGCCGCTGGTGTTGCCGCCGGTCGCGGTGGGGTTTCTGCTGCTCGTGCTGCTCGGACGCAGCGGGCCGGTGGGACGGGCGATCGAAGCGGCGACGGGGCGATCGCTCGTCTTTTCCTGGATCGGCGCGGCGATCGCAGCGGCGATCGTGGCGCTGCCGCTGATGGTCAAAACCACCAAAGCTGCCCTGCAAAGCGTCGATCCGGTGTACCTTCAGGCCGCCGCCATCTTGGGTAACTCACCGCTACGGGTCTTCTGGCGAGTCTGGCTACCGCTGGCGTGGCGCGGCATTCTGGCCGGAGTTGCCCTCAGCTTCGGGCGGGCGCTCGGCGAGTTCGGCGCGACGGTGATGGTGGCGGGCAATATCCCGCAAGTGACCCAAACGCTGCCGATGGCGATTTACGAGGCGGTGCAGGTAGGCGACGACGATCGCGCGGTGGTGCTGGTGGCGCTGCTGGGCGCACTGTCGATCGCGACGGTCTGGCTGAGCAACTGTCTCGACGGGCGATCGCGCTAAGCGCCCCGAGCCATTCACCATCGCGACTTCCCGGCCCCCGCGCCTACAATTGATAGATAAGTGAGGGCACTCTCGTCGGAGAAGACAGATGGACAGCAGCGCAAACGTTTCGGTCACGCTCGATATCCCGCAGGAAATGTGGGAGAGCTTGCAGCACATCGCCCGCGAGAAGGGCGAAGACGCTCGTGCGCTGCTGCGGACGTATCTCGATCGCGGTGTGAAGCGCGATCGCGCGGACTCTCCGAAGCGCTATCTGCTCGACACGTGCATTTTTAACAAGCTAGTCGAGGGTTCGCTGCACCACTCCGATCTTCCACAAGATGGCCGCTACGTTATTACCCACGCCCAGCTTGACGAAATCAACAATACTCCTGACACGTATAAAGAGAAGCGGGCGCGCCTTGTATTATCAGCCCTAAAAGACCTTCAGCTCGATCTCGTTCCAACTTCAGATTGTTTAGCTGATTTCAGCCGTGTGGGTATGGCATATGTAAGTGACTCAGATATATTTGATTTGCTGAAAGCTGCGCTAGATAAACGTCGAAAGAAAAGTAGTAATACAGTTGATGCACTCCTCGCATCCAGTGCGATACAGCAGGGTCTCATACTCATAACAACGGATCGCAACTTGAGCGACGTTGCTCAACAGTATGGATGTGACGTCGTCTTTCTAGAGAGCAAGGGACTAGCGGCTGAAGAACCGAACGAGACGGTGAATAAATCTCTGCCGTTCTTTGAGGCGATCGCCGGGATTGGCGCTTCCGATGAAGGAGATATATCTGAAAATGATGAAGAATTTCTCCGCCGTGAAATTCATCCCATTTATGGCTGGTCAACGAAACCAAATCAATAAATGGTTGCCATTCTAGACTCGAGCTTTCTCTTTGCCCTGACCAATGGAAAAGACCGAAGTCACGACATCGTTTTAAAGACAGCACGGGGACTGCAAGGTAAATCTATTCTGCCCGATGTGGTTTTGCCTGAAGTTTGCCACCTGATTCTCGCGCGGCTCGGCCACTTCACCATGCGCCAATTTCTCCGTAGCCTCGACCCAGAACACCTTCAGCTAGAACCGCTGCACGCCGAAGATCTCGTGCGCGCTCGGGCATTGCTCGAAACATATGCGAATATTCAGCTCGACCTTGCAGATGCTGCGATTATCGCGATCGCTGAGCGCTTGAACATCACGCAAATCTGCACCCTCGATCGCCGCGACTTCTCGATCGTCCGTCCCCGACACTGCGAGTACTTCGAGGTGTTGCCCTGAGCCAGACAGCCAGAGCGTGTCTCCAGACCCGGCATCACTTCGCCGCCGCACGCGCCTGGATGTAGTCAGTGTTGAGAAAAAGCAGGATTTGGTTGAACTGGAAGACGCTCCAAATCAAAAAGCCGACCGTGTTGCCAACCACGAATCCCAACGTCACCGGACTACCCGCCTCTCCCATCAGCACGATGCCGTTGAGGCCGATCGCCGTGAGAACCAGAGGCACGAACCAGTAGGCGACGATACCCGTGACAATGCCCGCAAAAATGTAGCTCGCCGACATTTTCAGCGGAATGGCTTTGACGATCCGAGAGTGACTGTATTTAAGCGAATCGGGCTCGACGTGTTCGCGCAGCGCCAGCGCGAAGGGAAATAGCGAATAGTTAAATGCCGGGATCAGTATTCCAACTATCAGCAGCAGCGCGAAAGGGATACTGACAAGCGAGACGCGCAGCTCCGCGAGCAAAAGCTTTACGTACTTGCTAAAGGTAAGGCGCAGCGCTTCAAAATAGCCCACCGATCGCCCCTCGATTTCGCCTTCCGACAAATAAGCTAGGGGCGTGCAAGACAGAGGAAAATAGAAAAAGGCCACGACAACGAGCGCACCGTAGAACATCAGCGTCTTTTGCATTATCTCGGCGCTGACGCTGGGATCTAGGGATTGTGGATCGACGCCTTGATACTGAAGGAAGTCTAGCGCCAGCGTGCCGAAAAGCACGGTCGTTAGAATGGCGTAGGGTAAATGAATGGTGAGGGTATGCTGAAGCAGCCAAGGCAATTTTCTAGAAAAGAGGCCGACGCTTGCAGCGAATAGCTCGAAAATGTTGAGCTTGCGTTCCTTGATTCCCGAAAGTGACATGGGTCTTACAGGCTGAGGTGAAAAGTACTCACCAGACATAGCACGCCACTTTCAAGGGTTACGGTCTTTGGCTCGGAGTCTTAATATTTTCGATCCCAAACAGAAGAGTCCTTGCAATCTCGGCCCTATCTCTATAAGTTCCCGTAATGACGTGCGCAGTTTCGGCAAACGGGAATCTCCGATCGCAGCCGAATCGTCAGAACTTGCTGGCGACTTTTCGGGAGCGAAACGCGACTAGCGCCCCCGCTGCGGCTCGACCGACTCGGTGACGCCCTCGCCAAACAGCGACAGCCCCGTCGCCATTAGCGTCATCGCCCCGCCGGGAAATAGCGCCGTCCACCAAATGCCCGTCGGTAGCGCCTCTAGCGCCTGACGCAGATCGCTGCCCCACTCCGGCACGCTTTCGGGCAAACCGAGACCGAGGAAACCAAGGCCGCCCAAAATCAGAATCGCGTCGGCGGCGTTGAGCGCAAACAGTACCGGCACGCTTTGGATGACGTTGCCAAATAGGTACTTCCGCAGAATCCAGCCCGTCGGTGCGCCCATTGCCTGTGCGGCTTCGACGAATAGCTCGGTCTTGACGCTGACGGTTTGGTTGCGGACGACGCGATAGTACTGCGGCACGTAGGCGATGCTCAGCGCGATCGCGGCGTTGAATAAACCACGTCCGACGACGAACGCCAGCGTAATCGAAAGCAGCAGGCCGGGAAGCGTATAGATCGCGTCCATCACGAACAGCAAAATGCGATCGACCCAGCCACCGAGATAGCCGCCGAGCAAACCGAGCGGCACGCCGATCGCCACACTCATCAGCGTCGCCAAAATCACGACCTGCAAAGCCGCCCGCGCTCCGAACAGCGTCCGTGAAAATACGTCGTAGCCCTGTCGGGTCGTACCGAACCAGTGCGCGCCCGACGGCGATTCGTGGATGGGGTTGCTCAGCAGCTCGTTGGGATCTTGAAGAATGCCGACCTGGGCGAGCAGCGGTGCAAACAGCGCGATCGCCACGAAAGCCAGCGTCATCAGCGCGCCGATCTGCATCAGTCGCCGCGACACCGACACGCGGCCGCGCGGCCACAGGATCGACTGCAGGCGAGCGATGGGAGTTAGGGCGGGCGGTTCGATGGGGGTCATCGCGGTTGCCGAAAGGTCAGGGCCATCTTCCCACGATCGCGATATCCCGAGCGCCTTAGCGACACGCGCGCCAGCCCCAATTCTGGCGAAATTCTTTAGAGTGCATTAAGCTCACCCGCCGCAGCGGAATGCTAGCGATCCCTGCGCTACGATCGCGGCAAAGGCCAGGTGCGCGTGTTGCGTTTCGTTCGGTGCGCTCGGCCAGCGGCAGTTAGTGGCAGCTTCCCAACGCCCGCGATCGCCCCACACCCTAAGGCTTTTATGGTTTCACTGGCAGAAAATCCCCTGCGCGTCGGCCTCCAGCAGGATCGCGTCCCCGACCCGCAAATCTTGATTATTTTCGGTGCGTCCGGTGACTTGACCCAGCGTAAGCTCGTCCCCGCCATCTATCAGATGCACCTAGAGCGACGCCTCCCGCCGGAAATCACGATCGTGGGCGTGGCGCGGCGCGAATGGAGCCACGACTTCTTCCGCGAACACATGCGCGAGGGCGTTGAAGAGTTCGGCGGCGGCCTGCAGTCCGAGGAAGTTTGGAACAGCTTCGCGAAGGGACTGTTTTACTGTCCCGGAAATATCGACAATCCCGAGAGCTACCAAGAGCTAGAAGCGTTCCTCGCCGAGCTGGACAAACAGCGGGGCACGCGTGGCAACCGCGTCTTCTATCTTTCCGTTGCGCCGCGCTTCTTCGCCGAGGCGACCCAGCAGCTCGGCAAGGCCGGAATGCTCGACGACCCGAACAAGCAACGACTGGCGATCGAGAAACCCTTCGGTCGCGACCTCGCCACCGCCCAGGAACTCAACCGCGTCGTTCAGAATGTCTGCGACGAGCGCCAGATCTACCGAATCGACCACTACCTCGGCAAAGAAACCGTCCAGAACCTGCTGGTTTTCCGGTTCGCTAACGCCATTTTCGAGCCGCTCTGGAACCGGCAGTACGTCGATCACGTGCAGATCACCGTCGCCGAAAAAGTCGGCCTAGAGGGGCGCGCTGGATATTACGAAACGGCGGGCGCGCTGCGAGATATGGTGCAAAACCACCTGATGCAGCTCTTTTGTCTGACGGCGATGGAGCCGCCGAACTCCCTTGATGCCGACAGCATTCGCGGCGAAAAGGTGAAAGTCCTTCAGGCGACGAGTCTGGCCGACGCAGACAACATCGATCGCTCCGCCGTACGCGGCCAGTACACCAGCGGCTGGATGGGCGGCAAAACCGTCCCCGGCTACCGCGACGAAGAGGGAGCCAGCCCTGGCACGACGACACCAACCTACGCAGCCATCAAGCTGCATATCGATAACTGGCGCTGGAAAGGCGTGCCATTCTACCTGCGGACGGGCAAGCGCATGCCCAAAAAAGTGTCTGAAATCGCAATCCAGTTCAAGGATGTGCCGTTTTTGATGTTCCCGTCGGCGGCGAAGCAGGCGAACCCGAACGTTTTGGCGATGCGAATCCAGCCGAATGAGGGCATCGGGATGCGCTTCGAGGTGAAGACGCCGGGGAGTTCGCTACGAACGCGATCGGTGGAGATGGACTTCCGCTACGATGCAGCGTTCGGAAAGGCGAATACGGATGCCTACAGTCGCCTGCTGATCGACTGCATGTTGGGGGATCAGACGCTATTTACGCGGGGCGATGAGGCGGAGTCGTCGTGGCGAATCCTGACGCCGCTGTTGCAGGTGTGGGATGCGCCCGCGCCGCCGGAGTCAATCCCGCTGTATGAGGCGGGAACGTGGGAGCCGGTGGAGGCGGAGTTGTTGATGAATCGCGATGGTCGCCGTTGGCGTCGGTTGTGATTCGGTCTATTCGGTAGGGTGTGTTATTGCAGCGGCGATCTTTGGGTTCTACGAACAATTGATACAGGCAATAACGCACCGCCGGATGTGGTACGAGATCGCGGTGCGTTACGGCGAAATTCAAGGTATCGCGATCGGGTCAATCCTTTCGCCGCCGAACACACCCTACCGCTGCACCACATTTTTTAGAGACCACAGAAGATAGGTTTTTCTTAAATGAACGCTAGCAATATTCAGGATGCAAACTATACCCAGATGGTATCCTTCATCGAGCGAAATAACTTCACGTTCCAGGAGAAAGAGGAAAATGGAGCGAAGCGAATTGACGTTCAAAGTGGCAAGAATAAATGTTGTATCAAGGTTTATTCAACTGGAACTATTCAAGTTCAAGGATCTAATTCGCGACTAAAAGAAATTCTGGAACAGGCTAAGACCGCGATTGAAAATGAAGAAGCTCTTGATGAAATCCTCCCGTTTGAAATAGAAAGATTTCCGAATGTCTTACGAGAGACAATTGCAGATATCGATCTTGTGATCGTGAGATTCATAGAGGAAGCAATCTTAAGCTACAAGGCGAAATCTTTACTTGGATGTGCTTTCTTGCTCGGCAGTGCATCAGAGAAAGCCATCCTGCTCTTGATTGAAACATACGGAAATGCGATTGATGACGATAAGAATAGAACAAAATTCCAGAATCGAATCAAAGGGAAGTTTATTAGCAAAGCTTTTGATGAATTCAAAATCTCCTTTAAGAGCTCAAAAAATAAACCTGATGGATAAAAATTCATGGAGCCACGATCTGGAGATCAAGATAGAGAGTATTTTTCAGTTCTGTCGCATTTGTCGGAATGAGGTTGGGCATCCTCAACTCCCGCCAAATTTAGACAAAGGGGTGCTCCTCTCCAATATGGGACAGTTTGTTAAGTACACAGAAGATTTATACGAGCTGATTCATTACTACCAAAATAATAACGTTGAGTTGTAGATTTTTTCTCGTTCCCACGCTCCGCGTGGTACACGCAATCTCCAGACGCTCTGCGTCGCAACTTTCTCCACACACGGGACGCAGAGCGTCCGAATGGCATTCCCACGCAGAGCGTAGGAACGATAGGTAAAACCGATTTACTCCAGCGGGGGCGATCGTGACAGCATCAACCATTGCAGCCAACCAAGTCGAACTGAGCGATCTCATCGATCGCCTCGACCTCACACGTATCAACGATCTCGACTTTTTCTCTGAGTGGCAAACCGACTTGCCCACTCTCGCCGACCTCGATCGCCAACTCCTCGATCGCGTCCGTGACGGTTACTTCAATCTCATCGAGTACCCGCCCCTACGAGAAGATGCGATACGGATGGCAATTCTCGATCCGATTCTTTTCATCGCTGGACTCTATCTTCCGCCCTTTCACATTCGATCGGAAGCGCCGATTTCTCTAGAAATCCCAGATGAAGATCGGTCAATTTCCGGACGCATTGACACCCTAATCTTTCGCGAACACCTGTGGGTCATGGTCATTGAAGCAAAGCGAGCATCATTGTCGATCGAAGCAGGTTTGGCGCAATTACTAACGTATTTGCTCGCCGCTCCGAATCCAACCAACTACGGCTTAATCACATCCGGCGGTGAATTTATTTTTGTGAAATTAGAGCAAGGTACTCGCCCCAAATATGCCACCTCCGACATGTTTGTTATGCGAAATCGCCGACGCAACGAACTTTATGAGGTACTGCAAATCTTGAAAAAACTTGCCGACCTAACGACCTAGCCCTAACCAAGCGCAGACTCAACCGAGAACCAATCATGAGCACTCCTCTCGTCGCCCTCCAAAAACCCATCGATATTTCCCTCCAGGAAATCGAAACCGAGCTGGGTAAAATCTGGCTCGGCCAGTCCATCAGCCAGGGCTCTCCGATCGCCAGCCGCGCCACGACCTTCACGATGGTGATCTACGAGCCCGAAGAATTCCAGCAGCTCCTCGGCGGGCTGGGGTTCTACGATGGCCCGATCGATGGCATCCACGGCCCCAAGACCCGCAGCGCGATCGAGTCCGCGCAGAAAAGCTACGGTCTCGCCACGACCGGGCGCGTCGATAACGACACCCTGGCGCGGCTGCGCGAAGAGTTCGCCAAGCAGCCTGGAGATCGCCAGATTGTTGAAAACCTCAACGCGCGTGGCTACAGCCTCAGCGATGCGATCGCCGATCGCAACCCGTCGCGGATTATTACGTTGTGTCCGACCCTTGGTGAAGACACTGGCGTGACGGCGCAGGTCTCAGCCTACTGTCCCGTCCAGAAGAAAAGCGACCGGCTCACCTGCTGCGAATACATCACGCTCCGGGGTACGAAAGCGGCACTCGATCGTGTCGGCTCTGTGGTCACGTCGCTGCTGCTGCCGAACCTGCCGACCTTTTTGTGGTGGAAAGCGACGCCCAATCCCGAGCAGGCGCTATTCCAAACCCTGAGCGAGGTATGTAGCTGCGTAATCGTCGATTCGGGCTACTTCAGCGACCCCGATCGCGAGCTGCTGAAGATGCAGGAGTCGATCGAGAAAGAGATCTATGTTGCCGACCTGAACTGGCACCGCCTCGCCGCGTGGCAGGAGCTGGCGGCTGCGGCCTACGATCCGCCGGAGCGCCGCCAGTCCCTGTGCGAACTCGATCGCATCACGATCGACTACGAAAAGGGCAACGACTCCCAGGCACTGATGTTCCTGGGCTGGATTGCCAGTCGCCTGGGCTGGGAACCTAAATCCTATAGCTTCGAGGGCGGCGACTACGATATCAAGCACGTGCGCCTGACCTCACCCAACGGCAAGGAGATCGAAGCCGAGCTGGCCGGCATCCCCGTGGCAGACATGGGCGAAATCCCCGGAGACCTGGTGGGGCTGCGCCTCGACTCGCAGAATCCGAATGCCGATTGCTGCACGATTTTGTGTTCGGAGACGACGGGCTGCATGCGGATGGAGTCGGGCGGCAGCGCCCAGTCTTGCCGTACGGAGCAGGTGACGACGCTGTCGGATCAGAAAGCGGAACTGCTGATGGCGCAACAGCTCCAGCGCTGGGGTCGCGACGTGCTCTACGAGGAAAGTCTGGCGCTGACGGCGCAGGTTTTGCAGTTGCCGCAGTCGTAGGCGATCGCGGGCCGGTGCGATCGGGGAATTGCGGATCGCACCGGCGCTTGCACTAAACTAAATCGAGCGATCTGTTTGTTAGTCTGCGCCGATCGCGCGTTTCGAGCTTAGCCACTATGCCCCAGTCAAACGAGCCGCCCCGTCGCCTGCATCCTCTCAACCCCGCTGCCCGCGCGAAAGATCCGGGCTGGCAGCGTCGGCAGTGGCGGCGCTATTTGGATACGACGGTCGATGCGACGATCGATGCGATCGCCCAGCATTTGCAGCCGCCGATTCACCCGAACGCCTCTCAGCACCAGTCCGGGCCGCAGCCGCAGCGGAACGGCGGAACGGCGTTGCCCAGCTTGCCGAACGCTCGCCCGAGCGCTGAAGCGGCTCGTCCCGCGAACCCTTCAGTTTCGGGTTCTGCGTCTTTTAATCCTCCCGTCAATCCTCCGGCTTCAGGCTCGCCCGTTGCTTGGGGTCGCGATCGCGCGCCGCAGCCGCCTGCCGATCGCCCGGAAACCAGCGCTGAAACGATCGCGCGGCTGACGCCGAAAGAGAGTCTGTTCGATCGCAGCATTACCGAACGCCGCCGCCAGCGCCGCGCCACCAGCAGCGCGCGCCCCAAACGCCAGACGCCGGTAGCTCCTAAGGCCGCGCCCAAGACTGCGCCAAAAGCCGCGCCCAAGGCGGCCACGAAGGCGAAGGTGACGCCGCTACGCCGTGCCGCTGCGCCTGCTGCGCCGTCGCCCGCCGGATCGCGATCGCGCCGCAGAGCGCCCCTAAGCCCGCTGATTTACGGCGCGCGGCTGGCGATCGTCGGCGTCGGCTTGAGCGCGATCGCCGGAACGATGCTGTCGGTGCTCTCGCCTTCGCCCGTGGAAGGTACCGACCCCGAACGCCCGAACGCCCCCGAGGCGATCGAGCCGCAGGCGCTGCCCGTGTCTTTCCAGCGCACCCAAGAAATCGCCACTCTCAGCGCCCAGATGCAGGAGCTGGCAGCGCGCTACCCGGACTTTTTGGCAGGCGTGTCGCTGGTGGATGTGGATACCGGCGCGTTTGTGAGTTTGAACGGCGATACGGTACTGGCTGCGGCGAGCACGATTAAGCTGCCGATCGCGATCGCCTTTTTCCAAGCGATCGATCGCGGCGAGATTCGTCTCGACGAGCGGCTGACGCTCAAGCAAGAGCACATCTCGATCGGCTCGGGCGCGATGCAGTCCGACACGCCGGGGACGCAGTACACCGCGCTCGATGTCGTCACCCAGACGATTGTAAATAGCGACAATACGGCGACGAATATTCTGCTGGAGCGTTTGGGCGGCTTGGATGCGCTGAACGCGCAGTTCCGCAGTTGGGGTATGGCGGACACGGCTTTGAACGCGCCGCTGCCCGACCTGGAGGGCACGAACGTGGCGTCCCCGGACGACCTGACCTACCTGCTGTCGTCGATCGATCGCGGCGAGCTGATTTCGCTGCGTAGCCGCGATCGACTGCTCGATATCCTTCAGGCCACGGAGAACGACAGCCTCCTGCCCCAGGCACTGGGGACGGGCGCGACGATCGCCCACAAGACGGGCAATATCAAGCACAGCCTCGGCGACACGGGCTTGATCGATCTGCCCAACGGCAAGCGCTACATCCTCTCGGCAATTGTTAAGCGTCCCGCTGAAGACGATCGCGCCGCCGAGATTATCCGCCAGGTGTCGCAGCTCGCCCACGACTACTTTTCCGGCGCGAACTACGTCGCGCCCGTCACCGATCCCGACGCCTTGGAAACTCAGCAAGCCCAGCGCGCCCTCGAGCGTCCGGAGCCCTAATTTTCACCTAATTTCTAAAAGCTCAGGGGGGCTAGAACCGTGGCAGAGCTGCGCCGCATTACCCTCAGCGCCGATCGCCGCGATGGCGACTGCTTTCGACTGACGAGCGAAGCGCGCCACTACCTCTGTCGGGTGTTGCGGCTGGTGGCGGGCGATCGCTGCATCGTGGCGGACGGCGGCGGCGGCGTCTGGGAAACCGAGCTAGTGGGGTCGTCGCCGGATTGTGACGGCGGCGAGCTGGTGGCAACAATCGTCCGGGAACTGCCGGAGAGCGTCGGCGCAAGCCCCGAGTTGGCGGTTCCGCTGGTGCTGGTGGCGGCAGTGCCGAAGGGCAGCGGCTTTGATGAGGTAGTGCGCCAGGTGACAGAACTGGGCGTCACGACAATCGCGCCGGTGACGAGCGATCGCACGGTGCTCGTGCCCAGCCCGAAGCGGGTCGAGCGCTGGCGGCGCATCGCCACCGAAGCCTTCGAGCAGTGCGAACGGGCGATCGTCCCGCAGGTGCTGACGCCACAGCCGTTTGCCACCTGGTTGCGCGACGGTAATGCGGGCACAGATGTGATTAAAGCGATCGCGATCGCGCGTGACGATGCTCCGGCCTTGGGTCAGTACGTCGCGGACGAGCTGGCCAGGGGCGATCGGGCGGGTGTGGCGATCGCGATCGGCCCAGAAGGCGGCTGGACGCCCGACGAGCGCGAGCTGGCATTTGCAGCGGGCTTTTACGGCGTGTCCCTGGGCGGTCGAGTCCTGCGGGCGGTGACGGCGAGCGTGGCCGCGACGGCGATCGCTGCTACGGCGATCGAGGCACGCGCCTCGGTGTTTTTTTAGCGATCTGGGCTTTTCGTCGTCGCCGTTATTGCCTCAGATCTGAATCGCCCAATCCTCGGTAACGCGCGTCAGGTTGGGACTGTAACACGGGTCGTTATCGAGCAGCTCGCCCCAACGATCGCGCATGTAATCGACCTCGCTTTTAAAGCGCATCTGCTTCTCCGGCGTATCTTCCAGGCCGCGACTTTTCGACTCGTAGTGGTACAGCACAACGTGGGGAAGATGCACGTTGCGGTAGCCGCGTTCGACGATCTTCAGACAAAAGTCCACGTCGTTAAACGCAATCTGCAAGCTGGGCTCCAGACCGCCGACCTCCACGAACACGTCGCGCCGACACATCAAACAAGCCGCCGTCACTGCCGAATAGTTATTGACGGTCTTGAGCTGCGCCACGTAGCCGCCCGCGCCGTGGGGGAAAGTTTTGTGGCTATGTCCGGCGACGCCACCGATGCCGAGAACGACGCCCGCGTGCTGGATGGTTTTGTCGGGGTAGAGCAGTGTCGCGCCCACCGCGCCGATCGACTCGCGCTGCGCCTGTTCCACCATTGCCGTCATCCAGTCGCCGTCGATAACTTCGGTGTCGTTGTTGAGCAGCAGCAGGTAGGGGCTGGTGGTTTGGCTGGCGGCGTAGTTGTTGATGCTGGAGTAGTTGAACGGCGCATCGTAAGTGACGACGCGGAAGCGATCGGGCTCTTTGTCCGTCCAGCGATCGAACAGCTCGCGGGTTTTGGCTTCGACGCTGCCGTTATCGACCACCAGCACTTCGTAGTCTTCGTAGGTGGTCAGCGTAAAGATCGATCGCAGGCACACCTCTAGCACGTCGGCCAAGTCGCGCGTCGGGATGATGACCGTGACGCGACCGGGCTTGACGATCTCGTAGCGGGCGATCCAGTGGCCGGAACCGCTGGGCAGCATCTTGCCGGGTTCGTTGCGGCGATCGATCGCTTCTTCGAGAGCTTTGCGCGCGGCGTCGGCGGCGTAGTCTTTGCTGTCGAGGTTTTGGGCGGTGGACTGGGCGTGCGATCGCCAGTGGTACAGCACCTTTGAGATATGGCCGATCTGGCTTGGGTCGCGAACTTGCTCGGTGAAGCGCAGCACGAAGTCGTAGTCCTGCGCGCCCTCGAATCCGACGCGGAAGCCGCCGATCGCCTCGACGATCTCGCGACGATAGACCCCGAAGTGGCAGGTATACATCCGCGACAGAAACGAGTCGGGACACCAGCCGGGCTTAAAGAACGGGTCGAAGCGCCGATCGCGCGCGTCGATTTTGTCCTCGTCGGTGTAGACCATTGCGGCGTCGGGGTGCGCGTTCAGATACGACACCACCTCGTAGAGCGCGTGGGGCGCGATCGCGTCGTCGTGGTCGAGCAGGGCGATATAGTCTCCGGTCGCCAGATCGAGTGCGGAGTTGGAGGCGCGAGAAATATGGCCGTTCTCCTCACGGAACGCCACCGTGATGCGCTTATCGAGGTCGCGGTAACGCTCTAGCACTTCGCGGACGTGGGGCTCGCTGGAGCAATCGTCGGCGAGGCACAGCTCCCAGTGGGGGTAGGTCTGCGATCGCACGGACTCGATCGCCGCTTCGAGAAAGTCACGGTCGGGATCGTACACCGGCACGACAATGCTGATAGTGGGCTGATATTTAAGCTGCTGCCAGTCGCGGCGCATGCGATCGAAGTCGGCAGCGGTGGGTTCGTTTTGCTGTCGCCAACTCTCATAAACGTCGGCGGGCGGCAGGGCGGACACCGGCAGATAGTTGGGCGCGACGCCGAGGCGAGCGAGCGCCACCGCAACCGCGTCGGTTTCCATCGGCTTGCCGAGGCGCTGCGCCAGCGGTTCGCGTAGCTTCAGCCAGCGATCGCGTAGCTTCCAGAACTTGCTGGTGCGCATCGCGCCGATTGTATCGATCGCCACCTGGCGCGTCTGGCTGCCCTCCCACGCGAGTTTTTCGGCTTCATCGCGCAGACCGTCGCACTCGGTTTCGAGCTGCTCTTTTTCCACCGAGACGCTGTGGAGCTGGGCGTGGGTGGCGGTGAGTTCGGTGCGCAGGTCGCCAATCTCGACGCGATCGGCGGCGTGTTGCGCTTCGAGGGGCAGGAGCTGCGACTGCGCGGTTTGGAGCTGAAGGTTGGTGCGGTGCAGGTCGCTGGCGAGGCTATCGAGTTCGGCTTTTTGGCGGGCGAGTTCGGCCTGAAGCTCGTTTCGCTCGCGCTCGAGCTGGGCGGTGTGGTTGCGTTCGGCTAGCAGCTCGGCGTCTTTGTGCGCGAAGATATCGGCGAAATTGGTGGCATAGAGATCGATATGCTTGGCGCAAAAGTAGTGCATCAAGCGCTGGCGGTTTTCGGGAATATTGCAGCCAGAGACCATCGAGTCCACGCGCACGCGGTAGTCAAATAGCACCTGCGGCTCGTGGTGGAATTTCCAGCCCTTCGCAGCGGCGGTCAGCCATAGATCCCAGTCTTCGTAACCGAGGCGATCGGGAATCTGAGTGTCGTAGCCGCCGCAGTCTTTCCACAGCTCGCGGCGAATCACGGCGCAGGCATCGATATAGTTGCCGATGCAGAGGCGGTTAATGTCGAACTCGGGGACTTCCAGCGTGCCAGTTTTGTCGCCGATGTAGCGCACGTCGCTGTAGACGACGCCGATCGCCGGGTTCGCGTCCATGACTTCAATGGCGCGGGTGATGTATTCCGGTTCGATGCGATTATCGGCGTCCAGCGGCAAGATATAGCGTCCGCGTGCGTTCTCGATGCCAGTGTTGCGCGCCGCCGAGAGGCCACCGTTGACCGGGCGATCGATGACGTTGAGCCCCTTCGAGCGTAGGTAGTTCAACACCTCGATCGTCATTGGATCGGTGGAGACATCGTTGACGATAACGATCTCGTAGTGGCGTTCCGGGTCGCTGTCGCCAGAGTCGCTGTCGTCTGAGCCGCCGAAGCCGCCAGAGCCGCCGAAGCCGCTGAGGTCGTCAAACTGGGGGCAGCGCTGAACGCTGGCGATCGCCTCCAGGATAAATTCGCCCTGGTTGTAGCAGGGAATCACGACCGAAACGGCGGGCGTGGTGGCGGCGGTGTTTTTGGAAGCGACCGGCGCGAGACTGGCGGTGTCAGGCGCGATCGCGGGAAACTGACAGGCGGACACCAGGTCGATCGAGCGGTGGGGCGGACGGGCGAGCGAGCGATGCCAATCGTCGGCGCGGGCGCTGGGCAGGTCGGCGGCGCGCTCCAGGTCGCCGAGCCAGCGCAGGTGCTGCGGCGTGCGGTGGTGGACGCTGGCGATCAGCGGATGCGTATCGCTGAGGCTTCCGAACAGCTCGGGGCGGTAGAGTTCGGCAACGCGATCGGCGGTGAGGGTTGCGGGTACGTCGAGACCGAGCTTGTCGGCGAGGAGCTGCGAGAAGGCTTCGGGGCGATCGAGAACGGCGCGGGTGCTGACGAGCAGGCAGCGATCGCGGTGGCGCGCGTGAAAGTCGATTAGGTGGCGGTTGTAGTACGCCCAGATATTGAGGACGAGGTGCGGCTGGCGATCGAACACGCCGCTTCGGAGCCGCACGCAGGAATCGACCACGTCCCACGGCTCGCGGTAGACCAGTACGTAGCGCGCCTCGGGCAGCAGGCCATCCCAGAAGTCGAGCATCAGAGACGTACGCGGGTCTTTCCACCCCCAGGTGCTCAGCCCCTGGCGCGCCCGCGCGGCGAGGAGTTGGCGGGCTTCGGTGGTGTAGTTCTCGAACTGGCGGCGATCGAGCGATTCACTCTCCGTCCAGCCCCAGTCCGGCCAGCCGCCGTCGTCGGGGTCGCAGCAGCCCGTGAGAACCCGGCGCTGGAACTCGAGGAAATCTTCGTCTTCAAAATATCCCGGCGCGTTGGTGCGATCGCCCGCCAGCAGCCGATCGCCGACGTGGACGCCCATCGCTTGCAGCAGCGACGCCATCAGCGACGTGCCGGAACGGTGCATTCCGGTCAGCACGAGTATTTGGGAGGCCGTTGTCGAGGGGCGTTCGGGAGTCCGGTTGGGGGTCTGAGCCATGATGCTTGTCGCGCGGCGGGCGATCGGGGTGGTCTCGATCGCCTGACGAAAACTGTATCACTGTCGGATCCCCGCGATGCTGCAATACGCCTGCATACGGCCTCCGACATTTCGTGAAGACGCGGTCGCGGCCTGTCGGGATCGAATCGACCCGACGCCCCCCTACGCCACGCTCTTGCCGCCGCCCATCAGATACAGCAGCGCCATCCGCACCGCCACGCCGCTTGTCACCTGGGTCTGCACCAGGCTGATGCGCGCGTCGTCCATCACTTCCGAACTCAGCTCGACACCGCGATTCACCGGGCCGGGGTGCATGATGCGGGCGTGGGGCTGGCAGAGCGCGAGGCGATCGCGCGTGATGCCGAACTGCTGGTGGTACTCGCGCAGGCTGGGCAGCAGGTTGCTACTCATGCGCTCCTTTTGCAGCCGCAGCGTCATCACGATATCGGCATTCTCCAGTGCCGGTTCGAGCTGCCAGTGGACGGAAAGCGAACCGGACTCGCTGGCAAAGGCGTCGGCGAAGGGCTTCGACACCAGGGTCGGCGGTGCGGCCAGATGTACGTCTGCCCCGCAGGCCGTCAAGCTCCAGAGATTCGATCGCGCCACGCGAGAATGGACGATATCGCCGACGATCGCGATTTTTTTGCCCGCCAGCAGGGCCGTACGCGGCGCGTCGGGGTCGAAGTGTTGAGCGATCGTAAACAAATCGAGCAGCGCCTGGGACGGGTGGGCGTGGAGGCCGTCGCCCGCGTTCAGAACCCCGACCTGCGCGCCGAGGCGATCGAGTTCCCAGGCGATCGTTTGGGGAACCCCGGACTGCTGGTGGCGCACTACCATCATGTCCGTCCCCATTGCAAGGTACGTCTTGGCAGTATCTAAAATGGTCTCTCCTTTCGTCAGCGACGACGTGCCCGGTGCGAAATTAAGCACATCAGCCGAGAGCCGCTTCGCCGCCAGCTCGAAGCTGCTGCGCGTCCGCGTCGAGGGCTCGAAGAACATATTCGTAATCAGCCGCCCTTGCAAAGTCGGAACCTTACGGGTTCGGCGCGTCAGCACTTCCCGGAAGCTTGCCGCCGTTTGCAGAATGATGTCGTATTCAGCAGCCGTGAAATCTTCGAGCGAGAGAATGTGGCGGCGGTTCCACTCGGTTGTTGCCATGACCTAATAGCTCGACGAGCATCGAGCGCGGAGGACTTCGATGGACTGGATCGAGCATAGCAATTCGCTCAAGCATTTTTGTCGCGCGGGAATCGCCACGATCGCGATCGCAGCCGGACTCGGCCTCGCCCACCACGCTCGCGCCGAACTCGTCGCCGACGGGATGCCCGACACGCTGCCCGAAGCGCCACCGAGCCAAACGGTCGAGCCGATCGCGGAGCCCGATCGCAACCCGGACGCCGACCCGACCCGCACGATCTACCGCGCCGATATTTTTTGTCAGGCTCTCGAACCGGAGACCGTCGAGCTGGAAGCAGGCGATCGCGAGGCCGAAATCGAAGCGGCGATCGCGCTGGTTCTCAAGCAGTGGACGGGCAGCGACACGGGCATCGCGGGCTATCGCGTTACGGTCGGCGGCGGCGTCGCGACGATCGACCTGCGCCGCGATCCGGACTCGCCGCGCCCCTGGCTGGCGTTCTCGACCTGCGAGCAGTTCGCGCTGTTCGGCAGCCTGCGCGAGACGCTGGTGCGCGAGCCGAGCTGGGAAATTGAGTCCGTGGAGTTTCGCAGCCTGGGCGCACCGCTCGATTTTTAGGCCGGTCGCGCGTTGAGGTTTTCGCTGATTTTAGCCGTCGGTCTTGGACGGGCCACCGATTTACGCCTGCGGACGCATCCGCGAATCTGGCGGCCAGCCCGAGATCGACTCTTTGCAAAGATCGAGTGATGTTACGCAGGGCTTGACGCAGCGCCACACGCGATTGGGCTTTCATTCCGTAGATTTTTGGTGAAAGAATTCCCGGATTTCACCTGAATGTGAAGTTCCAATGAAGCATTCCGGAGCTTTTTTTAAAGACTGTGTGAAGTTACGGGGGTTGACTGGGCGATCGGAGATTGCGGCCAGTAAATTCACGTACAGGGCATCGAAAAACGCCGCCTCAATCTTTCTGAGTATAGATTTTGCAAAGGCGTTCTAGAAAGATCTACTGACTCGATCGCCGTTTTATTCATGCTGTCGCTGTCAGTAATTTCGGATTTGGCTGAACTAATTTATTTAGAACTAGACCTATGGGAATCTTCAAGAAGTTTGCGATCGCAGCAGCCGGTATGACGGTTGCGACTTTCGGTGCAGTGTCCGGCGCACAGGCTGGGTCTTTCTTCGAGTCTGGCGATGCAGGCCAACTGCTGACCGACGCTCAGAGGACTTCTGAATAAGTAGTTTTACTTAGGTCGGTCGCCTCAAAAGCAGG
>ERZ1740068.23-NODE-23-length-86881-cov-27.044745_pt1 | contig 86881 bp, 80 predicted proteins | sample MGYA00581735_ERZ1740068 | MGnify/ENA primary metagenome ERZ1740068 (study PRJEB43018, sample SAMN04849740) | marine metagenome | isolation source: floating plastic debris | place: Pacific Ocean | collected 2008-08-30 | study: EMG produced TPA metagenomics assembly...
GTTGCCGTTCCCTGATGTCGAGGGCGCGTTGCAAGAGCGGTTCGGCTGACTCGTATTTCCCTTGCGAACGATACAAGAGCGCCAAATTGTTGAGGCTGGTGGCGGTATCGGGGTGGTCGGCTCCGAAGCGGGTGTCGCTACGATCGAGGCATTGCCGGTAGGACGTTTCCGCCGCTGCAAACAGGCTTTGGGCTTCATAAAACCGAGCTAACCCAGTAAACGGCCAACCCCAATCCTCATCACCGAGCAAATCGCTGTAGTCCGTCGCGGCGGCCAGGTGCGCGATCGCGTCCTTCAGCTCCGCCTGCTTCGACACCGTCACAATCTGCGGAATCTGCTCCGCGATCGCCACCATCACCCGCGCAAACGATCGCCGCCACTCCGCCGCCTCCTCCCGCTCCGCCAGCTTCACCGCAAAAAACTCCCGCACCAGCGGATGCAGCCCGTAGCGCCCCTCCCCAACCCGCGCCAACCAATGCAGCCGCACCAACTCATCATCGCGCCAGTCCTCCAACTCCTCCGCATCCGCCTCGCTCCAACACTCCCGCACCAACTCCCACGGAATCGGAGCCGCCGCGAAAATACTCAGCCGCATCGCCAGCTCCTGCGCCTCCGCCTCGAGCTGCTCCCAGCTCAACTCAAACGCCGCCAACACACCCCGCTGCGCCGTCAGATTCGCCGGTAAACGCTTCGGATTCAGCGATCGCGCTTCGACCCGCTTATCCTGCAACCGCTCCAGCATCCCCACCAGCGACAAATCCAGCTTGCTTTTCAGGTAATACCCCACCAGCTCGATCGCCAGCGGCAAAAACCCCAACCACTCACAAATCGCCGCCGCCGTTTCCGCCTCAGCTTCAACGCGATCGCCCACGATCTCCCGCAACAGCGCCAGCGCATCCGCCGGAGCCAGCACGTCCAAATCCAGCCGATCGATCGCCTCCAGCTTCTCCCGCGTCGTCACGATCGCCCGAAACCGCCGATCGCTCGGCAAACACCGCGCCACCTGCCCCGCATAGTCCGTCACATCATCGAAAATCAGCAGCACCGACTCCGGCGGCGTCTCCTTCGCAGGCCACCGCGACCAAATAAACGCCAACTGCGCCGGTAAATCCCCAAGCTGCGCCACATCCACATCCGGGAACAGCTCCCCGCGCGCAAACGCCACCAAATCTAGCCCCGCCCGATCGCCAGCCAGCCACACCACCCCGCCGCGATACGCCGCCGTATATTGCCGCGCGTACTGCACCGCCAGCTCGCTCTTGCCGACACCGCCCATCCCCGCCACGCTCGTCACCGCCACCCGATCGCACTCGACCAGCCGCTCGTGGAGATCCCGCAGCGTCGCGTCCCGTCCGAAAAAGCGATCGCGCGCCACCCCGCGAGACCCCAGATTGTTCGGCGGCTCGGCACTCGTGCGATCGGGCGACGGTCGCGATTCGATAATCTGCTCGACCTTGCCGATATTGACCGTCGAGTCGTCGTTTGGGTTAATTCCCTGCTGGTTGCGATCGCCACTCACCTACAGCACCTCCGGCAGCAGCGTAAACGCCGCACAGTGACGCGGACGAAACAAACTAAAGTCTCGCCGATCGAGCGTCAGCACCGTCTCCAGCTCAAAACGCTCCGCCAGCACCATCACACAAACATCCACAAAATCGATTCGAGTATCGGCATACTGTCGCAGCACTTCCGCCACGCGAGCCAAATCCGCCGCACTGAGTTCGACAACTTCAAAGTAGCTGGCCCCCAAGCGCTCTAGGAAAGCCACAAACGCCAGATTTACCGAGCGGCGCTCCAACAAAAAAGCCAGCTCGGTTAGCGCGGGCTGCGGCAGTAGCAAGCGCTTACACCGCGCGTAAGTATCGACGGCTTTCTGGTGGTAAGCGTCGCGGGTGTTAAGCAACGCGATCGCAAAACTCGTATCGACAACCGCATCCGCCTCAGGCATCATGCGCGTCCTCGGCTGCAAATCGAGCGTGCAACATCTCCTCCGAGCGCTCGGCAAAATCCGGCTCTGCAGCGAAGAGCCCAACGATTGAGAATGCATCGAAGTCGCCAGCGATCGGTGGCTCGGGCTGCGCTAATTCTTCCTGTAGCTCCTCGACAAGCTGCCGCACGAACTCACGATCCGTTCGCACGATGTCTAGCAACACGCTCTTGATTAAGAGACGTAGATCCTCAGAATTGGCATCTGGAAGTGAGATGGAGGTCGTCATGAATCGTCTGGTGGGACGCGCGGTTGTCACCAGTTTAGCGAGTGTCAAGCTGCCCACAAGACCACATTTGCCCCAAGGAAGCGCTAAAACTCGTCGCAACCGTCGCCCAGCAGCATGCTGCCGCACCCGCCCGACGGGCCATCGCGCAGCAGCGTCCCCAGGTCGAACGTGAACAGCGCGTAAATATCCTCGATCGTGTCTGCCTCCTCGCGCGCCGCCAGCCCCAACGCGATCGTCTGCGGGTCTACCGGCGGTTGGGCGAACGTCAACACCAGCCCCTGCGCGAAGGCCCGATCGACGAAATGAATGGTCTGGATGCCACAGCTATTGTCCGTGCTCAGCTCCGGGTCGAGACAGTACGCCTGCTCCTGCGCCCGCCCCCGACCGTGAACGCCGATCAGCTCGCCGTCGCCGTTGAATACTGGCCCGCCGCTCATGCCGCGCCGGGTTGCATTGCTATAGAGCAGACTGTAGCCACCGTCGTCCGCTGGGGGAAATACCGCCGTTAGCGCCCCAGTTTCGGTCACGCGCTCGCGCCGCGCGTCGAAGTCCTCCGGGCTCGGCCAGCCGGAGACGAAAATCGATTCTCCCGGCGTCATCGCCTGCGAGTCGCCCATCACGGCGATTGGATAGTCGCGATCGCTCTCGAATTCTACGACTGCCAGGTCGAGCCCGTCGATCGTCTCGCCGAACTCGCCCGCTTCGCGCCCGAGCGGGTAGATATTGCGATCGGTATTGACGTCATCGACCAGGTGAACTTCGCCGTCGCTGGTGCGAACGCCGTAGACCGTGTCTCGGGTGCGGACGACGTGCAGCGCCGTCAGGACGTAGTAGCGATCGCCACTGCGCGCCACGATCGCGCCCGAACCCGGATTCCACTCGCGCTGGGCTTCGATGTCGCCTTTCTGGAGACCCTGGCCGATGACGACGGTGGTTTGCGACGCGACCGCATCGACTTGTTCTTCGGTCAGAGCGTCGGCGGCCACCAGTGGCACGCTCAGGGTAGACGCCAGCACAATGGCGATCGCTCGAGGAAGAGCCACTGCAACCCGCGCGAGCGTCGGCGCGGCGTTCGGCAGGCGGATACAGTGTCGATAGTGTCGGAAGAGTCCAGCCATCACGCCCCCCCGTGTGATGCCAACCACCACTAGAAGCTGGCGTTGACCAGCTCTTCGAGATCGACGTAGGGAACGCCGCCCGACTCCTGGATGCTCGTTCCGGTCGATCGCGATGCTAGACCGTAGAGGACGCGCTCGGGGTTGCGGCTGTTGCTACCACTGAGGGTGAAGAGAACGTTATCGCTGTTGCAGCCACCGCGCGTGCTGGCCACCGAGCAGACGACCGACTGGCCGTTGACGCGACCGACCGTCAGATAAAGGCCGTCGAGGCTGTTGCCGTTGTCGTCGAGCAGCGTGTTGAGGCGACCGGTCACGGCTTGGCAGCGGCGCTCGGGCGTGTAACCAGCGTTGCTGAAGGCGTCGCTCGTCCAGACGACGATCGGGTCGGAGACCGCGCCGTTACGGGCCAGAGCGACGGTGAAGTTCACGTCGTCGTCGCTGCGGCACTCGAAAGAGTTGGCCGGTTGGGCGTGAGTGGGGGCACTGAAGCTGGCGAGGCCGGTGGCGATCAGTCCAGCGATCGTGAGTCGGAGGCGGGTTTTCATGCAGGGAATTTCCAAACGAGCTTGAAGGTGAGACGTGCGATCGGTAGAGTCATCGGCACATCGCGGTGCGATCGCCGCAACCTCGATCCGCAATACCGAGAGCATTATCGAGGTTCGCGTCAGCCCGCTGTCGATTGTGACGAGCGAAACCGATGAAAAGCTCCCGATTTTTCGCAATCGAATCGAAATTGTTGGGTGAGTCTCGGCTGGAGGTTCGGCAGGCGATCGCAGCTAACCGTCGCAGCTTGCCGTACGCTACGATCGAAGCCCGTCGCAGCCAGCCTTTGATTGACTTTATCAGTCACTTCAAGCCAGGCAGGCAAACGTCCGGCGGCTGCCATTGGGGCTTAACTTGCCGTTACTCGCTGTTATTTTCTGTCTCTTTTCTCTACGCCATGAAGCTACGCCTGACGATCGTCTTGACGATCGGTTTGCTTGCCCTGACGGCTGGTGCCGTTGTCGTGAGTGCCCTGTGGGGATTTGCCATCGGTCGCGAAGCGCTGCAAGGCGTCACGCAGCCGGATGTTCGCCCGAATAGCCATACTCTCGGTCGCGGTGAGGGTGTCGTCCAAACCGATAACGTCGAGTTTTTGCGCGAAGAAGACATCCTCAAGCAGGTCGAAGCGCAGATCGCCGACCCGAATCGCGCGCTGGGTGCGAACAACTAATGTCGGATATGCCGGATCGACCGAATCGTCCTCGCCGTTTTTCACCACTCAATCGGATGTCTGTCCGCTACGGGCTGCTCGCCACTGGCGCTGCGATCGCCACGATCGGCTTTGCTACACCTGCCCGCGCGATCGACGCTTTTCCCGAACCGCGCCTGGGTTTGGGGCTGCTCTCGATTTTGACCCTGATCGCCATCAACGCCTTTTTCGTGGCGGCGGAGTTCGCGATGGTGTCCGTGCGGCGATCGCAGATCGATCGCCTCGTCGAGACCGGCGACACCCAGGCGCGCACCGTCCAAATCCTCAAGCGCGATATCGATCTGCTGCTGTCTTCTACGCAGCTTGGCATCACGCTGTCGAGTCTGGCGCTGGGCTGGACGAGCGAGCAGACCATGGCCAGGCTGGTAGTGTTGCCGCTGCGCTATCTGCCTCTCGAAGCCGTGCGCGACCCTGCCCTCGCTCACGCGATTTCGATTCCGATCGCCTTCGCCTTCGTCGCCTATCTGCAAATCGTCCTCGGCGAGCTGTGTCCTAAATCTCTGGCGCTGCTCTACCCCGAGCAGCTGGCGCGCTTCTTCGGCCCGCCGAGCCTGGCGATCGCCCGCTGTTTTAGCCCGTTTCTGTGGATCGTCAACCAATCGACGCGCTTTTTGCTGCGGACGTTCGGCATCAAGCTCTCGACGCTGACGGCCTACAATCACGTCACTTCCGAAGAACTCCAGCAGATTATTTCTAAAGATGGTGAAGTCACCGGCCTCGAAGCCGAGGAGCGCGAGTGGCTGAGCAATATCTTCGAGTTCGGCGACGTCACCGTTAGCGAGATTATGACGCCGCGCACCCAGATTTGCGCGATCGACTGCAACGCCAAGATCGGCGAAGTGCTCGAAGAGGTCGCCACGAGCTGTCATTCCCATTACCCGGCGATCGGCGAGTCCCTCGACGACGTGCGCGGCATCGTCTGCGTTAAAGATTTAGCCGAGCCCCTGGCCGCCGCCGACGATCGCCGCGATATGCCAATTACCCAGTGGATCTCCACGGTGCGCTTCGTGCCGGAATACACGCCCCTGGCCGAGCTGATGCCGATGTTGCAGCGATCGTCGCAGACACTGGTGGTGGTCGTGGACGAGTTCGGCGGTACGGCGGGGCTGGCAACGCTGCAAGACGCGATCGAGGAAATCTTCGGCGACTCGCTCTACCCCAACCCGTCGGAAGAGCCGAACGTGGAATTTATCGACGATCGCACCTTCTCCGTCCGCGCTCAGCTCCATGTAGAAGAGGTCAACGACGCTCTCGACCTGCGGCTGCCCGCATCCGAGGACTACCAAACCCTGGCAGGGCTGCTGATTTTTTATATGCAGAAAATCCCCGAAGTGGGCGAAACCTTCCGCATCGACGACCTCGAGCTGTCCGTAAAGTCCGCCGACGGCCCGCGCCTCGATCGCATCTATATTCAGCAGGTCGATCCCGCCCCCGTATCTAACGCCAAGCCGATGCCGATACCGCCGGTCGAACCGGGCAGCAACGCGCCCTCCCCACCGGAAGCTCTGGGTTCCGATCCGATCGTCGAGCTGACCGATGCGACCCTCGGTGGTGCGATCGCTCGGCCTGCCCGGTCTCGAATCACCTCGCCCACTGGTGTCACGCCCGAGTCACCCGAGCAGATCGAACGAACCGACCCAGCTGAAACACCCGAGTCGCCGGAGTCGCCGGAGTCGCCCGAGTCGTCCGATTCATCCGAAGCGTCCCCGTTTGGCGAGTTCATTATGCCGACCGATACGCCGACCGAGGCCGAGCCAAACCCGAGAAAGACCGACGCGATCGTCTCCGAGAACGCCATCAACGAACTGCGCGATGCCCGCCTGCTCGATGCGCCACTCGGCGGAGCGCCGCCGGATTGGAATGAGGAAGACACCGAGCGAACGGGCCGATAGGATACACGCACGATCGCACGGCTCGGTAAATCTGTGTAACGATAAAAAACCACACAGTTTCTCCGGTTTTTCTCGCCGCCGACCGCTGCGATCGGCCCGCTCGCTATGACTAAAGTCGTCGTCGGTCTGTCTGGAGGAGTCGATAGCTCCGCCAGCGCCGCCCTCCTGCAACAACAAGGCTATGACGTCGCCGGACTGACCCTCTGGCTGATGAAGGGCAAAGGCCAGTGCTGCTCGGAAGGCTTGGTTGATGCGGCGGCGCTCTGCGAACAGCTCGGCATCGAGCATCACGTGGTCGATAGCCGCGAAACCTTCGAGAAATATATCGTCAACTATCTAGTAGAAGGCTACAGCGCGGGCGTTACGCCCCTGCCTTGCTCCCAGTGCAACAGCGCCGTCAAGTTTGGGCCGATGCTGGCCTACGCGCGCGCCGAACTCGGGGCGGACTATATCGCCACCGGCCACTACGCCCGCGTCGATCGCGACCCCGACAGCGGACGCTTTCGACTGCGTCGCGCCTTCGATCGCAACAAAGACCAGACCTACTTCCTCTACGACCTCGACCAAGACGCCCTCGGCCACAGCCTATTTCCGCTGGGCGAGCGCCAGAAAACCGAAACGCGCAAAATCGCCGCCGACTCAGAGTTGGTGACGGCCACCAAGCCGGAAAGCCAAGACCTGTGCCTTGTCGAGAGTCACGGCACGATGCGCGATTTCCTCTCGAAGTACCTCAGCCCCAAACCGGGCGATATTGTCGATACTGACGGTAAGCGCCTCGGCCAGCACGACGGCATTCAAAACTACACGATCGGTCAGCGCAAAGGGCTCGGCATCGCGGCGGCACATCCGCTATATGTCGTCGCTCTCGATCCGGGGAAAAACCAGGTTGTCGTCGGCGATCGCGATCGGGTTTATAGCGCCGGATGCCAAATTAGCCGCGCGAACTGGGTCTCGATCGCCGAACCCAGTGCCCCAATTCGCGCCAGCGTCCAGGTGCGCTATCGCAGCCAAGCCACGCCCGCGACGATCGTCCCCCTGCCGAACCAGCGCGCCGCGATCCAGTTTGACGAGCCGCAGTTTGGCGTAACGCCGGGTCAGGCAGCGGTGGGCTACGACGACGACGTGTTGCTGGTCGGCGGCATCATCGATCGCCCGGACAAAACTGCCACCAACTAGGCTCGATCGCCAAGGGCTCCGCACGTATCTCAATGCGGAGCCCTTGGTCTGTCAGCGGTTCGGCGAGTGCAGCCATCCAATCAGGAATCTCTGTCGACTCGACTCGAGAGCCGTCCTCAGCGAACGACGTACATGCCGGGAGAGTAGGTCTCGATAACGCGGCCCGTCTCCGAGCATAGGACGAGTAGATAGTCGCAGCTCGAGCATTGCGTCCGAACGACGTTGCTGTCACGAACGAAAATCCTTTGAGCAGAGCGTCCGCAGTTCGGACAGGTGGTTTCGTATTCGCAGTTCATGTGTTTAGCCTGGAGCGTATTCGTACAGCTCAACAAGTCTGCGATCCCCGGCCTCAGTCAAGTTTCAGATCGTCCCAGAACACAACAAGCTGGTTTCAATGAAATAAAAATACGTGAGGCTGAACTCCTAAAGTCGATCGAATCGAAAGCCAGAGACCGGGGATCGCCTACTGTTACTTAACTGTAACTAAAGTCGATCTTACGTCATTTTTTGGGTTCAGTTGTTTACTTAAGGTTTACGATAGATTTATTCGCCCCTTGCTTCAGCCTTAGAATCTTGAAGTTTCGCGATCGAGACTTGTCAGGATTTCCAGCAAAAATTTACGTGAAAATTTCGTTTTAGCTTGAATTTGTCGCGCTAAAAATCTCTCCCGATCGGATCTTTTCTCAAGGGGTGCTCTCTTCTTGTCTAGAACTTCCGGCGTACTGGCCCACGGGTCTCGCCAACCGTGCCGATGAACTGGCAGCGGACATATCTTTGCAACCGTCGCGGGTGAGATCTTTGCCGCGCTCGAGGTGCGGGCCGCGCGGCCCGTCGCCCTAAAGCAACACCGCAAAAGCGCTAGGATCCATAGCGACCCCATCGACTTCGATCGCTCCATCGCCTATGGCCGCTGCTTACCTTCTCGTCGCGCACGGCAGCCGCGACCCCCGTCCACAGCAGGCGCTCGCTGCCCTCTGCGAACGGCTGACCCAGGAGCTGGGTTGCCCTGTCGGCTGGGCGATGCTGGAGTTCGGCCGCCTGCCCCTGGGCGGTCGCATCGTCGAATTTATTGCCGAACACGCCATCGAACGCCTCTCGATCGCGCCGTTTTTCCTGTCGTCTGGCGTCCACGTTTGCGACGATATCCCCGAGCAGCTCGCGGTGGCACGCTCGAAGCTCGCATCCGGCCCCGCAAGCCCGACGATCGAGGTGTTGTTCCACGCCGGACGCACGATCGACTTCGCCCGGGCGGTGGCCGATCGCCTCGCGCGACGGACTCAGCCCGAAGCGGTCGTCGCGATCGCCCACGGTAGTCGTCGCCCGGGCGGCAATGCCGAAGTCGAGCGCTTCGGCGAGCGCATTCGTGCCGCGATCGGCGTTCCCTTTCGGCTGGCCTACTGGTCGCGCGAAGGCGACATTGCCTCTGCCTTAGATGCTTGCGTTGCCGATGGCCACAAGCGGCTAACGATCGTGCCGCATTTTCTGTTTCCCGGACGCCTGACCGACGCGATCGCCGAACAGATCGCTGCCAGCGCGCTCGACGCGACGCTGCTGCCGACCTGGAGCGAAGACACCGAGTGGGCGACGCGTGCCGTCCTCGACTGGCTGCGCGATCGAGCACCCGCCGTTCCCGAGCCGTCGATCGCGGGCCAGCCATGACCGAGCCCCAGTTCGAGCGCGACGCGCCGGAGACCGTCGAGATTGCACCAGTTCTGGAAGCTCCTCAGGAACCAGACGACGCGCCCCTCGCCCCTGCAAAAGTCCGTCTGACCGAGCCGATCGGCGCGGCTCTCGATCTGACGAACCGCCCTCTTTGGCAGGTTGCTGTCGGCCTAGGTGGCGGCGCGATCGTCCTAACGCTCGTTGTCATCGAGGCGATCGCGGCTTCGGGTCTGGCGATTCAGGCTTTGGGCCGCGCGATCGTCGCAATAGTCACGGGAGCGATGACGCTCGTTCTCTTTGCCGCGCTGCCGCTCGGATCGGTCGCGGTTGCCCAGCGCTGGCTGAACGCAAAACGCGGGCCAAATCTTCGATACTTGCGAGTTGCAATTGCGATCGCCATTATCTCTGGCATTACGATCGGCATTCTCATTCGTCTACTATTTGCGCCGCCGTCCTGAGTTCGCGGCTCTATGGCTCGCGCCCTGCGAGGGAAACACACTCAGCTTTGCCCCAACAACATTCATTTAAGGGCAGTTAATTCGTGCCGCAAAAGCGTGCGTAAATCTTGACAGTTCTTAACGACAGCCCATGCCTTTTGACGCTTATTCGACGCTGGGGGGCGGTGGCTTGTGGCGTGCGCTGCCCCCCCCCGGTCGAGTTGTCTAGCCGGGCTGGTCGTTACGGCGATATTGCAGGTAGGCAGCTACGAACAGGCCCAGAAGCGTCGTAGGGACGAGGCCGAGGACGATGCCAGAAAGTAGAGGCTCGATCATTGTTAAAACAAACTCCTAAAAAATCAAAAGAAGGCTATGGAAACATACTACACAAAACTCGAAGTCTCGGGCGTCCAGCTGTGCCCTGCGGTAGAAAAGCTTAAGCTTTGCCCTTTCTGGGCATAACGATCTGGCTTTTGCCAAGCCGGTCTCTTATCATTGACACATAGGTTCATAAACTTTTGTACGTTGCGCCCGCACTTCGGCGCAGGCCCCTTTGAGCAATAACCAGATCGCCCAAATCGAACTCGATATTCCCTTCCAGCGGGTCGCCCTCGTGGCGATCGCCGGTCTGCTTTGCCTCGGTTTGACGATGTACGGCCTCGAGCGCTGGCGGCAGGCCGAGCCCTACGCTCAAAGCGTTCTCAGCCTCGACGGGCAGTTCGATCGCGGTCGCGAAATCTTTCAGATGAACTGTGCGGGCTGTCACGGCAGCGAGGCAGACGGCCTCGTCGGCCCCACGCTTCACGGGGTCTCCTCGCGCAAGTCGTCGATCGGGCTTATCGAACAAGTAACGAGTGGCAAAACGCCACCAATGCCGCAGTTTCAGCCTCAGCCCCAGGAGATGGCCGACTTGTTGGCCTACCTCGAGAAGGTGTAAGCGAGGCGACGGAGATCGAACCAGGTTCGCGCGAGCCGTTTTAGTATGGTTGGGTTCGCTCGCGAGGCCAACCTTGACTGTCTCTACTGCTTCCGGCTCTGCCACCTCCGGCCCCAGCGCCGTGACGATCTATACTGACGGTGCCTGTCGGTGTAATCCCGGGCCGGGTGGCTACGGCGTCGTGCTGATGTCTGGCGAGCTTCGCAAAGAACTGTCGGCGGGCTTCGAGCACACCACGAATAATCGCATGGAGCTGCTAGCGGCGATCGTCGGCCTGGAAGCGCTGAAAAAGCCCTGTACGGTGACGCTGTACACCGACTCGAAATATATCGTCGATGCGATGAAGCAAGGATGGGCCAAGCGCTGGCGCGCCAACAACTGGAAGCGCAATCGCAAGGAAGCGGCGAAAAACCCCGATCTATGGGAGCGCTTGCTGGATTTGGCCAACCGACATAAAGTGTCGTTCTGCTGGGTCAAGGGCCATTCGGGCGACGTCGAAAACGAGCGCTGCGATCGGCTGGCAGTTGCGGCTTCGCACTCGTCCGACCTGGAGGTCGATGCGATTTACGTTCGTGGCGGCGCGTAGGTGCGAGTGGCTGTCACGATGACTTTTAATGCTTGCCCGCCGCCTCTAGTCTTGTCTCGCCGCCGCCCCGATTGGCGCTTCGCGTGGGGGAGCAAGACTTACATCATGGCGGTACTGAACGTAACACCCGACAGCTTTAGCGATGGTGGAGAGTACGATCGCCTCGATTTGGCCGTCGAGCGCGCCCGCCAAGCGATCGCGGGCGGTGCCGATATCGTCGATATTGGCGGGCAGTCTACCAGACCGGGCGCAGAAGAGGTCGGTGTTGCGGTTGAGTGCGAGCGGGTCGTTCCGGCAATTGCCGCAATCCGCGCTCAGAGCGATATCCCTATTTCGATCGATACGTACCACAGCGAAGTGGCAGAGGCGGCGATCGAGGCCGGAGCCGACCTCGTTAATGACGTGACCGGCGGCACGCGCGATGCAGTCATGCTGCCGACGGTTGCCCGCCTCGAAGTGCCCGTCTGCCTAATGCATATGCGCGGCACGCCCAAAACCATGCAGTCTCTTGCGCAGTACGGCGACGTGGTGGCAGAGACGATCGCGACATTAGAGGAGCGGGCGCAGGCGGCGATGGCGGCTGGCATTCCCCGCGAACGCATCATCCTCGATCCGGGAATCGGCTTCGCGAAAACCTACGAACAAAATCTCGAAATCCTGCGCCGTCTGCCCGAGTTTCAGTCTCTAGGCTCGGCGCTGCTGCTAGGCGTCTCGCGCAAAAGCTTTATCGGCAAGGTACTCGATCGCCCCGATCCCCGCGAGCGCGTCTGGGGTACGGGAGCAGCTTGTACGGCCTGCATTGCGGGCGGTGCGCATATCTTACGCGTCCACGACGTCACCCAAATGCGCGATATCAGCCGCGTTGCCGACGCAATTTATCGCAGCGTCACGGACAACGAACCGGAAGCGACTCGAGATTGAGCGATTAACGCAACAAACTGAGCAAAGAACGTGCCGTCGATCGGTCGAGCCTGCACGCAAGAGACATTAAACCCCACAAAGTACCGATCGCTGGGGCAACCCCTAGCGCGAAGCGAGCGGCGGCAGTTCGTCGTCGTCGTCCATCTCACTGGAATTCGCGGGCTTACTGCCGGGCGAAGAGTCGTAAATCGCGTCGAGGCGATCGCGAACGTCGTCCATGCCGATCGATCGCATTACCAACAGCGGCTCTTGAAGGACGCGCCCCGTCTCGTCCAGCATTTCCGGATGGGGAATCGACTTCGCCGAGGGCACGCTGCGAGTGGGCTGCCGCGATTCGTTGCCGAATGTCAGCAGGTTGCGGATGAGGTTGCTGACCGCAACGAACGCAAGGAACGAAAAGGCCAGAATGTAAAGAAGTTGCAGCATAGAGAATCTTGGCAGACGGTTCGGAATAAGTCGTACGGATGATGCGCGCCGGGACGAGATTAAAACGAGCGGTTAGTACCTGCACCGACGAGCGACGCTCTCGTTTCGATAGCCCCTGCCGACAATTCTATCGGCTCTAACATGAACGCCAAGGCCGACGAGCACTTATTGCGGCAGGCGATCGCACTATTACAGAGCGTCCGGAAACCGCACGAGGCTAGTTCGATTGCTCCATACGCAGCCGACTCGACACTTTCCAACACTCGGCCAATAGATTGTGCCAGGGCATCAGTACAGACATCTCGACGCCCGCTTGGCAGCCCGTTGCCTCCAAGAGCATCTGAGAGGCGGAAACTTCCTCTTGGGCCTGAGTGACGCGGGCGAGCAGGTCAGCCTGCGCCTCTTCACCGAGAAAGTCGATCGTCTCACGCTCGAGTAGCGTACGAGAGCGCTCGAACCAATACTGAAAATCATCGAGCAGAGGCTCTAGGACGCTTTTGAGCAAACTGGGCTCGGGCAATTTGGGAGTATCCATAATCTACTACTAGTCTACCGATGGATAACTAATGTTAACGCTGTTTACAATTGTTAACAATGCGGTTGTCCGATATTTGGCGGTGGACTCTCCTGCTGGCCGCCCCCTGCGGCAAATCGCCTGCACCTGGCGAACGGCTAGTTGCGTCGCGGGCATTGCGGGGAAGCCCGCTAAGCTCGATACGGTCGGTGCAGTCGTGTTGCTGCGGTGTAAAAGTCCGCTGAAACTTTCAGCCAAAAGCGAATGATGCGGCAGAGGGGCTGGCGGCGGATCTGACGAGAGCAGTGCCGGACAGCCGTGCGCGCGAACTGAACGTAGGTCTTCACGATCCTAATCTGTTCGGTAGCAACAGATACATTGGTTGCCATCATCTTAAGAGGTGTTATCAATTAACGCTAGAGCCTTTACGGGGAGTGCGCGACACGGCGAGGCAGTGGCGCATCTAAAAGGTGCTGAAACCATTTTGAAGTTAAGGCTCCAGGCTCCGGGGAAGGGCTCCTCGAGTGGGGAACCTCGGCAAAATCGCAGGGCTCTGAACGAATTTCAACCCTACTTCGAGCCTGCCACGATCGCGCCTCGAACTATTCCGGGGACGGATCGAATTTATAGACATCTGCGATCGCCTGAGCCCAGCCCTTGGCGAGGGACGCGAGAATGCGATCGCCCTTTTCGCGGGTCGCCAGCGTCGCGTCGCCGACAACGCCGGAGCGACTGATATCGTCGGTCAGCCAAGAATAGGTCAGCGCGCCCTTCGTACCGAATAGCTGAGCGCGATCGGGCGGGTACTCGCCAACGAGGCGATCGCAGCGCACGCGGGCGGCATCCACGGCCAGCATAAAGCTGGTTTCGGCATCTCCGGCGTGCATAGCCCGATCGCGCTCTTTCTGGGTCAGCAGCGACTTGGTCTCGTTGGGGACGCGCCAGATAAAGACGGGAAATACCCAGAAGTCCGGGTAGCGGGCGTGAATATCGGTGGCGGCAATCTCCACGATTTGGGGCTGGCCGCCGTGGGCGTTGGCGAAAATCAGGCGGCGAAATCCGGCGCGGTGAAGGCTGTCGGCAATATCGTGGAGCGTGGCCAGCAGCGTCTCGGCGCGTAGGGAAATCGTGCCGGGGAAGTTTTGGTGTTCGTTGGACTTGCCGTAGTACAGCGGCGGCAGCACGTAGCAGGGCAAGTCTTCGGGAAGATTTCGGCAGGCCGCGCCAATTGTCTCGCAGGCGATCGTGCTATCGACGACCAGCGGCAGGTGCGGCCCGTGCTGCTCGATCGCGCCGAGGGGCTGTACGAGAACGACGCGATCGCGCGCGCGCATCGCTTCGATCTCCGTCCAGGTTAGGTACGGAAAGAAGCGCTCGGGCGGAATCGCGCCATTCATAGTCTTCAAATGCGGCGTCAAGCGTAACGGACGGAAAGCCTAGGCCGTCATCGGCTGCTCGGGCAGCTCGATGGAGCGACCCGGAAGATTAAAGCGGTCGCCGTGGGTCAGAACGTGCAGGCGCAGGTTAAAGATGCTGATCGGGTCGATCGAGCTGATGTGCTTGGCATTGGTGTAGCTCATCTCACCGGGATCGACGATCGTTACCGTGCCTTTGCCCACGACTTGAATCGAGTCTTGGCCTTCAAACATCGCGCAGGTATCTTCGTCAATGCCGATGCCAATGCGATCGGGGTGGGACGAGACAGCGCTAATCAAGCGCGCCATGCGGTTGCGGTTATGGAAGTGCTGGTCGACGATCGTCTGCGGCAAGAAGCCCAGGCCCGTGGTCATATCCACCAGCGATCGATTCGGCGACTCGGCGCTGCCGCCGCCTGCAATCATGTGGTGGCCCATGACGGCGGCTCCGGCGCTCGTGCCTGCCAGCGTCACCTCACCGCGCTGCACCAGCAGTCGCAGCTTCTCCATCAGCGGCGTGTCAGCCAAAAGCGAACATAAGCGGAGCTGGTCGCCGCCTGTCATAAAGACGCCCGTACACTCGTCTAGGTAGTTCTGCCAGACTGGGTCTTCGCCCTGGTAGCGCTCGCGGATGTCGAGAACCTGGATGCTCTGCGCGCCCATGTCCTGAAAAATCGTGTTGTAGCGGTTACCGATTGCCTCCGGTTCGCGAGAAGCCGACGGGATAATTGCAATCCGGGCTTCCGCCCCCCCAGAACGCTCGAAGAACGTGCGAAGAATTTCGCGTCCGTGAACTTTATCTTCAGCGCCTCCAATGACGAGAATTGTGGCGTTGCGCGACGGAAACTGAGAAGAACCTGTAACAGCGGGTTGCGTCATAATGTCAAACGGCTCCGGATGAGATGCCGAAGCGGAATGCGTTCGAGAAGGGTTGTCGTGAGCTTAACAATCGTGATTAAAAGCGCTCGGGCGAGAGAACTGGCAATACAGTACTGGGCGCGGTTCTCAGTTGGTTTCAAACCGGGGAACACAGGTAGGAAAGCGGCCCGCAATCGCCCGATAGCGATTGCGATCCTATCACGAATTCCTAAGCGGTACGGCGGGAGAAAACAGTCCGATCTGCGGTCTGTAAATAGAGCGCGCCCGATCGCTCTCGAGCTGTCAAAACTCCCGGCAATCTATGTTATGAGTTGTGAGACTTACTCACAAATCGCCACGTTGCGAGCCGCTCGGACATCGGGTTTGTCTGAGGCTGCCGAGCCTGCGATTGCCGCCCGGAGTTCTACGACGTCGTGAGATTCGATATTGTTACGCTCTTTCCAGATTTTTTTACGTCCCCGCTGCAAACGGGCGTAATCGGTCGGGCGATCGCCCGCCAAATCGCCAGCGTCCACTGCATCAATCCCCGTGATTTCACGGAGGACAAGCACAAGCGCGTCGATGACGAGCCCTATGGCGGCGGCGTGGGCATGGTCATCAAACCCGAACCGATATTTGCTGCTGTCGAGTCGTTACCGGTGCTGCCGCGCCGCGAGACGATCTTGCTAACGCCCCAGGGCGTACCGATGAACCGAGAGCTGTTGGGGGAGTTGGGTCGCAACTTCGACCAGCTCGTGCTGGTATGCGGCTGCTACGAGGGCATCGACGAGCGGGTCACGGAGCTGGTGACGCGGGAGGTGTCGCTCGGAGATTTCGTGCTGACGGGCGGCGAGATTCCAGCGCTGGCACTGGTCAATGGTGTGACGCGTCTGCTGCCGGGGACGATCGGCAAGCAGGCTTCCCATGAAGAAGACAGCTTCGAGAACGGTCTGCTCGACTATCCCCACTACACGCGACCGTCGGTATTTCGAGGGCGGGCCGTGCCGGAGGTGCTGCTGTCGGGCAACCACGCCGCAATCGCCCAGTGGCGCTACGAACAGCAGCTCGCGCGCACCCGCGATCGTCGCCCCGATCTGCTCGACTGCGGGGACGCGACGCCCGGCGGCGATCCTAGATCGTAAAGTCTTTTGTGTGGTTCTCGACGCGAAATTTGTGGGTGCTAGGCTGGAGCAACGCTCGCCACCAACCCATGAAGATCTTCTCATCGCTGTTCGCGATCGCCCTGGCCACGTCCCTGATGCAGGTCGTTTCGCCCGCCTCCCTAACGCCTTTGGAGGTGTCGGTTGGCATTGAAGCGGCCCAGGCACGGCGCAGCGGCGGACGATCGAGCGGCGGCTCGTTCAGCCGTCCCCGTTCGGGTGGCTCTGGCGGCTCGCGATCGAATTCGTCGCCTAGTCGTTCGAGCGGCTCGGGGTCGAACAACCGCACGGCTCCGTCGCGCAACTCGCCGACCAGCGGCTCGTCCGGTAATACGAATCGCGGCAATACCGGCGGCGCGACGCGTGGCGGCAGTTTCTCGCGCCCTACCGCGCCTGCCCCACGCGCGACCGTCGCCCCGAGCCCGGTCGAGCAGCGGGACTTCACCCCTCCGAATCGTAACTACGATCGCGGCTCCGGCGGCGGCACGGTTATCGTGCCCGTCCCCTTGCCCTACAACAACGCTCCCACCCAACCGCCCCCGCAGTCACCGGCGGTCACCGATACGGCTCCTCCAGCTTCTGGCACCACGACCGATACCGATGTCCGACCGGCGCAAAGCTCGTCTTCGCAGCGCGACGATGGCGGCGGCTTGTTCTTTGGGTTCTTGATCCTTCTGCTGATTGCGGCGGGTCTGATCTTCTTCGTGTTGCGGCTAATGAAAGGCCGCTCCGGTGGCAGTGGGGACGAACTCGACAACGACATCGTTACCGTTAGCAAGCTGCAAATCGGGCTGCTCGCCAGCGCCAAAACCCTACAAGCTCAGCTCACCCGGCTCAGCGAAGAGGCCGACCTCGACTCGCCTGACGGACTGGCGGCATTCTCGGCCGAGTGCTCGCTGGCGCTGCTGCGAAAACCGGACTATTGGGTCTACGGCGCTTCCACGTCGGAAACCGTCGATAGTCGCGAAGCTGCCCAGAAGCTCTTCGAGTCGATCTCCATCGGCGAGCGGGTGAAGTTCGACACTGAGACGTTCTCGCGATCGGGCGATCGCATTGCGATTGACGACAGCAGCGACGTCGATCCGGACGAAGAGCCGGCGGAATATATTGTCGTGACGCTCGTGGCGGGGACGGAAGGCGATCGCCCGCTGTTCGCGCCCGTCACCACCGCCGACGATTTAGAAGCGGCATTGAAGACAATTGGCAGCCTGACCGGCGACTACCTGAGCGTTTTCGAGCTGCTCTGGACGCCCCAAACCGCCGAAGACAGCCTGACTGCCGACGAGCTGATCGAGCTGTATCCAGACGTCACGCCGATCGCTTAAGCTTTTGCTCCCGCCACCGAAGCGCCTAAATCAGGCGGTGTCGGCTCGTTACACCGATCGTGAATCTCAACGATGCGATCGAATAAGGCTGGGTAAGCGTCGCGGTAGCGGGGAATCAGCGCCAAGGGCGAGAGCAGCGCGGCTGCCGTTAGGTCGGCCACGCTCGGGCGATCGCCGACTAGGAAACCTCGGCACTGCCAGCGATCGTCAATCCAGGGCAGCGCCAGATCGAGCCGTTCGGCGGCAAGTTTGGCGCTGGCGGCGTTGATGCCCTGTTGCTGACGGACGATCGCGATAATCGCAAGGCTCAGCGGCGACGGGTCGATCGCCCTGCCGTCGGTGGCGCGGTACTGGTAGTAAACGATGCGCGTCGCCGTGCCGATACTCTCGTCGAGCCAGTCTTCGAGCTGGAGGGCGCGATCGCGATCGCTCGGATCGTCCGGCAGCAGCGGTGGCTCGGGGAAATGCCGCTCCAGATAAGCCAGAATGCGCGACGAGTCGCCGATCGCCTCGAGCGTGACGGCGTCCGGGTCGGGCGAGTCGCGCTCGAGCAGCAACACGGGCAACGTCGTCAGCCCCGTCAGCGGCTTGACCCGTAGCGCGTGCAGTCCCGGCGTCAGGTTTTCGGTGATGTAGTCGCAGCCTTTATAGCCCAGCGCAAGGCGGGCTTTGCGACAGTAGTGCGAGGTGCTGAACTGGAGTAGGTGCATGGTGGGGTGGTGGTGTCGGCGGGGAATACCGCGCTGATGTTACGAGCGCGGCTAGCTCCGGCGCTGGAAACTCCGGCACTGAAAACTCCGAACCCGCAAACTCCGGTACGACAAACACTAGCCCTGTCAACACTAGCCTTGCAAACTCCGGCGTTCGCTTCAAAATCCGCAGGGATTCGCCGCCATTCGCCGCAATGGGCAAAAATGCGGTGCTAATATGGGGCCTAACCGTGCGCGATATCTGAAAACCGCCCCGAAAAGCATTAAGAAGCTTGGAATGTGTGGGAGCCGAACGCTAACTGACGATATAGTTTGCATCGAATTTTGCCGCCTCGACTGTCTTTTCTGTTTTACCGAGTATCTCCATGGCCAGCGCATTACGATCGTACGCTATCGATCCCCGCTCCGATCGCGGCGTGAGTCGCGCGCCGTTTGCCGCAGCCCCGCAGCCCGGCGCAGCCCCCCGTCAGGCCGACGTCACTGTTATCGTCCGCCCCGACTCCGCCAGCGGACGCCACCTCGCTCGGCTGAAAAATTTCTCTAGCATCGTTTGCGGCACGCTGGTGCTAGCGGCGGGCTTAGCCTATGGCGATCGCGTTTACACAGAGCTGCGCGCCGATGCTGCCCAGGCGCGGCTGGACGTGCTACAGCGTCACGAACATCAGCTCGCCGTGTCCATCGAGGCGTTGAAGTATCAGGCGGCGCAGCTTGCCGAAGCCTCGAACACGGGCTTAATACCTCAAACGCCCGACCGCTTTATCTTTGTCGAGCCCGCCCTACCGCGCCCCGATCGCCAGCAGATCGCGCCGGTCGCCGCTCCGCCCCAGTTCCCGATCGGCTACTAGCCCGTCGATAGATCGCGCATGGCAGGCGAATTTCCCGACGACTCCTCTAGCACGCGGCAACACGTCGCCCGCTCGGCCTTGTCTTGGGCCACCGTCCGCGCGTCCTGGGCGCAGGTGTGGTCGTCGATGGCCGTGCCGTCGCGCTGGCGTCTGGTGTTTGTCGGGCTGCTGCTGGGCGGCGGGGCGATCGGACTGTGGGTCAATCTAGCCCGGCTCCAGCTCGTCGGCACGCCCGAAACCCAGACCGTGCTGGCCGATCGTGACGCCGCGACTCCGGCCACCGTGGCGCGCCGCCGCCCGATCGTCGATCGCAACGGCCATATCCTGGCGATCGATCGCGCCACCTACACCCTCTACGCTCACCCGCTCCTCTTCGACGACAAGCCCTACGACGTGGCCGAGCGTCTCGCGCCAATCCTCGATCGCCCCGTGCGAGAGCTGTACCGAACGCTGCAAGAAGCTTCGAGCGGTATCCGCTTGGTGGATCTGCTGCCGGAAAGCGACGCTGCCACAGTCCGCGATTTGGGCCTCGACGGCCTCGAGCTGGTCGAACACCCGACGCGCCTCTACCCCAACAACGACCTGGCGGCCGATGTCGTCGGCTACGTCGATTTTGACGGGCGCGGTCAGGCAGGCGTCGAGTACAGTTACCGCGATCGCCTGATCGTCGAAGAACTTGCCACCGAGCCAATGGCTGCCAGCGCCCTCGATCGCGCCGCTCCATCTGGGCCAACCGGATCGCCAGCCGACTCGCAGGCTGAATCCTCAAATCAGGCCCGAGAGCAGGCCCGAAATCGAGCGCGATCTCTATCGGATATTCAATACGACGAGCGCACTCGCAGCCGCGACGACCTGCGGCTCCAGCTCACTATCGACCTGCGGCTCCAGCGGACGGCGCGCCGACTACTGGCCGACACCGTCCGGCAGTTCCAGGCCAAGCGCGGCATCTTGATGGTGATGGACGCCCGCGACGGCGCGATCCTCGCCTCTACCTCTTATCCGTCCTACAACCCCAACGCCTACTTCGAGGCCGACCTGGAGCGTTTCAAAAACTGGGCACTCAGCGACATTTACGAACCGGGCTCGACTTTTAAGCCTCTCAATATCGCGATCGCCCTAGAAGCCGGAGCCATCCGCCCCGACGATCGCTTCGACGATCCCGGACAAATCTTTATCGGCGAGTGGCCGATCTCTAACTTCGATTACAAGGAAGCAGGCGGGCGCGGCAATATCAGCGTTACGGAAATCCTGCGCGACTCGAGTAACGTCGGCATGGTCGAGATCGTCAGCGAAATGGAAGCCACTGACTACCACGACTGGCTGACGCGCCTGGACGTCGATCGCATTACCGGAATCGACCTACCCTTCGAGGCCCAGAGCCAGCTCAAGAGCCGCGAAATCTTCGATTTAGTTCCCGTCGAACCGGCCACGGTCTCCTTCGGACAGGGCTTGGCGATCGCGCCGATCCAGCTCCTCAAGCTCCACGGCATCCTCGCCAGTGGCGGCCAGCTCGTGACGCCCCACGTGGTACGCGGCCTAATCGACAGCGAAGATCGCATCGTCTGGACGCCGGACTTCAAGCCGCCCGAGCGCGTCCTCTCGCGGGCGAGCACCCAAGCGACGATCGCGATGATGGAAGACGTCGTCGTAAACGGCACGGGCCAAAGAGCCCAAATCGCCAACTACCGCATCGCGGGCAAAACGGGCACGTCGCAAAAAATCGACCCGAACAGCGGCGGCTATTCAGAAAGCGCGATCGTCACCAGCTTCGTGGGCATCCTGCCGGTGGAAGATCCGCGCTACGTCATCTTGGCGGCGATCGACGAGCCCCAGACTGGGCGAGCGGGCGGCGTGGTGGCGGCTCCCATCGTCCGACAGGCGATCGAACACCTCATCGCGATCGAGCGGATCGCGCCCAGCGCTCCGAGCAGTTCGGAGCCTTAGGGCAGCCAGCGCGGACGGATGCCAGACAGCCCCAGAGGCTCGATCGTCGGTCGATCGTCGCTGTTTTCTAAAGGTAAAAGCGGCACGATCGCCTGGAGATCGCCGCCGGTGACGCGATCGCCAGAACGGGTACGAGGCGAGTCGCGTCCGGTCTCGGCAGCAGCATCGGAACCGCGCGCGACGGTTTGCAGGCGATCGAAGACGATAGCCTGACCGTCCGGCGACAGATCGAAGTGCAGGTCGCGCTGTTCGGCGTCGAGACGGGCGAGTTCGCGCAGGGTTAGGTTTTCTAAGTCGATCGCGACGATGCGCGGCTGCTCGAGGTAGGTCTCGGTGTCTAACTCGGCCAGCAGCAGGCAGTACAGCAGATTGCCCGTTGGATCGAACTGGGCGTCGAGCACCGAACCCGCCAGAGTCAGCAGCTCTTCGGGTTCGCCGAGATCGGTACTGAGGAAAATCGATCGCGTGTAGTCGGGGTTGAACCTCAGCAGCGCCAGCTTCAGTCCGTCTTCGCTAAAGGCTAGCGACCGCCCGAAATCGCGAAAAAAGGCCACAGGCTCGCTAGCGTTCGCCGCCGGATCGAGGGGCAAGATGGCAATCCCCTCACTTTGGGCGACCGCCAGAGCCCGACCGTTCGGCGCGATCGAAAACGTGCCGCCAGACTCGGCCTCGATCGGCATCGGCGCTTGGCCGTCGCGCACGGCCCAGAGGCCGAAGGGCGCGTTAGGTCTTTGTCGGTCGGCTCGCTGAATAACCGCGACGCTGCCATCGAGGGCGAGGTCGAACTGGAGATTTTGGTAGTTCTGGCCGTCGAGCAGGCGATCGAGGCGACCTGCCGGAGCGTCCCCCGCGCCCGTCGCGACGGTATAGAGCTGGATTTCGGGGGCGCGATCGTCAGCTGCCCGCTCGATCGCCGAAAACAGCACGCGATCGCCGCGCGGATAAAGCCGATAGTCCATCACGCTCAGATCGGCAGGCGTCAGAATCTGGCGCTCGCCCTGGGTGAAGTTATAGGCGACCAGCGCGCCGCTTTCATCGGCTCCCGTTCCGAGATAGACGATCGCGCGGTCTGCACTGCGAAAGTCCGCCTCAAATGGCTCGATCGCTTCGCCCCCGGCCCGCGTCGCGCCCGTCAGTCGCAGCACGTAGTCCAGACCGTAAGGGGCAGGGCGATCGAGGCGATAAGTCGCACGCTTGCCGTTCCACTCCCACTGTCCGGGAAGCGGCGGCTCGATCTCCAGGCCCGTCTCGACGCTAGCCGGATCGATCGCGTGGGAAAACACCAGCTCGAAGTCGCGATCGCGCCAGGTGACCGTTTCGTCCGCCCAGCTAAAACTACGGACGCGCGGCGACCCCGGCCAGAAGACAGCGGCGGCCACCGCAACGGCGAGGGCAGCGATCGACAACCGCTGCCAGAGACGCTTCGGTAAAATCGCTTTCAACATATCCAACAAAATACCCGACAGCAATGCACGTCAAGCACATCTCTGCCGGGTATCTGAATTAAAACCTCAGTCAGGGGCGAACGCCAGCTCGTGCGGGCGCCGCAGCGACCTAGAACAGGCCGAGCGTCAGCGACTTGTCGATCGGCATTGCTGCGCCGATACCAAGCCACAGGGTCACAGCCGTGCCAAAAAGGAAGACAGTCGTGGCAACCGGGCGACGGAACGGATTCTGGAACTTGTTGACGTTCTCCAGGAAAGGAATCAACATCAGGCCGAGCGGAACCAGAGTTTGCAGGACGATACCGAGCAATTTGTTCGGGACGACGCGCAGGATCTGGAACACCGGATACAGATACCACTCGGGCAGAATTTCCAGCGGCGTAGCGAATGGGTTGGACGGCTCGCCGATCATTGCCGGGTCGAGAACAGCCAGACCGACCAAGCAGGCGAGCGTGCCGAGGATCACGACCGGGAAGGTGTAAAGAAGATCGTTCGGCCAAGCCGGTTCGCCATAGTAATTATGGCCCATTCCCTTAGCGAGCTTGGCTCGCAGGGCGGGATCGCTCAGATCCGGTTTCTTGAGTACAGACATATTAAAAAATCTCCTGTGCGGGGTAGCCGTTGCCTCGATTCCAGAATTTGGGACGAGCCAGGAAGCCGCAATACCAGCTATGCGCCAGCTTAGCAAAATTCCTAACTCTTTACGCCCGCCGAGAATCGCGAAAAGATAACACCGCAAAACATCACGGAAACGGCCCAAACTGCTGGCAGCGAGACGCAAGCGCCCCTACAGCCGAAACGTCCAGGCCAGGAAAAATCGGCCTAGAGGGGGCCGGAGATGCCTTGCTTGCGAATCATCAGGAAGTGGGTGAGCATGAACACCGCGATCAGCCAGGGCAGAACGAAAGTGTGCAGACTGTAAAAGCGGGTCAAGGTCGCTTGACCGACGCTCGTGCCGCCACGAATAAATTCGACCATCGTGCTTCCGACGATGGGAATCGCTTCAGGAACGCCGCTGACGATTTTCACAGCCCAGTAGCCGACTTGGTCCCAAGGCAGCGAGTAGCCCGTCACGCCAAAGGAGACAGTGATAACGGCCATGATCACGCCTGTAACCCAAGTCAGCTCGCGAGGGTTCTTAAAGCCACCCGTTAGATAAACTCGGAAGACGTGCAGAATCATCATTAGCACCATCATGCTGGCTGACCAGCGGTGAATGGAGCGGATGAGCCAGCCGAAGTTCACTTCGTTCATCAGATACTGAACGGAGCTGAAGGCTTCGGTGACGGTCGGCTTGTAGTAAAACGTCATTGCGAAACCGGTGGCAAACTGCACCAGGAAGCAGACGAGCGTGATACCGCCGAGGCAGTAGAAGATATTAACGTGGGGTGGGACGTACTTGTCAGTGATATCGTCGGCGAGGGCTTGAACTTCAAGACGCTCGTTGAACCACTTGTACGCTTTCGAGTCGGTGACTTCTTTCGAAAACATAAAGCCGAGTCGTGGATGTATTGCTATTTAAAAAGATCTCGGTCGCGATTCGGCCACTTTGTACGAGGCGAGCTCGGAGAAAGCGATGCCGCAGCGCGGGCGACTCCGAACCATCGTCTGCCGAAGCTGACGCGCTCATCTGACCGGATGCAAGATTGCGCAAGACCGACCTCCTACGCCACTGCAGAACAGCGCTTCAGAGGGTTTCACTTGCCTGGTAAATGTAACACGACTTAGTAGTCGGTCTTAGTTTGTTACAGAATTGTTGGAATAGCTGAAATGCTTGACCTTGCGGGTTTTGCTGACAATATTTCTCAAGAAGAGCTTTGGGCAACTTAACAAATGAAGCGGGCGAAAATTCCCGAGAATCTGGGGGCGCGGACATGCGGCTCGCGGCGACGAGCGAGGTCGAGCGGCAGCTAACTCGCGAGCGACAGATTGCATTTTGGGTGGGGTCGGCGTTTTATCGGGCGTCGAGTCGGCTGAGTCGGGATCTATCGGTGCTGGCGGGGGCGATCGAGCGCGAGCGCCTCGGATCGCTGCGGGTGCTGGACGCGATGGCCGGGAGCGGCGTTCGGGCGCTGCGCTACTGGGGCGAGGCGGGGGCGACGGCGCTATTCGCTAACGAGGGCAACCCGGACGTGCTGCCGATTTTGCGGGAAAACCTGGCCGAGGCGATCGCGGCGGGGGCGGCGACGATCGCCAGCAACGACGCCAACCGCGCTTTCTTTCAGTGCTACATCGATGACGACTATTACGACATCGTGGACGTGGACGGGTTCGGCGCGCCGGTTCCCTGGCTGAGTACGAGCCTCTGGGCGGTGAAGCTGGGCGGATTGGTTTACCTCGCCAGCACCGATGGACGCACGGCAACGGGACACCAACCGGAGCAGAGCTTGCGGCTGTACGGCGCGCGAGCGCGAGTGCACCCGGCGGCCCACGAGCAGGGTCTGCGCTTGCTGCTCGGTTCGCTTCAGCAGCAGGCTGCGGTCAAAGGCTTCGGCATCGCGCCGGTATTTTCGCTGTTTCGCGGCGAGGTGTATCGCGTCATGGTACGGCTGACGAAAGGCCAGAAGCTGACGGAGCGCAACTACGCCTATCTGGGCTACTGTCACGACTGCGGCAACTATCAGGTGCTGCCCTGGCATCGTCTCGGGAAGGCGTACTGCTCCCATATCAGCCAACACGGTGACGACCTGCCGCTGACGCTGACGGGGCCGATGTGGGTGGGAGATTTGCACGATCGCGACTATCTGGCGCAGATGCAGGCGGGGGCGCGATCGCGAAATTGGCCAGACGTCGTCGATTGGATCGAGGTCGCGAGCGCCGAGGCCGAGATGCCGCCGTATTTCTTTAAGCTGGGCGAGATCGGCAAGCGCGGGCGAATGGATATCCCGAAGCGCGAGCGGCTGGTGGCGGCGCTGCGCGATCGCGGCTTTCGCGCCACGGCCTGTCACGTCAACCGCGAGGCGTTTAAGACCACTGCCGACCTGCAAACCTGCGTCGCGATCGCCCGCGAACTTTCTCAGAATCTGACGTGAAATCTGCCGCCATCGTGAAGTCCACTTCGCCTGAGCCGCCCGAAAAATCCGCTCGAAAGCACGTCATCGGCCTAACGGGCGGCATTGCCACGGGCAAAACCACCGTCGCCAACACGATCTCCGCTGCTTACGGCCTGACGATTCTCGATGCCGACCTCTACGCACGCGAGGCTGTCGCCATCGATTCGCCAATTTTGGCCGCGATCGCCGACCGCTACGGCGCGCAGATCCTGAAACCGGACGGCAGCCTCGATCGCCCGCAGCTCGGCAAAATCGTCTTCGCCAACGAGGCCGAACGGCGCTGGCTGGAGTCGCAGATCCACCCATTCGTGCGGCGCTGCTGCGATCGCGACCTCGCTACGGCCAGCGACCCGGCGCTCTACGTCGTGCCGCTGCTGTTCGAGACCGACGCGATCGAGCGGGTAGACGAAGCCTGGGTGGTGTGGTGCGAACCGGACGAGCAGCTCGAGCGACTCATGCAGCGCGATGGTCTGGATCTCGACACCGCCCGTCAGCGCATCATCGCCCAGATGCCGCTAACGGAAAAATGCGATCGCGCCGATCTGGTGCTGGACAACTCTGGCACGGGCGATCGCTGGCAGGAAGTCGTGCGCGATCGGTTAGGCTGATAAGCCTGGGTTCGAGAGCGGGCTCAAGAGCGGCGTCGCGAGCGGGTCTCGGCGATTGCAACTCCGGCGCTCCCGGCCATCGCAACTGCTATTTTTTCCACCGATTCCGACGTCTCCGGCCCATGTCTCTGGCTAACTTGCGCCAACTTTTTCCAACCTTCTTTTCCCTGACCCTGGCGGCGAGTCTTGCCAGCGCGGCACTCGGCACGCAGCTGCTCGATGGCGCGGGCGAGATCGAAATCGCGCGGCGGCGCACAGCATACGAGCTGATCGAACGCGGCGAGCGCTTGGCAATACGCGGCGAGGTGACGGCTGCAGTCGTGGCGCTGCAAGAAGCCGATACGATGACGTCGCTTTGGGGCGTCAGCGCGAACTCCTGGAACGTGTTGTGTTGGTACGGCAGCCTGTGGAACCAAGCAGAGGCGGTACTCGAAGCCTGCCACCGCGCAGTGGAGCTCGAGCCAGAAAACATCGAGATCCTCGACAGTCGCGGGCTGGCGCGGGCGCTGACGGGCGATATCGGCGGCGCGATCGCCGACTTTTCCGAGTTCGTGGAGCAAACGAGCGACGAAAACCGTCGCTACCAGCGCCAAAACTGGGTCAACATGCTCGAGGCGGGCGAGCAGCCATTCACCGAAGACGTGCTGCAAATGCTGTTTATCGACTGACGATCGCCGCGCGCGCGGCGCAAACTCTCGGTCGTCCGCACTAGAATAAATACCTACGTCGATCTACGCCCGACTAGATCTACGCCTAACTAGATCTACACCCAACGAACAAATGGCTCTCGATTGTCTGCCGATCGCGGCTGCATCTCTCGCATGGTTCGAGAAACTCGAGCCGCCAGGCTAGCTGTGCCGCTCAAAAGTTTCGGCTTGCAAATACTTCGGCTTTCCCGCTGACCTCCCCATAGCCAAGGCGACATCCAGACTGAACTCGACCCAGTGAACCCAGAGCTTGCGGAGTTCCTATGACTTACGGCAACGATCGGATCTCGATCTTTGTAGACGGCAACAATATGTTCTACGCCCAGCAGAAAAACGGCTGGTTCTTCGATCCGCGTCGCGTCCTCAATTATTTTCAAAACGAGCAATCGGACACCAGTCTCGTCAATGCCTTTTGGTATACCGGCCTTAAAGACCCTCAAGACCAGCGCGGATTTCGCGACGCGCTGATCGGACTGGGCTACACCGTACGCACAAAGGTGCTGAAGGAGTACTACGACGACAGCTCAAAGCGCTACTCCCAGAAGGCCAACCTCGATATCGAGATCGCCGTGGACATGTTCAACACCGTCGAGCAGTACAACCGCGTCGTGCTGTTCAGCGGCGATGGTGACTTCGAGCGGGCGATCGAGCTATTGCGCTCGAAAAATACCCACATCACGGTCGTCTCTACCGAAGGCATGATCGCCCGCGAGCTGCGTAACGCCGCCGATCGCTACCTCGATCTCAACCTCATCCGCAGCAGCATCGAAAAGTCCGACAGCTAACGCTACACCAGCGTCGCCAAATCTTCCGCTGCGTCATTGAGCAGTTCCGTCCCCGTCTTCACCTGCCCCATGCCGTCAGCGCTGGCGTGGGCGGCTCCGTTTAGCGCGTTCATCGCCTCGACCACCTGCTGGATCGCCGTGACCTGCTGTTTAATCGTCAGGGCGATTTGCTGGTTGTTGAGGACGACGCGATCGGCTGCGCCTCGTACGTTAGAAAAGGCCAGGGACGTTTCCTGCGAGCGCACGACCCCCGACTCGACGGTTTTGGTACCTTCGTCGGTCACCATCACCGTGGAGTTAATAGCGTTTTGGATATCGGCGACGAGGTGGCTGATGCGCTCGGCGGACTGCTTGCTGCGATCGGCAAGCTTACGGATCTCGCTGGCGACGACGGAAAAGCCGCGACCGTGTTCGCCCGCGCGCACGGCCTCAACGGCGGCATTAAGCGCCAGCATATTAGTTTGGTTGGCCAGGTCGCTAACCAGGGTAGAAATATTGCCGATTTGGTTGGTCTGCTCGCTCAGCCGCAAAATCTGCTGGGCGATCGCGCCGACTTTGTCCTTAAGCAGAATCATATTTTCCAGAGCTAGCTCCACCGCTCGGCTGCCGGTTTTCGACTCGTCGAGCGCTTCTCGGGCGCTGTTGGCGGCGGCTTCGGCCTGCTGGAGTACCTGGCGCGCCGAGGCGCTCAGCTCGTCCATCGTGGCCGTCGTTTGATTGACCGAGATCGCCTGCTGGGCGGTGGTGCGCTCCTGTTCGGCCACGGCGGCAGCAATCTGCGACGACGAGCTGACGATCGACGACGACGCGCGATCGAGCCGAACCGAAATCAGCCGAACGACCGTGGCATTGAGCGCCAGCGCCGTGGCGATCAAGATGAGGCTCGAGGCGGCGGTGATACCGAGCAGCACGTTGAGCGATCGTTCCTGCTGGCCTTCGAGTTCGGACACCAGCGCAATCTGCCGCGCGCGAAACTGCGACGACAGCGCCGAAACTTCGCCAATCAGCTCGTTCCCGCCATCGGCCTTCCAGCGATTGACCGCCGCTGCAGCGTTGCCCGACTCGACGAGGGCATTTAACTCGTCGTTTAGGATGTCAAGGCTGTCGATGCGCTGGCGAAGCGCCGTAAAAATCTCGCGCTTCTCAGGGTCGATCAGGATCTCGTCTAGCTCGGCCTGAAGCGTTGCGAGGCGCGTTTCGGTGGCGCGGTAGGCGCTGAGCGCCGTCGGGTCGGACGAGAGCAAATAATCGCGCGTGGTGCGGGCAGCAATCTGCACGTTAAGGGCAATTTCGTCGACGCGCTCGAGGTTTTGCACGAGCTGGCTGTACCTGGCCGTATCCCCGCGCAGCGATCGAACTTGCGGCCAAATCGCAAAGCTGCTCGTGGCAATCACCAGCGCGGGAATGGCGTAACCCAGGGACAGCCAGCGACCGATGCGGCTCCCGATGTTTTTGGATTGGATCATGCGGCGAGTCCGGAATTCTGGACGAGCGAAGCGCGAAGCAGGCGCACCTCAGCTCCGTACATCATACGCAGTGGGTTCTCGCTCTTCCGCGTGATGGGAAAAACTGGGGGCCGCGATCGCCCGAGACTATTCCGAGCCTTAGGGCATCTCGTCCATTAGCGCCAGAACCTTTGCGGAGCAAGCGATTGCACGTCCGCTCCAGGAACAATACTAGGGGCTAGAACCCTCGTAAAAGAGCGACAGATTTAATTGATGACAGGCTCTAGCCAGGCTCCGCAGTTCTCGCTGGAGACTGTCATCAATTTGCGGCCTCCATCTCAAAAAGTTATCAGCAGCAAAGTATCAGCCCCTTGGGGTTTGTCGGGTCGAGCATTTGACGGCCGACCCCATCAGGAGTGCGATGCGGATTGACAATACGTCCTAACCAGCGACCGCGCTCAGCTCGAACGGCTCACCGGGCGTCGGCAACAGGCTACGAACCTCTGGACAGCGCTCGGACAGCGCTTGCTGAAACTCGCCTTCCGTACCGGAGACGCCAAGCAGCTTTTCGAGCACACCGGTAAATTCCACATCGCCGCGCGTGGTCGTCGGAATCACGAAGCGCGGACGCAGGAGCTGGGCAACTTCGAGGGCAGCTTCTTCGCCTTTGATAAACGCGCCGACCACCGGCAGGTTCAGGCCGACCACCGGCACGATCGCCGCATCGACGGGTTCGGCGGCTTCCAGGCTGGGGCGGTGGTGAAAACCGTGGGGCTCGTAGTAGAAGCTACCCGCCGCGCTGCGAACGAAGTAGGCGTTCTCCATTAGGGTCGGCCCGATCGGCGAGCCCGGAACGGCTTCGATCGTGATATCGACAAAGGTAGTCCGATCGCCGTGTTCGAGACTTGTCAGGTTCGTGTAGCCCAGATCGCGGACGACGCCGATCGCGTTGGGCGAGCCGATGACGGGAATCGCGCGATCGAGCTTTTCGAGGGTTGGCGGGTGGGCGTGATCGGGCAGTCCCTGGGAGAGCAAAATCGCATCGATTTTATCGGGAATGGCTTTGGGCTTGGTGCGATCGCCCTTGAAAAACCACCCCTGGTTAGCGAAGACGAGCGGCCCGACGAGCCAGGGATCGAGCAGGATATTCGTGCCGTTGAAGTTAAACAGCCAGGTGTTGCTATCGAGGTAAGTCAGTTGCATGTTGCTTTGTCGGGTCTAGTCGAGTTCGGTCGGAATTTAGTCGGAATTTGGTCGGGATTTGGTCGAGGCTTACGAGGTGCCTGGGCGACTCGGAAGCGGCTCGGGGGCGGCTCGAATGCTTGAAGCTGCTTCGATCGCTATTCAGGAACAGCGCCGCGCGCCACCATCAGAGGTCGTGAAATTCGATGCAAAACTGTAAAACCTGGCGTGTACCGATGATGCACTTAATTAGATAGCTTAGGAGTTTTTTGTAGTGACGTGCCGCGCGAAACTGTTCGATACAGCGATTCTCAATTTGGCGCAGAAGGAGCCAGAATCGAAAACTTAGATCGCTAGTTACAGACCGAAAGCGTATCGGGCAATACAAATCAGCCTATTTTGTCGAAAAATATCGCAGAAAGTCAGCTTTTTCAGCTTCGTTTGGGGGCGATTGGGATGGCTAGTAACTTCAGTGTTCTAGGGCGTGTCCTCAATTCGCGCCCGACCTTTTGCGGGGGCAGCCGTTGAGCATCCGCCCCAAAATAAAGCTAGGGGCTAAAACCCTTTCTGGGAAAAGGCTGCAAGCCTGATTGATGACAGCCCCTAGAGGCGCTCAAAAACTGGGCGGAAGAACACGAGTTGTAGGGAAATCGCACCCCGCCCCGCGATCCCCAATCCGTTACAGTAGGGATTCACACTCTCCTAACACACGCCCGCCAGCCCACCTATGAAAGTCGCGATCGCCGGAGCAACCGGATTCGTCGGACAGCGCCTCGTCCAACGCCTCAGCCAAGATAACCACAGCCTCGTACTCCTCACCCGCGAGGCCAGCCGCGCCCGATCGCGCTTTCCCGAAGCGAGCTACCCGAACGCCGAAATCGTCACCTATACGCCCCGCGAGTCGGGCGACTGGCAGGGCGCTATTTCTGGCTGCGATGGCGTTGTGAATCTGGCGGGCGCGCCGATCGACCGTCGCTGGTCGCCGGAGTGGAAGCACGAAATCTTCGAGAGCCGCCAACTGACAACGCGCACGATCGTCGAGGCGATCGCCAAAGCCGAACAGAAGCCCAGCGTGCTGGTGAACGCATCGGCGATCGGCTACTACGGCACGAGTGAGACCGCGACCTTCGACGAAACCAGCCAAGCAGGTCAAGACTTCTTAGCGGGCGTCTGCGAAGCCTGGGAAAACGAAGCGAGCAAAGTCAAGGACACCGGTACGCGGCTGGCAATCTTCCGACTGGGCATCGTTCTCGGGAAAGGCGGCGGCGCGCTGAGCAAGATGCTGCTCCCGTTCCAGATGTTTGCCGGTGGCCCGATCGGCTCCGGACAGCAGTGGTTCTCCTGGGTGCATATCGATGACGTGGTCGGCCCGATCGTCGCGGCACTCACCGACGACAGCTACGCCGGAACCTACAACGCCACCGCACCCAACCCCGTCCGCATGAACGCGCTTTGCCAGACCCTCGGCGAAGTTCTCGGTCGTCCGTCCTGGCTGCCCGTGCCGCCGATCGCGCTGGAGCTGCTGCTCGGCGAGGGCGCGCAGGTCGTCCTGGAAGGTCAGCAGGTGCTGCCGCGCCAAACCCTAGCGGCGGGCTACGAGTATCAGTACGACTCGGTGAAACCCGCGCTGGCCGATATCGTCTAGCAATATAGAGAGCTAGCACCGTAGAGAGCGGATGGTATTCTGACGATCGCGCTTAAGATTCTCTTTAGATTTTTGATTCGTTTGCGCCGTTCGCCGAACTATTCCGTGCGAACACTTCTATAATCCCGGAGGGGATGCCCCATCACCGTATGCCCGCCGCATCAAGTCCTCCAAGTCCCTACTAACATGACCGAGCCGATCTCGATCGACTTTATTGAGGAAATAGCGCGTCAGTATGGATACTGGGCCGTTTTTTTCGGCATCTCACTGGAAAACGCGGGGATTCCGCTGCCGGGAGAGACGATTACGATCGTTGGTGGCTTCCTGGCCGGTGAGGGCGAGCTGAAGTACGAAGGGGTGCTCGGTTGCGCGATCGCGGGAGCTATCTTAGGCGACAACTTCGGGTACTGGCTGGGCAAGACTGGCGGCTGGTCGCTGCTACTGCGGCTCGGGCGTCTGTTTCGCGTCGAGGAGTCGCGTTTGGAGATGCTGCGCGCGCAGTTTAGTGCCAATGCTGCCAAAGCAGTTTTTTTTGGGCGATTTGTGGCGCTGCTGCGCGTGTTCGCAGGGCCGCTGGCGGGGATTGCCCAGATGCCTTACGGCAGTTTTTTTCTCTGTAATGCAGCAGGAGCCGTGGTTTGGGCGCTGGTTATCGTGACGCTGGCATTTACGCTAGGGCAGATTATTCCGCTCGAGCAGCTCTTGGAATATATTTCCGAGTTTGGTTTTTGGGCGCTAGTTCTCGTCATCGTTGGGTTTGTGGCGATTCGCTGGCTAAAATCGCGGCATCCGCTTTCGGCAGAAGTTGGCGAGACGCAGGAGTTAACGGAAGCGAGCCATGAGGTAGCTTCTTCAGAGGTGACGCCGACTTCGGTGCGGGATTAGGTCTTCTCGGTTGAAAGGAGCGCGATCGAGTTAGTCTAAGTAGACAAATTTCCGAGACCGTGACGCCACAGCCGACCCAATGTCCCTCGTTATCTACAACACGCAAACGCGCCAGAAAGAGCCTTTCACGACCCTGGAAGACGGCAAGGTCAAAATGTACTGCTGTGGCGTCACGGTCTACGATCTCTGCCACCTGGGGCATGCCCGCTCGTCGATCGCCTGGGACATCATCCGCCGCTACCTCACCTGGCGCGGCTACGACGTGCGCTACGTTCAGAATTTCACCGATATCGACGACAAAATCCTCAACCGCGCCCGTAAAGAAAACAGCTCGATGGAGGAAGTCTCGGAGAAATACATCGAGACCTTCTTCGAGGATATGCGCCGCCTTAACATCAAAGACGCCGACGAATACCCCCGCGCCACCGAACACGTCGAGCAGATCTGCGACCTGATTCAAGCCTTAGTCGATAAAGGCATGGCCTACGCTTCTGGTGGTGATGTCTACTACGCCGTGCAGAAGTTTCCCGGCTACGGCAAGCTCTCTGGCCGCACGGAAGGCCAGATGCAGTCCGGCGCGAGCGGCCGCGTCAGTGCCGAAGGCGAGGGCGAACCGAAGAAACGTAACCCGTTCGACTTTGCACTTTGGAAAGGCGTTAAACCGGGCGAGCCGTTTTGGGAATCGCCTTGGGGCAAGGGTCGTCCGGGCTGGCACATCGAATGCTCGGCGATGATCCGATCGCGCCTCGGCGAGTCGATCGACATCCACGGTGGCGGCGGCGATCTGGTGTTTCCCCACCACGAAAACGAAATAGCCCAATCCGAAGGCGCGACGGGGAAGCCTCTGGCGCAATACTGGGCGCACAACGGCATGGTGCGCGTCAACGGCGAGAAGATGTCGAAGTCGCTGGGCAACTTCACGACGATCCGCGACCTGCTGGAAACCATCGAACCGATGGTGGTGCGGCTGTTTATTTTGCAGGCGCAGTACCGCAAACCGCTGGACTTTACCGATGAGGCGATCGCGTCGGCGACGAGCGGTTGGCAGACCTTCTCGGAGGGACTGACCTTTGGCGATCGCTTCGGCGACAAGCTGGGTTGGGCAAGCGACGCGCCGCTCGAAACCCTGCCGGAAATCGCCGACAAGTTCCGCGAGGCGATGGACGACGACTTCAACACCTCGGCGGCGATGGCGGTGCTGTTCGAGATCGCCAAAGACCTGCGCCGCTGCGGCAACCTGTTGGTTCACGACCAGCCGCTGGATATGGATGCGACAGCGCTCCAGAAACAGTGGGCGACGCTAGTGACGCTGGCGGACGTGCTCGGTTTGGAAGCTGTTGTTGAGGAGTCTGGCGCAGATGGCGGGCTGAGCGATGCGGATATCGAGGCGGCGATCGCCAACCGCAAGCAAGCCCGCGCCGATCGCGACTTTGCCGCCGCCGATCGCATCCGCGACGACCTCAAAGCTGCTGGTGTGACGCTCATCGACAAGCCCGACGGCACGGTCTTCGTACGCGAGTAGGCCGCAACTTCCAGAAACCGAGTTTTTGGGAAAATCTTGACTTCGGCGCGATCGACTTTCAAAAACCCGGTTTCTCACCAGCCGCTCGTCAGTCTCTCGCCATAAAGGTCGGCAACCTGGAATCGACAAAGCCGGTCGTGAATTTCGATAGTAGGTAGTAGGGGCGTCACGGCAGTGCGCCCGCGTCCGAGATTCATCGCAGGAGAAGCAGTAATGCCGAAATTCGGAGATATGGTGCAGAAGGCGTTTTATCTGGGCGTCGGTCTCGCCTCCTACGCTAGCGAGCAGGTCGGCGGGCGCGTTAGCGAACTTCAAGAGCGCGCCCAGAAGCTAGCCGACGAGCTAGTCGAGCGGGGCGAAATGAGTGCCGAAGAGGCTCAGCGCTTTATGAAAGACGTGGTGGAGCAGGGACAGGCAGCGGCACAGGCGGCAGCGCAGGCAACCGATCGCCCGCCGGAGCAAAAAGCCGACAACAAGCCCAAAGAACCGCGCCGCATCGAAATCCTCGACGATGACGACGAGGAAGCACCCGCTACCGATCGACGTCCCGAGCCCGAGCCCGAGCCCGAAATCTCGGCCAGCACGCCCGTTGAAGACCTGCGCGGACAAGTAGACGCCCTTAAAGCCGAACTCGAGCGGCTGCGTCGCCAGGGCTAAGGCGCGCGAGAGTGCAACCCCTGCCGACGATCGCGAAATGACCCATTAATATAGAGCGAAAGACATACTGTCAGAGCGCCATGAATGACTGGTTCGACGAGCTTCAGCAGCAGCTACAGGTCGCCTTCGATCGCGCCGCAAACGACTTCGAGAGGCAGTGCGATGCCGCGATGGAAAGCGCCGACCGCTGGCTTGTCGAGACGGCTAACGAGGTGGAAACGGCAGCGACCGAGTTTGTCGATCGCGCGCCACCGGAAGTCCGCCAGGTCATTGACGACGCCGAACAGTGGCTCGGAGAGTGGGGCCAGGCGATCGATCGCTCGCTCGACGCGCTCGACGCGCTGCTCCTCGACGAAACAGATAGTGAGTTTCGCAGCGATCGCGGGCAGCAACCGTACGCCGACCCCAGCGACGATCCCAACTGGTTCGTGCCGCTCTCCCACGTGCGCCCGACGCCCAAGCAGCAACCTGCCTGCCAAAACTGCCAGAACTACCACGGCTACCGCTACGGCGAAAACCTGCTGGTGTGCGCCATTCACCCCTACGGCTGGGATGGCGAGGGCTGCCCGGATTGGGAAGGCGATCGCCCGTAAGTTAAAGGATGCAGCGCCCGTCTTTGCTGTTAGAAGTGCGACTAGGCGCACCGACTCCCGTTCTCCGAGCTTGCCCCGAGGGCCACGCACGACCCCGTCCCGGTATCCGAAGAGGCCAATCGCGCGTTGTCCCGTAGGCAAACGTTGAGAGTCTGGCTCGTCCCCCGAACCGTTGCAGCCGCCACCATCTACTTCTGGCATTCTACTTTTAGGCATTGCCGACATCCGAGCCTTCAGGTCGGCGGCTCCCCCCTCGAATCGTGCGGGCTCGCGCCTCGATCGCACGGCCACATAGAATTTTCCACCTCAATATCTCGCTCGATTCGCCAACGCCCTCTACCCACCGAGCGCCCCCCTTAACCATGAGTCCCGCGCAAGACTCGAGTTCTCCCAACGGCCAGCCCCTCCGAGACTCGCACCCCCATTCCGCCGGCCCGACCGCTTCGAGCAGACGCAGCATGCCCCGCACTCCACCGCTTTCGGCCTCTGCTGCCGGAGTCGAGGCACAGTCTCGCGACGAGCTGCGCGACGAGCTGGTTTGGTTTCGCAAACACTACCCGCTCGTCGAGCAAGAGCTGGCGGACTTCAAAATTTTGTACGACACGATCGTCCAACACGCCGATTTGATGCAGGCGGAGCTCATCAATCGCTGCGTAGAACTCGAGGCGCGCAACCGCGAGATTAACGACCTCAATAGAAAGCTGGCCAGCACTCAGAAAGAGCTAGAGCACCTGGTGCGTACCGACCCGCTGACGCAGCTCGCAAATCGACGCTTTTTCGATGCGACTCTGGAGCGAGAGTGGATTTGCCTGGGCCGCGATCGCAAGCCGCTGTCGCTAATCATGATCGATATCGACTTTTTCAAGCTGTACAACGACAGCTACGGCCACCAGCAGGGCGACGGTTGTCTGATTGCGGTCTCGAAGGCAATGCGCGACGCCGTCCACCGCAACGACGACGTTGTCGCGCGCTATGGCGGCGAAGAGCTGGCGATCGTGCTGCCCAACACCGACGAAGAGGGGGCGACCGCCGTCGCCCGCAAGTGCCTCGAAAACATGCGCGCGCTGGCAATTCCCCACCGCTCCTCGCCGCTCTGCGATCGCGTGACGATTTCTCTCGGCCTCGCGACTGCCGTAACGCCCGACCTCCAGCAGCCCGTCGATACGCTGATTCGCCGTGCCGACACGGCGCTCTACCACACGAAGGCGACGGCGCGAAACGGCTATACGGTCTACAGCGAGTTGGCGGGTCGCTCGCAAGCGGGGCGCGAGGGGTAAGCCCGACTCTGCGAGCCCTGAGACCAGAGTGTGGCCAGAAACAGGGCGCGGTCAAAAAGAGGAAGCGGATCGCGGCCTGCTTCCCGACCCGCGTGGAGGCTATTCGATTTCCATCTCCGATTTGCCGTAGCGATCGTAGTCGCCTTGCCAGCGCACGCCGACACCTTCGATCAGGTCGGGTTTGACCTGCTGGAGGAACGAAACGAGCATGGCTGTAAAGCAAGCTTCGACGATCGTTAGCGGTAGCTGCGAAAGGGTCAACATCCCGATGGCCGAACGCTCGGCCATCACGTCAATTTCGGCAGGGATATTGGTCACCGCGATCGCGTAGAACAGCAGCGTCGAGAGCCCGACGCCCAGCGCTCCGGCAATAAAGGCAAACACGGTCGTTCCGCGTCGATCGCGCATCAGCCCGCGCCACTGGAACACCTGGGCCGCAACGATCGCGGGGATGCCCATGATCAGGGCGTTGACGCCCAGTACGCTCATACCACCGTGGTGGAACATCACCGCCTGAAAAAATAGCCCCACCAAAATCGCGGGGAAGGCGTAGATACCCAGCACCGCGCCGAGCAAACCGTTCAAGATCGGGTGGACGCTGGTCGGCGGAATGGGAATGTGGAGCGACGAGACGGCGAAGAAAGCCGCACTGAGGAGAGCTGTTTTGGGGATGCATTCCTGAGCGTTGGCCTCGCGGGCGATGCGACGCAGAGAGTACCAGGCGAGGCCGCCGGTGGCTGCGTAACCGAGAATGCAGACCCGTGCGGGTAGAAAGCCGTCTGCGATGTGCATGAAGTATAAGTCCGTGCTGAGAGGAGGAAACGAAAACGACGGGACAGCCTGGGGCTGACTCGATATTGGTGCTGCTAGGACACCGAGCCGTTCTGCGACCGGGGCGGCTGGGGTCGCTCGGCGGAACGCGCGAAGAATAGCGCCGTGCCGATCGCGCCCCAGATTACCGACCCGAGGGCAATCCAGCGAGGCAGGGCAGCGGCGCTGGCCGTGCGGGCGGCGGTCGTCTCGAAAGCGGAGTCATGGGGCTCGGCGGCCTCTTGCGGTGAGACTTCGAGCCGCGTGACGCTACCGTGCCCTGCCTGCCGCACCTGGAACGTCCAAGTACCGGGGCGATCGGCCACCCACAGCCAGCGACCCGCTTCGTCCGTCGTGGCGGTCAGGACGGCAGTGCGCGGGTCGTCGCTGTGAAATACGCTCACCTGCGCGCCTGCCATCGGTTCTCCGGAGTCGTAGGTCGCCTCGAGGGTGTAAGCCCGGATGCGCTCGAGGCGGATTTCTGCACCGTGCGCGCCGACCCTAGGCGCGATCGAACCGAGCGCAGCGACTGCACCGACCGCAGCGATCGCCGTCCCAAACCCGCGCCGCTGCCATGTATTTCGTCTCGACATATTTCGTCTCGACATACTTTCCCCCATTGCAATTAAATTCCCGCCGAAGCGATCGCCAACCCGCCGCGATTCCAACTTGACACTCGGCCTGCGTCGGGGCATTCGAGTGGTTATTTTAGAAGACTGGAGTGCGCGAAGCGGCCACGATCCGGCGGGAGAGAGTGGCGTCGCAATGATGACAGCGCGAGTCGGGTACGATGCCCGAGCGAGTCTTTTTGGTGATGATAAAAGCTGCTATCAGGGCCGGGGGGAAAGCACGATCGAAGTTATTCCCGCGAGAGTGAACTTAATATTTGTTCGAGACGGTTTACGTTCGCGGTTCGAGAGCTTAACGATTCGGACTACGGCGAGACAGTTCGCGATCGCTGCAAAATCGCCCGCACCACCACCGGTGTGCCCAAAATTGCCATCACCGAATTTAGCGGCAGCACGACCGAAAAGCTGGGAACCTGCGCCAGCCAGTCGGCGAATAGGGCCAGCGTCGCGCCCAGCAGCATCACCACCGGGAGCAGCGCCCGCAGGTCGGCGGTTTGTAGCAGGCTGCGGCTCAGGTGCGGCACGGCGATGCCCAAAAAGGCGATCGGCCCACAAAATGCCGTCACGGACCCCACCAGCAGCGCCGAGCCCACCAGCGTCCCGGCGAACACGGCCCGCACTGACAGCCCCAAGCTGCGCGCGGCGCTCTCGCCCAGCAGCAGTACGTTGAGCGGATTCGCCATCGCGATCGCCACCGCCAGCCCGATCGCCACCGCCGCCGCTAAAATCCCGAGCCGATCCCAGGTGACGCCACCGAAGCTGCCGAACGTCCAGATCAGAAACGACTGGACGCGATCGGGATTGCTAAAGTGCAGCAAAATCGTGACGATCGCGTTGGTCGCGTAGCCGAACATCAAGCCCAGCAGCAGCAGCGTCTCTCGGCTGCGAATTCGCTGCGCCACCAGCGCCACCAGCACGAACACCGCCGCCGCCCCGAGACTGGCCGCACCGACCCGCCCCCAGCTCCCGGTCAGTGCCCCGCCGAACAGTCCGCCGAAGCTCGTTCCCAGCGTCACGACGATCGCCACGCCCAGGCTCGCCCCCGACCCGATGCCCAGCACGAACGGCCCCGCCAGCGGGTTGCCGAACAGCGTCTGCATTTGCAGCCCCGCGACGGGCAGCGCGATGCCGGTGGCGATCGCGGTCAGCGCTTTGGGCAGCCGAAAAGTCAGGACGATCGTTTTCCAAGTGGCGGTAGACGGCTCGCCACCCAGCAAAATCGCCAGAACCTCCTGAAACGGAATTCGCACGGAGCCGACGGACAGCTCCAGCCACAGCGCCAGCCCGCAGAGCCCCACGAGCCCGAGGCGGGCGATCGCCGCCCGCGATTTTAAAGACTGCAAATATCCCAGAAAAGACTTCAGAAGAGCCAACCTCACGAACGTACGAGAGCATCGGCCACGCGCACGACTTTGCTGGCGTGGGTTCCATCGTCGCGCAGCTCGAGTAGACGGAAACCAGGAAGGCGGAGCGGACTGTCGGCGGGTGTTTTGTCTTCGCTTAGCACCACCTGCGTGCAGCTCGAGGGCGTGCCGTAGTAGCGAATTCCATCCCGATCGCCCGCGAACTCCAGATGCGTGTGGCCGAACAGAACGAGCTTGGCGTTGGGGGCGCGATCGAGTAGGGCGTGCAAGTCGGTGGCATTCGTGACGCCGATCGTATCCACCCAGTCGATGCCCATCGGGATCGGGTGGTGGTGCAGCGCGATCGCGGTGGGGCGATCGCGATCGAGCTGGATTTCGAGACGCGCGAGTGCCGCTGCGGACAGCTCGCCTTCACCGAATCGCGCTTTCGAGAACGTCGAGTCGAGCAAGATCAGGTTCCAACTTCCCAGCTCGGCGAAGTCCGTCGTGACGAACGGGGCGCGATCGAGCCGATCGCGGGCCACATCGAGGCGATCGTGATTGCCGGGAGCCCAGTAGATCGGTACGCCAAGGGGAGCGATCAGCTCGTAGAGCAGGTCGTAAGCGTCCGGGTTGCCGTCGTTGGCCAGGTCACCGCTGAGGACGATCGCGTCGGGATTTTCTTGGCGGACGCGATCGACGACGGCGCGCAGGCTGTGCCAGGTGGCGACGCCGCGTAGTGTCGCGTCGCGATCGGGAAACAGGTGCGTGTCGGTGATTTGAGCGAGCTTGACGAGCATGGCGTTATTTCGAGAGGCAAAGGCGATATGCGAGAAACCGGGTTTCTGGGACGCGATTGCAATCTGCGTCAGCCATTCGTAGAGCCTCGGTTTCTGACCGGGCGCGATCGAGTCAACCCTTATGGATTCGAGACCGTTTCAGTTGCCGACTCCGCAGCCGGTTCTGCCTCGGGCTCCTGCGCTTTCTGGCCGATACGCGGCTCCGTGCCCGCCAGCAGCCGCGAAATATTCGCCCGGTGACGGTAAATCACGTACGTCCCCGTCAGCCCCGCGAATAAACAGTACGGCAGCGGCTGACCCGTCAGCGGCATCAGCACCGCCACGAACAAGCCACCGACAATCGAGCCCAGCGACACGATTCGCGACGCCGCCAGCACCAGCCCGAACGCCCCGAACGTCGCCAGCCCCACCGGCCAGGACAGCGCCAGAAGCGCCCCGAGGCTGCTCGCCACCGCCTTGCCGCCGCTGGTCAGCTCCGGATCGCGACCCGGCCCGACCAGCAGCCAGAGCGAGTAGGTGTGGCCGACGATCGCCCCGATCGCCGCCAGCGTCTCCATCCAGGGCAGCCACGCTGCCGCCTCGAGTCCTGCTGGAGCCAGGTCGCCGACGAGAGCCGCATAAGCCCAGCGCACGATCGCGACGCTGACAACGGCCTTGAGAATATCGACGATAAAGACGAACAGCGCCGGTTTCTTGCCGACCACGCGCAGCACGTTCGTCGCGCCGGTGGACTTCGAGCCGTGGAGGCGAATATCGAAGCCCGCCACGCGGTACGTCACCCAGTAGCCCGTCGGGGTCGAGCCCAGTAAATAGGCGATCGCGCCGAGCAATCCGTTAACGGCCAGCCACACAACCATGTCAAACCTCAGAACTTACGGATTAATCTATCGTTCCCGCGTGGGAATGCAGTTTTCGGCGCTCTGCGCCCCGCGACTCGACGCAGAGCGTCTGTTGGGGCGTTCCAACGCAGAGCGTCGGAACGATGGATGCTTTTGGGATCAAGACTCGAAGCGCAGCAGTGCCCGAGCGCGATTCAGATCGCCCTCGCGACCGTAGGTGCTGGTCGCCACCGACTGTAGGCGATCGAACACTGGACGCGCGAACAGCTCCACGAGTCGCAGGATCGGAAACTGCTGCTCGATCGTGGTTTTGCCCGTCTCCCAGTCCAGGTAAAGGTAGCCGTCGTTGGCCTCGCCGAGGACTTCTCGTCCCGTCGCGAAACCGTCCTGCTGGCGGATGTCGCCATCGAACGGCGCGGAGAAGGCTGCATCGATCGCCGCGATCGAACTCGCCAGAATCTCATAGCCTTCCAGCTCGCCGTGTACGCCCAGCACATCCGGCTCCAACCGCAAGCGGGGGCCGCCGCTGCTAGAAATATCCGTCGTCGGCTTCAGCTTCGTCCAAGCGAAGACCCGCCCGCTCTCGCGCAGGCTGAAGGGGCTAGCCGTGTAGCCGCGCGCCGCCGCCACCTCGTCCAGGTGCGCCACCGCCGACTTGGCCTCGTCGTTGGTCTGCGTCACGAACACCCAGTCCGCGCCCTTGTCTCCTTCTCCCGGCAGCAGCCCGAGCGCGAACTCGCCGTCCGTCCAGTTGAAGATATCGCTACCGAGGGTAATGCCCCAGTCATTTTCCAGGCTGGCGATCGCCCGACTCAGCGAAGTGGTCAGCGCGCCGCCACTGGAGAGCGCCTCAGAAAGCTGCGACCAGCGCGCCGTTAGGTCGGCTCCGCTCAGTGCGATCGCGGCGTCTTTGGGAATGTAGTCCAGCGCGCCCGGAAGCGACGCTAGCGCCGGAGCCGTATCGGGACGCTCGGCGTTGTCGCGCCAGAGGATGTCAAATAGCGGCCCCGCCGGGTCGATCGCGATCGCGGCGGCAATCGTCTGCGGCAGGTTTGAAGCGGCCGTTAGGTCGTCGCTATCGAGCGCTGCCAGGTTCGCGACGACCAGGGCGATGCGGCGATCGGTCAGGCGATCGAGCGCTGCGCGATACGCTTCGGTGCTTTGCAGGCTCAGCTCTGGGACTTGCACGTTGTTGATCGCCTGCCGCAGCACGTCTGGATCGTTGGCAAACAGCACGAAGCGACTGCCGACGATCGCGCTCGCCCATTCCCCAGCATTGGCCTTTGCGAAGGGGTTGAAGTCCCGCGCCGTCAGCGACTTGGGGCGATACGTGCGCTTGCTATAAATCGTCTGAACACCGTTGTACTCCTCGGTTTGAATCTCGCGCCCCGAGACGGCTTTATTGACCCAGTAGGCATCGAGAAACTCGCGGCTACGCTCGACATCGGCGATGCTCAGCGCCACCAGATATCCAGGCTGGCTGCCGTTGTCCGGGTTGCGATCGCGATCGAGCGCTGTCACCGCCAGCGTCACCTCGTCGCCGAGCCAGGGCTGGATGTCGCGCTCGTAGGTCAGCTCCGTGTCGGTCAGCAGGCTCTGCTCGATCGCCTCGAACTCAGCTTGCAGGTGCGGGCGCTGTCGCAGTCCCGTCCGCAGGCGACGCAACCGCTGCAAGCGATCGGGCTCGGTCAACAGCGACACCATCAGCGGCGCGTCGTTAGGAACCAGCACCGCCGCTTCGGGCGCTTGGCGATCGGCTCCGTCCAGCAGCGAAATAGCGCTCTGGGTCGTAAACCAATAAATGCTGAAAATCGTCGTCAGCGACAGCACAATCGCCAGGCCGATCGAAATAGGAGATTTGACGCCGGGATAGGTAGAACTCATTGAATCCTTGAGGGCCATACGTCTCGGAGCGCGATCGCAGTCACGCGTCTCTAAATTATTCCATCATGGCGAATTCATCCCGTCGAACTTACCTCATCGAACTGATTCCGTCGGCTGCGGGCCTCGCGTTCTGTCCCCCGTGGTGGCGGCAACTGCGGACAGGCAAGTAAGGAAGCGACATTCACCCAGCGCCAGACCACCGGACACCGAGATCGCGCAATCTTTACATTCCCGTGCGTACTGAAGTTTAGCCGTGGTGCGTTCGACCGACCGAGCCGTGAGTTTGCCCGAGCTTTCGCCACTGTCGCACGAAATCGAAGAAAAGATCCGCGATCGTACGGAGTTAAAATGTCCGGATTTTCGAGAAGCAGCGAACGCAAAAAAAATCACCTACGTAAAAATAGGAAGTCGAAAATAAGCGGATTTTTCAACTTTAAACTGCTTTAAAAACGTCGAGTTTTTTACAGTTTTCGTTCTTCAATTCACGAGATAGGATGATTTTGCGAGGGAACAAAATCCGCTCGAAAATTCTTCCACTCCCCCTTACGTCCTTCCCAAAGATGCAACTCAAAAACGTCACTTACTCCGCTCTGCTCGCTGCCGGTATCGGCCTGTTGGCGGCTCCCGCGAACGCCTACTCGCTCCGGGATACCGCCCACGGCGAGTCGCTGTTCCAAACATTCAACTCGCTGGTGAATTCCGAGCGCCTGCAACTCACCGACAGCGAAGTTGCGTTGCAAGAGCTAGACGTCGAGTCGCTGACTTGGGCGGGTGGCGTTTCCCCAGTTGAAGTCTTCTTTATTAACGAAGGCGCGGGCCACAGAAATCAGCTTCTCTACACCGTGAACGACGGCGAGCAGCAAATGATTTTCGACGATATCGCTTCGACGGAAAGCGGACTCGCCGAGACCCAAGAAAAAATCGACGCCAAACGCAAGGAACTTAACTTCTACATCGAAGAGAAAGAAGCGCTCGAAGATAGCGTTACGGCCTACGTCGAGATGCTCGAAGCTCGCGTTGTCGCACTCGAAGCGATGGAGTCGCGAAGCTGGGGAGACAACCGCAACATCGATCGCGCCAAAGCAAAAATTGACGCTGCGAACCAAGCGGACTTCGACGCTGCCCAAGTGCTGGCAGACACCACCAAGCAAGTGAGCTGGCGTCAAAGCGACTTCGATCGCGAGACGGCGCTCGGCAACAACGGCGTCGGCGCAATGAAGCTGGGCGACGGGGCCAACCTCGGCACCTTCGACGGCTACACCGCCTTTGACTTCTTGATTAAATCGAACGGTGCGCGCAACGCCAACGGCAACATCTACGGCGTGGACGCCGAGCAAAATGCCGACGGTCTGCAACACGTCATCGCCTACGAGTACTTCGACGAAGTGAAGGAAGAGTCCTGGATCGTCCTCGGCTTCGAAGACCTCTACGGCGCGCACTACGACGAAGGCGGCCACTCCGATCGCGACTTCAACGACGTGGTCGTCGCCATCAAAGGCGTAGTCGGCACGAAGGTCGATGCGGAAGAAGTGCCCGAGCCCGCCTCGGCGCTGGGTCTGCTGGCCGTTTCCGGTCTGATGGGTCTCTCGCGTCGCCGCACTCGCTAAGGCTCTAAGAGCACTCCACAAATATATTTGTCCAGAAGCCGCCAATGAAGGCTGAGCTTGTCGAAGCCTGGGTGTGACGCACTTCGACAAGCTCAGTGCTCGAATCCTGAATGCTGGACATTTATTTCCGTGGAGTGCTCTAAACCGACGATAGTTCTCCCGGCTTAACGCATGAATTGGGGGCGGTCGCAAACTGCGATCGCCCCTTACTATATTGCTTTGACGGTCTCCGGTGTGGCCTCCCGTGTCGCTTTCTACAACGTGCCGACAAGTTCCTCGATTAGGTCGCGCGCCCGCTGCGCCCACTCGGTTTGGCCGCGATCGCGATACAGCCGCTCGGCATAGGCCAGGACTGCGATCGCCTCTTCTGGCTCGCCCTGACTTAGGAACACCAGACCCGCACCGTAATAGGCGTTGGCATAGTCCGGTGCGATCTCGCGAATGTAGCGAAACTCTTCGAGGGCGTCGTCCAGGTCGCCGTTACCCAGGTGGACGATGCCGAGCTGGTAGCGCGCTTCGATGTAGTTCGGGTTGCGATCGATCGCCCGCTCGAAGGCCGATCTGGCGCGGCGGGTTCTGCCCTGCTGGAGATAGATCGTCCCCAGATAGTACGGGGGCTCCGGCGCGGCGGGGCTGTGGCGCTGGGCGCTGCGAAACGAGTCGATCGCAGATTCTAGATCGCCCTGCTGGTAGCGCACCAGGCCGAGGTTGTAGTGCGCCAGCCCCAGCGCCGGATCGAGATCGAGGGCGTAGTCCAGGTACAGCTCCGCCTGCTCTAGGTTGCCGCCCTCTAGCACCACCGCGCCCAGGTTACCGTAGGCTAGCGCGAAGCCCGGATCGGCCTGGATCGCGGCGTAGAAGGCGTCGGCGGCGGGCTGCATCTCGCCAGACTGGCGCAGCGCGAGGCCGAGGTTGTAGTGCGCCAGGGCAAAGTCGGGCGCGATCTCGGCGGCGCGCTGGAAGGCCGCGATCGCCCCGTCGAGATCGCTTGCCCGCACCGCGTCGAGGCCGCGCTCGAGTTCCCGCGCCGCCGCCCGCGAGACGGTGGTGAGCTGCGCCGTGCGATCGTCGATAGTAAGAGGCGGACGCGCGAGCCCAGGGGCCGCAGCACCGGCAAATATCCCAGCGAAACTCCCGGCCCACAACGTCAGTGCGATCGACGCCCCGAGCGATCGGCACGAACGGAGACGGTACGAACGGCGAAAAACCATACTCGTTCTGACAAAAGCGATATCGTCACCATAACAATCGCGCCGCCTCCGCAGTTCCGCGACGCCCCCTGGCTCGATACACTCGATCGCACGTCTTTCGCAGCTTTTCCAAACCCGCCGTACCGATGACAGCCTCTCCCACGACCGCCAGCGCTTTCGATCGCGCCATGATGCAGCGCTGCCTGACCCTGGCGCGGCGCGCCCTCGGGCGGACGGCTCCCAACCCGATGGTCGGCGCGGTCATCGTCAATGGCGGCGAGGTCGTCGGCGAAGGCTTTCACCCCAAGGCCGGAGAGCCCCACGCCGAGGTGTTCGCACTGCGGCAGGCGGGCGATCGGGCGCGCGGCGCAACGGCTTACGTCAGCCTCGAACCCTGCAACCACTTCGGACGAACACCGCCCTGCTCCCAAGCGTTGGTCAAAGCGGGCGTCGCCAAAGTCGTGGTCGGTGTCGTCGATCCAAACCCCAAGGTGGGCGGCGGTGGCATCAAGACGCTGCAAGATGCGGGCGTCGAAGTCGTCGTCGGCGTTGAGGAGGCCGACTGCCGCGCCCTGAATGAAGGCTTTATCCACCGCATCCTCTACAAGCGACCGATCGGCCTGCTGAAATACGCCATGACCTTAGACGGCAAAATTGCCAGCACCACCGGCCACAGCACCTGGGTGACGGGTGAGCCCGCCCGCGCACGCGTCCACCACCTGCGCTACGCCTGCGATGCGGTGGTGGTCGGCAGCAACACCGTCCGCCACGACAACCCCCGCCTCACCTGCCACGCCGACACCGAAGAGAACGCGCCCAACCCCCTGCGCGTCGTCCTCAGTCGCAGCCTCGACCTGCCCGACACCGCCCGCCTCTGGGACACCGCCACCGCTCCGACCCTGGTGGTGACGCAGACCGGCGTCCGCCCGGAGTTTCAGGCGTCCCTGCGCGATCGCGGCGTCGAGGTGGTGGAGTGCGCGGCGGTCGAGCCCGGAGCCGTGATGGATTTGCTCTACGATCGCGGGGCGCTGTCGGTGCTCTGGGAGTGCGGCGGGGCGCTGGCGGCGCGGGCGATCGCGAGCGGCGTTATCCAGAAGACCATCGCTTTTATCGCTCCGAAAATTATCGGCGGCGCAATCGCTCCGACCCCAGTGGCCGACCTGGGTCTCGATCGCATGGACGCGGCGATCGAACTCGAGCGCGTGCGCGGCTATCCCGTCGGCGGCGACTGGGCGATCGAAGGCTACTTGCCCGAGCGATGCTGGCGGCGACGCGGCGCGTAAGCCCGAGATTTTGGGTAGGCGAAGCCATAAGCCCACAACAAAGCGGGGATTGAAATTCGTTATCCGCCCCACAGGTCAAAGTAGTGGATGCTACAGTTTCACAAACCTCAGCCGATAAGCTGCTCCACGAGTTCTCAATTCCATTCTCCGCGCCTCTATGACTGTTGTTTTGGCCCCTCAGAACGCCACGACCCACCGCCCGCAAGTCACGCAGCCACTCAAGGCGATCGCGATCGGCGACAGCCTCGTTTACGGCTACGGCGACCTGTCCGGCGGCGGCTGGGCGGAGCGGCTGCGGCGGCTCTGGATGCACCCGGATAGCTCCGGCAACGTGCTCTACAACCTGGGCGTGCGCGGCGACAAAACCGCCCAGGTAGCGGCGCGCTTCGAGGCGGAGTTCAGCAGCCGGGGCGAGCTGCGTAACCGCGTGCCGGACGTGGCGATAATCTCCGTCGGGACGAACGACACGCCGTTTCTGGGCCGCCCGGACGGCAAGCCGATGACGCCGCAGAATGTCTTCAAGCACGACCTGACGCTACTGCTAGAGAACGCGACGAGCTGCTGTCGGACGATCTTTATCGGCATGGTGCCGGTGGTGTCGGAGCGAATGCCGTTCCTGGACTGTCTTTACTACGATCGCGCGGCGCAGCATGCCTACAAGGAGATTACCCGCGAGATGTGTCGAATTCGCGGCGTGCCGTATCTCGATATTTTCGAGCTGTGGACGGCGCGCGGCACGGCCTGGATCGAGCGGCGCATCGGCCCGGATGGCCTGCATCCGAATGAGTTGGGCTACCAAAGTTTGTTCGACGATATCGCGAGCTGGTCGCCGATCGTCGAGCTGACCGCTGCGCCTGCCTAGACCGCCCGATCGTCGGGGTCGCGATCGTTATTGATATCGCGGCCCGCGTATTGGCCTTCGTCGCTGACGTTGGTTTCGTCGTAACTGCTGTTGTCGCCCTGGTTTATCTGGCGTCCGCCTTCTTGGGTGATGGTCGGATTCTGGGTGATTTCTTGCTCGATCTTGATGGGTCGGTTCGCGAAGCTCTTTGCAAGGCCGAGAATATCTTGACTATGTTGTTTGGCGGTGTCGGCCTCGAGGCGCGCGGCGTCTCGCTCGGCGGTGACTTTGTCAAGCTCTTCTTCGTAACTGCGGTGGCCGGTGCGTTCGAGGTCACCTTTATCAGTATCTTTAGAGACCTTCAAGGTAAAAAGTATGTCACTATTTTTCCTTTGAATTGATTGAAAGTTCCCAAGAGTCAGATCGAACTTTTTCATTAGTTTTTGGAGCATTGCGGCACAAGCTTCAAGATCTAGCCCGTCGCGAATGAGGAGTTCTACAAGGTTAGCGGCCTCGCCGAAGAGTTTCTCGAAATCGCCAGGTTGAAAGCTGCTTTTAGAGTCGTGGGGGCGGCGTTCACGCGAGCCGTTTTCGTTCTCTCTTTCGAGGAGAAATACGTGTTGACAATCGATATTTTTAAGAATAGTTGTTTCACTGACATTCCAAGCCTCAAGGCAAGAGCCTGTAAGACAAGCGCTGGTGAAGTCAGTCCCCGCGCAATTAGCTTCGCGTAGGTTTGCACCAGAGAGATCGGCGCAGGAGAGATCGGAGTCAGCAAGGTCGGTGCGTGCAAGATTAGACTTCTGGAGGTTGGCATTAGCGAGATAGACACCACGTAGATTAAGGCCCGAAAGATCGGCTTGGTAGCCGCTGTTGGGATCAACGAGAAGTTTAAGTATGGAGTAATTTTCTAGATAAGTTGTTCCAGGATTAGATCTATCGAGCTGGATTGAATCGAAAAATCGAGTACGAACCAGAATCGCTTTATCAAAGTTAGCACTTCTGAGAAGTGCGTTTGATAAATTTGCCTCTGTAAGGTCTGTCCCCTCAAAATTTGTACCTCCAAAGGAATTGAGATCAACGACAAATTGCCGAGCGAAAATAAATTTCTCGTCGCCTTCTTCCACATAATATCGTGAGAGGTACATACCAAATAAGCATGAAATCAGAGCGACAGTTACACCTCCAATTCCGGAGAATGCTGTATCTTCAGCTATCAGTATAAAAAAAGCTCCCATCAAGTGAGCTATGGTTAGATATTTGGAGTAAGAAAAGAATGTTGCAAAAGTCAGAGTTACAGCCATGAGAACAGTCATAGCCCCAAAAACCAGAGGGAATATGAATATAGAGATAGGCAGTGAGAATAAAAAAGCAAAGATTAATATATTAACAATTGACCTAGTATTGAATCCTTGAAAAGCAACTAATGCATATGTCGTAGCCAAGCAGAAGAGCGTGATTGACAGGAAGTAAACTTGGCCTGCCAGTATAGGTATTTGTTCGGAAAGTTGAAATATCCACCACCCCAAAGAGCTAGATAAAAAACCGCCAGATCCTGAAATAGAGAAGACAATAATGTTTTTCCCAAGTAGTGGCGAGTTTTCAACTCCTGCAATCGCCCCTTTCAGATTTGCGTTCTTCAAGCTTGTAACTTGCCAAGTTTTTCCTCGCTTACGTCTTTTAAAACTGGCCCCACGGATATCGGCTCTAAAGAGATTTGCTCCCGTCAGGTTGTAGCCTCGAAGATCCGCACCTCGTAAATTTGGCACTATGTGTCGATTCTGTTCCCGCCACGCATTCCACTCCGCCACATTCCGCCGCAGCATCGCCACCTGTTCCCGGTTCGCCATCACCCCAAACCCGCAAAAATCACCCCGAGTCTAGCCCAGCCAAGACCGTCACCTAAAATCAAACCAAGAACACCCGGCCTCCTCGCCATGCCTCCCACCCGCGAAGCCACCCTCGCCACACTCCAACGCGAACGCCCGACCCTCCAAGCCCTCGGCGCGCGCTCCCTCTCCCTCTTCGGCTCCGTCGCCCGCGATCGCGCCACACCCGACAGCGACATCGACCTCCTCGTCGAACTCGAAGAACACTGCACCCTCTTCCACCTCTTCCGCCTGCGTCGCCACCTCGAAGCCCAACTCGATCGCCCGATCGACCTCGGCACGATCGATGCCCTCCGCGATCGCGCCCGCGACCCCATCCTCAACGAAGCAATCCGTGTCTTCTAGATCCTGGCAGCGCCGAGTTCGCGACATGCTCGGGGCGAGCGATGCCCGTCTTCCTCAACACTGACCCGCCAGAAACCGCGCCCACATCTCCTCAAACGCCGCCTCGAGATCTCGCGTTAGGCCGCGCCCGTCCCAGAGCGGCGAGCGGCGGCGCGACTCGCGGAGCTGCCACGCCACCGACTGCCGCAGCGACGCATCCCGCCCCAAGCGCACGCCCCAATCCACGTACTCACGATCGCTCCAGGCGATGCCCGCCTCCACCCCCACCTGCTTTAGCATCGCGAAACTGTTGCGCCCCGAGAACTGCCGCCCTGCCCGCGTCACCAGCGGGATGCCCGCCCAGAGCGTCTCTAGGGTCGTCGTCGCGCCGTTGTACGGATAGGTGTCGAGGACGATATCGGCGATCGCCAGGTTGGCGCGGTGTTCCTGCTCGGTGCGGGTGCGGCCCAGGAAGTGGAGCCGATCGCGCTCGACATTCAAATCGTCGGCGATCGCCAAAAACGCCGCCCGCACCGCCTCGGCGTCCGCAAGCCCTTTGACGAGAAGGTGCGAGCCGGGCACGCCGCGCAACACCTCGAGCTGGAGGCGGATGATATCGGGGTTGCGCTTCTGGCCGGTTTGATTGGTGAAGTAAACGATCGCGTCTGGCGCGATTCCGCCAGGGCCGAGGTCGCGGCGGTGTAGCGTCGGCACGCCCTGCTCGAAGCCGTCGATCGCGATATAGCTGTGGGGCAAGCGCCAGATGGTTTCGGCGTAGTAGTCCTGGGCGTCATCGGGCAGCGTCAGCGCGTCGGCGATGTAGTAGTCGATCGTCGGTAGGCCCGAGGCGTCGAACCCCAGCCAGGTACACTGCACCGGCGCGGGCTTGAGCGCCATCACCGCGCAGGCCACATCGACGGTCAGGCTGTCGAGGTCGATGAGGATATCGACGGCGTCGGCGGCGATGCGATCGGCGATTTCGCCGCTGTCGATGCCGCAGAGGTGGGCGCGGTGGGCGCGATCGACGTACCACTGCTGCACCGGATCGCCCGATCGTGCGTTGAGGACGTACGCGTAAAACTCGAAGCGATCGCGGTCGTAGTATTCAAACGGCCAGCGCGCCAGCCAGCCGACGGAGTGCGATCGCAGCGAGTCGGACAGAAAGCCGATGCGGAGCTTGTCGCCGCTAGATTTTGGGGTGGCCTGCTGCTGGTGCTGCTGTCGGTAACGCGCGACGCGATCGCCTTTGAGCGCGGCGAGGTTGACCTGTGCGAGGGCGGCGGCACGGTTGACCAACGGGCGATCGAGGTCGGGACGATCGCGCAGGTAGCCGAGACAAAAAGTGGAGGTCAGCACGTGGAGCGCTTGACTCGAGGTCAGGTCGCGCGGGTCGCGGTCGATCGCCTCGGAGAGCCTCTGGCGCAGCTCGTCGGCGGCGGCTTGGGCTTCCGGCCAGCGGCCACCCGTTGCCAGTAAACACTGGAGCCGCAGCGCGATCGCAAAGGCGCGATCGACGTCGTTTTTTGCCGCCGCCTCGGCCCGCTTGGCTCGCTCGACGGCGAGATCGTACTGGCGCGACTGCCGGTAAAAGTTAACGGTGTGGTTCAGCACCTCGAAATCGTCGGGCACGATCTCCAGCGCCACGTCCGCCAGCACCAGCGCTCCAGTGGCTTGGCGATCGGTGATGCCCAACGAGAGCGCCGCCACTGCAAGCTGCGGGTAAAGCGTTTGACGAAACGCATCGGTCAGATCGGGTCGGGCGAAGGTCGCACGGGCGATCGCGGGCAGTGCGGCATCGCCCCGGCAGCGATCGAGCAGGCGCAGAAACGTCGCCCCCCAGCGATCGAGCGCCAGTGCGTCGTGGTTCGCCGCGATCGCCGCAATGTTCCACTCGTCCAGATCGTCCGGCGACAGGCGAGCGGCCTCGATCGCCGCATCGACCAGCGCCAGGGTATTATCCGTCGCGTCCGGCGCGATTTCGTAGGCGTGGCGTCGCAGCACCCAGGCCCGATCGGCGCGGCGCTCCCGCTGGCGATCGGCTTCGGTGTTCAGCGCCACCAGTAACTCCGCCAGCCAGTCCGCCTCCGCCTCGCCCGCCGCCATCATGACCGAAAACCACAGCGTCTGCGCCTCCTCTTCGCGATCGGCCAAAATCGAGGCAATACCCAGCTCCCAGTAGGCGATGCGGGCATCGGGGTCGAGTTCGATCGCAGCTTCGTAGTGGGCGATCGCCCCGGCAAGGTCGTCTGTAGCCAGGGCTCGGCGCGCGCGTTCGAGGCGATCGGCGAAAGGCAAAGCGTCGGCGGGGTTAGCAGACATAGCGTGAAGCGGTGGCGTCGCAGTCCAGTGTGCCAGACCTCGCCGCTTTTCCGACGCACCCCGCCGAACGACAGAGGGAAAATGCGTACAAAATTGCGGCAGACATCCGCGCCTGCACCGCAACTATTTTTCCGCTTTTAATGATGCTGCGCGATCGTCCTGGCGCATTCAGCACCTCTCTGAGGTCGGTTTCCCGTTGGCGTCCCCCACTCCGCTTCCGGCAGATGCGGCTTGAGGAAGTTCCCCTTTTTACAAGAGGAAATGAAGTTCTCGCGCGGGAAATATTCACTCTTGATTTCTATACCGAGAATATTTTCCAAAAGATGCTCGCTGAGGCAGGTCTTCAGCCGCTTGGCATGACAGAGGCGGGCGAGTTTTTCTTGCTTGAAAAAGCGGCCCGGGCGGAGCTCGAGCGGCGTTCGATCGAAGTGTGAGATTAGAAAATCTCCGCTGGAGGGAGGCCTTGATTCTCTACACTGGTAAACGCCTTTCGTCTTGCCTGCTCCATTTCGTATGCCCTTCCAATCCCTCGTCCGTACCCTTTCCCGATCGCCCCTCACTGAAGAACTGCTCGCCAAGCTCGATCGCCAGCACGTCCTGAAGCTGGTCGGCGCGTCGCGCTTTCCGAAAGGGCTGGTGGCCTCGGCGCTGTCGCAGAAGGTGAGCCGGGTGCTGTGCGTGGTGACGGCGACGCTGGAGGAGGCGGGGCGCTGGACGGCGCAGCTCGAGGCGATGGGCTGGGATACGGCGCAGTTTTACCCGACGACGGAGGCCGCGCCCTACGAGGAAAATTTCCTGGGCGAGATGACCTGGGGGCAGATGCAGGTGCTCGCCGACCTGATGCCGATCGCCAATGCCGCTGACGGCGAGGACGCGACGCTGGCGATCGTCACGACCCACCGCGCTTTGCAGCCGCACTTGCCGCCAGTGGAGGTGTTCGGCGATCGCAGCCTGACGCTGACGCCCGGAAGCGAGTTTGCTCCATCGGGGTCGGCGAGCGACCTCGATCGACGCTTGACGGGGATGGGCTACGAACGCGTCACGCTAGTCGAGTCGGAAGGGCAGTGGAGTCGGCGCGGCGATATTGTCGATATTTTTCCGGTGTCGGCGGAGCTGCCGGTGCGGCTGGAGTTCTTCGGCGACGAGCTGGAAAAGCTGCGCGAGTTCGAGCCGGGAAGCCAGCGATCGCTCGACAAGCTCGACAAGCTGGCACTGACGCCGACCGGCTTCAATGAGGCGATCCGCGAAAACCTCGAGGCGCTGGGCGTGGAATTCGATGCCAGCCGTCCGGAGCTGCTGTCGATGTTTTTGGGGACGGCGTTCGATCGACCGGCTTCACTGCTGGACTATTTACCCGAGGGGACGATCGTAGCGATCGACGAGCCGGACGCCTGTCGCGAACGCGCCGATCGCTGGTTGGAGACCGCCGAGGAAGAATTCGATCGCAAGCGCGCGCAGTTCCCGGATCTCGAAACGCTGCACCGCCCGTTTGACGAGTGTTTCGACGCGGCGTCGCAAACCTTCGATCGCCTCGAATTCGCCGAGCTGATAACCGAAGACTGCGACCTAAATCTCTCCAGTCGCCGCATTCCCACCTCGCCGCACCAGTTCGCCAAGCTCGCCGAGGTCTTGCGCGAAGAGCGCGAGCGACGCTTCCGTATCTTCCTTGCGTCCGCCCAGCCCAGCCGCTCGGTGGCGCTGCTCAGCGAGCACGACTGCCCCGCCCAGTTCGTCCCCAACCCAAAGGACTTCCCAGCGATCGATCGCCTGCAAGACCAGCGCACGCCGATCGCGCTGAAATACGCCGGACAGGCAGAACTCGAAGGCTTCGTGCTGCCGTCGTTTCGGCTGGTGGTCGTCACCGATCGCGAGTTTTTCGGCCAGCACGTCCTCGCCACGCCCAGCTACGTCCGCAAGCGCCGCCGCGCCGCCTCCAAGGCCGTCGATCTCGACAAGCTCAAACCGGGCGATTTCGTCGTCCACCGCGACCACGGCATCGGCCAATTCGTAAAGCTCGAAAGCCTGACGATCGATCGCGAAACCCGCGAATATCTGGCGATTAAATACGCCGACGGCACGCTACGCATCGCCGCCGATCGAGTGAATACGCTCTCGCGCTACCGCAAGACCAGCGAAGGTCGCCCGCAGCTCCACAAAATGTCGGGCAAAGCCTGGACAAACGCCAAAAACAAAGTCCGCAAATCCATCAAAAAAGTGGCGATGGATTTGCTCGCGCTCTACGCCCAGCGCGCCAAGCAAAGCGGCTTTGCCTACCCCGCCGACTCGCCCTGGCAAATCGAACTCGAGGACTCGTTCCCCTACCAGCCAACGCCCGACCAGCTCAAGGCCGTCCAGGACGTAAAGCTCGATATGCAAAGCGATCGCCCGATGGATCGCCTCGTCTGCGGCGACGTGGGCTTCGGCAAAACCGAAGTGGCCGTCCGCGCCATCTTCAAAGCCATCACTGCCGGAAAACAGGTGGCGCTACTCGCCCCCACCACCGTCCTCACCCAGCAGCACTACCACACCCTCAAAGAGCGCTTTGCTCCCTACCCGATCGAGGTCGGCCTACTCAACCGCTTCCGCACCGGCAACGAGCGCAAAAAGATTCTCCAGCGCCTCGCGACGGGCGAGCTGGACGTGGTCGTCGGCACGCAGCAAATTCTCGGCAAGGCCGTCAAGTTCCAGGATCTCGGCCTAATGGTCGTCGATGAAGAGCAGCGCTTTGGCGTTAACCAAAAGGAAAAAATCAAGGCGCTGAAAACCGAGCTGGACGTGCTGACGCTCTCCGCGACGCCGATCCCGCGCACGCTCTATATGTCGATTTCCGGCATCCGCGAGATGAGTTTGATTGCGACGCCGCCGCCGTCGCGTCGCCCGATCGCCACTCACGTCACGCCCTTCGACTACGACACGATCCGCAGCGCGATCGGTCAGGAACTCGCGCGGGGCGGGCAGGTCTTCTACGTCGTGCCGCGCGTCGAGGGCATCGAGGAAGTCTCGACGAAAATCCGCGAGATGGTTCCCAGCGCTCGCATCTCGATCGCCCACGGCCAGATGGACGCCGCCGAACTGGAGTCAATCGTCCTCGGCTTCAGTTCCGGCGATGCGGACGTACTGGTCTGCACCACGATCGTCGAATCCGGCCTCGATATCCCCCGCGTCAACACCATCCTGATCGAGGACGCGCAAAAGTTCGGCCTCGCTCAGCTCTATCAGCTACGCGGTCGCGTCGGGCGATCGGGCATCCAGGCGCATGCATGGCTGTTCTATCCCGGCAAACGGGAGCTGACAGAAACGGCACGCAAACGACTGCGGGCACTGCAAGAGTTCAGCCAGCTCGGTTCGGGCTACCAGCTTGCGATGCGCGACATGGAAATTCGTGGCATCGGCAACCTGCTCGGGGCGGAGCAGTCCGGCCAGGTGAATACGATCGGCTTCGATCTCTACGTGCAGATGCTCCAGGAGGAGATTCGCGAGATCCAGGGTCAGGAGATCCCGAAAGTGGACGACACGCAAATCGACCTGAAGATCACGGCGTTTATTCCGTCGGGCTACATGCCGGACGGCGATCGCAAGATGGACGCTTACCGCGCCGTCGCCACCGCCGCCAGCCGCCCCGAACTCAAGCAAATCGCGGCGAATTGGATCGACATCTACGGACAGCTTCCGAAGGGTGCGCTCCAGCTCCTCTCGGTGATGGAACTCAAGCAGGTGGCGAAGCAGCTCGGCTTTTCGCGCATCAAGCCGGAGGGCAAGCAGCACGTCATTCTAGAGACGCCGATGGAGGAACCGGCGTGGCGGCTGTTGGCGGAGCATCTGCCGAAACATTTGCAGAAGCGGTTTGTTTACAGTCCGGGCAAGGTGACGGTGCGCGGGTTGGGTGTGGTTCCAGCGGAGAAGCAGTTGATGAGTTTGATCGAGTGGTTGGATGCGGTGCGGAAGGGTTTGGAGAAGTCGAAGCAGCCGGAGTTGACGGTGGTGGGGTAGATGGCCTGTGCTAAGTGTCAGGTTCCAACAGCTGTAGTTCTGGGATGCCGAGATAGTCTTTGCGATTGTGTGTGACCAGCGGCAAGTTATGACGCAGTGCGGTTGCGGCAATCCAGGCATCTTGTGGCGAAATCGGCTGTCCGGAGTGTTGGCGCTCGGCGCGAACTTGTGCCCAGGTTTGACAGAGTGGCCGATCGACGGAGATCGCCAGGTATGCCGATAAGCTTTGCTCTAATTGGGCGATGCGGCGATCGCCCCAGTGACGTAACCTCGCCCACTGATACAACTCGGCAACGCTCGTAAACGATAGCGCCAGTTCGTGACCTTCCAGAAGTGGGCGATACGGGTCGGCGTAGCGGCTGCCTTTGAAGAGAAAGGAGGCAATGTCGGTGTCGATGAGAGTAATGCTCATGCGCGATCGGCGGGTTCGTGGCGCTGCTGTTGCAGAAAGGTGAGAAAGTCTTCAGTCGTTTCGTCTTGCGGCCAGAAGTCTGCGATGCGGGTGTCGGAGTGGTAGGCGATTGGGGTCTGGGTGGCGCGGTATCGATCGATCGAGATTCCATCCCAGAATTGTTGGCTTTGGGTCTGGAGGTCGTGGGGGGCGGTGTTTTGAAGCAGGATGCCGAGGAGTTGCTGACGCTCGATCGCCGTGAGGGGTTCGATGGCGGCGATCGCGGCTTCGAGATGAGGGGTCATTTGTGTGGCTGAGGAATGGCGATTTTCTATGGAGTGAAGCGGTAGCGAGAATGTGTCGATCGTAGCGCGGCTATGGCGGCTCGAAGGTAGGGTGTCCCTGCATCCTCACTGGCCGATTCCCATAACAGTGTCGAGCTGTAGAGGGCGGTATCGGGAACCGGGCATTCTGACGCTCAGCGTTCCGGCGTCAGCTCCAGTCCGCGATAGATCTGCTCGATCGCGAAGCTCAGACCGATACTCCGCAGCTCGATCGTGTCTCCAGCTTGATAATTAACGATCGTCCAATCGCCGCTGTCCGCGCGCGAATACAGATCCATTTCAACGCGCGTCGAACTGACGAGTAGGTAATCTCGTAGGGCTGGATTGCGTCGGTACAGCCGGAATTTACCGCCACGATCGTAGGCTTCAGTGCCTTTGGACAGGACTTCGACGATGAGGCAAGGATAGGTGAAGTAGTTGGGGTTGGCTTTGTCGCGATCGTCGCAGGTGACGCTGGCGTCGGGGTAGGTGTAGTTTTGCGTTCCGGCGATTTCGATTTTGATGTCGGAGTTGCCGGGGATGCAGTTCGTACCGTCGAGGTGGGTGTCGAACAGGCTGGTCAGGCGGATGGCGAGGCGTCCGTGGTTGACGCTGCCGCCACTCATGGCGTAAACGCGCCCGTCGATGTATTCGTATTTTTCTGGCTGCTGCGCTTCCCACTCGAAGTATGCTGCGGCGGTCGGCAGGTGCGGGGCGTCGTTGGCGGCGAGCATGGCGTGCGGTCAAGTGTGTCTGGCTCGATCTTACGCCAGGGCTCGCCAGGGCTCGCCAGCGAAGAGTCAGACGCCGACGCTGTCGCAGAGGTCTTCGAGCCGATCGCGATCGAGGTCGCGTTCGATATACTGCGGGTCGTCGGGATTGTAGGGGCTGCAAAGGCGATCGGCACGGACGATAGTGGCACTCTCGGGCAGAACGGGGACATCGGGGTCGAAGGCCGTCGATCGCATCAGCGAACTGGAAAAACCGCGAAAGATCGTCACGCAATCTTCCTCGCCGTCGATTTCAGCGTCGATTAATAGGACTTCTTCGGGGCGTTTGAGGGTGTACTGTTCGAGGCGCTGAGCGAAGACCATATATGGGATTGGGCGGCTTGCCGATCGCGAGAGTCGAGCCAAACTATTGCGAATTCTAAAGAAATTCTAAAAAAAATGTTAGCCGCTTCCGGTAAACATTTGTAGACTGTTAGCCGAAGCGTCACAAGAACTATATATGAAGCGGTTAGAGCTTACCGAGCGCGTTTGCCTCGGAATCCACGTTTTCTCAATGGCATTCGGTCTGGCCGGTTTGCTCCTCGTGCTTCCGAACCCGGAGTTTATCGCCAGCTTGCCGCCGTTCGGCATGGAGTTGTTCGGCTGGAGCATGGCGCAGGGGGGCGTCGGTTATATCGTGCTGGGCGCGATCGCCGTGGCGCTCAATGCTTACCGCTTCCTCGGTCTGCGTCCGCTGCTCGCGTTCGTGCTGCCGACGCTAGCGCTGTCGCTGAGCAGCGAGCTGCTGGGAACCAGCACGGGCTTCCCGTTCGGCGCGTACCACTACCTCAGCGGCCTCGGCTACAAAATCGCCGGACTCGTGCCGTTTACGATTCCGCTGTCGTGGTTCTATATGGGCTTCGTTTGTTACGTGCTGGCGCGGGCGGCACTGGAGTCGCTGTCATCGATGCCGCGCTGGGTGCGTCAGGTGGGCGCGATCGCCCTGGGCGCGATCCTGCTAACGGCCTGGGACTTAGTGCTAGACCCGGCAATGACCCAGACGCCGTACCCCTTTTGGGCGTTCGACGAAGTGGGCGAATTCTTCGGGATGCCGTCACGCAACATCACCGGCTGGATCGGGACAGGCGTTGTCTTTATGACGGTGGCGTCACTATTTCAGCGCGGCGACGAATACGTTTACAAGCGCGAACAGCTCGGTCTGCCGCTGATCGTTTACGTCGTGAACTTCCTGTTCGGCGCGACGATTACGCTGGTGGCGCTCGACTCGCGCTTCACGATTCCGGCTTCGCTGAGTGTGCTGTTCGGCGTGATCCCGGCGCTCTTGTTCTGGCGCTTGGCTCCGTCTGCGGCATCAAGTGAGTCAGATGCGGCGATCGATGAAGCTGCGCCCGTTCTCGAGACCGTAGCGAAGTAGTTGCCTTCCCCAAGCGTATGTGCCCGAGCATATGTGCCCGAAAGATCGGGCTGTACGGCGTTCCATCTCCGACGCTTCATGCTTAATGTGAAAACCGCAATCTCGATCGAGGCTGCGGTTTTCGTCGTCTTTTCGAGGCGTCCTGCCTATCATAGGGAGTGCCGAACGAACGCTCCCGACTAGAAACCACTCCAAACGACGTGCAGACTTCTACCGCCCCCTATCCCAATGAAATACCGCCCAAACCGCCCCGGCTGTCGCTGCTGATGATGTTCCGGCTGGGGCTGTTTCAGCTCGGCCTCGGGATGATGTCTGTGCTGACCCTTGGCGTGATCAATCGCATCACGATCGACGAGCTGGGCGTATCGGCAGCGGTGGCGGCAGGCGCGATCGCCATGCACCAATTTGTCGCTCCGGCGCGGGTCTGGTTCGGCCAGATGTCCGATAGCAAGACACTGCTAGGGATGCACCGCACCGGCTATATCTGGTTTGGTAGCGCTGTCTTTACAGCAGTTTCGTTCCTGGCGGTGCAGGTTGTCTGGCAGCTGGGTGCGAGCCTGGAATCTGTCGGCTGGACGGGCGCGACGACCGGTTGGGCGCTGACGCTGGCGGGCGTGTTTGCGATCTACGGGCTGGCGCTGAGTGCGAGTTCGACACCGTTCGCGGCCCTGCTGGTGGACGTATCGGATGACGACAACCGATCGAAATTGGTGAGCGTCACCTGGTCGATGCTGATGATCGGCATCGTCATCGGCGCGATCGCCAGTAGCGTCATCCTCAAGCAGGTCGGCCTCGATTCGCCGATCGAGCAGCTTCAGGCATCGGTAAACCGACTGTTTACAATCGTGCCGATCGCCGTGGTGGGGCTGACAATTATCGCCACGGCGGGTGTCGAGAATAAGTACTCGCGCTTCTCGCAGCGATCGAGCTTGGCCGAGCGCGAAGATGGTATCGGCTTCAAAGACGCGCTAAAAGTCCTGACCGCCAGCCGTCAAACCGGAATTTTCTTTACATTCCTGCTAGTGATGAGCGTCAGCCTATTCATGCAGGATGCGGTTATGGAGCCCTACGGCGGTGAGGTGTTCGGCATGGAGGTGTCAGAAACAGCGCGGCTCAACGCCTACTTCGGCCTGGGGACGCTGGCGGGGATCGCGCTGACGGGTTTTGCGATCGTGCCGCGCCTGGGCAAACAGCGGACGGTGCGTCTGGCCTGTATGGGTGTGGCGATCGCGCTGTGTGGCTTTATCGTTGCGGGTGTCTCGGGTCAGCCGGAATCGCTGATGGTGGCGCTCGGAGTGTTCGGGCTGGTGTCGGGCGTACTGACGGCGGGCGCGATCGGGCTGATGCTCGACCTAACGGCGGCAGAAACGGCAGGCACGTTTATCGGTGCTTGGGGTTTGGCGCAGGCGATCGCGCGGGGCACTTCGACAGTGCTGGGCGGTGCGGTGCTAGATCTGGGCAAGGCGGTTTTTTCCGCGCCGGTACTGTCTTACGGTTTGGTGTTCGCGGTGCAGGCGGTGGGGATGTGCTGTGCGCTGACGCTGTTGCGCCGAGTCAGCATTCAGGAATTTCAGGAGAACGCGCGCGCGGCGATTTCGGCGGTGATGGAGAACGAGATGGATTAGGGCTCAGCGCTCACCGGCTTTTTTACATTCCGAGCAACCCATTCATATCGACGAGTTCGGTGGACGTTCGAGCAACTGTCTCCGGGATGCGCGATCGCTCAGTTTCGGGATCGCAGCCGATTTAGATTGATGTAAACCCTATCCAGATTGGATTTGCGCTTGCGCTTTCGCGCACGAGTGCAGTGCGGTGCGATGTGGAGATCGCCCGTAAACACACACACACTTTCGGTAGTGGCTGAAGCGTGAAACTACGGAATTTGCAAAACTTCCATGATTGTGGATGTCAGGTCGTGAATAAGGGAACACGCCACGCGGCACGCTCCCAAAACACGAGCATTCTCAACGCACAGTCATGGATACTCAACGCTTCACCATTCTTCCCCAATTCAAAGCGTCCAAATCGATCGCCGTCTCGACGATCGCGATCGCCGTCTCGATGCTGGCACTCGCAAGCCAGCCCCTCAACGCCCTGCCGCTCTTCGGAATCGAACGCACCGAAGAGTCCGAAAAATGCGAATGGCTCGGCGTCTGCGATTCGCCGGAAGCCCGCCAGGAGTCCGATCGATGTGTCTGGCTCGGCATCTGTGACTAGGGGCGAAGGCCGTAGAATGGCCGCGACCTCCGCTGCTTCTGCGTCCCGCTCTCGCTACTGCATCTACCCCGCCCGTCATGTCTCCGAACCTGCGAGAAATTTATCAGGCGTGTAATCCCTGCCAAGTTCTTGACGTGCGCCGCCCACGCGATCGCAACTACTACGTCGATCTCAGCGACGTGCGCGGCGGCGACCCGATCGGCGACATCGAAGCGGCCATCTCGCTCTTCTCGCCTCGCGTCCCGACTTACCACCTGCTCTCCGGCCAGGTGGGCAGCGGCAAATCCGTCGAGCTACTGCGCCTCCAGTCGCTGCTCGAGTCGCGCCAATTTCAGACGGTCTACATTGAGGTGTCGCGCTACCTGGATATGGGAGACGTGGACGTGGTGGACGCAATTTTGGCGATCGCCAGCGACTTCGCCCGCGCGATGGCAGCATGGCAAATCGAGGCCAGCTCGCCAACTTTAGAGTCGATTCTCGAGCGCGCCAAAACCTTCGTGCAGCCGTTCGATCGCGAGATTTCCCCCTCGCCGCCCACTGTCTCCCACTCGTCTCTCCACCGCCTGCTGGCCGAGTGCGTCGGACGGATGCGCGAATATCCCCTCCAGCGGCTGCAACTGCGGCAGTTCCTCGACGTGCAACTCCCAACGCTCGTTGAGGCGATCGCCCGCGACCTAGTCGAAGTCAGCACTGAAAAGCTGCGATCGCGCGGCATCGAGGGCATCGTCTTGATCGTCGACAACCTCGATCGCCTGGCGAACACCTCCAAATCCTGGGGGCGCTTGCAGTCGGAATATCTCTTCGTCGATCGCGGCGAGTGGCTGCAAAAGTTCGGCTGCCACGCGATCTACACCGTCCCGATCGGGCTGCTGTTCTCAAAGGAGATCGGCAGCCTCCAGGCGCGCTTCGACACCGACCCGATCGTCTTGCCGATCGTGCCGCTCTACCGCCGCGACGGCGAGATTAACCCCGACGGCCTCAATCGCCTCAAACAGATCGTGCTGCGCCGCATCTTCCCTCACGTGCCGCCCGAAGCGTTCGATCTGGCTGAATTTTGCCAGGACGCCGCCGCAATCGAGCAGCTTTGCCGGGTCAGTGGCGGCCACGTCCGTAACCTGCTGCGCCTGCTGCACCGCTGGATCGAGAAAGAGCGCGAGCTGCCCCTGACGCGATCGGGTTTACAAGCCGCGATCGCCGAGCGCCGCGCCCGCATCGCCATGAGCCTGACGGAAACCGATCGCACGCTGCTCGAGCAGTTCGCCCACGACGCCACCACTCAGGCGCAAGCGATCCCCAACGACTTTCTGCGGAGCGGCCTGATGCTGGAATATCGCGACGAAGGCGGCTCGTGGTTCGCGCTCGACCCGATCGTCCGCCACGAGCTGCGTCGGGATTAGTTCTCCATGCGTTTGTCAGCGAAACAAGCATTCAGTTTCAGAAGGGGCACATGGCAATGCGCCCGGAGGTCGGTGAGAAGCGAACGATATCGCGGGCGCACTGCCGTGACGCCCCTACCGGAGAACGATTTTTGTCGGTTCGTTCGTCACAGCCAAGCCCCCTGAAGGTAAAGCGCCACGATCGCGCTGCCCAGCGGAACCGTCAGATTATCGATCCCCCACTTCGAGAACGCCTCCAGCGCCGTCGCTACCACCGCCACGATCGCGCTCGCTGCCCACACCGATCCGCCAAACCCCGCCACAAACCCAAACACCGCCGCACTCACCGCGAAGCTCGCCGCGAACATCGTCAGCGAGCCCTCCAAACTTTTGCCCATGCCCCAAACCCGGTAGCCGTGACGCCCGAAGCGCTGCCCGACGATCGCCGCGAGACCGTCGCCCCAGGCCATAATGCCAATCCCGATCGCCGCCAGATGTGGCTGATCGCGAGCGAAAAACCAGCCGATCGAGACACCGACACTAATCGCGTAAAACAGCGTCCCCCAACTGTCGCGCCCGATGCTATTCACGCTAGGCAAAATCGCCAGCCAGCGCGAGGCGATCGCGATCGCGGCAGCAACGATCGCGGCGGCGATCCCGATCAAGGCAGGCAAATCCAGCCACCAGGCCAGCAGCACCACGTGTCCCGTACCGATATGCACTAGCTTGCGGCTGAGTTCGGCGGGCAGATTTCGGGCGCGGTGTAACCACTCCGCCAAACCGAGCAGCAGCCCCAACCACGCCGCCACGATCGCGATGCCCGACAGCGCCGCCGGGGCGAAAATTTCCTGGGCGATCGAAGTCAGGAGCGCAGAGTCGAGGGGCATGGCAATATCAAAGGTGGTTTGGGGATGGCTTGAAGAAGGGAAGCTTGAAAAATGGTGTCAAAACCCAGGCCAGCGGCGATGATAGAACCATACCGCGCCTGCCTTCGTCCCGCGACCACCCGCGACTATGCTCTTCCCACTCGAAAAGCTGTTCAGAACGATTTTCCTGGCGATCGTCCGGTTCTACCGCCTCGCCATCTCGCCGCTGTTTCCGCCCACCTGCCGCTTCCAGCCCACCTGCTCGCAGTACGCACTCACCGCGATCGAGCGATTCGGCGCGTGGCGCGGCGGCTGGATGGCGGCGCGGCGCATCCTCCGCTGTCACCCGTTCAACCCCGGCGGCTACGACCCCGTCCCCGAGCTGCCCTCGTGCTGCGGCGATCCGGACTGCGCCTCGTCCGACTGACTCCAGCCGCCACCACATTTAACAAAACCCATTTCCCGCCTGAGAACAAACAGCGCGCGGAGGTTCGCCATCTATACCCGTCCCCTGGCTCGCCTAATCGAGCAACTGCAACGTCTACCGGGCATCGGCCCCAAGAGCGCCCAGCGCCTCGCGCTCCACATCATCAAGCGCCCAGAGGCAGACGTAACAGCGCTAGCCGAAGCGTTGCTGGACGCGCGCAAGCAGGTCGGGCTCTGTCAAGTGTGCTTCAATCTCTCCGCCGATCCGATCTGCGAGATTTGCCGCAACCCGCGCCGCGACTCGCAGACGATCTGCGTGGTGGAGGATACGCGGGACGTGATCGCGCTGGAGAAGACGCGGGAGTATCGCGGCAAGTATCACGTGTTGGGCGGGGTGATTTCGCCGATGGATGGCATCGGACCGGAGCAGCTTAACGTGCAGGCGTTGCTCGGACGAGTCAGCAAGGGCGAGGTGTCGGAGGTGATTTTGGCGATCGGGCCGAGTGTGGAGGGGGAGACGACGAGTATGTATCTGGGGCAGCTATTGCGTCCGTTTACGCGGGTGACGCGGATTGCGTTTGGGTTGCCGATGGGGGGAGATCTGGAGTACGCAGATGAGGTGACGTTGGCGCGGGCGTTAGAGGGGCGGCGAGAGTTGGATTAGCCGCAACTCCAGAAGTCTACTTTTCCAAAAAGTACGACTTCTAATCCCCGCCAGACACGGCAACCTATTCCGGCAAGGCGAACGAGGCTGACTAGATCGCAGTGGTCGAGAAGTACGACTTTTTGGAAAAATCGGACTTCTGAAGTGAATGACTTTATTGGGTAATGCTTGACATGACGGTGCGAAAAATCTGCCACTACTGCGATGGCAAAGGCTACATCGAACTCCGCGACTGCGCTGGAGACGTGCAGCGCGAAGAAACTTGCGTCTTCTGTGGAGGGCTTGGGTACATCGATAGTGACGATCCCGAGGAAGAATCAGACAAAATTGACTAACACTGAGTACCGGTAACATAAACTATGGATCGAGCCACCTTGCAAGATGCAAACTGCTTGAATTAGGAAAGGTATAGAAGCATCGCATACCCCAACCTAACTGAGTCTTGGTAGTACTGGACGATGTAGCTATACTCCCACGTCAAATACTCCAACTCCTCTGAATACCACTCAAACCACGGGCATCGTTCTGACCGTTGTGCTTCTCGGCGGTAGCGTTCCTGAAAACCATTTTTGGTCAGCTTTAACAAACCCTCCAAAATCTGCTCGACCTCATTTGGCAGAAGATAGCGAACAGAGCCGTAACCAGTTCGATGCTCCAGCGTCGCCCCAGCCCCGATCGCATTCACCAGAGGAAGACCGTCCCATTCTGACTCCAGAATGACTGAGAACTGTAAAAAGCTGCCGTTTGACCCATAGCGTTTTGGCTCCGGCTGTGTCCATGGTGATGAGAGCTTGTCACAGGTATATCCGGCCAAGAGGAACGTAAGCTCTTGGTGTGATTTCTCTAAATCTAGCTCCGGCTCCTCCCAATCTTCTAAAAACTGCGCCTTTAGCGAATCGGGCTCGTATCTGAGGGTAGAATCTTTTCTACGCTCCATAAATCTCTGTAGGGCATTTTCCGGTTGCCAATGAGTACCAAAAAACAGCTCGGCGATCGCGGGATCTTCTCTCAAGAGGGCTAGATTCTGTACTGATACTTGCTTGAGCTGTGCTGTAATTCCCATTCGTCCCTCGTACTCCAAGCGGGGTGCTTGAATTTTCAGTAACCCTGCACGATGTACTTCAGCCGCGTCAACGTCTCCAACCCAATAAACCCGCGCAACGCTCCCGCCTGATTCGACATGCCCAAATAAACGCTGTTATTCTGCAAGCGCGAAAAACGCGGCGACGCATTGATAAACACCGACGCGCTGCTCAACCCGCGCGAAAACAAACAGCTCTCCCAATAGCACTCCGTCACGATCGTCGTTGCGTGGCCGCTGCTGTGTTGGTCGATCCAGAGCATTGCCAATTCGGGGCTGTCCGCTAGCTTGCAGGCGATCGTCTTACCAGGATAGGCGCGCTGCCAGTCTGGCGGGCGCACGGGTGAGAGCTTGGGGAGAACCTCGAGCAGGGCGTCGTCGGCCAGGATCTCGAAGCCTTCTTCGCGCAGGCTGTTGATTAGCGTGACGATCGAGGCGGGTTTGCGCTCGCTCGAGATCAAGATCTTGTCGATCGCGTTGACCCGATCGGGCGCGCCGCGATAGCTGTCCAGGACGATTTCGCGGGCGATGTCGAGCTTGCCGGTCTTCGACCAGTAGAGGTAGCAGTTGCCCGTTACCGAGCGGACGACGGGCAGACTCGATCGCGCCGCAAGCCCCTCGACGAAGCGGGCGCGCCCGTGCGCCAAGATCGTCGCGAGGTGGGCACTTTGGGCGACGAGCTGGCTGCGGGTTTCCTCGCTGGGATTGGCGATCGCGCTCAGGCTCCCGGCGTGGAGGTCGCTGTCGGCCAGGGCGTCGATCAGGGCGCGGGCGATCGCCAACGAAGTCTCGCGGGCATCGCGGCTTGGGTGCAGCACCAGGCTGTTCCCCGTCTTCAGGCACATGCCCGCCGCGATCGCGCCGATCTCCGGCAACGACTCCCAAATGAAAGCCAGCGCACCCAGAGGCATAAGCTGCGAGTAGGTCTGCGCTCGCTCGGCCAGTAGCGTGGCGCTGGTGACGGGGCGGATCGGCTCGGGCATCTCTGCGAGGCGCTGCAAACAGGCGATCGCCACATTCAGCCGTTCGGGCGTCAGCTTCAGCCACTCGATCGGGGCGAGATCTGCCCCTGTCTCGACGCACTGTCGGGTGGCTTCCAGGTCGAGCGTGTTGGCTTCGAGGATTTCCATCTGCCGATCGCCGATCGCCTCGGCCATCGCCACCAGCATCCGGGCGCGCTCGGCACTGGAAATTGCGGCGATCGACGGGGCGGCTTGGTAAGCATGGCGCGCGGCGATCGAGGGATTTTCGAGGATTTCGCAGGCGTTGGCGGACATGGTATTCGTGGGCGTTAGTGGCGCGAGGCGAGCCGGACGAGAACGGCGGGCAAAACGGCAAGCGTTAGCACGGCGAGCATCCAAATCCAGGTCGCGCGCCCCCAGCCTAAGTTTAAGGCGAAAGCGAGCCCGCCGATCGCGACGAGCAGGGCCCCGAGGGCGATCGCTGTCAGAATGTCGATGCGTCCACGCACGCTAGCAGGCGACCAGCGCTGGCCGTCCCAGATCCAGCTCGGCGGGTCGCTATCTGGCTCGCCCGTCAGCAGCACGAGGCGGGCATCGTCGGGCGAGCGGGCGAACAGGTGCGGGCAGCGATCGCAGCCGAAAGCGTCGGTCAAGGCGATCGGCACGAGACGTCCGCGTCGGCGGCAGGGGCAGACGGTGTCGGGCGGGAGGTCGAGTCGTGTGGGCGTCAAGGCGCGATTTTGATAGCGTGGTGCAAAGCGATCCGGGTGGGCCAGTATCCGGTCGGGCGGCTCCGAGCGAGCCCACCCGATCTTAGCGATCGCACCCGCCGAAAAAGTTGGCTGGCGATCGCATCGCGGCCCGTACCCGCCGCATTCCCCACATGCAATACATCTACCTCCACGGGTTCGCCTCCAGCCCGCGGTCCTTCAAAGCCCGCCGTTTCCGGGCGTACTTCGCGCCGCGCGGCATCGAGTTCTGGATTCCCGACCTTAACGAAGGCGACTTTTCCGGGCTGACTCTGTCGCGGCAAATTGCCACGATCGAGGCGAAAATCGGCGATCGGCCCACGGCGATCGTCGGCTCGAGTTTGGGTGGTCTGACGGCGGCGATCCTCGCCGAGCGCAACCCCAATATCGAGCGGCTGGTGCTGCTGGCTCCAGCATTTGGCTTCCTCGGCCACTGGTTACCGAGCCTCGATGCGGGCAAGCTCGAGCGCTGGCGACAGACTGGCACGACCGAGATTTTTCACTACGGCGACAACTGCGATCGGGCGCTGAGCTATGAATTCGTCCGCGACCTGGAGCGCTACGACAGCGATCGGGACGGTTTTCTAACGCGCCCCGTCCCCACGAAAATCGTCCACGGCATTCGCGACGACGTGATTCCCGTTGAGGCCAGCCGCGCCTACGCCCGCGACCGCGACTGGGTCGAGCTCGTGGAGTTCGACAGCGACCACACCCTGGCCAGCCACGGCCACCCGACGATCGTCCTCAGCTACGAATTTTTAGTCGGACGAACCGTCGAAGACAGCTAGGGCGCGATCGAAAAAAATCGCTAAGGTAATGAGCGCCCGATCGCCCTCACCATAAGACCGATGGAAATCCTCCGTTTGCCCGTCCTCGACGACAACTACGTCTTTTTATTGTTCGACCCAGCCACGAAAACCGCTGCGGTCGTCGATCCCGCCGTCCACGCCCCGGTACTCGAAGCGCTGGCCGATCGCGACGCGACCCTCGTGACGATCTTCAATACACACCACCACGGCGACCACGTCGGCGCGAACGCCAAGCTGCGGGCGCAGTTCCCCGACGTAGAAATCTACGCCAGCGAGGCCGATCGCGGGCGCATCCCCGGCCAAACTGTCGCGCTGAACGAAGGCGATCGGGTCAGCTTTGCGGGCTACGAAGCGGAGGTGTTCTTCGTCCCCGGCCACACGCGCGGCCACATCGCCTACTACTTCGCGCCCCAGGCGAACCCGGCGGGTAACCTTGAGACGGGCGACCTGGAGACGGGCGAGCTGTTCTGCGGCGATACGCTGTTTGCCGGGGGCTGCGGGCGGCTGTTCGAGGGGACGCCCGCGCAGATGCTCGACTCGCTGAGCAAGTTTCGATCGCTGCCGGATTCGACGCGGGTGTGGTGCGCGCACGAGTATACGGAGAGCAATCTACGGTTTGCGCTGACGGTGGACGGTAAAAATCGGGCGCTGAGCGATCGGGCGATCGCGGTGCGAGCGATGCGATCGCGCGGCGAATCAACGGTTCCCTCGACGATCGGGCTAGAGAAGGAGACGAATCCGTTTATGCGCTGGGACGATTTGGCGATTCAGGCGCTGCTAGAGACGAGCGATCCAGTGCGGGCGTTTGCGAAGCTGCGCGGGCGCAAGGATATGTTTTAGGAGCTGCTCCGGTCGGGCTGGGCTCGGATATGTTTGTGCCAGCGCTGGAGCGTGTCATCAATTAGCGCCAGACCCTGGACGGAGTGGGCAATTGAGCGCCCGACTCAAAAATCTATCGAATTTGGAGCCTGCCAAATGAATCTTGCGCGACGCAACAAAAAGCCCGCGATCGCGTGAGTCGATCGCGGGCCTGACTGTCAGACATCGCAACACATCGCCGGGACTTGCATCCCGTGGGGAAAATGCCTAAGCGAGGCGAATCGCAAATTGCAGCGGCATCGTGTGGGGCTGGCCGTCGTCTACCTCCAGCGTGTAGAGACCGCTGGACGCGTTGTCGAGCTTCAGGTGCAGCGTCTCGCCGCTGTCGCAACAGCTCGAAGTGGCGTGCGTCTCGTCGCTCAGGCGGACGGTGCAGGCCGTCGGCACGGCGCAGCGAACTTCTAGGGCGTCGGTATTGCCGGTCGAGGTCACTTCTGCCGAGATGACCAAATCGCCACGATCGAGCGACCAGCGGCGTTCGGCGCGCGGCGCTTGGGGCGTCAGCTCGAAGGTCAAGTCTGCAAAGATGTCTCGTGCGGCCAGCATCGCCAGCAGGGCCTGCTGAGGAACCGACGCGCGATCGAACGATTCCGGCAGATCGCCGCCGGTACGCGCTAGGTCGAGGGCGCGCTGCTTGAAGCTGCTGTCGTCGCGGACGGTCGCTTCCCGGAGGAACGTGCCAGTTAGCTCGTGGAGTAGGCGCTCGGACTCGGGGAACAGATGCTCGATCGCGCGGACGATCTGTAGGCCCTCTTTGAGAGGTTGGCGCGCCAGCTCCTGGCAGCGCGAGAAGATCGACACCAGGGCGCGATCGGGCAGGCCGACCGGCAGCTCGATCTGGCGCAGACGTCGCAGCCACGCGAGCTGGATGGTTTCGTCGCTGGCCATTTCTAGGTCGTAGTCCATCACGCGCTCTTCCCAGGGGAAAAGCGGCAGGTTGCGTTCGATTTCGACGCGAAGTCGGCGCTCGATCAGCGCGTTAAAGCGGGTTTGCACGGCGGGTATATCTCCTACTGGCGGCAAGTCGAATGCGGAGGTCGCGGGGTCTGCGTCGTCCGATCGCGTGGCGGAAAGGGGCGGGAGATCGGGGTCGATCTCTGTCAGCTCTGATAGCTCGCCTGGCTCGAAGTCCGATGCGGGCGTGCCGCGCAGCCAGTCGAAAAAGCGATCGTCGCTGTTGGCCTCTTCCGCGTTGCTGCTTTGGTTATTCATACGTAGATTTACCTCTTCCGGACACTTACAGTGCCTTGTTCGTAAAATTTTGGAACGATGGTGGAACCAAAAACTGTGCGGGTGCGTCTGAGCCGGGCGCGCGAAAACCGGAGGCGAAAACCGGACGAGGTCGAGACCGCACCCCTGACGAGTCCTGGATTTCAGCGATTGCGAAACTCCCAGGCGAGCTTGAGCAGCTCGAACCAGGCTTTTTTGGTTTGGGTGAGCGTCAGCCCCAACCTACGCGCGATCGCGGCATCGTCGAGCCCTTCGTGCTTGAGCTTCAGTAGATGTACTTGAGTCTCGTCGAGCCGGTCTTGGAACTTTTCCCACTGAGCGAGGGTCATTCCGAGATTTTTTTCAATATCCGCATCGAGCCACTGGTGGACGAGTTCCCAATGGTGCGAGAGGGCAAAGCGGATGAGGTGGTACTTAAACCGCTGCTGGAGATAGTCGCGCTCGCGTGGGGTCAGCCCCAAAATAGCTTCGATCTCGTGGGTGGGCAAATCCTGAAGGCGCAACACGAAATAGTCGGCGCACTCGTGCTGGTCGCTGGCTTCGAGGTAGGCGATCAGCTCCTCGATGACTTTCTGTCGCAACAGGCCGTCGTTGGACTCGACGGTGGCTTCGCTGAGCCGATCGCGCACGCGGCTGCGAGAAGCTTCCTGCCAGGCGTTACCGTCGCTTTCCGACCGCCCTTCGATCGCCTGCTCGATGTCCATCGAATGTTCCGGCGGCTGGTGCTGGGCGAAGGTTTGCGCCCGCAGGACGATGAGCTGCTGGCTGCGCCCGCGCGACAGGGAAATCCTTCGCTTGGCGTAGCGCTCGGTGAAGGCAATATATTCCGAGAGTTCGAGCAGCGATCGCGGCGAATAGGACACATCGATCTGGGCTTCGCGGCGCAGGGCGTTCAGCGACTCGACGTAGAAACCCTGCAAAAAGTCCTCGATCAGCAGCAGTCGCGCCTGATAGCTGGACTGCACCTGCATGGGCGTGATGTAGCGATAGACGATCGCGCTGAGCTTGCTGTGTAGCTCCAGGCGCGCGCCCCGCGACCCAGCGTCGTGGTATCTCAGCACCTGGTGCAGGCGGTGGGTCGCCAGTTTCATCGCCCAGCCGAACACGTCGTTCGAGGCTTGGATGCGATCGCTCTGGGTGCAGGTGCGCTCGACCTCTTCGGCAATACGAGCAGACACCGTCTGCAGCGATCGGGCGCTCGCCGTCGTTTTCGCCTGGAAATTTTCAATTAAAAACGTTTCGACCCGTTGCCGGTCGTTCGGTGGCTCGTGCTGGCTCATAGTGATCGACGTAACAAATCGACGTGACAACCCGAGCGCGAGCCGGTTCGTTCCGCCTCGGCCCGCTTTCCCTGCTTTCTCTTTCAGACTCAAGCTTGGCCTTTCCGCACGTTTCAGGACTTCGCTGCGGCTGGCGGCGCGGTGCAGTCGGCTACATTCTAGCGACGCGGCTAGCCCTCGAACCGATCGGTGGCGGGCAGGTAAATCTCAAACTCCGTACCCCAGGCGGCGTCCGTACGGAAGGTGATGCGTCCGTGGTGGTTGTCGGCGACGATCTGATGAACGATCGCCAGCCCCATGCCCGTGCCGATATTCTCCGGCTTGGTGGTGAAGAAGTTCTCGAAGATGCAGGGGCGAATGTCCTCGGGGATGCCGGGGCCGTTGTCGCGAATCTTGATGACGATCGCGCGATCTTCGATCTGCTCGGTGGCGATCGTGACGGTCGGCTTATCGATCGGCGTTGGACCATGAGTCAGCGCGTCGAGGGCATTGGCAATTATGTTGAGAAACACCTGGCCGATTTGGCCGGAGTAGCCGAGTGCCTGGAGGCCGATCGTGCCGTACTGCCTCCGCAAAGCAACGCCAGACTTAAAGCGGCTGTTGAGAATCAGCAGCGAGCTGTCGAGACAGGTGTGAACGTCGAAGGGCTTGCGCTTGCCCGAGCCGACGCGGGAGAAGCTACGCAGGCTCTCGACGATATCGCGCATGCGCCCCGAGGCGACCGAGAGGGTTTTGAGGATCGACGGCAAGTCTTCACGGATAAAGTCCAGTTCCACCTCCTCCCGCAGCGCCTCGATCGCGCTGTTGTCTGCGCCGGACTCATAGGCTTGGAGCAATTCATCGAGATCGTCGAAGTAGTTGTCGAGGAACCTCATATTGCCGTGAATGCAGTTCACCGGGTTGCGTATCTCGTGAGCAATTCCGGCGATCGATCGCCCGAGGAGCGCCATCTTTTCGTTCTGCATGGCTTGAGCTTTGGTCTGTTCCTCGAGCAGTTGCTTAGTCAGCTCGTGGATGCGCGACTGGGCGACGAGCAATTGGTGAACGTCGGCGAGACAGTAACGGCTATCGCTTCCGTAGTAGACTTCGCCACGGTCTACAACGATCGGCTCGTAGAGCTGCTCCGGCGGGCGCGCGAGTGAAGCTTGCGCCGCAGCGACGATCGACGTCTCGATCGGCAGCACCGACATCGGTGTGCGGGCGTAGTCGAGCATCTCTGCAACTGGACGACGCGAGAACAAATCGACGCTGTAGCGCTGGCTCATCTGCCGGAAGAAGGCTGCGCGCGACAGCAGCTCGATCGCATCGTTTCCCTTCAGCAGTATCGCGCCGGGCAGCAGCGGCTGGCTCTCGAACATCACCTTCACTTCCGCGCCGAGCAGCGAGGATGGCAGCGAGCAATCGAACAGGTGCAGGTCTGCCAACGTCGAGCCGATCGTCAGATGCTCTAGGGAAGATTGCCAGTCCGCAGCCCCAATTGTCGCCATGCGTTGAGTGGGGCAGTTGTGTACGGAGAACGAGGGCGGAGAATCCATAGTGGAGGGAGAAGGACGATGGCGAGGGGGGAGGGCTCTCTTTACGAGTACAGCTCACTCAAAGAGAAATCCTCCGAAACGAGTTTTAATTATTAGTTAATCGTGGATTAAGCCATGCTTAACATCGAACTCTCTGGCTTTGAACCACAGAGTTGAACCCTAAAGATCTTATATCAAAATAATCAAGTCGCTTCCGCCAATTTTGGCGAACGAAATATCAAATCAATAACTTCCAAGCTGACTGTTGACAAAGGATTGAAGTGTTTCCTAGAACGATCGTCAAGTCTCGACGAAAACACTCCCAAAACAAAGACTTTAACCGCGTAAAAATACGGAATCTGCCGCAACAGACTGCTGCACTCGAGATTTGCTTGCACGGTAGGGGGGGCTACGTATTTCGGCTCAGCCACGCGATCGCGAACTTGATCCACGGCTCGGCGTCAGTGCTGTCGCGCACTTCGGGTTCGCTAGAAACCGCGACGATCGCCTGGACGGTTTCGTCGGCAGTGTAGCCCAGCGCCAACAGCGTCATCTCCACGTCTTCGCGTAGGGCAGGCGTAACGCCTTCGGTGGGCGTCGCGTCGAGCTGGGCTTGCGATCGCCATTCGGCCAGCTTCGTGCGTAGCTCCAGGGAAATGCGCTCGGCGGTCTTCTTGCCAACGCCGGGAGCCTGGGAGAGCAGGCGGCTGTTACCCGACACGATCGCCTGGACGAGGTCGGCCATCTCCAGCGTGTCGAGCAGTGACATGGCGAGCTGGTTGCCGATGCCGCTGACCGCCGTAAGCTGCCGGAATAAATCTCGCTCGGCGATCGACAAGAAGCCAAACAGATACGAGCCGTCGTCGCGCGACTGGAGATGCGTAAAAATTTGCACCGACTCGCCAAAGGGCGGTAGAGCGGCGATCGCGCGCGGCAGGATCTGGATTTCGTAGCCCAGCCCGCCCGCTTCGACGACGAGCTGGGTGCGATTGGTGACGGTCTTGCGGGTGGCGATCGCCGTGCCTCGGATGTAGCCAATCATGGGGAAGCCCGCTAGCGAGGCGGCGTGGACAGGTGCTGTTGGAGGTGCTGGCGTGCGTCTTCGGCATCGGCGACCGTCGCCGCCTCGAGCTGCTCGCGCAGGTCGGGCGTTACGGCCAGCGCCCGCGTCCAGTCGGGGATTTGCGCGCCGCTGGGGTTGTCGAGGTAGGCGCAGCCCGCCTCGAAGATCAGCTGCTCGAAGGTCTCGACGATCGCCTCCTCCTTGTGGCGATCGTAGGGCAGGTTGTTAAACACCGCATCGACAAAATAGTGGCGCGTGTAGTCCTGGGCCTTGCGGCGGAACTTGACCCGCAGCGCCCGGATCCGGTCCATTGTGACGACCACCTGCTCGGTCTCCGTCAGCGTCCGCAGCACCGAGCTGAGGATATCGCGGCACATCTTTTGCAGACCGCTGTCGCTGGTCTCGCCGACAGCCTGGTGCTTGTGGTCGAAGATGCCGAGATCGACCTGGGCGATGCGCTTCTCAGCCACGTTGCGGTAGACCTCGGCCAGCATGCCGATCTCCAGCCCCCAGTTGCCGGGGATACGGGTGCTCAGCGCCAGGTCGCTCGTCAGCGCGAACTCGCCCGAGAGCGGATAGCGAAACGAACTCAGGTAGCGCAGGTAGTCTCGATAGCCGAACAGCTCGATCGTCGCCTGGAGCAGCGGCGTCACGAACAGGCGCGCCACGCGGCCGTTCAACCGGCGCGACTCGCTACCGATGCGGGCGTAGTACGCCTTGGTAAACGAGATGCCGAACTCCTGCTCGAGGACGGGGAAGAGCAGCTTGAGCGGATAAGAGCGATCGTAGGTGACGATATCGGCGTCGTGGAGTGCGATCGCGCTGGCCTGTAGCGAGGCAACCCCCAGCGCCAGCCAGACGGCTTTGCCTTTGCCGCGAAAGCCGGTGATATCGAGGCCGCTGTCGCGCAGCTTTTCGAGCAGTTGCGTGACGCGATCGCCGTTTTCCCACAGTACGGTCGTCTGCTGGGGCAGCACGTCGAAAAACTCCACGGCTTTGGCGTACTGCTCGAAGCTGTCGGCATAGAGGCTGACGACCACGTGGCGCACGAAGTCGCAGCGACTTAGATGCTCGCGAATGCCGGTCAGCGCCGGGCGCTCTAGCTCGTCGTAGAGTGCCGGAATCAGCACGGCGGTCGGTGACTCTTCGCTGAGCTGGGTCGTGCGCGCTTCGAGAAACTCGAGGTTACAGCCGAAGTCGTGAAGGGTCGCGATCTGTTCTTGCTTGTAGTCCATTCTGGCGATCTAGTGGCGAGACTGCCGTCCGTTTCGCCCTAGCCCAGTCCGAAAGTGAGCTTGGGGGTTTGATTGCGGGGGGCTGGAGGGCGGCGCGGGTCGGCGATCGATCCGGTTGGCGAGGTGGCGCGGATAGATAGCCTGACTACGAATATAGGGCTTACGCACGCTCTATCAAAGCGCCTGGAGTCTCATCAACCGAGTTTGCGCTTGAAAGCCAGGGAGCGGTTGGCGGCCAGTGCCGAGCGAAGTTTCCGGCGCGGAGGGCGGTGAGGGCTTGTTTGGGACGGTGGTGGACGCGATCCGCCCAGGATCGGCGACGGTCTCGCCGGGGTCTTCGCGGGCTAGCGTGGAGTGGCCGGGACGCTGCGGGGAGGAAAGCAAATAATGAAGTGCTGGTGGCAACAGTGGCGATCGAGTATTGGCTGGTTCGCGCTCTACGTTGCGGCGGGGATACTGCTGACGTTGAGCGGGGCTCCGACGAGCATGTTCGTCCTGGCTTCGGCTGGGGCTTTTGTCTGGTTGAAGGATTTGGAGTTGGGGTGTGCCTTTGCTTGGGCGCTGGTTTTGTGGTTAGCGTGGGAGTCTTCTCTGACGTTTATGTGGGTTTGGGCTTGGGGGTGGATGTGGGTTTGGTCTGGGATCGATCGGGAGTGGCGGGGGATGATGCCGCGTCGGTGGGTCGCGATCGTTGTAGTGGCGCTGGCGGGTTTGGGGTTGCTGGTTGGGGCGTTTCTGGGCTCGCGGGTTGTTGATGTGTCGTTTCCGGCGGAGTGGGGTTTTCTGCCGGTTTGGTTGCGCTAAGAATTTTGTCGGAAGAGAACTTTGCTTGTTGTCTGTGTCAGGAGTTATGTAAGGGGAAAGCGGGAGAGGGGTGAACCAGCCCTCCGCGCGGGAAACCGGACGGGGCTTACGCAAACCTCTGAGGTCTTGGTGGGTCGTGCATAAGCCCCGATCGTGCTAGAGCATTCGGGCGAGCCAGACTCCAGTGAGATAAGCAACTACACGCACGACCCAAAACAACGCGAGGAGCTACAACCCTTGTGGAATAGGCGCTAGAGATTCAATTAACAGCCTCTAGTCGCGCTTGCGACGACCGACTAGCGCTGCGATGCTCAGCCCAAGCAAGCCTGCGGTGGTTGCCGGTTCCGGCACGTCTTCAACCTCAAGCGTTTCGGGCGCGGTCATCGTGAAGTCCCCAATGCCAATTCCGTGAGTTTCGGGGTTGGCAACCGCGATGTCGGGGCCGCTGCCGTACGCGATCTCGATGCTGTCCACCATGCCCGCGAAGCTGATTTTTACGGCTCCGTCGTTCGAGTCGTTTCTGCCCACGCCAGTGCCGTCCAGCGTGAAGGCGTCGGTCACGGCAAAAGATGCAGCGCTCGCCAGGGCGGCAAAGGTCGGTGTCACCAGCTCGCCGTCTTTGTAGCCTTTGACGACGACGCGGTCTTGCCACGTTCCGATGTTACTGAGGTCGATGTCAAAAATCGAGAAGCTTAAGCCGGAAACAGCTTGTGAGAAGTCGGCGGCGAAGGTCATAAAGCTGCTGTCTCCTGGCGTACCCGCGCGATCGGGATCGATTTGGATATGCAGGCTGCGATCGTCGTCTCCTTGCGTACCGTTGACGATCGAGTTCACAGAAGGCGTAAGGTTGCCACCGCCGAACGAATTGAGGCTCGTGTCTTCTCCAATGAGAATGTCGATATCGACCGACAGGCCACTTGCCGAGTCGAGTAGGAACGAGCCAGAAGTTTGGCCATCCGTCCACTGTCCTTGCTGTGCAAGCGATTCCCAGTCGAGGGATACAGCGTGGGCGGGCAGCGCGCTCAGGGCACCGGCGAGGGCGATTGCGGAGCCGAGAGCGGTTGAAACTTGCGTAATTTTAAACATGCGTTTTGGAAAACCTTGTAGTTGCGAGCAGAAGTGGGCTCACGTGTCTCTGTAATGTTTGTCTGGCAAGGCTCGAGTTTCTTACGCAACGTTTGGGAAAGTATTGCAATCCGGCTCGAACGAGACCGCGCTCTGGCTTGTTACCGCTGCCGAAAATTCTCCTTCACAGCCCTGCTCGCTCGAAAATTCCCTCCGGCGTCAAACTCAGCCCCGGCAGCGCTTCATCCTCGATCGCCCGATCGCCCCGAAACGTCACCGGAACCGCTCCCGCCCGAAACACCGTCACCGTCCGCGATCGCGTGTCCACCACCCACACCCGCGCCACGCCCGCCGCCAAATACGCCACCGCCTTCTCCGTCATCTCCCCAAAGCCTTGGTTCGGCGAAATAATCTCGACGGCAAGATCGGGCGAAACCGGACAGGCTTCATCGCCAATGTCGTCCGGCAGGCGATCGCGTGAGACAAACAGCACATCCGGCACCGGAACCCACGGCTGGCCGTTACGCTCCAGCACCACCGCCCACTCAACCCCGACCTCACCGCGCAACTCACCCCAGGCATCGAGCAGATAGAGCAAAGCGCGCTGAGTTCGCGAGTGGAAGCGTTTGGAAGACATTTTTTCAATAACGGCACCGTCGAGCAGTTCGTAGCGACCTTGGAGGTCGGGCGAAGCCAGGAAATCCGCTAGGCTGACGCGAGTCGCAGTGGTGGCCATAACCTGCCGGCAAAGCTGCGCTTCAATTCTAGGTCGGTTTTATTTGCTGGGATTATTGGCAGGGTCTAGGAGCCAAATATTCCGTCTGCCGATCGCCAATAATGGTCAAATAAACTACAGCGATACACCCGCTGCCCATCCTCGCCCCGAAACCTCATGGCCACGATTTTCGCCAATATCATCGCCATCTACCGCAAAGAACTCTCCGGCTACTTCGTTTCGCCGCTGGCGATGGCGATCGCCGGACTCTTTTGGCTGATTGCCGGGTTCTTCTTTGCCACGATCCTGCTCGGCGGCAACGGCATCCTAGCGCAGGCCGCGATCCGCGCGCAGATGGGCATCACCGAGCCGCCGCTGGACGTGCCGTACCAGTTCCTACAGTTTTTCCTGGGGACGATTTCGTCGCTGTCGTTGTTTATCCTGCCGATGCTGTCGATGGGGCTCTACGCGGAAGAGCGCAAGCTCGGGACGCTGGAGCTGCTGGCAACCTCACCGATTACCAACTGGGCGGTGGCGACGGGCAAGCTGCTCGGCGTCGTGACGTTCTACACCGTGACGATCGCGCCGCTGCTGCTGTACGAGGCGATCGCCTTCACCGGAGCCGAACCGCCGATGCCCGCAACGCTGCCGCTGATGGGACACCTGGCGCTGATCCTGCTATCTGCAAGCATTTTGTCGCTGGGGATGTTCGTCTCGTCGCTGACCGACAGCACGATTCTGGCGGCGATTTTGACCTTTGCGCTGGTGTTGTTTCTTTGGGTCACGTCGGCGATCGGCGAGACGATCCAGGGTCCGATCGGCGAGGCGATCGCCCACCTGTCGCTGCTCGAACACTACAACCAGCTCACCCAAGGCGTCTTCGATACCGGCAGCATTATCCTGTTCGCGTCGTATATTTTTCTCGGGATCTTCCTCACGGCACAGTCGATCGAAGCGCTACGCTATCAGCGCTCGTAGCTATGTGTCAGCTCTCTGCCGCGATCGCCGCTTCCAATTGTCGATTCGGTCTGCCCCCAGTATGAAAACGAAGCACAAAAACGACGCATGAAAACGCCGCTCGCTCGCCTCAAGCAATATTGGATCTTCCTGCTGTGGATCGGGCTGTTTCTGCTCGTGGCCGGTGCGGTGGCGGGGCTGCTGACCGGCGAGTGGATGACGACGCCGACGCTGATGATTATCTTCGGGACGACATCGCTGTCGATGTGGGCGACGGGGCAAGATCGCGTTACGAAAGGCTTCTGGTCGCGGCGATCGACGGAAATCGGCACGAACGCGATCGTCTCGACCCTGGCGACGCTGGGCATCCTGGCTGCGATCAACGTCCTCGGGGCGCGCTACAGCGTCCGCGCCGACCTGACCGAGTCGCAGCGCTTCACCCTCGCGCCGGAGTCGATCGCGATCGCCGAAACCCTCGAAGCGCCGGTCAAGGTCTGGGTCTTCAGTTTGCAGCCGAACCCGGACGACGAGGCGCTGCTGGAGAACTACCGCCGGGTCAGCGACGGCCAAATCGACTTCGAGTACGTCGATCCGCAGGCGCGACCGGGGCTCGTGCAGGAGTTCGGCGTCACGGCAGATGGTGAGGTGTACTTAGAAGCGGGCGAAGACCGGCAGTTCGTTCAGACGATCGACCTCAACGGCCTCTCGGAAGCGCAGCTCTCGAACCGCATCGCTCAGCTCGGCGCGGGCGCGGCCAGCAAGGTTTACTTCCTGCAAGGCCACGGCGAGCGCTCGATCGTCGAAGCGCAACAGGATGGTATGACGCGGGTCGTCAAGGCGCTGGAGGAGAAAAACTTCGCGATCGAGCCGCTGACGCTGACGGGCTCCGAGGCGGCGACGGAGATCCCCGGCGATGCGGCGGTGCTGGCGATCGTCAGTCCGACCTCGGCGCTGTTCGAGAACGAGCTGGCCGCGATTTCCGACTATCTCGATGGCGGCGGGCGCGTCTTGCTGACCCTCGATCCGAATACCGAGCCGGAGCTGGACGAGTTCGCGTCGAGCTGGGGCATCGAGCTGGGGACGGGCATCGCGATCGACCCCGAGCGCTGGGTGCAGGGGTTGGGGCCTGCCGCACCGCTGGCGATCGACTACGGCCAGCATCCGATCGCGCAAGATTTCGGCCAGAACTATTCGCTGTTCCCGGTGGTCAAGCCGCTGCGGATCGTCGAGGAGATTACAGACGCCGAGGACATTGTGGTGCAGCCGCTGGCGTTTACGAGCGACGCAAGCTGGGAGGAGATGGATCTCGACGAGGGGCCGGACTGGGAGCAAAACGAAGAAGACCGACCGGGGCCGTTGATTTTGGCGGCGGCGCTGTCGAAGCCGGTTGAGATGGAAGAAGCGGCGGCGACCCCGGCGGTGGAATCGGACGCGGCGGCAGAAGACGGGACTGCGCAAGAGGAGTCGAACAGCGCGATCGAGGCGGAGACTTCAGCGGAAGAAACACCGGAAGCAGAGGTCACTGAGGAAGAAGCGATCGAGCTTGAAGAAGCGATCGAAGAAGAACCCTCGGATACAGAAGCGCCAGCAGACGAGGCGGAGGAACCAGAGTCGACGGACGAGGAAGACCCGGAAGACGGCGCAGCAATCGACGAAACCGAGCCGATCGCGGCGGAAGAGGCCGACGAAAGCCCGGAAGAGACTGGCGAAACTGGCGAAGCCGACGAACCCACCGTCGAAGCCCGCCTGGTTATCTTTGGCGACTCGGACTTCCTGACCGACAGCTTCTTCGACAACCAGCTCAACGGTGACTTTTTCCTGAACGCGATCGGCTGGCTCGCCGAGGTCGATGAAGCGCAGCTCTCAATTCGCGCCAAGGAATCTACCGAACGCACGCTAACGCTGACGCCCGCAACGGCGCGTTTCCTGGCCTGGACGGCGCTGGCGACGTTCCCGGCGATCGGCTTTGGTGCGAGCGCGATCTTGTGGTGGAAGCGCCGTTAGGGTCGATCGTTTGGCTGGTGCTTTTGGGGCGTCCGGCGCGATCGTTCCCTAGCGATCGCGGTGGGTGAACGGCTTCGCATCGCGTCCGGCATAGGTCGCCGCCACATGCCCGTCACCCACCAACTTGTACTTATACGTCACCAGCCCATCTAGGCCCACCGGCCCGCGCGGCGGCAACGTCTGCGTACTGATGCCCACTTCCGCACCGAAGCCGTAGCGGAACCCATCCGAGAAGCGCGTCGAGCAGTTGTGAAACACGCCCGCACTATCGACCCGCGACAGGAACGCGTCGGCAGTCGCCTGGTTCTCCGTGACGATCGCGTCCGTATGCCGCGAAGCATAGGTCTGGATATGCTCCAACGCCGCCTCGAAATTCGCAACGACCTTAATCGCCAGCACCAGATCGCTGTATTCCGTAGACCAGTCCGCCTCCGTCGCCGCTTCGATGGTGGCCGATTCACTTTCGGCACGAGCGCGCGTCGCCTCATCGCCCCGCAGCGTTACGCCCTTGGCTTGCAGCGCCGCGATCGCCCGAGGCAAAAACTCCGCCGCGACCTCCTCATGCACCAGCAGCGTCTCCACCGCATTGCACGCCGCCGGGTACTGTACCTTCGAGTCCACGACGATCTCCACCGCCTTGTCGAGGTCAGCTTCGCGATCGACGTACACGTGACAAATCCCGTCCGCGTGTCCCAGCACCGGGATGCGCGTGTTGTCCTGCACGAAGCGCACGAACGAGTTCGAGCCGCGCGGAATAATCAGATCGACGTAGCGATCGAGCGACAGCAGCGTCTGGATTTCCTCGCGCGTCGTCAGGAGCTGCACCGCGTCCGGATCGATGCCCGCCGTCTCCAGCCCGCGCCGCACCGCCGCAACGATCGCCCGACAGGACTGCACCGCCTCGCGCCCGCCCTTGAGGATTGCGCCATTGCCCGACGCGATCGCCAGACTCGAAATCTGAATCGCCGCATCCGGGCGCGCCTCGAAGATCACGCCCAGCACGCCCAGCGGACAGGTAACGCGCTGCAACACCAGCCCGTCGTCCAGCTCGCGATCGATTTGCACCGCGCCGATCGGGTCGGGCAGCTCGCCGACGTCGCGCACACCCGCGATCGTTGCGGCCAGCTTGGTATCGTCCAGCTTCAGGCGATTGTAGAGCGGCGTGGCGATACCGTCAGCTTTGGCCTGCGCGCAGTCGGCAGCGTTGGCAGCGAGGATCTCTGGCGCGGCGGCTTCGAGGGCGTCGGCCACGGCGGCGATCGCGGCGCGGCGATCGGCGGTCGGCAGAATCGCCAGACGTTTCGCGGCGTCGCGGGTGCGGCGGGCGATCGCCGTTAGGTCGCTGGTAGAAACTTCGGACGTGGAGCTAGGAACGGTCGCGGTCATGGGTGATGAAATTCGATCGGTGATTCGGTCGGGGTCTCGATTGAGACTAAACAAAGACTATCGTTCCAACGCTCTGCGTTGGAATGCCTTGTTAGACGCTCTGCGTCGAGTCACGCGGGCGGAGATTCTCGATCGGTTTTATCGATGTCCTTCACTTTAAGCGATCGGCCGCCGCTTTTTAATGCCATCGATCGGTCGTAGATCGCCGCAATTGGCAACGTTCTCGCTATTATCAAATTAGCGAATTTTGTCTAGATTTTAGTTCGTCCATTTCCGGCCTCGTTTTTGAGAGCCGATCGTGGCATTAGATTCGCCATCCACAGACTTTCCCGAGCGCGGCTTACCGTCACCTTTTCTCTGCGCCAATCGCCGCTAGAGACTCCGACGATCGCCCCGGCTTAGCTATGATTCCCCGTCTACTGCGCCTCTCGAATTTCTTTAGCTACCGCGATGCGACGCTGGATTTTTCCGGTCTGAATACCGCCTGTATTTGTGGCGAAAATGGTGCGGGAAAATCGTCGCTACTCGAGGCGATTTCCTGGAGTGTTTGGGGCAAAACCCGCGCCTCGAGCGAAGACGAAATTATCAGCATCGGCGAGCGAGAAACCCGCGTCGATTTTACATTTGAATCCCAGGGACAGGGATTTCGGATCGTGCGATCGCGCTGTCGCGGGCAGGCCAGCTCGCTAGAATTTCAGGTAGAGACGCCGCTGGGCTTCCGGGCGATTACGGCCAAGGGTACGAAGGCAACGCAGAAGAAAATACTCGAAACGCTCAATCTCGACTACGAGACGTTTGTGAATTCGGCCTACCTACGGCAAGGGCGCGCCGACGAGTTTATGCTCAAGCGCCCGAACGAGCGTAAAAAGGTGCTAGCCGACTTGCTGAAGCTCGATCGCTACGAAGTCCTGGCGAAGCGGGCGCGCGAGGTCATGAAACAAGCGAAAGTCGAAGCGGAAGCGCTCGATCGCCAGCTCGAAGAACTGAAAATTAAGGCCGCCGACCTGGACGATACGGCGGAGGAAATCGCCGCTACTGAAGACACGATCGCCGCGCTCCGAAAACAGCAGCAAAGCGACACCGAGCGCACCGGCCAACTGCGCGATCGTCTCACCCAGCGTCAGGGCTGGCTACAGCGCCAGACTTGGCTAACCGAGCAGCTCGAAACCAACACCCGCGATCGCGCCCGCAACGCCGCCGACCTCGATCGCACCCGCGCCCGTCAAGCTCAGCTCGCGCAACTGCTCGATCGCGCCCCGCAAATCGAAGCTGCCCTGGCCGACTACGAGCGCCTGGGTAAAGAGCTCGCCGAATCCGATCGTCGCTTTTACGAACACCAGCAGCTCCAGACCCGCCGCCACGACCTCGCGACTCAGCTCGATCGTCAGCTCGCCGATGCCCAGCGCCAGTTTCAGATCGTCCGCGCCGACCTCGATGCCCTCGAGCGCCAGCTCGCCGAGGCGCAAAAGGTCGCCCAGCGCGGCGACGGCCTGACGGAACCCAACGAGCGATTGACCGCCGCGCGCGATCGTCTCAAGCAGCTCGATCGCCTGCAAACCGAGGTCGCGCCCCTGGAGCAGCGCCGCCAGCAGCTGGACACCCAGCGCGATCGCCTGCGCGTCCAGCTCGAGTCCCAGCGCGATCGTCGCCGCGAACAGATCGCCCAGCTCTCCGGCCACGACGCCCGCCGTCAGAAGCTCACCGTCCAGCTTCAGGGTTTGGCCGACTCCCTCGGCAACCTGGAGAACAAGCAAGTTTATTTTCACCGCGTCCAGGAAAAGGGCGTCGAGCGGCGCAGCTTCCTCGAGCGGCTCCAGGCGCAGGCGTCGGAGTGCAAGCAGCAAATCGAGGAATTCGAGCGTAAGGTGAGCTTGCTCGACGAGCCCGACGCGCTCTGCCCGCTCTGCGATCGCCCGCTGGACGGCCAACACTGGCAGCACGTCTCCGAAAAGCACGCCCGCGATCGCAAAGCGCTCAACAACCGGCTCTGGCTACTCGGCGAACAAATCGCCACCGCCCGCCGCGAAATCGACGTGTTGCGCCAGGAATATCGCAGCGTCCAGCACGGCCTGAAGCCCTACGACGCCCTACGCGAAAAGCGCGGCCAGCTCCAGGCACAGCTCGAAGCCTGCCAAACCGACGCCGATCGCCTCGCGCAGCTCCAGACCGAAGCCGACGCGATCGCGACACAGCTCCAAACCAACGACTACGCTCCCGAACTTCAGGTCGAGCTGCAGACTTTGACGATCCAGCTCGAAACCCACGCCTACGACGAGCGCGACCACGCCCTGGTTCGCAGCGAAGTCGAAAGCCTGCGCTGGGTGGACATCGAGCGCGCCAAAATCGAGCAGGCGGAACGGACGATCGCCCATCTGAACCAGCGCCGCCCCGAGCTGGTCGCCGAACGCGATCGCCTGTCGCAAGTCTGCGAGACCCTGCCCGTCGAGTCCGAGTTCGCCCGCGATCTCGCCGAACTCGATCGCCAGCTCGCCGAACTGGCCTACAGCGCCGACAAGCACAACGAACTCCGCCAACAGGTCAACAGCGCGCGCGGCATCTTCTCCGACGCCGAAGCCCTCGAGTCCGCCCGCAGCGAGCAGCCGCAATTGGCCGAGTCGATCGCGGCGATCGACTCGCAAATCGCCAACCGAGACCGCGAGCGCCAAACCCTGACCGATCGGCAAACCGAAATCGCCGAACAGCTCGCCGCGCAACAAACCGAGTGCCCCGACCCCGCCGCCGACATCGCGACCCTCGATCGGCAAATGCAGGAGCGCCGCGCTGAAATCGAGCGCCAGCTCTCCCACCTCGGACGCCTCCAGCAACAAAGCCACCAGCTCGAACAGCTCACCACCCAAATCGACGCCCGCCGCAGCGAAATCGACGCCTTGCGCTACCGCCAGCGCCTGCACGCCGAACTCGATCGCGCCTTCGGCAAAAACGGCCTTCAGGCACTGACGATCGAAACCGTCCTGCCTCAGCTCGAAGCCGAAACCAACCGCCTGCTCGCCCGCCTCAGCGGCAACCAGCTCCACGTCCAGTTCGTGACCCAAAAAGCCCGCAAGCGATCGCGCGCCAAGTCCTCACGATCTTCCAAGCCCTCGAAGTCTAACGGCAAAACCGCCACGCTCCAAGCCATCGCCGACGCTCCGATCGAGACCCTAGAAATCTTTATCGCCGACACCCAGGGAACCCGCGCCTACGAGACCTACTCCGGCGGCGAAGCGTTCCGCATCAATTTCTCGATCCGGCTGGCGCTATCGCGGCTGCTCGCCCAGCGATCCGGCGCATCGCTCCAGCTCCTCATCGTCGATGAAGGCTTCGGGACACAGGACGAGCGGGGGCGCGAGCGGCTGGTGTCGGCGATCGAGGCGATCGCCAGCGATTTCGCCTGCATCCTTGCAGTAACGCACATCCCCAGTCTGAAAGAGGCCTTTCAAACGCGCATCGAAGTCACCAAATCTAGCCAGGGTTCACAAATCCAGCTCGTCACCTAAAGCGAGCCACCGCGCTAGAGTTAAGGGAGAACCAGCACAAACACCTAAAACCCATGCAAGAGATTCCCCAGTGGATGGATTACGTCGCCGTCGGTTTCGCCGTTCTGATTCTGATTGGCAGTGGCTTTATGGTCTCGAATGGAGCTGTCGAGGCCGAGCGCGATCTCAAGCGTAAGTAAGGCCAACATGGTGCATTGTGACCTGACTCGACCTGGGAGAATCTAATCAATGAGACCCTCCCAGCTGATTGACGGACAAAAGTGATTAGAGGAGCTTGTAAAGCCTGACAGTGTGGCG
>ERZ1740068.24-NODE-24-length-85745-cov-7.722558_pt1 | contig 85745 bp, 63 predicted proteins | sample MGYA00581735_ERZ1740068 | MGnify/ENA primary metagenome ERZ1740068 (study PRJEB43018, sample SAMN04849740) | marine metagenome | isolation source: floating plastic debris | place: Pacific Ocean | collected 2008-08-30 | study: EMG produced TPA metagenomics assembly...
ACATTCGAATGTGGTAAAAGAAGGCCTAATTTCAACATTGGGGGAATTTCAAATGAAAGGAAACAAATAACGGATATCGTAAAGAATGGGCAAAGAAAAAGGCCAACTCCACAATTGAAGAATGGCCCGTTTCTTTTGTATAAGAAGGATTGTTTTAAGAACTAACTGCGTGATGGAAAAACTCCCTGAAGCGCTATGATGTAGTTCATTCCTAAGAAGGGTTGCCGGTTGTTGTAAGGGCTACTGTTTCCGGTATTGATCAAGGTCATTGAGCCTGTGACATCTCCACTGGCACCGGCCAGATAGCCGCCTTCTGGTTCATCCAGGTAAAAATTGAAACTACCGTCAGTTTTAGAAAGATAGTTGCCATTGGGGTTTACCTCCTCGCCATCGCTGGTGCTGACCTGAATGCCTGCCACGCCACTGAGTCGGTTGATAGCGATATGGCTGTGAGCTGCCAATTGGGTAATGTTGAGGGTAGTAGTTTCAACGCCTAACTTTTGACCCAACTTTCGATTGGTAAGGCCCGGACCGTGCCCCGGGTGCATGCCCGATCGGCCGCGTAAATCAGGGAGTGCAAAAGTAGTGCGGCCATCTCCGCCATAAGTAGTTCCCAAGAGCGAGAACAGCGCGCTGTTTGAGGCTATTGGCAGTAGTTGACCTTCGCAAAAGGCCCAACCACGAGGGGCAAAATTGCCCGCAAAAATCATTATTTGTGCAAGAAAAGGATTCATTGTCTGTGTAATTTGTTGGTGGTTGTCTCTATTAATTAGCTCCGTGAGGGATACACACCTTGCAATGCAATGATGTAATTGATACAACTGGAAGGAGACATGTTGTTGATAGACTGGCTATTTCCTGTGGTGCCAACGGTTACAGTTCCACCAACTACGGCACCCACTCCAGCCAGGAATTGGCCCGGGGTGTCTTCATCCAGGTAAAGGTTTTCGTTGGAGGAAGTGGCTGCAAGATAATTGTCTTTTGAGTTGGGGGAGATTCCTGTTCCTGAGTTGATTTCCAAATCAAAGGTGGCGGTGAGGTTGGTGAGATCTGCGTAGTGAAAGTGGGATGCCATCGTCAGCACGTTCATGTTGTATTCTTCAACACCGCCTCGTGCGCCCAGCTTTCGGGTCGTAAGGCCTGGACCGGTTCCAGCGTGTATAGGTAGCCGTCCACGCAAATCTGGCAGTGCAAAAGTGGAGCGTCCATCTCCACCATAAGTAGTGCCGATGAGGGAGAATAAGGCAGTATTAGATGATATCGCCATTAATTGGCCATCGCAAAAGGCCCAGCCACGAGGGGCAAAGTTGCCGCCGAACATGAGGATTTCCGCTATAAAAGGATTCATTTATCTGAAGTTTTTTTGATCAATAAAAAGATTTAAAAGGATCAATTTCTCGATGGGAAAGTTCCTATCAAGGCAATGATGTAATGCACTGCTTCCCAGGGTTGCATGATGTAGGTTGCTTGGCTGCCACCTTGATTCGCAATTTGGAGGGTGCCTGTAAGTCCTGCCACGGTACCGTTCAATTTGGCGCCAGGGGTTCCAGAGCTAGCAAATAAGTTGCGCCCCGCTTCTGCGGTGGCAATGTATTGGTTGGCAGGGAAGACTTCCTCTGCTTCATTTTCATTGACCTGAACAAAGGGGGTAAATGTTAGAGGAGTGATGTCAGCAGTATGGGTGTGCGGAGGGAGGTTGTTTGAGTTGAGATTGACATATTCCATACCGGACCGCTGTCCCAGTTTAAAAGTGCTTAGTCCCGGTCCGTGTCCCGGATGAATCGGCGTGCGGCCCCTGAGATCGGGCAGTGCAAAAGTAGTTCGACCATCGCCACCGTAAATCGTGCCGAGAATGGAAAATAGGGCCTGGTTTTGTGCAATAGACAGCAGTTGTCCATCACAGTAGGCCCAGCCACGTGGAGCAAAATTTCCTCCGAACATGACTACTTGTCCAAGAAATGGGTCCATAGAAATGAAGATTATTGAGTGAGTAAAAAAATACAACGTAAAGGGCGGTGGGAATGGGAGACAGCGAGGAGTTGCCCTTGCATAAATTTACCTCGCTACATCATCTATGCGTGGACCCAAATTAGAACACTTTGGAAATAATCGATAGTAAATCCCAATCCAATTGAAATTTTCAGGGGAAAACCCCTTTTATGCAACGTATAAATACGCTAATGGTGCTTAGCTTTTGACGAATAAGCTATCAGATGTTTGAATGGAAACTGGTGTCGGGCGCAATTTTTTACTGCCCAAAAGTGGTCAAAAAAGGCGGTCGATCTATTGATCGCGCCAACCACTAATTTGGAAAAACAGCGTGTCCGACTTGGGGCGTTGAAAATACCGATTGGCAATATCGTTGCCATTTTTGGTGGTCTCTACTGTTCGCCAGCCACCTCGGGTAAATTTAAACTCGGTGCGGGTTCCGGTTTTCCGAAGCACAATAAAGTACCTGCCCTGTGCATCCTTTTGCATGGCATAGTCATTCGCATTGGGGTCCCAATTATTTAAGCTACTCGCAAAATAAAGGGTCGCTTTCTTAGGCGTATTTTGGGGCAAGCGATTCACAACAATGACCAGAGGAGAAGCTTTCGACCAGGTCGAGGGCATGTCTTTCCAGCCATCTACTCTTAGGGCTACTTCTTTGTTGCCTCGGTAGCGCATTTTGCGATTAGCGCGTTCTGATCCGAAAGCATCCACCTCTGCCGACTCCCAGTTGCCGCGGGTCAGTTTGAACTCATGCGGTTTGTAGTAAGTAGGAAGGTTCAGGCGGTATTGGCCATCTTTCCCTTTTTTGAATTCGTAGCGAGAGGCTGAACCTCTCCAGCCGTTCATAGATCCAGAGAGGTAAATTCGTGCATTTTCCGGAGTATTTGCGGGCAGTTCTTCAATCACAAACGTAACTGTTTGGCCCTCAATTCGCTTTAGGTCCCGCCAATTCTCTACCTTGATGTAAAGGGTATCTTGGCCACTAGTAGGCCGGTGTTTGCGGTTGTCCATTTCATTCCCGAATTGATCCACCTCTACGGTGCCCCAATCTCCTCGGGTGATTTTAAACTCAAGATCTTTGCTTTTGGCCGGTAAATTAATGCCCCATCTACCATCGGGCAATTGCTTAAAACTCAGGCGTTGGTCCCTGGGGTACCAGTTGTTGAAATTTCCCACCAGATAGATGTCGTCATCCGCTGGTGTCGACTGAGGTAGTTCATCTAAAATAAGGGTAACACTGCTACTTTGTTGTTTTTCTAAATCCTCCCAGGTTTGTACCGACACAAAAACCGTATCGCGCTGGCCAAAAGTGAGCTTCCGATGGGGCAACTCGTGCCCAAATTCATCCCCTTCGCTTGCTGCCAATGAGCCACGGATGATTTTGTACTCATAATCGGTGGCATTGGACGGTTTGGGCAACGTAAGAATCTGGCGGCCGTCCACATCATTTTCGAATTGGTAGTTGGTATCCGCTTCCCCCCAGTTGTTAAAAGACCCCGTAATCATGATTTCATCCGCATTGGGCGTGTTCTCGGGGAGGTCGGTCAATACCAGGGTCACCTTAGAGCAATTCAGTGGATTCAGGTCGTGCCAACTGGCCACGGAAGCCACAATCGTATCTTTCGACACATAGCGGTAGCTGCGGTTGCTAATGTTGTTGCCGCACTCGTCGGCCTCTACAGTAGTCCAGTCGCCTCGGGTGAATTTGAATTCTACCGTGCCAAAGCCTTTTGGCAAGGTCACTGCCCAAGAGCTATCCGGTTGGCGGATCAATTGAAAGCTTTGGTCTCCCGGATCCCAGAAATTGAAATTTCCAGCAATGAAAATAGGCGTGCCGGGAGGTGTATTGGCCGGCAACGACTCTACACGAATGGTCAACTGTTCACAGCTACCGAAAAGCAACCCGGCAGCCAGCCACCAAATCCAAATGGGAATATGTAATCCTCGGACGCTCATTGGTCCATCCAAGCCATGAATTTAGGAGCCTTCACCCGGCTGATTAGAATATCCTGGTCGACCTCGGGCACCAGTTCTACCTTCAGCCGGCTATTGAAGTGGCGACTTACTTTTCCAATCGAATCGATGTGGGCCATAAAGGTGCGGTTGAGTCGAAAAAACGCTTGCGGGTTGAGCATCGTTTCCAATTGTTCCAATTTGTAGTCGATGATCACCCGCTTTTTCTGATGCGTAACCAGGTAAACCAAATTGTCGTCCGCATAAAAATACGCCACTTCACCTACACCCATATGTTTAATCTGGTCTCCCACTTTTGCAATAAACCGGGTTTTGTAGCTGGGTTTTTGCAGTTCACGCAATTGACGCAATTGTGCTTCGGAAAAAAAGGTGCTGCTGCTGACCGGTGTTTCCGAACTCGAACCTTTCCAGCGCTGAAGTTTGTCTAATGCTTTCTGTAAAGCAGCTTCCTCTACTGGCTTCAACAGATAATCAATGCTGTTTAGCTGAAAGGCCCTTATGGCATATTCATCAAAAGCCGTGGTGAAAATTACCGGAGCTTCCACCTTGCAATGGTCAAAAATTTCAAAGCTGATACCGTCCGAAAGTTGAATGTCCAAAAACATGGCCTCTGGTTGTGGATTTTCGTTCAACCACTCGATGGCTTCTTCCACCGAATCGATGCAATCGATCACCTCAATAGTGGGTTCTACTTTGGCAAGCAGGCGCTGCAACTCGGCTTGTGCATGCGGTTCGTCTTCGATAATCAGCACTTTCATACGAGGGGTTTTACAGGAATAATAACGGTGAATTCAGTTTCAGTTTCGATTACTTCTACCTCCCGGTTGCTGATGTAAGCGTAGCGGCTTCGAATGTTTTGAAGTCCGATTTCGGAGGAGTAGCCCACCGAAGTCTTTTTTTGCAAATTGTTGCTCACTTGAATGCGATGGTCGGCCGTCGAGTTGATGGTAATGGTGAGGGGGCGCTTTCGTGAAATGATGTTGTGCTTGATGGCATTTTCGATGAGCATTTGAAGGGTCAACGGAGCAATCTGACTCGTCATCAATTCTTCCTCGATGTGGAGTTTGAATTCCAGGTTGTTGGAAAACCGCAACTCCAAAAGTTCAATGTAGGCTTGGAGTACTTCAATCTCATCCTTCAGAGCAATAACTTCTTTGTTTTTGTTTTCCAACACGTAACGGTATACCTGTGATAGTTGCCGGATGAAGTTGGCAGCATATTCAGGGTTGGAGTAAACCAATGAACTCAGTGTGTTGAGGCTGTTGAAAAGAAAGTGCGGATTCACCTGGTTTTTCAACATTTCAAACTGCGTCTCGATGTTCTCTTTCTTAAACCGTTCGATCTCTACCAACGAATTCCGCCAGTTGGTTAGTAGAAAAAAACTGAGATCCACCGATACAAAAATCAGGGTAACCGAAGCCACCACTGCAATGGTGATCATTTCATTGAACAAGCCAATGAATCCAGATCCTGCAAACAGGAATATGAAGGCAGTACGGGTCAGTACAATCAAACCAGCGGCAAAGGCAATGTTGGCTGCTGCTTGCGTAATGAATCGTGATAAGGGACGCGTTGTCCACGGCATGTAGGTATTGAGGCGTCTGTTGATTCTGCGGGTGCCATCAACGATAAAAAAGGCCATGATGACCGAGATGAAATAATCTAAAGGCGCTTCAAAGAGTGGATAGTTGCGGTAGGAGAGTGCGAACACCAAATCGATTAAAAGACGAACAGTGATGCCCAAGGCAATGATGCCCACCATGCGAAGCCCGATGTTCCAATCAGGATTCTTGAATCTAAATTGGGAAAAAGAAGTCAGAGCAGCGCTTTTTTTAGGAGATGAATCAAAACCCTTACCAAGCCACGCTAAGGTAGTTATTCCTGCAAGTTTGTACATAGAAGGGAGCGTGCAAGGTGTGGAAAGATCGTATTTGAAAAAGGGAGGTAGACTCTTGTTCTCAAAGCGTTTTCGACCCGATGAAATAAAAGATCAGCCTTTGAAGATAGGAGGTGATAAAGGATAGATTAGCTAAAAATGGGTGAACCTTCAAAAAGCGAGTGTGAAGTTTAGAATTTGCCATTTGAGATGAAGGTTTATTATTGAAAAGCTAAGTGAGTGAAAAAGAAAATCCCGAGGAGTAGCCACTCGGGATTGTTCTTGATAGTAGGTAGATAGATGGTCGATCAATAAGTAGCAGTGCTACGGTCTTTCGTGATGACTTTTTCAGCTACTACAGTTCCGTTTTCGATTACTTCTATACGGTATTGGCCAGCGGGGAATTCTGCAATATCGTAGGTGGTTCTTACTTGATTGTTTTTACGGATGCGATCAACATAAATTAATGAACCTGAATTGGTTAGTATTCTAACTTTCACGGTGGACCGATCATTTTTTATCATTCGAAATTCGATACGATCGTCACCGAGAGGGGTAATTGCAGTTTGTGTTTGAACCAGGTGTGGACGGTTTTCGTCGGTGCGGCTTTTTTTATCTTTTTTTCCTCCGGCATAGGTAGAAAGGCCAAGCATTAGGAGGGCGAAAAGGGTGAGAAGTAATGAGCGGATATTCATTGTAGTAGTTGTTAGGATTGAAATTCTAAACGAAGATATTGGAAGCTTTTCGCTGCTCCGGGCACTATTGGGTGAACCGACAAATCAGTAGGGTGAACTGAAAGAATAGAGCAGTTGAGCCAGAAGAGGGCAGGGCGGTGCTACAGCTAAGCTTGGGGAATCGGTGAGACCCGGCTTGAGGTCGACCCACGCATTAGAGAGGAAAAATGCAGAACGTGAAAGCAGCTGTTTTAAAAAGCCGAAAGCCGCTCAAAGGCGGCTTTCGGATGGTAAGAAAAAAGAAGTGAATTTCAATCCTATGTGAACCTTATAGCGGCTCAAGCTTTACCTGATTGTCAGTATTACCTGACGATGAGTTTGGTTACTTTTTTCTCACCACGATCATTGGCAACCGAAAGGAAATAAATTCCTGATTGCAGTTCCCCGCCAGTAATCACAACGCGACTACCAGTGAAGCCTAATTCTTGTTTTACCAATTTACCGGTAACGTCCATCAATACCAGGTCATGACGACCAACTGAGGTAAATTCTACAGTAGTAAAATCTTCAAATGGATTAGGATAAACTGCGAACTGAGGTCCGGAAGACAACTCAGGTACACTCACCGTGCTAACATCGCAAGAACTGAAAATAAAGATGGGCAGTGTGGTGTCGTTGCTGGAAGTACGGGTAACCTCGCGGTTCCATCCGCCAATGCCGTTGGATACAGCACAGGCTACAGCGGTATCGCCATCGAACTCTTCGTTGGATTGATCGTTGGGATCACCATTCACATATTTGTATTGGAAGGTAGCAGGACAAACTTCAACCGTGGTAGCAAAAATACCAGCAGGATCTACCAAGGAAAGGGGCAATGCACCACTTTGCCAGTTGGGAGTAGTGAAATTACCCATTACCCAAATGGTGTCGGCAGGTACACTCTGCGACATGTCTACTGAAAAAGTAACGTCTGCAGGAGCAGGCACCGGACCACAAGGGCCAGTTTCATTAAAGCAAACTACAGGCACAGTTTGAGCCGTAGTAGCAGTAGTATTGAATTGGCGGTTGGCTACACCTTCCCAGTTGGTGTTGCCACCTACCAGGTTTTGGAATTTGTATTCCCAGTTGGTGTTGTTGGCAATTTGAAGGGTTACTGTCCAAATCCCATCATTGTCAGGATCAGAAAGCTGTGTTCCTGGTGATGGCCAGCCGTTGAAAGCGCCAGCGATAGCAACACTGTCAGGAGCAGGACAAGCGTTAGACATGTCTACCTGAAAGGTGACGTCAATCGTGTCAAGTACCGGACCGGCAACACATGGGCCACAAGCACCATAACAATGAGGACCTTCGATAACGTCAGCGGTAACGTCCAATTTGCGGTCGTTGCCAAAACCTCCGGCACCACCACAAACGGTGTCGGTTACACTCTCCGCAGTACCCCAATCGAGGGTGTCACGAAATTTGTAAGTGATTTGACCAGCCATAGCGTAGGTGTAGTTGGTAAAAATACTGTCACCATCAGGATCGTACATTCTCACCGGAACCGAATAACCGTCCCAAGAACCCATGGCGTTTACCAGATGGTTGGGCTGCAAGTGGTTGCGCATGTCGGCCTTGAGCTTCACAAAGTTCAACCCGGTAGGAGCAGCTCCTCCAAAAGTAACGGCAGCCAGAGTAGTATCTGAATGCACCCAAAAATAACGGTTGCTATTTCCGGTTCCTTCATCTACCGTAGCTACTGCGGCTACAGTTTCTTCACTACCCCAGGCAGTGTCATTGATGAACTTGAACTCATAATAGCCTGTGGGAATAGAAACGGTCACGTCATAGATACCGTCGGAGTTACCGTCGGTCAACATAGTACCGTTCGGATCCCAATCTCCATTAGGGTTACCGGCAGCTGCCTGGAAACTACCGGCAACATGAACCCCGGCAGGTGATGCGGTAACGCCATTCATGTCGACTTGGAAAGTAACGTTGTGCTGCGCGCTCAACGAACCCATCGACAATAAGGCAAGAATCAAGATGTAGATTTTTTTCATAATCCCTTGCTAATTAGGTTAATCGTTAGTAATTGTACTAAATACACTTTCCAAAGGTAATTCAATATTTTTAATATTCCCAAATCGTTATCTGAATTTGACTTTCTCGAAAAAACCGTGTTTAGTTGTACGGTTCAGAAGAAGGTGTATTTTTGACAATAAGCCCATAATTTTACCGGTAATGAATACATCAACTATTCGCTTTGGCTTTCCCATTTTTAGTCTTCTTTGTGCACTTTTTGCATTCAACACTGCCTTTGCAGGAAGCATCAAGATCGATCGGGTAGACCCGCCCAACTGGTGGGTAGGTATGCCAGGCGATAGCGTTACCCTGCTGATTCATGGCGAAGGAGTAGGAGCAGCAGCGGTGAGTTTGAAGCACGATGGCGTATCCATTCGGAATAGAACCACTACCGAAAACCCCAACTACCTTTTGCTGACGCTAAATGTTGCTCCGAAAGCTGCGGCTGGCGAAGTAGAATTGCGGTTTAAAAATGGTCGTGATAAGGGAAAGTTCAATTACCCCATTCAAAAGCGGAGCAAATTGGTGCCCAAAGCTTTAGGATTGGATCAATCGGACCTGGTCTACTTGATCATGCCCGACCGATTTGCCAACGGCAATCCCGACAACGACATTATTAATGGAAGTCAGGAAACGGTAATCAATCGGGATTCCATGTTTTACCGTCACGGGGGCGACCTGGCCGGAATCGTATCGAAATTGGATTATTTGCAAGACTTGGGCGTAACGGCCCTTTGGCTCAATCCGGTATTGGCCAACGATCAGCCCAAGGAATCGTACCACGGTTATGCGGCTACCGATCATTACCGCACTGATCCGCGCATTTGCACGACCGAAGAATACAAAGCTTTCGTGGTGGAATGCCACCGCCGGGGCATGAAAGTAGTGATGGATGTGGTGCACAACCATGTCGGTGACCGCCATTGGTGGTACCAGGATTTGATAGCGGAGGATTGGATACACCGTTTCCCGGAGTATACCCGCACCAACTTTCGGGCTACCACGCTCATTGATCCTTATGCTTCAGCTGCTGACAAAAACCTGATGAGTGACGGCTGGTTTGATCACCACATGCCCGACCTCAATCAAAAGAACCCTTGGTTGGCTACCTATTTCATACAAAACAATTTGTGGTGGGTAGAATATGCCGGAATAGATGCCTACCGCATCGATACCTATGCCTATCCCGATAAGGTATTCATGTCCAAGTGGAACAAAGCCATGAAATCAGCCTATCCCAACATCACCCTTTTTGGGGAAACCTGGGTGCACGGCCAGGCCATCCAAGCCTGGTTTACCGAAGGCAATGGGCTTGATCCCGACCTGAACAACGAGCTTTCCGGAGTAACCGATTTTCAGATTTACTATGCGATCAACGATGCGATGGAAAAGGAGGAAGACTGGACCGGTGGCGTATCCAAGATCTATTATGCCTTGGTGAAGGATTACCTTTATAAAGACCCTACTCGAAATGTCATTTTTCTGGACAACCACGACCTGAGTCGGTTTTACTCCATGGCCCAGGAAGATATCGGGAAATTTAAAATGGGGGTGGGCCTATTGATGACTTTGCGTGGCATTCCTCAGTTGTATTACGGTACTGAAATTCTAATGAAAAACTACGCCGATCCTGATGGTAAGGTACGGGAGGATTTTCCGGGTGGTTGGTCAACGGATACCCTTAATAAGTTTACTGAGGCGGGCAGAACTGCCCCCGAAAATGAAGCCTTTAATTACGTGCGTACCCTGGCGAAATGGAGGGCGGCCAACCCGGCCATTACGCAAGGCAAAACCATGCAGTTTGTTCCCAAAGAAGGCGTCTATACCTTTTTCCGGTACACTGATAACCGGGCGGTGATGGTGATTGTCAACGGCAATAAAACCAAAAAAAAGGTGGATACTTCCCGCTATGCCGAACGCTTAAAAGGGTTTAGCAAAGCCATTGATCCCTTGACCGGAAACCCGGTAACGGATTACAGTGCACTTACCGTTCCTGCGAAAACTACTTTGATTTTGGACTTGATGCCTTAACGAGTCGCATCAGTACACTTATATTAAGGTATAGAGTGGCTACCTGTGAGCGGCTACAACGCTTTGGCAGTTAATCCTGATAGGAAATAGCACTCTTATCGGTAATTAGGAGGTTGGATAAACCGCCCAATATCAAAGAGATGCCCGCTAAGATCATCGCGTTGATGGTAGCTTCTCCCAAGAGGTTTTGGTACAGGAAATTGAGCCCACCGGTAGAGGCAATGATTTGGGGAATGACAATAAACATGTTGAAAATGCCCATGTATACTCCCATTTTCTTTGGATCGATGGAACTTGACAGCATGGCATAGGGCATCGATAAAATGCTTCCCCAGGAAATACCGATCAGGGCAAAACATATGGCCAACATCCAAGGATCAGGAACCACACTCATTAGAATAAATCCGGCCCCTCCTAGTATTAAACTTGCCAGGTGAACCAATTTTCGGTTGATCCGAAACCGGGAGGTATAAAGGGTGAGCAGCAAAGCGAAAACCATAGAGCTCAACCCATAAACCCCCATGTGTGATCCAACACTATTGGCAGCATCGTTGTAAGCTTCATTGGCAGCTTCATAAGCTGCTTTCGCATCAGGAAGGTTCATATCATAGGCGGCCACCTCTGGAAAAGGGGCATGATACACATGCTCGGTCAAGGCCGGTGTAGCCAGGCTCCACATCGCAAAAAAGGCAAACCAGCTAAAAAATTGAATGACCCCCAGCTTGGCCATGGTGGTAGGCATGGAAAAAACGTTGCTAAAAATCTCCCGAACGGCATTTAGAGGCCCTTTGGTAGCAGCTATTTCCTTTTTGAAAGCGTCCATATCCTCCGGCGGAGTCTCCTTCGTGGTGAAAACCGTGAACAGTATGCTGGCTAAAAACACGAATCCACCAATGGCAAACGCCACTTGAACAGAAGCTGGAAGTTCACCACTGGGAGCCACATTGGAAGCTCCGAGCGACTCAACAATCGTAGGCAGGTTGCTCGCCACCCATGTGCCAATTCCAATGATCAGGGTTTGCATCACAAAACCGTAAGACCGCTGAGATTCGGGTAACTTATCTGCAACCAGCGCCCGGAAAGGTTCCATACTGATGTTAATGGAAGCATCCAGCACCCAAAGACAACCAGCCGCTACCCAAAGCACCGGAGAGTGAGGAACAAAGAATAAGGTAATTGAACTCAGCACCGCACCAATCAGGAAAAAGGGTTTTCTGCGGCCAAAACGAGGGCTCCAGGTACGATCACTCAAATAGCCGATGATGGGCTGAACAATCAAGCCAGTCAACGGAGCGGCCAGCCATAGAATAGGAATATCGTCTTTGTTGGCTCCAAGGGTTTGAAAAATGCGGGACATGAATCCTCCTTGCAAAGCAAATCCAAACTGGATGCCTAAAAACCCGAAACTCATGTTCCAGATTTGCCAAAAACTCAAGCGTGGTTTCTCCATGGGTGTGATTGATGTAGGGTAACCTTTGGCCGAAGATAAATTATTTTTTATTAAGTGTCAGTTGGACACTTATTGCTGCTTAACCTTCCCGATGCATCACCCGATACTCCCAGGCCGCGAGTTCCGCTTTTTGAAAAGCATTGCCTTCCATCGATTTTCCTGAAAACAACTCGGTGAAATCGCCTTGTGGTTGCGCCTTCAAGTCGGGAAAGGTGGCGGGTTGGCCGGACAGGTTGAGTGCTACCCAAACTTCGTTGGCTCCTTGCATGCGAGAGTAAACCAACACCTTTGAGTCGGCAGTCAACGGAGATTGAATTTGAGCCGAGGCACCTTGGGTGCCGTTCCAAAGAGCCGAATTTTTACTCTTGAGCCCATTCAATGCCGTAAAAAAGGACTCGAAGGGCAGCTGTTTCCAATCAATTTCATCTTTCCCAAAAAAGCTCAGCCGACGATCCAAACCGGCTTCCTGACCCGAATAAATGAGGGGCATTCCTCTAAGGGTGTGGGAGAGCACCGCGTAGGTGGGGGCACCAGCATCCAACCGTTCCCACACCGTCCCATTCCACGAATTTTCATCGTGGTTGGTAATGAAACTCATGCGGTAAGCATCCGCCGGAAACAGGGAATCGTATTTGGTACAATGCGTGTCGATGTGGGTGAGGTTTTGCTCCCCTTTGGCAATGTGGTTCATAAGGTGGTGCCAATCCCAGGCGTAGCTCATGTCAAAAGCCGATTCCTGAAGTTGGTTTTCCGGATGTTCGGCCTCTGCCAGCATAAATACAGGCTTAATGGCGTCCAGGATGATGCGCACATCGTTCCAAAATTCGGTAGGTACCATAAACGCTACATCACAGCGATATCCGTCCACATCGTGCTTTTGTATCCAGTAACTCAAAGCTTCCTTCATGCCTTGGCGCATCTCGGTATTGTCGTAGTCAAAAGCCACCACATCCGTCCAATCATAGGGCGATTGCAAATTGCCGGCACTATCTCTTTGGTACCAATTCGGGTGTTCCTCCACCCAAGGGTGATCCCACGCCGAATGGTTGGCTACCCAATCCAAGATCAGGTACATGCCCCGCTCGTGCACCTCTTTCACCAGCCCATGAAAATCTTCTTCTGTACCAAACTCGGGGTTCACACTTGTATAATCCTTTATCGAGTAATAGCTGCCCAATTCGCCCTTGCGGTTTTTTTCACCAATGGGGTAAATGGGCATCAGCCAAAGAATTTTTACTCCCATTTGCTGAAGCCGGGGCAAGTGCTTACGAAAAGCTGTGATAGTGCCTTCCGGGGTGTATTGCCGAATGTTTACTTCGTAGATATTGGCATTTTTCGACCAATCCAAGTGTTGGACGCCTGCCTTAACGGGAGCTTCGGTAGTATCAGCATCAGTGGGTTCGTTCGCCACATCAGGGTTTTCGGAAGTAGTGCTTTGGCAGCTGAACATCACTAAAAGGCCACAGGCCAATAACAACGGAGGAATACGCATGTTGGGTAGCATTAGATGTTACTTATGTTGATGGTGGCCTGCTGGGAAACCATCGTGGTGTATCAGAATTTCGAAACTGTGCGGGGCCAGAGTAACCGTAATGGTTCGGTTTTCGCCGTCCACTGCCTGCCCGAAATGAGCGTGTACTTCTTTCGCGTTAAACCCTTCGGGCAATTCAAATTGAACGGTTTGGGGCATCGCACTTTTGTTGAACGCCACGCCCACCCATTCTTTGAAATAGCTGCGGGTGTAGGCCAAGAGTTGACCACTGGATTGCACCAATTCAAAATCGCCATACAGCAGACTGAGGTGGTTGTTGCGCAATTGCGCCAGGTGTTTCAGGTTGTCTTTCACCCCTTGTTGTTCCGGGCTCAGGTTCTCAAAGACCATCGGCCGTCGGTTATCGGGATCGTTGGCCCCCGGCAGGCCAATGTCATCGCCATAATACACAACGGGTACTCCCGGTACGGTCATCGTAAAGGCGGTCAACATTTTAAGCCGTTCATAGCCCAATGGATCTTTCACCACAATTTCCCGGCTCCAGCCTGCTTCTTTCGAATCTTCGTCCGGTTGTAAATCGCCCCCGGCAGTAGCAATGAAGCGGGGCATGTCGTGGTTGCCCGTAATATTGCCCATCAGGTGGTGATAGCCATAAAAGGCAAAAGTGCCGCGCAAAGAAGCGGCCAGCCGATCAAAATCGGCGTCATCGTTGGCAAAAGCAGCACAAGCGTCAAAGTACAGGTTAAAATCGAACTGGCCGTCGAGTTGTCCGGAACCTACATAAGAGCCGATCAACTCACGGCTACCGAAAGTTTCGCCAATTTGAAAAACCGACCGTCCTTGCCCCTTCACCACTTTCGATTTTAGTTTCCGGGTCAAGGTGCGCCAATAGGCTTCGGGAATATGTTTAGTAGCATCATGGCGAAAGCCATCGAGGTTGTATTCATCGACCCAAAACAGGGCAGAGTCGGTGAGCGTTTCGATCACCTGAGGTTGGCTAAAATCCAAAGAAGGTAGAAAGGTATCGAACCAGGTGGTGAGCCGTTGCGCCTCCCAAATTCGAATGTTTTTGGTGCCGTCTGGCAAGTCAAGTTGGGTCACCCAATCCGGGTGCCGTTGGTAAAATGGGTGTTCCTGATGTACATGATTCGAAACAAAATCAAGAATGATGTTCATGCCTTGTTGGTGCGCCTCGGCTACCAGGGCTTTGAGTTCTTCCGAAGTTCCCATCCGGTGATCAATGCGGGTAAAGCTTACGGGCCAATACCCGTGGTAGCCTGAATAATACCGGTGCGGTTCGGGATATTCCTGGTAGGCTCCCTCCGGATTTTGGATGATGGGCGACAACCAGATGGTATTCATGTGTAAGTCCGAAAAATAGCCAGCCTTCAGCTTTTCGGTAATGCCGGCAATGTCTCCACCGAAATAATTGGCCCGGTCCTCCACCCGATCGTCATCTACGGGCTGATCGTTTTTCGGATTGCCATTGTGAAAACGGTCCACCATCATAAAATAAAGTACCTGCTGGTGCGGGTCGGTGCGGACCAACTCCGAAGTGGAGGAGATGGGTTTCCCTTTTTTCAATGGAATCAGCAAATCATTAGAGGCCGCTTGTTGGTTGGCCGCCCAAATGCGCAAATAACTGCGCTCGTGGTTTTGGGCCGTTTGCGGAATGCTGATTTTTAACTTTCCGTTTTCGGTGGAAACAAAATTAGAATCCAACCGGTAGTTTTCCCAATATACCCACCATTTGAGGTCGGTTTGATTGCTGCTGATTTCCAGGTGGTTTTCACCAGCACCTACGGTGCGAATCTTTGGTAAACTTGCCGGGTCAACTCCCCGGTGTTGCAAGAGGGAATTATAGCCACCATTGCCATTGGAAATCGTATCTGGATTATTGGGATCGGAAATGTATTTTCCATTGACCACTACTTTGTACTGGTAATTTCCCGGAAAGAGGTCCACCGACCCTTTCCAAACACCCTCCTCCAACGATAGGGGATGGCGACTTGGGGTCCAATCATTGATTTCTCCCACCAATTGAACGCTATCGTATTGATTGGCCCCGGGATCGAAGCTGAATTGCCATGGAATACGGGCATAGCGCTTGAGTAAGAGGTGGTGTGCTCCCGCAGGGGTAATGACGGTCAGCTGTCCCAATGCCTCGGCAGGTGTGCCCGAAATGGTGATTTTTCCTTCTTCCATTGGGCTTACCGTTAGGCCTTCGGAAACCTCGAATCGAAAATCCTGATCCAAATTGAGGAAATAGTCCCCGATTAAGATTGGAGTGGTGGTTTTTTCCAGCTGAATCGGACTGGCCAGTCCTACCAAGGAGGAGGATTCGGGAAAAGCTTCCTGAGGTGGGGGAGGAGGAGCCGGTTGGCAGGATACAAGTGTTATTGCCAAGCCTACAAGCAATGAAAAAAGAGGGTGCCGCATGATAGAGGAGAGGTTGGGAAGGTGAAAGAGATGCCGCCAGAGATTCCCCGGCGGCAGGTGTTTGCGTTGTGAAGAGCAGTTACACCGAGACGTCTTCGGACAAGCTCAAGGTGACACTTTTACCAATAGCCAGCTTAACCGGGTTGTCCATTAGGTAGAGCCCTATAGGTTCTCCGCTCAGCTGTTTAACGGTTACTTCTTGTTGGTTGACCGAAAGCTCCAAAGACCGATCGCGAAACAATACTTTAAACTGATAAGAAGTCCATTGTTCGGGAATTGTCGGCCTGAAATGGAGGTAGCCGTCTTTTACCCGTTGGCCTCCAAAGCCTTCTACGATAGAAAGCCAGGTTCCTGCCATGCTGGTAATGTGCAGTCCTTGGTGTACCTCGCGGTTATAATCATCAAGATCGAGTCGAGAAGTCCGCAAATACAAGTCATAGGCTTTTTTGGCCCGGCCCAATCGAGCGGCCAACACCACGTGAACACACGGACTTAATGAACTCTCGTGTACGGTACGCGGCTCGTAAAAATCAAAGTTTTCACGAATAGTATCCATATCGAACCGGTCCTCCAGAAAGTAGATGCCTTGTAGCACGTCCGCCTGTTTGATGAAAACTGAGCGCAAAATGCGGTCCCAAGACCAATGTTGGTTGATGGGACGTTCCTTGGGATCCAAGTCTGCTACCAGGAGCTGCTCCTTGTCCAGGAAACCATCTTGTTGCAAGAAAACGCGGCTTTCGTCTTTTTGAGGAAGGTGAATATTTTCTATGATGCCGGACCAATGCGCAGTTTCTTTGGCCTCATCAAAATTCCATTGTCCTTTCAGTTCTTCGTACCGATTGGGAAATTCCTTTTTCAGGAATTCGATGGTTTCCAGGGTATATTCCAAGGTCCAACGGGCAATCAGGTTGGTGTACCAGTTGTTGTTGACGTTGTTTTCGTATTCATTTGGACCCGTAACGCCCAACATCACGTAGGCTTGACGCTGCTCTGACCAGGTAATGCGTTGCGCCCAAAACCTGGAGATTCCCAGCAATACGTCGAAGCCAAACTCGGCGAGGTAGGCCGAATCATCACTGTGCCGCACGTAGTTGTATATCGCGAAGGCAATGGCCCCATTGCGGTGAATTTCTTCGAAAGTAATCTCCCACTCATTGTGGCACTCTTCACCATTAATGGTAACCATTGGATAAAGTGCTGCCCCGTTTTTGAAACCCAGCTTTTCAGCGTTTTCAATGGCTTTTTGCAGGTGTTTGTGGCGGTAGATCAACAGGTTACGGGCCACTTCTTTGCCCGCTGTATTGAGGTAGAAAGGAAAGCAATAGGCCTCAGTATCCCAATAGGTACTGCCCCCGTATTTTTCACCGGTAAAACCTTTCGGACCAATGTTGAGGCGTTGGTCTTCTCCGGTATAGGTTTGGTGCAGCTGAAAGATGTTGAAACGAATGCCCTGCTGTGCAGCTGAATCGCCTTCGATGCGGATATCACCATCTTCCCACCGGCGGGCCCAAGCCTGTTTTTGTGCTGCTTTTAAGTTATCGTAACCGATGGCAGCTACCTTGCGCACTTCCGCAATGGCATGGCTAACCAAATCTTCTACGGCATGATTTTCAGAAGTAAGGTTGGCTGCGTATTTCTCCAACACCACGGTTTCGTTTTGCTGTACGTCAAGCGTAAACGATTGCTCAATGTACTTGTGACGACTGATCGTAGAAGCTTCTACCTGCAATGGTTGGTTGTTCAGGTAGGTTTTGAAGCACATCGCCGAAACCGTATGAAAAGCAGATTTTCGGGTTTCGGCCTGCACCCAGGCTACTTCCGCTTCATTGCCTTCGCCACGGCCTTCCCAAAACTTTTCTTCGTAGTTCGAATCGCTGTTTTGCACATCTGCATCCAGGTAGGGCGTCATGGTCACTTTGCCCGAGAAATTCAAAGGAGTTACCGCATACCGAATGGCTCCGGTTTCGTCGTGGGTCAAACTGCAAAAACGAGTAGCATCCACGGCCAGTTGTTTGCCGGTTGGAAAGGTAGCGATGAACCGGCGTTGCAAATAACCCTCCCGCATGTTTAGCTCCCGATGAAATTCCGATACTTTCACCTTGGCCAAATCAAGCGTTTCGCCCGCCGATTCTACCCGGATGCCGATCCAGTTGGGGGCATTGAGCACCTTCGCAAAATATTCGGGGTAGCCATTTTTCCACCAGCCCACTTTGGTTTTATCCGGGTAGTAGATGCCAGCGAGGTAAGTACCTTGCAGGCTTTCGCCAGAATAGTCTTCTTCAAAATTGGCACGCTGGCCCATGCGGCCATTCCCAATGCTAAAAATACTTTCCGATTTTAATTGGTTTTCCGGGTCCCACCTGGATTCTACAATGGACCAATCGTTGAGTTTAAGATATCGGTTCATAGCCAAACGAAATAAATCAGTTGAGAGCCGAAAACCGGCTCAAGGTCATTTCTTCAAAACTTTTTATGGTAAAATGGGCGTCTTTTAGAATAGCTCCATCACCCACACCAATGCAAAACATGCCTCCGGCCTTGGCGGCTTCCACTCCAGCCAGCGAATCTTCAAATACCACACACGAATTTGGAGCCACTGCCATGCTTTCGGCTCCTTTGAGAAAAACTTCCGGGTGTGGTTTCGATTGGGTAAAACGATTCCCGTCGATCATGTCGTGGAAAAACGATTCCAGGCCCAGCAATTCGATCACGCGCGCTCCACTGCGGCTGGCTGAGCCCAGGCATATTTTATAGCCATTGGACTTCAACTCCTGAAGGAAGTTTTCCACTCCGGGAAGAATCTCATTGCGGCCAATCTTATCGATGTGCTCGAGGTACCAGCTATTTTTTCGGGTAGTGAGCACTTCTTTTTCTTCGGGGCTGCGCTCCAACTGGCCCAGTTTTAAAATGCGATTGAGCGATTCAATACGGCTCACGCCTTTAAGTTGCTCGTTGAAGGTTTCGTCAAAATCAACTCCCAGTTCATTGGCCAGGCGTTTCCAGGCTATGAAATGGTACTTTGCTGTGTCAACGATCACTCCATCCAAATCGAAAATTACTCCTTGAATGTGTTTCATTTATGTGTCCGCTTAATGTGGGGTGAGGAGCAATCTATTGCTGACTAAGGCGCTTGTTTTTTTCTGCAAACTCCTTTCGGAGCCATCCAATAATCAAAAGTTCTGCACTGGCGGGGTTGGTAGCCAATGGAATGTTGTTCACGTTGCAAGCCTCCAACAACGCTTTGATGTCTTCGTGGTGAGGTTGGGTCACCTCATGATCTCTGAAGAAAATAACGATATCCACCTGTTGTTGCTCGATCATTTCCCGGATTTCGATGTAGCCTCCCGAAACTCCGGGACTCAGGTGACGTACCGGAACTTTGAACTGCTCTTTTTCCAGAAATTCTGCCGAACGGCCGGTGGCTACAATGGTCTTGCCCCAAAGCCAATCTTCCCGGTCTTTCAAAAAAGTAACCAAGGCTGGCTTCATTCGGTTATGGGCCAAAACAACGATGTTTTTCATGATGTGTGGTTGAAAAGAGAATTAAACATTGTTGGGTTGGAAAACTTCGCTCATTTGCTCCACGTGGTAAGCGATGAGGCCATCAATTGGCTTTTTGATAACGTTTCCAATCTGAATTTCCAACTCCTCCGCGGCAATCTCCAAAAGATCGCGGAAGTAGAAGGCAATAGAACCCACAAAGTGAACGCGGGTTGACTTGTAGTTGGGAAAACAGGTTACATGAAGGTCGAGGAATTCCCGTAAACCCGAAATCACCAATTTCCTGAAATAAGGATCATCCCGGCGGTTGGAGATGAACCGCATGAAGCTGGCAAGGTACACATTGGCGTGCGGCCGGTTATATACGTTGTCAACGATGTCATCTTTCGTAAGGCGGTAGGTCTCCCAGAAATCTTCGGCCAAATGCTCTGGAAGCCGCTTGTAGAGGTATTGACTGAGTAACTTCTTGCCGAAATAACTCCCACTGCCTTCATCTCCAAGAATATAGGCCAACGCCGGAACTTCTTCTTGTAGGGTTATGCCATCAAAATAGCAGGAGTTAGAGCCAGTGCCTACAATGCAACTGATGGAAGGGTTTCCATCCCAGGTAGAATAGGCAGCCCCGAGCAGATCGTGATCCACCAGCACTTCTGCGTTTTGAAACACGCGGTTGAGGGCCACATCCACAATTTGATTCAATGACGGACTGGAGCATCCTGCTCCGTAGAAAAATACGTGCGTAATTTCTCCGGCAAGTGGGGCCAAATCCTGGTGTTGACGTAAGGTTTGTTCGATGAGTTGGCTCGAATGAAAGTAGGGATTGAACCCCATGGTTTTAAATTCATTCACCCGCTCACCGGACTTGTCTACCAACCCCCAGTCACATTTGGTCGATCCGCTGTCTGCTATTAAGATCATATCTCGAAGTATAGGTCTGCTTGTAGAATGTCGAATCAATGAGTGGCAGGAACGATCCTTGCCGCCCATTGAAAAATAGAATGCTTGTTTTACACGCCAACGGCAAGCCGCTGGGAAATTCGAGCGGCAAGGTCAACTACCCGCGCGGCATAACCCGCCTCGTTGTCGTACCAGCCCACTATCTTTACCATGTTTCCATTTACAGAAGTGAGCGCAGAATCGAAAATGCAGGAATGGCGGTTCCCCACAATATCGGCCGATACAATCGGATCTTGGGTGTATTCCAAAATACCTTTCATTCCGTCTTCTGAAGCCGCACGCATGGCGTTGTTCACTTCTTCAACCGTTACCTCCCGGTGGAGGATAGCTGTAAAATCGGTGACTGATCCATCGGGTACGGGAACACGCATGGCGTTTCCGTCCAATTTTCCTGCCAATTCAGGCAAAACCAGCCCAACCGCTTTGGCCGCTCCGGTTGTGGTTGGAACAATGCTCAAGGCGGCAGCACGAGCCCTTCTTAAATCTCGATGGGGCGCATCCTGAATGCGTTGATCAGCCGTGTAAGCATGAATGGTTGTAATATACCCTTTTTCAATGCCAAATTTGTCATGAAGTACTTTGGCCATCGGAGCCAGGCAATTGGTAGTGCAGGAAGCATTGGAGATTACCGCATCATCCGCTTCCAAAGCCTCATCGTTGACGCCAAGTACCACTGTGGTTACCCCGCCTTTACCCGGGGCGGATACAATAACCCTTGAGGCTCCTGCCTCTAAATGTTTGGAAGCATCGTCTTTATGCACAAAGCGACCAGTTGCTTCCACAACAATGTCGACCTGGTGTTGCTTCCAAGGTAGCTGAGCAGGATCTTTTTCTGCATATACCTGAATCGCACGACCGTTCACTACCAATTCATTGTCGGTAGCGGCTACGGTCCCATCAAAACGACCGTGTACAGAGTCGTATTTGAGTAAGTGGGCGAGGGTATGGGTATCGGTAAGATCGTTGATAGCAACTACTTCAAGGTTTTCGTTGCTCAATAAGTTGCGAAAGCTCAGGCGGCCGATCCGCCCAAATCCATTGATAGCAATTTTAGTGCTCATAGTTCTCTATTTCGTAGTGTGGGTAAGGTCTTGAGTTGTAAGTTAAATCGATAGAATTTTAGAAATCCGAAGCATTTCCGAATTCATATCTGAGTTCAGTTTTAAGGCGTTTTCCAATAGAGTAACCGCCATTTGGCCTTTTCGCGTGCCCACCATAACGTCTTTTCGGCCATTGAGCAATCCTTCAACTGCCGCTACGCCCATGCGGCCTGCCAACACACGGTCGTAGCAGGAAGGAGCGCCACCGCGTTGCAAATGCCCAAGAATGGTGACTTTGGTATCGTAATGGTCATATTGCTCTTGCACCTGTTTGGCTACTTCGTAAGCCCCACCGTTTACGTTACCTTCTGCAACTATAACAATGCTAGAGGTCTTTTTGCTTTTGGCGCCCCGTTCTAAAATGGTAACAAGCTCTTCAATGCTGCGTTCTTCTTCGGGCAACATAATGGCAACCGCGCCAGTTGCAATGCCAGCGTGTAGGGCAATAAAGCCCGAATCTCGGCCCATGACCTCCACAAAAAACAATCGGTTGTGGGAAGAGGCTGTATCGCGAATTTTATCGATGCATTCTACTACTACGTTGGTGGCCGTATCGAAACCAATGGTGTGGTCGGTACCATAGAGGTCGTTGTCAATCGTGCCGGGCAGGCCAATGACCGGTACTCCGTGCTCCTGGTAAAATTTGTGTGCTCCGGTAAAAGTTCCGTTACCCCCGATGACCACTAAAGCATCAATTTTATGTTTTTGTAACGTTTGGAGTGCTTTATAGCGGCCTTTTTCCGTCATGAATTCTTTGCTACGGGCCGACTTGAGAATGGTGCCGCCACGGCCTAAGATCTTACTCACCGACCGCACGTGCAGCGGTTTTACTTCATCATTGATCAAGCCGTCGTAGCCCCGAAAAATACCGTGTGCATCCAGGTTGTAGTAGCTGCAACTGCGCACTACTGCCCGAATAGCAGCATTCATTCCAGGAGCATCACCTCCCGAAGTCAAAACACCAATACGTTTAATTTCCGCACTCATAGGTTTGGGCAAAATTCCTTCCTGAATAAACGTGTTGTGTCAATACACGAACTGGGAAACGGATACAATAATCCGAATTTCGAACGACCAAGTTAGTGTATTGTTTACACTTTGCAAAAAGTTGTTTATATTTTCAGGAACGGAAGTAATGCTCAATCCAGCAATCTGAGCGATTGTTTACATTTGTCCATAAGGTCCAACTTGAATCGATATGACCAATAAAAATCTCAACCCCAATGTCTCTGTCGACTGTGCTGTATTTGGTTTCCACGAAGAGCAGCTAAAAGTTCTCCTGATTGAGCAAAAAGCCGGAGACGGAGGCAACCTTGTACAATTGGCGCTTCCGGGCGATCTCGTTTTAGAAAACGAGGACCTGGATCAGGCCGCATCTCGTGTATTGAAAGAGCTTACCAGCTTGAAAGGGATCTACCTCAAGCAATTCCAGGCTTTTGGGCACCCCGACAGGGTGCGAAATGTAAAAGATCAAGAATGGCTGCGTTCGTTTCGCGACAATCCCGAAGCACGGGTGATTACCATTGCCTACTATTCCTTAGTGAAGATGGAAGACTATGAACCGAGTGCTTCTTCCTTTGCTGGAAAAGTGGTTTGGGAAGACATACACAACATTCCTCAACTGGCTTTTGACCACAATGAAATCCTCAGCCATGCATACGAACACCTGAAAGGCGAAATTCTCGACAAGCCAATTGGTTTCGAACTCTTGCCAGAAAAATTCACCCTAAGTCAGCTTCAACGGCTGTATGAGGTGGTTTTGGACCGAAAGTTGGACAAGCGCAACTTTAGGAAAAAGCTGAAAAAAATGGATCAGGTAGTGGCGTTAGATGAGAAGCAAACGGGGGTGTTACATAAACCTGCACAGCTCTATACCTTTCACCAAAACGGTAGCCACTAAGCGGACAAACATCATTTCTTAAGGGAAGAGTGCTTACCTGTTGTGCTCCATGGACATAGTCCGGGAAGACTATCCTTTTTCGCATAAATCGGGCGCAGGTAACTTTGGTCGGAACCTGAGTTGGTAGTAGCGTAATTTTCATTTTAGCGTCATCATTTTCGCCCTTGTTTTCATCTGCCGAAGGTTGTGTTCACTTTTGGGCGTTTTTGGAATTGCAAGATTCTGAACCTTTGAGCACTGGGAGGATCGGATTGTCCTAATTTTGACTTTGTGTAGATAGTACACTTTCTATATATTTGTCATCTGCTACCTTTAAATTTATTGGTTTGAAAAAGTTCTTTACCCTCCTTTTGCCACTTCTTCTCACAACCTTATTGCACGCCCAGGTTGTGACCATAAATCCACCATTTGCTACTCAAAGTGATGTAGTGACCGTAACCTTCGATGCCACTTTAGGTAATGGGGCCTTGGTGGGCGTTAATCAGGTGTATGCGCACACGGGTGTTATTACCAACAACAGCACGGGGCCATCGGATTGGCAGCATGTGGTAGGTAACTGGGGAACTGCCGATCCGGTGGTTCAAATGACCAATATCGGCAACAACAAACACACTATAGTCATCGACATCACCCAGTTTTACGGTGTTCCAACCGGTGAAACGGTTCAAGAGTTGGCTTTTGTATTTCGCAACGCCGATGGTTCTGTAGTTGGCCGTGCTTCTGATGGTTCCGACATTTTTGTACCCATTTTTGCGGGTGGTTTCAACGGAAGTATCACCTTGCCGGCTCAGCCTCCAATCGTGGTTGGTACAGATGTAGTGCAGGTAGAAATGCAAACCAGTTCCAATGCAGAGATCAAGCTTTTCCACGATGGAACTCAAATTGCCATCGAGCCCAACGGTACTAGTCTAAACCATTCCTTTACGGCTTCTACTTATGGTCCGGGCAAATTCGAATTGGTAATGACCGCTGACAATGGTTCCAATGTCATCACCGACACGACGTATTACATTATGCGTGGCGCGGTCCAAATTGGAAATACACCAAGTGGAGTAGTAGATGGAATCAATTACACCAGTCCAACTTCGGTTACCCTCCAACTGCATGCTCCTTTCAAAGACTACGTTTACGTAGTTGGTGATTTCAACAATTGGGAAGCCGATCCGAATTATTACATGACCCAAACCCCCGATGGTGCACGTTGGTGGTTGGAAATCAACAATTTAAATCCGGGTCAAGAGTATGCGTTTCAATACCAAATTGGAGATGAGAAACTGCGCGTAGGCGATGTGTATTCCGACAAGGTGCTCGATCCCTGGAACGATCAATACATTCCTGCTTCCGTATATCCAAACCTCAAGGCCTATCCTACCGGGAAGACCACGAACATGGTTTCCATATTGCAAACCGATCAAACGCCCTATGCGTGGGACCCAAGTGTCAACTACGCCCGCCCCGATCAGGAAAATCTGGTGATCTACGAATTGTTGGTGCGCGATTTTGAAGCAACGCACAGCTGGGAAACTTTGATTGATACCCTCGATTATCTTGAAAATCTCGGCATCAACGCCATTCAACTCATGCCCATCATGGAGTTTGAAGGCAATGAAAGTTGGGGCTACAACCCGGCCTTTTTCTTTGCTCCTGATAAATACTATGGCACAAAAGACAAGTTCAAAGAATTTGTAGAAGAAGCACACCGGCGGGACATCGCCATTTTGTTGGACATTGCGCTCAACCATTCGTTCGGTCAAAACCCGCAAGTGCGCATGTATTTCGATGCCAATGCAGGCCAATTCGGACAGCCGACTTCACAAAGTCCCTGGTTTCACGAAACTGCTCGTCACGATTTCAACGTGGGGTATGATTACGATCATGAAGCTCAAGCCACCAAAGATTTTGTAGATCGGGTGGTAACGTATTGGATTCAGGAATACCAGGTAGACGGTTACCGTTTCGATCTTTCCAAAGGGTTTACCAACAACGTAACCATTGGCAATATTGGCGCCTGGAATGCCTACGATCAAAGCCGAATCAATCTTTGGAAACGTATTTCTGATGTTATCCGCAACGTAGACCCTACTTCAATTCTCATTTTGGAGCATTTCTCCGACAACAGTGAAGAAACCGAGTTGAGCAACTACGGCTTTATGCTTTGGGGCAACATGAACCACGAATACAACGAGGCTACCATGGGTTACAGCAGCAATTTATTTGGTGTGACGCACCACAGTCGTGGCTGGAACGACAAGCACCTGGTGGGCTTCATGGAAAGTCATGATGAGCAGCGTTTGATGTACAAAAACCTTCAATTTGGAAACAGCAATGGAGGCTACGACATCACCAACGAGGCCACTGGCTTGAGTCGTTTGGAGTTAGCAGCCAATTTTTTCTTCCCGATTCCGGGGCCAAAAATGCTCTGGCAATTTGGCGAAGTAGGCTACGATTTTCCCATCAACTACTGCCCTGATGGCACCATTGATCCAGGATGCCGCACCAGCAATAAGCCCATTCGTTGGGATTATTTTCAAGAGGCCAATCGCATTCGGGTTTACAAAGTATTTGGAGCGCTCAATCAACTGAAGATTACCGAACCTGCTTTTACCAGCAACGATTTTAACTACATTTTGGACCAGCCCATGAAGCGCCTTAGAATCAACCATGCTTCGATGAATGTTGATGTTTTGGGCAACTTCAATGTAACTGCGGGAGACATTACTCCAAGCTTTCAACACACCGGGTGGTGGTATGAGTATTTTACCGGCGATAGCATTGACGTAACGGATACGGAAGCTCCAATCAATCTGCAACCGGGAGAGTATCGCTTTTACACGGATGTGAAACTGACTACTCCTGAATTAACCGTAAGTGCCGAAGAGATCGGACTTCCGGCAGGAGAGCGCTTGGAACCAATGGCTTATCCCAATCCTTTTTCCGATCAAATCACGCTGGCTTATCCAGTTGAGGAAGCGGGCAATGTGACCATTACTGTATACGATTTACTCGGCCAGGAAGTGACCCGTTTGGTAGACCGCAACCACCAACAAGGATATTATTCTATCCGTTGGGACGGCACCTCAGCTTCCGGCGAAAGTCTGCCCAATGGCTACTACCTTTTTACCGTTCAAATTGACGGTGAGGTATTCAGCGGAAAAATGGCAATCAACCGATAATTTATCCATCAGGATCGGATCGTAATTGGTGCGATCCTGATGCTCTTACACGACTGAAATCTACCTGATTTTTGATCCAATGTGCTGAAATTCAAGCGCTTTTGAATAAAAGTGTCTAATCTACACTTTGTGTCGAAATTTGTTTAAATTTGGTTGGCGAATCCTTAACCTAATCTTATTATGAGAAACTTCTACAGACTTTGTTTCAGCCTTGCTGGTCTGTTGTTGTTCAGTGCGGCCGTAATGGCCCAAAACGGCTCGGTGTCAGGAGTAATTCTTGACGAAACCGATCAACCGTTGCCTGGCGCAACTGTCAAAATAGAAGGCACTACCCTTGGATCTACGACGGATTTGGATGGGAAATACAAAATCGAAAACGTGCCACCCGGCGATTACAATTTGGTGGTTTCTTTCATTGGTTACGAACCAAAATCGATGCCCGTGAAAGTGGTGGCAGGTCAGAATGTTCAGGCTGGCAATTTTTCGATGAAAGAGAATACCGAGCTTCTGGAAGAGGTAGTGATTGTAGGTTATGGCGTTCAGCGCAAGCGGGAAGTAACGGGCTCAATCGCGAAGATTGATGCCAAACGGATGACGGAATTGCCCGTACCATCCTTCGAAGCCGCCATGCAAGGTCAGGCCGCTGGTTTGCAGGTTAACCAGGGTAGTGGAGCAGCCGGTTCGGCTTCCATTGTTCGTATCCGCGGTATTGCTTCCATTAGTGCTGGTGGCGATCCGCTCTATGTAGTGGATGGTATTCCAATCACACAAAACAACTTTCTCAACAATTCGGGTGGCGACCGTGGTGGTTTGAACAACAACCCCCTTGCATTTCTCAACCCCAACGATATTGAGTCAGTAGAAATATTAAAGGATGCTGCTTCAACCGGTATTTACGGTGCTCGGGGTGCCAATGGGGTTATTCTTATTACGACCAAGCGGGCCAACAAAGAAGGCTTGCAATTTGACTTCAACGCTCGTGTAGGATTGGCTACACCAGTGGCAACGCCCAACATGCTGAATTCCGATCAATACTTACAGCTTTATCAGGAAGCTTGGGAAAACGATGGCAATACCGGCCTCGCACCATTGCCTGGTGGTATCAGTTGGGAGGACGCCCGTCGTACCAACACCGATTGGGTGGATGAAACCACTGGTTTGGGCGTAAAACACGGGTACAACTTTTCGGTCAGAAAAGGAACTAAGAAATTTAAGGCTTTTGCCAATTTGGGTTACGAAGACAACGACAGTTATCTGTTGGGCAATAGCTATGAGAGGATCAGCGGTCGAGTTAACCTCGATTATCAATTGACAGAGAAGATCACCATCGGTTTGAGCTCAAGCCTCAACCGTGGACAGAATAACCGGGTAGACGCTGCCTGGAGTGGAGGATATGGTGCTGCCCTTTCCACCGCCTTGCCCATTTATCCCACACGGTATTTAGACGATGTTTTCACGGTAGATGAAAATGGGAATAGTGTTTTGCAACATGCCGAAGGCGACTGGTGGACAGGTGGTCCCAATCCGGTGCGCGACCGGGAATTGAAAAGCTGGAGAACGGTAGAATACCGCTCTATCAATAACCTTTACATGACTTATGCTCCGGTGAAAAACATCATCATACGAGCTGAGGGTCGTTACGAGCACATGGACATTCAGGATGACATCTTCATTCCTGAAGAACTGGATCCCAACCAAAACATTGGTCTGGCTAAAAAGTATCCTACCTGGGCCAACAATTACAACTACACCGTAACCGCCAATTGGCTGAAAACCTTCAACGAAAAACACGATATCAATTTCTTGGTAGGAAACGAATACCAGCGGAGTAAAACGCAATCTTACTCCAAATGGGAGGTAGACAGTTTGGACGCTCCGCTTTACGAGTATGATGGCGAATTCAACGAATTGGAAAAGACCCGGCGTCCGACTGAAGAGTTTGCTTTCATCAGCTATTTCGGTCGTGTGAACTACATGTTCAAGCGTAAATACATTGTTCAGGGAACCTTTCGGGTGGATGGCTCCTCACGTTTTGGTAGCAACAACCGCTACGGATACTTCCCCTCGGCATCAGCAGGTTGGGTGATTTCTGAAGAAAGCTTTCTGAAGGACAGCAAAGTGGTAAGTTTCCTCAAAGCCAAAGTAAGTGGTGGTATTACTGGTAACGCCGGTTTGCCCAACTACGAATGGTGGGGAACTTACGATCCACCCGCCAACCAAAACGACTACAACGGTTTACCCTCGATCTATCCAACTCGTTTGGAAAATCCAGACTTGAAATGGGAAACCGCTACTACTCTTGATGGAGGCATTGAATTTGGTTTTTTAAACGACCGTATTACGGGTGAGATCACTGCTTATACCAAAACTACCCGTGATGTTATTCTGCAGTTGACGGTACCAAGAAACCTTGGTTTTGAAACCTACTTCGACAACGTGGGTGAGATCCTCAACCGGGGAATCGAGTTCAGCATCAAATCGTTGAACACGGTTGGTAAATTCAAATGGACAACCGAATTCAACATTGCCAACAACTACAACGAGATTGTGAGCATCGGCGATTATTCTGAAGATGCTGTTTCCGGTGGAACCAACGATACCCGTGTAGTAGTGGGTAGCCCGGTTGGAACCAGCTTTCTGGTGCGCTTCTCTCACGTAGATCCCGCCAACGGTCGTCCGGTTTATCTGGACATCAACGGAAACGAGACTTATGAGTGGAATCCGAACGATCGTGTACCGGTAGGTGATGTATTGCCTGACGTGGTGGGCGGTTTGACCAACCGTTTCCAGTTCAAAAACTGGGACATGAGCTTCCTGCTCTACTACAGCTTCGGTGGTAAGGTATACGATTCTTCTTCCAAGCGTCAGTTGGGTGTGGTAACCGATTGGAACATGCGCACCGAGTTGTTCGACCGCTGGCGCCAGGAGGGTGACAACGCCGATTACCCAAGATTGACCATGGATACCGAAACCTACGGCTCAGGAACCCCTTGGATCAACACCGACTTGTGGTTGCACGATGCCGATTATGTTCGCCTCCGTCGGTTGGCAGTGGGCTACACCATTCCCGATTTCAAAGTCAAAACACGCAATGTGCGCAACTTGCGTGTTGAGTTGAGCGGAACCAACCTGGCCTTGTGGACCAACTTCCCCGGCCTGGATCCGGAAATTGTACGTGATTTTGAAAATCAAACTGACCGGAACCTGAGTCAGAACATTACCTTCCTCACTCCTCCGGTAGAACGTACCTACAACCTTTCCGTTAATTTCTCTTTCTAATTCCTGAATCAGAATACCATGAAAAAGTCAATTTTTATTACGCTTTTAGCTTGTAGTGCTCTGGTTTGGAACGGTTGCCAAGACGCACTGGACATTCCGCCAGACGACGTACTGTTGAAAGAAGATGCCCTGAATACAGCGGAGGATTTGCAAATGCTCCTCAACTCCTGCTACGATGTGTTGGCCAACACCTACAACGGCAACGCCCAAAACATGGGCGAGGTGTTGGGAGAAAACCTGGCAAGGCCCAATTCCAATGATGACCTGACAGAAATTTATATCCGTCGGTCGAATTTCTTCAATGGCACCATCAACAACTATTACAAAAACCCTTACATCGCCATCTACCGGTGCAACACCTTGCTCGAAGGAGTGGATCAAGTTTCAATAAGTGGTGCTGAGCGGTCACGAATTCTGGGTGAAGCCCGATTTATTCGCGCTTTTTGCTACTTTGATTTGTTGCAGAAGTTTGCTCAGCCTCATGGGTTTACTGCGGACAATAGTCACGATGGTGTCGTGTTGCGTACCACGCCTTCGGCCGATCCATTGCCTCGTTCTTCAGTAGCAGAGGTCTACAGCCTAATCTTGAGCGATCTTGAATTTGCCATCACTGTGTTGCCGGATGACAATGGGGCTTATGCTTCTCGTTATGCCGCCGAAGGTTTGTTGGCAATGGTCAACATGAACATCAACAACCTGCCCGAAGCGGTGGCACACGCCAACGTGGTGTTGAATTCAGGACAGTTTCCGCTGGATCCCAACAATGCCCGTTACACCACCGGAGTTTCTCCCGAAAGTGTATTCTACATTGTGAGTTCGGATGCCGACCGGAGAGCCGGAGAGTTGAATGGAAAATACAATACCGGTGGTGCAACGCAGCCCAACCTTACCTTGAACCGCGAATTGTTTTTAACCTTGAATTCCGATACGACCGATTCTCGCCGGCAGTTCATCACGATCCTCAATGAGGGCCAGGAAAATGAATTGTACGGATGGAACCGTTATAATGAGCCCTGGTTCAACATTCCTCTGGTGCACACTACTGATTTGAAATTGTTACGGGCTGAAGCCTTGGCCGAATTGAATCAAGATTTGGGCATTGCCATTCAAGATGTCAACGACATCATTGAGAGGGCTTACGGAGCTGGAACTTCGAATGTGCTTCCAGGCAATGCTATCGCCAGCACTATCCTTGACAAGGTGCGCTACGAACGCCGGCTGGAAACCATTGGAGAAGGCACGTGGCTCTATTACCAAAAACGGCGGGGAGCCAATGGGGAAAATATCCTCATCCGCGATGCAGTTTGGAACTGCCCCGGATTGGTGCTACAGTTCCCGGTTGCCGAAAGAACCAATATCTTTACTATGAACCCTGAAGGAGGCTGTAACTAAGCTTTCGAAAAATAGATACGCATGAAAATCACGCTAAAATATTTTTTCATCCTTCTGATGGCCGCACCTCTTTTTACGGCTTGTGTAGAAGATGATACTCCGGATATCGGAGAAGAAGGTTCTAAATTAGATGGTATCAACGCTACGTGGCGCCTGGTAGAAGTCAATCAGCAAGATGACGTTTCCTTTACCCTGGAAACGCGCAACATCAGCGACTTTTTGTTGGCCGATGGGAATGCTCCTCAAATCACCTTCAACAGTGCTGATAAGACCTATTCTGTGGATGCAAAAGGCAAGTTGAACTTTTGGGGTACTGAAGGCTCCTGGACTTTTGATGACGATGTAGCTCCCACCAACATCACCCTTTCTCCTACCGGAGAGAGCGATATCCTGGTGAACTTAACCGCGACCATCCGTCCGGTAGATAAGTTCCTTCAAATTGAGTTTTCGAGAGACTGTGGTGGTACTTCCATCATCACCTACCTCTACAAATACGAACGTGCCAACTAATACCGATTTGCTATGAAACGCCTATTATTATTTGTTCCAAGTCTGTTGTTGGCTGCGTTTGCATTCGGTCAAAAAGCTTATTTGGAAGATCCAGACAACTTTGATCCGACCCAGCCCACCAAAATCCTGGTAGACATCAAACAATGCGACTGCCAACGGTTGTTGGGCGCACCCGAAGTATTCCTCTGGACCTGGGAACCGGCTGAATTGCCAGCCAGTGATCCCAATAACAACGGATCTTGGACTTCGTCAAATCCTGCACTGGCCATGACCAATGAGGGAGACGATGTTTGGAGTTTTACCTTTACGCCCACCGATTTTTATGGAGTAGGCGCAGATGCCGTCTACAGCACAGGGTTTTCTTTCTTGGTGAAAGCCAAAGATGGCTCCGGGCTCGGTGGCGGTGGTTGCGATGAAGACAAAACTGAAAACCTTTCCATCAAGCCAGAATTACCTGAAGTACCGGTATTGGTGGTAGCAGGTTTTCCGTCCAACCTACTTCCGCAAGACGTTTTTACCCTGGTATACGACAACAGCCAGGAGGAAAAGGTATCGATGCAAAACCTCAGTGCCGATGAGGTATACTGCTATGCTTCTGCCTTTGTAGACAGTGTAGAATACGAGGTAACTCCGTTTTTTCAGGTACCCAACAACGCAGCTTTGCAAATGCAATCGAGTGGTGACGGCACTTTTACATTGATGTTTATTCCGGAGCAATTTTTCACCAACGTGCCCACAGGCAGTACCATTACGTCCATGCGCTTTGTGGTGAGAAAGAAAGTATATCTGGGAACCGCCGATCAGGTCGACGACCCGTTGTTGGTTCCGGTCGGTTGTCCGTAGTTCTTTTTGTTGTTTCGTTGGAACAACCACTTATAGCCAAATCATCAAAGGCGCTTTCCATCCGGGAGCGCCTTTTTTATGCGATTTAAGAAGGGATGCGTTGGTGGCGTTGCTGGTAGGCAGGAAGCCGTGTTTTAAGCAACTCAAGCACTTCTTGTGCCGTTTCAACGGCATAAACCTGGTCGTCTTCTAAGGTCACCCGCTGCCTTTCGTCGATTGGGTGTCCGGCCAGGCGACCACTCCAGCCCTCAATGCGGTAGGCAATCACCATACGGTTGAGCACCCATGCCAGTGCCATTTCCGAAAGCGTACCGGCACCGCCACCCAAGGCCACTACCGCATCGGCATTGGCTACCAATCCATTGCGAAAAGTATCCAAACCAGTAGGGACGACTACTCCATTGTAGGCATTTCCGCTAGTCGGATCAAATCCGGGCAACAGGCCAATAACCGAGCTTTCGGTAAATCGGATAGACTTGCGTGCACCAAGGGCAACAGCTTCCATCACTCCGTGCATACCGCCGGAAATTACCCGGTAGTTTTGGTCTACAAGTGCGTGGCCAAGGGCCACGGCCAACTGATAGGGGCGCGATTCAGGAGCAGCATTTCCAGCGCCAATCACAGCAATGGATGGTCGGCGGGTAGGGGTGATCTGTTGGGGCATTATCTCACTTTTAATCCGAAATGGGAATACACCACCCGCTCGTAGCCATCGCTATCGGCAGGGCGGTTGATGATTCCCCCAAGGGAGGATAGATACATACAAGAAGAACCGCCCTGATCGCACACCATGCCATCACTGGCCCCCAAAGATTGGAGCAGAGAAGCAGCCACTTCCCGGTGCAAGCCAATGCTGTATTCGGGTCGTTTACCATCTGCAATGAGTAAAAAGAGGCGGTCTCCACTTTCATCAATGGCCATGATGGTGCGCGCGTAAGGACGATCGCGCTCGGGGGCCTGGTATGCTCCACCTACCAAGAGGTCGAAGCGGCCCCAGATGGTGTTGTATTTTTCATCCGTGTTGGCCGTATCTACTTCTGACGCTTTGAAGTATTTGGGATGGTTGAACCGGTCAAAAGACAAAAAAGGCCGGCGGTCGCTATCGGTTTGCAACACCGCTTTTCCTTTGCTGATCCAGTTGCCCGTCCATTCGCCAAGGCCCGAGCCCTTGTACATCGTATTGCCCGCCTCGCCATTGATGGCGATGGAGCAACCAAAGCGTTTGGCAAAATCGCTGGTAAGGCTTTTTTCTTGAAACTCCGGGGTGATAAACACCTCAAGGTTGGGGTAACTCAGGTCAACGATGGCCAGGTAAATGACCACCCGAGGTTCCGATTCCTTCCGCAGTATCAACAGATCAGTAGCACCATCGATGGGGCGTTCCCAAATTTTGAATTCAGGGTGTTGCCGCCTTAAAGTATCCAAGGTGTACAGCGGTGGGCGCATCACCGAACCTGCCTGGTTGGCATCACCTGAAGATTGCCCAATGGCCTCCTGATATTTTGTATTGGTGACTTCAATTTCACTTTTAAGTGTAGCCACTTTGAGGTCGATCACCAGCACCAGCAGCAAGCCCAGCGTCACAAAGAAATACCCTTGAGCAAAAAAGCTACCCTTGGTTTTGTTAGGGAGTAGTTTTCGCAGTAGCCAATAGCCAACACCTGCAGCCATCAGCAGCAGAGGAAACAAAACATACAATGGGAGATCGAGCAAGCGCTGCGCAACGGCCAGCAAATTGTCGAGAAGTTGATTGATGAAATCCCCCATGGCGGCAAAGTTAATAGAACCCTGCTTCGTGGCCATTTTTAGGGCCAAGTATCCGTTCAAAGAGCAAAGGCCAGTCATTGATGGTTTGTGTGGTGCAACTTGTCGATGAAAAATGCATTTCATCGATTGGCCGAATCCTTCTACCCGTTCTCCGGGTAAGTTAGAGTCCTCCTTTCAAATCTCTACTATGGAATCGCTAAGAGCCCTGTTAGTCGATGACGACGAAGTCAGCAACTTTATTTTCAAACGCCACTTAAAGGTGTTTCATCCCAAAGTGAAGTGCATAGTGCGCGAATGTGCCCAGGAAGGGTTAGACTACCTCAATCAATTGGAAGCCGATCAGCGGCAAAGCGATTTCCCCGATTTGGTTTTTCTCGATCTATGGATGCCCGAAATGGACGGCATAGGCTTTTTGGAACTGTACCAATCTAAATTTTACCAAAGCCATCCGGATACGAAAGTTTACCTCATGAGCAAAGGAGTTCCACCGGAGGTAATATCGAAAGCCAGGACTTTCCCGTTTTTTGTGGATTACCTCGAGAAGCCAGTGTTGCCTTCTCATTTATCGAAAACCCGCTTGGATTAATTTTTAGAATCCGATCCGTAGGCCTGGATGGCCTCTTGAGCTTGCAATAGATGGCGCTCATCGTGGGCCGCCAGAAACAGGAACGTGTCTCCCAGGCGCAGTCGAAACAGCGGGCCTACCGCCGAAATCAGTTTGATCCGATTCAGGGAAGCCTCCCGCGCCATGTCAATAGCCTCTCCAAGGTGTAGACGATCTGCCTCAAATTTTTCGAAAACCGCATCTACCGTTGCACCACTGGTGTGAGGTGTCAACCTTTTTGAAGTAGGCATCTTCAGGCTGCGTTTGCCTCCTTTGGGGCGCAAACCTTCAATGAAACTTCGTCGAAAGGTACCGTGCTTAAAATGGGCTTCGGCAGGATATTTTGGTGTAGCTAACTTGGTGTCAAACTGAGGAAAGTAAACGGCATAAGAAGCGTGCAGGTGTTCCAGGCAATCCAAAGCGTTCCAGGCCCCCTCCCTGGGGTGATGGCGCAGGACAGCTTCCGGCAATTGACGCAGCGAAAGCCCTACGCGGGTGTTTTCGACGGTTTGTGATAAGAGCGCTTCGAAAAAGGCTTCGCGGGTCATGGCAAACAAACTAATTGGTGGGACGAACAACTCCAATCATGCATCCAAAGTTTCCCCCTTTATCGGGGTGAACTTCAGGCACGTGCATGCGCGATATGGCTCCGTCCAGGTACAAGGCATTGCGGCATCGGAGCCGGTCGCGAAACAGGCAAGCAAAATCATAAAAGTTGACCGGCTTATCAGAAATGGCAAAAACTACTTGATTGGGCCCCGTTATTCCTACTCCACTTCGGATGTAGCGGTTCTTAGAACCCTCTCGAAAAGCAGGATGCAAAGCACCGTCGATGAGCAACAGGGGACCGCTTTGTGTGGCAAAATTCACCTTGGGTTTAAGGGTTACTATAGCGGGTGTTGGACCGATTTTCGGACCTCCATCGGTAAGGGCGAAAAAACCATTGGGTTGGAGGTAAAAATTACCATAGGCTTCTTTCACCCGATTGGGCGCTTTTAGCTCCACTCCATCTTCTACATACCACCCTTGTGGGTGCCGATTTTCCAGGTACATGCCCCCATTGGTAGCGAAGGCCAATTTCAAGTCTTTTGAAGCACACGCTTGTTCCAGTTTTCCCAGGCTTCTAATGGGTTGCTGATTTTCGTTGCGCCAAAAGAAACGCATTGAATCGCGGTTTAAATCGACATGAAACAACACAAAACCCTGATTCCGAAAGTTGACCTTTTCATATCCTTGAGCAGGTGGGGGATGGTTTTGAAAATGCGCTCCGGTAAAGCAAGCGGCCAAAAAAACCAGTAAAATAACCCTTACGTTCATTTAAACTGCATGTTTTGCCCCGGCGGACAACTGCAACAGTAGCGGTAGTAATAGTCGCTTTCGGGGGGAGAATCTCCAAAAAGAAACGCCATCATCGCGGCCTCTTGTTGCTCGTAGGTATGGTAATCGTCTTTGCACCACAGCCCCCGATGGAGAATGCGGTTGTGGTGCAACACAAACAAGGCCCCGCCCTTGTATACCGTGTTATAAAATTTCTTGTAATTGCCCCTTTCAGCTGATTTACTGTCTTGTCTTTCGGTAAGTTGAGCTGCGAGGTCGAGCAATTCTTGAAAGGCTTTTTTTGCCTTTTGAGGAGTATCGTAGTGGAGCCACCAAAAACTTTGATAGCGTTGTACCTGAAACAAACCGTCCCGGTTAAGGGCCATCACAAAGCGCTTGGGTTGTTTTTCAATCTCCAGTTCAGTGAGTTCAGGATAGTTTTTATCCGGTGGAAACACCGTATCTACCAAAGCCATCCACGCCTTCATGTCCAAAGTAGTGCTCACCGATGGTAATGGCGGGGCCACTTTTTTCGATGACGAATCCGACTCAACGGCAGGAGCTGCCGGTGCCGGAGCAGGTGGTGGCGGTGGAGCTTCTGTTTGACAGCCTGCTACCAAAAGCAACAGGAGCAGGAGAAAACGCCACGATCGAAAACTGCTGGGGAACATAGTGTGAATTTAAATCGAACCGGTGAAATAACGAAAAGGCACTCCGTATTCTTATAGAGAATGGTCGATGCTTAAAAATTGAGGCGGCACAGCACGGGTGAGCCATACGCCATTTTTGGATTGATAAAACAAATGCCCTTGCTGGTGCATCGCAACCGCATCAATTAGGAGAAGCAACAGCTTACCATGCCGGCGACCAACTTTGGAGGCTGTTTCGCGATCGGCACTGAGGTGTACATGTTGACGGCTGCGTTTGGTAAGCCCCTCCACTTGTATGCTGGACCAAAACCGGTCGGCAGTGCCATGAAAAAGTAGATCGGGCGGAAGTGCAGGCGCCAGTTGAAGATCGACCGAAATGCTATGGCCTTGATTCGCTCGAATTCGGGTTTGATTCTCGTTAAAAGTAAACCGCTGTTTGTCGTTTTCGCTCACTACTTTTTGCAACAACTCAAGGTTGATCTCCAACCCTGCTTGTTGCATTTTATCCAGCAATGGGTCCACTTCGGCCCAACCGTCCGAGCTCAGTTGAAGACCAATTTTCTCGGGTTGATGACGAAGCACCAGGCTCAAAAATTTGCTGCTACGCTTAAGTATGGAACTCATGATTGGACTTTATTGCGAAACTGAATCAAAATCTCACTTTGGAGCATTTCCAAATGGAAGACTTCCCCATCCACCACTTCCGGCTGATCTTTGAAAAAATAGACCGCCTGGCCCCAATGCACCATGCCACCTTCTGGTCCCGAAGAAAGGCTGAGGGAATCATTCAATTGCAGGTCGAACCAAAAGGCAATGCCGTGTACGGTGCCACTACTGGTGATGGGCACTTCTAAGGGAGTAACTGCCGGGTCGTCGATAGAGAAAACCGGTTGTGGTGTTCTGAAATCAATGTCTTTGGCTAAAAAGATGTCTGACAGCGTTTTGTACTGGTGCTCCCGAAGGTTGATTTTTTGGTATTCCGTAGTGTCACGCAATGCATCGAAAGCACGCAAATCGAAACCAGAAATTTGACGCACCGGATTAACCTGAGCCAGTTCAGCAGATTCAATCAACACCGCATGCAGTGCTGCTCCTTGCGGAATAATCGTAGCCTCGGGTTTCAGTAAGTTTTGAATGGCATGCCGAAAAGTGGGCAAAACGCCTTCACCTAAAAGTCCAACGTCCAGAATTTCAGAAACCAGAACATCCGCTTTTTCGGGCAGGTGCTTTTCTGCCGAAAGTGCAGTAGATTTTTCGTTCAACACCGTAATGCGTTCCGCAAAACCATTGTCTGCAATCACCTTCGTAGCAACTTCTGCCAGCGTTGGCACCATCTCACACGCAATCACTTTGGCTGCCTCTGCCCGGGCAGCCATCATGGCCAAAAGGCCAGATCCGGTACCAATGTCCAATACCGTAGAATCTTTCGTCACAGCGCCTTGAATCGCCTTTTCGAAGGCCTCGTTGCGGGCCTGATCGGCCAGCATGGAAAAGTGCCAGGAGAAGATGCGTTTGTTTTGCAGGTTGAGCAAATTACTTTTCGCGATCCCTGCCTCCGGGTCGATCTTTAGGGCCTGTTCAAAATAGGGGATGGCATCCTGAGGGCGGCCCAGGTCGCGCATCAAATTGCCCATGAGGGTGATCGTTTCCACATTTTTTGGGTCGTGTTGCAACGCTTTTTTATAAGCCGTTTCGGCATCGCCCAAGCGGCCGGATACGTGGTATACCATGCCGATCTTTTCGTAAATGGCTTGGTAGTCAGGAAATTTCTCCACCACTAGCTCATACCATTTTATAGCCTCTTCGTAATGGTGCTCTTCCGATTCTATGTACCCCAGATTAACGTAGGCGGAAACCATCTTTGGGTCGTGTTCAATGGCCCCACGCAAGGAGCTTTTGGCAGTTTCCAGGTGTCCGTTTTGATATTGTAAGGTGCCCAGGTTGTAAAGTGCTTCCGGGAAATTAGATTTGAGCGCTACCGCCTTTTCCAGGCTTTCAAGTGCTTCCGCATTGCGTTGTAAGTGGAGGTAAAGGTTGCCCAGGTTGTAGTGTGCTTCGGCCCGTTCGGGGTGTACGGCAACCATTTGTTGCGCGTATTTAATGCCTTTTTCGGTCTCTCCCGATTGCACCAGAAAAGAACTCATCGCCGAGAGTAAATCACCGTCCTTAGGGTTGCGGGCCAGTCCTTTTTCCAACACCCGGCGGGCTTGGTCGAGTTTGTTTTGGGCGGCCAGCACCTGACTCAAAAAATGGTATGCCGGACCGTATGCCGGAGAGGATTTGATCACCCGCAGATAAAGCTGCTCGGCCTGATACAACTGACCGCTTTGATGGAGCTTTTGGGCTTTTCTAAATGTGTTTTGGGGGTTAAATTTCTGACCTGCCATGGGTGATTAGATGGTGATGAAAGCCGAAAATAAAGTAAAATTATCGGCTTCAGCAGGTCTGCTGGCAGGTTTTACCAGGGGTTGTCCAAATCTTCGGATTGGAAGGTGTGCGACCGGGTTTTCCAGTAGGTGTCCTGTTTCCGACGAAGCCCCAGTTTGTCTTTGTTCACCATGCGGTTGAGGAGGGCAATTGGAGTGAGGAAAAGGAAGAAAACGATGGACAAGATGACGCGTGACATCACATAACCCATACCTTCCGCCAGTTTGTACCAACCCCAGTTCACCCATTTGGCTAAAGGAGGAATGAAAATACCAATGATTCCAACTCCCATCGAAATATAAAGCAGAATTGGATTGGGGTCGGTGTCCTCTTTCCAGAATTGGATCAGGTAGATCACCAAAAAACCAGTGGCGATAATAAGATGGGTTTCCAGGACCTTGGAGCGCGGCATCAGAACAAGGTGTAGATGAAGGGTGCCAGACCGGTTCCTCCACCGATCACCAGCAACACGCCCAAGAGCAACAGCACGAAGATGATCGGAATGAGCCAAAACTTTTTCCGCTGCATCAAAAATTTCCAAAGGTCGGTTAGGAACTCCATAGCTGAACTTTTGCCAAAGCTACAAATTCATTGATTGCGTCCGAAGGTTTTTCACAGCCGCTCCAAAAGGACGAACCGATGGTTTCGATGGATTAATCGAGGGCAAACTCTTGCTGCCAATCGTCGGTGCTTGCCCACTCGGGTTGCGCTTCCTTAAAAAAGAGGAAATTGCCCAATACCAACACATCCATTTCGGTACGCATAAAACACCGGTAAGCGTCTTCCGGAGTACATACAATGGGTTCGCCCCGTACATTGAAACTGGTGTTGACCACCATGCCAAGTCCGGTTAGTTTTTCAAACGCACGAATCAAACCAAAGTAGCGCGGGTTCGTTGCTTCGTGCACCGATTGTACCCGAGCCGAGAAGTCAATGTGGGTAATGGCGGGTATCTCCGAGCGCTGCACGTAAAGGCGTTCTTTCATTGGCAGCTTGTAGTAATCTTCCGGTACTTTTTTACGGATGGTATCCTTTACCGGAGCCACCAGAAGCATGTAGGGCGAATCGCCTTCCAATTCGAAATACGTACCTGCCTTATCGCTCAGCACCGAGGGTGCAAAGGGGCGAAAGCTCTCCCGGTATTTGATTTTGAGGTTCAGTTTTTTCTGCATCTCCTCGTCCCGGGCATCGCCCAAAATACTCCGGTTGCCCAGCGCACGTGGACCAAATTCCATTCTTCCCTGAAACCATCCGATCACCTTGCCCTGCTTCAATTGCTCCGCAGTGGTTTGGGCCACCTGGTTAAACTCCGAGAGGTGTTCAAAAGGTGCGTTGAATTTTTTTGCTGTCAACCGGATATCGCGATCGGTAAAGTCTGGGCCCAGGTAGGAGCCCTCCATAGCATCTTTGCCAGGGGTGACTTCCCGCGGCTGTTCATAATGAATGTAGTGGGCCGCAAGCGCAGCTCCCAACGCTCCGCCGGCATCTCCTGCCGCCGGTTGAATAAAGATGTTTTCAAATACTTTGCTGCGCAGTAATTTGCCATTGGCCACACAATTGAGGGCCACTCCGCCGGCAAGGCACAGGTACTTTGCTCCGGTGAGCCGTTGTGCTTCCTTCGCAATGGCCATCACCGCCTCCTCGGTGACCCATTGGATGGCAAAGGCAAGGTCACAATGGTGCTGCTCTAAGGCACTTTCCGCAGACCTGCGCGGAAAACCAAACAGCTTTTCCCATTTGTGATCGTGCACCATGCGCAATCCGGTGGCATAGTTGAAATACTCCTGACTGAGGTGCAAAGAGCCATCTGCTTTCAAGTCTATCAGATGTTCGTAAATCAGGTCGCGGTAGCGCTTAACGGCTTCCGATTCCGGAATACCGTAAGGTGCCAGCCCCATGAGTTTGTACTCGCCAGAGTTCACTTTAAAACCGAGGAAATAGGTGAAAGCTGAATACAACAAGCCCAGTGAATGGGGAAAATGCAGTTCCCTCAAAAATTCGATGTTCGAACCTTTGCCCATCCCAATAGAAGTGGTAGTCCATTCGCCAACCCCATCCAGGGTAACGATTGCCGCTTCCTCAAAGGGAGAAGGATAAAAGGCACTGGCCGCGTGAGAAAGGTGGTGCTCCGGAAAAAGCAGCTTCACCTTTTTTTTGTTGTACGGTCCAATTTGGGTAAGGTGTTGATGAATCTCCCTTTTGAGAAACATCTTTTCGCGAAGCCACACCGGTATCGCCATGATGAACGAACGGATGCCCTTTGGGGCAAAACCATAGTAAGTTTCAAGCAAACGTTCGAATTTCAGCAGCGGCTTGTCGTAAAACGCAATGGCGTCCAGGTCGTCAATTTCAAGCCCAGCCTCTTGCAGGCAATAAGCCACTGCCTTACTGGGAAAAGACGCATCCTGCTTTTTGCGGGTAAAACGCTCTTCCTGCGCGGCTGCAACAATTTTTCCGTCCTCTAAAACGGCTGCTGCTGAATCGTGGTAAAAGGCAGATATGCCTAAAATTTTCATCGCTTTTCGCTGAATGGGGCCTTCAGTACCCGAATTTCATCCGGGGACGAAGGTATTCAAAAATCAATTGGAGCCTTGGTATTTATTACGGGGAATCTGACAGGTATCGCATCTGCAACAGGGCAAAAAAAAGAGGTCGACTCGCCACGAGCCGACCTCTTTGAAAAAAATGAGAAGTGCTGTTCTTATTGAACGGTCACTTTTTTGATCAATACACTGTCTGCAGTTTGCAAGCGCAGGAAGTAAGAACCAGCGGCTACGCCTTCGAGGTTCAACTCAGCGCGGAATGCTGCAGGAATTTGGTTGAAGACTTTCGAGCTCATTACCTGGCCTTGCATGTTCACCAATTCCACCGTCAGGTTGCGGTTGCCCAATCCGGCAACTTCTACCGTCAACTCACCTTTGGTTGGGTTCGGGTAGTAGGCTACCACGGCTTGTTGCAGGATTTCGTTCACACTCACCGGCCAAATTTCTACCACGATGGTGTCGCTACCCTCACAACCGTCAGCAGAGGTTACGGTGACCGAGTAAGTTCCGGTGACCGATACCGCCAGGGTTTGAGCAGTAGAGTTGTCATCCCACAGGTAGGTGCTTCCGGCGTTGCCGGCATCGAGGGTAAATGGATCACCATTGGTAATGGTGGTATCGTTACCCAGGTTGACCACTGGCAGTGGGCTCACCGTCAAGGTAACATCGTCACTGGCAGTACATCCATTAGCATCGGTAATGGTCACGCTGTATGTTCCGGCCATCATCACGGTCAAGGTCTGATTGGTCGAGTTGTCATCCCACAAGTAAGAAGTAGCGCTACCACCATCGAGAATCTCAGATAATCCGTCACAGAAGCTTCTGTCCGCACCAAGACTCACCGTTGGCAATGGATTTACAGTAACCACTACTGAATCCAGGTTGGAACAGTTGTTTCCGTCGGTAATCATCACCGAGTAGGTACCTGAAGTGCTCACTACGAGGGTTTGGTTGGTGGTATTGTCGTTCCACGTGTAGGTGAAACCAGCACCAGCATCGAGGGTTGTGCTGTTGCCATCACAGAAGGCAGTGTCGTTGCCCAAGTTCACCATGGGCAAAGCATTCACTGTCAACACCAAGGTATCGGTAGCCGAACAGTTGTTGCTGTCAGTAACCATCACCATGTAGGAGCCTGTAGTATCGGCAGTCAATGTTTGGGTAGTAGCAGCACCACCGTTCCAGGAATAAGCGGCCAAACCGGCACCGGCATCCAAGGAGATACTTGCACCCACACAAACAGCGGTATCTGCGCCAAGCGCCACCGTTGGGTTCGCGTTTACGGTGATCACAATGTCATCATCGTTCGCACAGTTGTTTCCGTCCACCACTTCAACGTTGTAGGTTCCTGTAGTGTCTGCCACAATGGTTTGTGCAGTAGCAGCACCGTTGTTCCAAGAGTAGGTAGCTCCGGCATTGCCAGCATCAAGGGTAATGCTGTTGCCCATACAGAAGGTAGTATCCGCGCCAAGGGCAACCAACGGCAAGGTGTTGATGCTCAATACAACCGTATCGGTATTCGTACATCCGTTTCCATCGGTAATCATTACAAAATAGCTACCGGCAGAGTCTACCGAAATCGATTGATTGGTGTCCGCACCGTTCAACCAGTCATAGCTAAATCCGGCACCAGCATCAAAGGTTACCGTATCGCCATCACACACGGCGGTATCGTTGCCCAAGCTGAAAATCGGCTGTGGAAAAATGGTCAACCCACTCAATAAGGTGGTATCGTTGGCATTGCTGGTATCAGTATTCATTGCCGTATAACCGTTGAGGTTGAAAATACCACCTAAGGTAGTGTTCAAAGTGTCCACAACGACGGTGTCCAATTCGAGGAAACCAAGGATTCCGCTATAGTTCGCAGTAAGGTTGAGCGTAGCCGATCCGGTAATGTCCACATTCACCGGGAAGGTGGTTTGTGTATTAACCCCAAAGTTTTGAATCACCACCGCAAAAGGTTGTTCCTCTTCTCCACAAATGGTGGTAGAACCACTGCCTACAAAATCAATGACCCCTACATCGTTGCTGGGAGCAGTGTAAATGTTGATGTCATCCAAATGCAGGTCGTAATCTTGCGTGTCGTCAACCGTTCCATCGGTAGCGAAGAATCCAATGATCACATCCTGACCGGCGTAAGTACCGAGCGTAACCCCGCGGGTGGTTAAGGTAGTGGTCAGGTTGTTCGAAGCATCTACGGAGTCGATAGCGATCCAGGAGAGACCACAGTCGTTGGACAGGTAGACGTACATCTTGTCATCAGAACCCATGGCATCACCTACGGTAACCGAGTTCCAGTTGGTAACCGCCACTTTGTAGGACAATACTGAATTGACGCCAGCGGTAAACCTGGGACCCAACAACCACTCTTCGTTAAAGTCGGAGTAAAGGTTGATCCGTGCTGTTTTGTTTCCAGAGAAACCAAGGTCATCCTGATCAGTCCACGCAGAAGTAGTTCCGGAAGGTACTGGGAAATCCTCGGTCTCGATCCAGTCTGGATACAAGGTGTTGAGGTTGGCTCCGGTATACCCGGTGAAGTCCAATTGCTGTGGCAAGGAAGCCAAAGCAGTCTGAGTACGGGTAAACACAATCGTAGAATCGTTGATCGGGTTACCATCGCCATCTACGAAGATCACACCACGGAAAGTATAAGTACCCACGGCACTCATATCATAAGTGGTAGAAACCGTAACCACTTGCGAAGCACCCGAAGCCAATGTTCCTGAGTTGACGAAAGTGATCAGTGTATCCGGGTTCACGCCACCCACAATCACCGCTGCAGTGAGCGTATCGACTGAGAAGTCAATGGCGTTGGGGTGGTTGTTGGTGATCTCCAATTCTACGGTTTGGTTGGCCGTGTAGCATCCGGTAGGACCAGGAGTAGGAATGCCAGTAGCAGCGATATCGATGGATGGAGGCGTACCGATGAAAATATCGTCGATGTGTACGTCAATGTCTTCTGCATCGTCTACGGATCCGTCGGTGCCATAAAAGGCCAACACTACGTTTTGACCCGCATAGGTGCTCAGCGACACTGTACGTTGGGTAAGCACGTTAGAAATAGCATCGTTGCTGTCTACCGAATCAATCGGAGTCCAGGAGATACCGCAATCCAAAGAAAGCATGACGTAGAGTTTGTCATCCGATCCCATAGGGCTTGGAGTCACATCGTCCCATTCGGTAACCGCCACTTTGTAGAGCAAGGTATCCGTAGCAGTAGCGACAAACTGAGGACTAACAATCCAGCCATCTTGGAAAGTATCGTAAAGATTGATCCGTGCAGTTTTGTTACCCACGCTGCCAAGGTCGTCCTGATCCGTCCAGATAGAGGTGGTGCCACTGGGTGGGTTAGTACCACCGGCCTCCGACCATCCAGAGAACAAAGAGGGCAGATTGTTGCCGCTAAATCCGGTGAAATCTACCGCACTGGGCAGTACCACAATGTTTTGTACAAGGGAAACCACCGGCAAGGTATCGTTGGTATTCAAACCGTCTGCCGTAGCGTTCACCGAAGCTTCAAAATCATAAGTTCCTGAAGCACTCATGTCGTAAGTAGTGGACAAGACTACGTTTTGAGAGGCACCACTAGCCAAGGTACCCGAATTTAGGGTAAGGTTGAGCACCGTAGGGTTCGGACCAGTAATGTTGACCGAAACCACTGCACTGTCCACAGAAAAATCAATGGTAGTAGTACTGGCATTTTGAATGGTTACTTCAACCGTTTCGGCAGAAGTAAGGCATCCGGGAGCCACCGGACTTACCAAGGCAGTGGTAGCAAGGTCTACTGATGGTGGAGTTCCAATGAAAATATCATCCAAATGCAAATCGTAATCTTCCGGGTCGTTCACCGGGCCATCGGTGGCCAGGAAAGCAACGATCACCTGTTGTCCAGCGTAAGCCGAAAGCGACACCGTGCGTTGAGTGAGCGTGGTGCTTAGTGCGTTTGCCGTATCTATGGAATCAATGGGGAAATAACTTCCACCACAGTCGGTAGAAAGCATTACATAAAGCTTATCGTCAGAGCCCATTACATCGGGCGTAGTAGTGCTACCAAAGTTCGTTACCGCTACTTTGTATTGCACCAAATCAGTGGCAGTAGCCACAAATTGAGGACCTACGATCCATTCAGTACGGTTATCGGTAAACAGGTTGATTCTTGCTGTCCTGTTACCGCTGCCACCAAGACCGGTCTGGCTGGTCCAGGAAGAAGAAGTTCCCAATGGAAGTGGCAAACCATCGCCTTCTCTCCAATCGGAGAAAACACTATTGAGGTTTGAGCCCGTGAAACCGGTGAAATCTACAGCAGACGGAAGCGTAGCGTTGGCATTCGCAGTCAAAGAGACAACCGATCCAGTATCGTTTCCATTAATGGTATCACCAGTAAGGGAGGCAATCGGAACAAAATCATAAGTCCCCGCTGCCGACATATCATAAGTGGAGGTAACAGTTACATTTTGTGAAGTAAAGGGCATTAACATACCCGCGTTTACTGTAGTGAAAATGGTATCAGGGTTAGGGCCTGAAATGATGACTCCTACTACCGCAGAATCGACAGAAAAGTCGACAGTATCGGCACTGTTGGTGATAGAAACGGTTATCGTTTCCATGTTGGAGAAACAACCCAATGTAGGGCTGCTTAAACCGACAGCGGCCAGGTCTCCAGCCGGAGGTGTGAAAACAAAGGCGTTGTTGGTGAGTCCAGTATTAGAACCAATGTTATTGTTGGCGGAGGTAGAAGAAACCGTTGCTGGGCCACCAGGGGTAACGCTCAAAAAGGAGGTAGAACCGGTGGAATTACCATTGATCCCAATGGATGCCGAAGGATTGTTGGGCGTGTTAGTTGTACCATAGACGAAACCAATAGACATGTCCGCTTCACTCAGTACAATTTGAAAATCTTGGAAGGTACCGCTGGAAGAGGAAAAATTCCAACGCGCTTTGGTCCATTGCACAACAAAAAACCTGTTGGGAGCAGTGCCCTGGGTTTCGTAGCGAATTTCAGCTGTATCAGCGGTCCTGACGTTCAAATCATCCCACAAAGGAGCCAGCACAGAAACAGAAGTAGAACTGCTCAAATTGTTACTGGTAAGTGAATTAGTGCCTGAGCCCATCTGCATCACACCATTGGTGGTCACAGAAGCAGTATTGTAAATAGCTCCATCATAATAAAATGGGAAACCCAAATTGATGATTTCGAAGCCCGAGTCGCCAGTAGCGCTACTCACCGTACCACCAGTGATGGGGGTGTAGGTCGCCGGTGTGAAAGTAAACGAGTAATTCGACACTTGAGACATGGCGGGTAAAAGCCACATCATTAAAAGTGCTATAGGTAGTATTCGTTTCATGAAGAGTTGTTTGAAATAGATTTAGGGTTAAAAAGGTTGTTTAGGGCATTGTCACAAATCCCATGTCTCAAAAAGGAGGATTTATGAACGTTGAAATTGAATAGAAAAACTACGCGGGTATGAAGAGAAAAGGCCTTGAAAACATAGGATCAAGAATGAAAACGCAATTTGGGTTTTCAATAATTGGATTACCTGTATGTAATGGCCTTTGCAAAGCGCAATTAGGGTTAATCAGTGATAAAGGTTCTATTGTTGATTGATCCTTTTCAACCGCTAAATTACTATGCTTTAAGGCATGTTTTCTGCAATTTTTTTCGATTTTCCGATAAAAAAATTTATCTACAATTTTGGTGTTTTTGAATTTAGATTATTTGATTTTGTCGAAAGTTTTTGCAATTCGATTGCATCAGGATTCTTCAATTTTAATTCAGAATGGCCTTGAAAAATCAGGTGAAAACGCGCGAAAAACCTCAATTTATTTACGTTCAACAATCTTTTAGGGAGTTAGTTGATGCGCTTTCGCTTCTTCACTTTTAAAGTAGAGAGATAGCTTGAAAAATTGATAGCATTCCAATAATTTAGGCTGACGCCCTTCGGAAAAAGCTGCTGTTATCATCTTTCAAACCCTTAACAATGCACCCAATCATTCACCACCCGGAGAAAAGCAAATTTGCGCTGGTAGAAGATGGAATAGAGGCACAGATAACCTACACCATTCGAGACAGTCGGGTGATCCTTTTGCATACCATTGTACCCGACCAACTCGCTGGTCGGGGCATTGCCAGCCGATTGGCCCACCATGTATTGTCCTTCTTGAAAAAAGAACAGATCAGAGCCGTAGTACGCTGTCCTTTCATTTTGCATTATCTGCGCAAGCACCCTGAACATCAAAGTGTGATTGATGCTGCTTATTCCAGGCAATACAAGCAGCTACATGGAGGTGAAAGCAGTTAAACCTGCAACTGACGCTCAAAAAACTCGGGTACCACTACTTCTTGAAGGGAGGGGTTTGCGGACCGGTATCCGCGCATAAAACCTACATGGCCGCCAAACCGAGGCATCATGAAATGAAACTTGGGGTGGTCAACAGCCTGTGCTTTTGGATAACATCCGGCCGATAAAAAACTATCGTCCTGTGCGTTGAGCAGTAAAGCCGGTCGGTCAATCCCACCGATGAAGCGGTTGGCACTGCAGCGCTCGTAATAATCGGCAGCGCTGGAAAAACCGTGCGCAGGAGCCGTATAAAGGTCATCGAATTCCCGGAAGTTCTTTGCCCGTTCCAGGGCTTTAAAATCCAGATTAGCTTCGGGAAATTGGGCGGCTTTTTGCCGCACTTTTTTGCGCAGCTGACGCAGGAAACGGTAGAGGTAAATGCGGTTGCCGGGCACTTCCAGTTGCAAAGCACTGCCTTGTAAATCGGTAGGTACCGAGATACCGGCAACTGCCCGCACCTTGGTGTGTAACTCAGCTCCCCGTTCTCCTGCGTATTTCAATACCAGGTTACCCCCTAAACTGATGCCTGCGATCAGAATGTTGGTATACTGGTGTTTGTTCAAAATGTGAAGCAAGGCAGTATGTAGATCGTCTGATTTGCCGCTATGATAAGACCCATAGGTTTGATTGGGAACACCACTACAACCCCTGAGGTTGAGGCCCACCCCATCCCACCCCTTTGAGAAGCCTGCCCTTAGCAGGCCTTTGATGTAATATCGATGGGCATTCCCCTCCAAGCCGTGCACCACCAATAGCAACGTGTCGTTGCCCCGGCGGTCCCAATCGAGGTCGAGAAAATCACCATCGGGAGTAAGAATGCGCTCTCGTTGGTAGTTCACGCCCGTTACTTTCCGAAACCGATTCGGATAAATGGTATTGAAATGGGGGTTGCGCAATCCCCAGGGCGGTTGGTATGCTGGCGGATCGATCAGGGGCATGGTGCTTTTTTGAATTCGTTACACAACAATTGACCACCCTGGCTGCCGCCCTCAGGGCCCAGTTCAATGCGCTGATCGGCCAACTGAATAAGTTCCGGATGGTGTTCGATGTAGAGTACCGTATGGCCTTCCAGCGCCAATTGATGGAATGCTTTGGCCAATTTTTCCACGTCTTTGAGGTGCAATCCTGTAGAGGGTTCATCCAGCAGCAGCAAAGAAGGCACCGGATGTTTTTGCGTCCAAATTTTTGCCAGTTTGAGGCGTTGTGCTTCTCCTCCCGACAAAGAATTTCCGGGTTGGCCCAAAGGTAAATGCCCGAGGCCCATCTTTTGCAACACGTCTAAAAAAGGCCTGGCTTTGGCCACTTGAGAAAGAACGGGATAAGCTTCATCTACGGTTTGTTGCAGCCATTTGCCCATGGAGCGCCCTTCCCACAATATATCCAAGACTGCTGGCCGGTACCGCAGGCCCTGGCAACTTTCGCACTTTTGCTGCACTTCGCTCAAGAAATCGAGTTCGGTACGGAGGCGGCCAGACCCGTGACATTCAGGGCACCTGCCATCTTTGTGCAAATAAGAAAAAGCACTCTTTTTTAGCCCACGCGCTTTGGCAGTGGGGAGGGCAGCAAATTGCTGCCGTAAAACTTCCATCAAACCGATGTACGTGGCCGGCGTGCTGGAGGCATTACCGCTTAGCGGCCGGTGATCGACCCACTGCACGGATTGAAACCGGTGGAGACCTTCGAACTGGCGACAACTGCGGGGTTCGCCAGCCATCAAACTGGCCAGGAGCACATCCCGCACCAAAGAGGTTTTACCGCTACCCGAAACCCCAGAAACGGCAATCAACCCACCGCTGGACAGTTCAAGATCTATGTCTTTCAAATTGTTTGCCCGGGCTCCAACGATCTTGAGTGTATCTTTTTCAATCGAGTGGGGCGTAAGCTTCCATTGTATGCTTTCCTTAAGATAGGGAGCGGTAACCGAGGAGGTGTGCTGCAACAAGCCGGAAGGTGGTCCTTCATAAAGGACACTACCTCCCTGTAGACCACTACCAGGGCCCATTTCTATTACATAATCCGCCTGGCGGATTACTTCCAAATCGTGTTCTACCACCACCACTGTATTACCGTTTTGGGTCAATGACTTCAACAGGCGCATCAGGCGTTGCGTGTTGGTGGGGTGCAGTCCTACGGTCGGCTCATCAAATACATACGTTACCCCAAACAGCTTTGCGGCCAGTTGACCGGCCAGCCGCAGGCGTTGGGCTTCTCCGGCAGAAAGGCTTGGAGCCGCTCGATTAAGGTTCAAATAAGGCAATCCAAGGTCGTGCAGGGTGTTCATCTGTTGCTGAATTGCCGGAGAAATTTCTTGGATCAAGGCTTGAACAGAAGGTGAATCGGCGAAATCTTGTGGTTGGTAAAAATCGCTTGCCAGTTGTTGTATGGGCATGGTGCACCAATCGGCAATCGATTTTCCGGCCAGGGTTACCGCCAGGCGTTCCGGCCGCAAGCGTTCTCCATGGCAAGTAGTGCAAGGGGCCGGCCGCAGAAGCGCGCGCAGGGCTTCCGTGTTTTTGTTGTGTTGTTTTCTTCGAAATTCATCTTCTACATATCCGCAGAAACCCAGCCAGGGGGCTTTCACAGCTTGCTCACCAGAGCGGGTTGTTGTTTTAAACGCCCAGGTGGTCTCCCAAATCTGATCGCCCGTACCATATAAGATCAATTGTTGAGCCGCCGAATCGAGTGCTTCCCACGGTAGTGAAATGTCCATACCCTTGGCTTGCGCTGCCGCTTTTAAAATTGCCACAAACTGGCCTTCCGGGTTGCCGTAGTAATTGGCCACTCGATTGCCCGCTACTGCTCCTGCTACCACCGAAAGTTTTGGATGGCGTATGATGGCCTCTGGATTTCCGCACAGCGTGCTGCCCAGTCCTTCGCAATCTAAACAGGCGCCCAACTGATGGTTAAACGAAAAGTGCTGTGCCGAGTAAGGCAGTCCCTGTAGCTGCGCCAGGCGGGAATAAAACAAACGCAGATGGTCGTAAATGCCTGAAATAGTGCCTACTGTAGAGCGGGGAGAATTGGAGTTGAATTTCCGGCCGATGGCTACTACGGGACCCAAACCCTCGCTGTGTTCCAAATCTGCCTGCCGGGTGTGTGGCAGGCGGCTGCGGTGGTAGGCGCTCCAGTTTTCGGTGAAGCGTTGCTGCGCTTCGGCGTACAAAGTGCCAAAAACCAACGAAGATTTTCCACTGCCCGAAACCCCTGCTACCACCGAGAGCCGGTTCTTGGGAAAACGCACCGAAACCGATTGCAGCAAATGGGTATTTACACCTTTGAGCACAATCTCCTTGTTGGGTGCAGGTTGGGGTATGGGCAGGTACTCTACCGGTAGGGCTTGGGAAAGTGCTCTGCCGGTAATTGATTGTTCCTTCTTAGCTACTTCCGTTGGAGCGCCCTCAGCCATCAATTGTCCACCCCTTCGGCCGCCTCCCGGGCCCAAATCCACCAGCCAGTCTGCCTGGCGTATCACCGATTCGTCGTGTTCGATGCAAATTACCGTATTGCCCTTTTGAAGGAGTGCACGAAGCGATTTTAGTAATACTGCCACGTCTTGTTGGTGGAGGCCCACCGTGGGTTCATCCAGCAAATAGAGGGTAGTTTGTCCTTTACGCTGGTAGAGTTCGCTCGCCAGCTTCACCCGTTGCGCCTCACCTCCGGAAAGTGTGGTAGAAGCTTGTCCAAGCCGCAGGTAGCCCAAGCCCACTTCGTTAAGGGCTTGAAGTACCACCGTGATTTTGGGTTGATCGGCAAAAAAATCCAGGCCTTCTGCCACAGAAAGCTCAAATATTTCGGCGATGTTTTTACCACGGTAGTCAACAGAAAGGGTTTCCAGGTTGAAACGCTTGCCTTCGCAGGTGCTACACACCGTAGCGACATTGCCCAGAAAATGCATTCCGATGGTGATAACGCCTGCCCCCTGGCAAGTTTCGCACCGGCCTCCTTTGGTATTGAAGGAGAAGCGACTCTTTTTGAACCCTGCCTTTTTTGCAGCAGGAGTTTGGGCAAACACATCCCGGATGCGGTCGGCAAGTCCGGTATAGGTGGCCGGATTACTGCGCGGAGTGCGTCCAATGGGCGTTTGATCAATCGCCACCACTTTTTGAAAAGCTTCCCAGCCATGGCCATTTTCAAAAGGACGATCCGAGAGCAGGCGTTCCATACGGGGCAAAAGTGTATCGAACACCAAAGAGGATTTGCCCGATCCGGCTACTCCGGTCACCACATTGAAACTGCCCGCCAAAAAGCGGACCTCCAGGTTGTGCAAATTATGAGTAGCGACCTTGCTCAGGTATAAAAACTGTTCGGCTTGTGGAGCACCGGGAGTACGCAGCTTTTGGGGAGCATGTAGTGCATTGTAGGTCGGACTAATTCCTTGGAGTTCCTTCGCACCAAGGTAATCGGTTTTTCGACCACTAAAGAGCAACTGACCACCGTGTTCTCCGGCTACCGGCCCAAGGTCAACGATCCAATCGGCGTGGCGTATGGTGGCCAGGTCATGTTCAACCACGAGCACTGTATTTCCTTTGGCAACTAAAGTGCGCATGGCCTGGAGCAACACCGCGTTGTCTTTCGGGTGCAATCCAATGGAGGGCTCATCAAAAACGTACAGCACATCGCTTAAACCGGAACGAAGTTGGTTGATGAGGCGGATGCGTTGCCGCTCTCCTCCGGAAAGGGTTGAACTCCCTCGATGAAAACTGAGGTAGTTCACCCCCAGGTGATCAAACCAATTCAGTAAGGGCAAAAGCGCCTCTCCAATGGTATTTGCGATCGCGCTTTGGGTTGGCGACCATTGCTGTTGTTCCCACCAATGTTTCAGGTCTTCCAGTTCAAGAGCGGCTAAATGGGCGATATTTACTCCGTTCACCGTTACGTTTAAAGCCTCTGGATGCAGGCGGTGCCCTTTACATTCCGGGCAAGTGACCGATTCGGTGTAGCGCAGAATACTCGGGTTGCGGTCCCGCTTCAAAATGTCCGACATGATCGGAATGAGGCCCTTGTAAAAGCCTTCTTCGCGTGGTTTGGCGTTGATTCCGGTCCATTTCAAGCGGGATTCAATGCTGTGCTTGCCGTAGGGAACTTTTACCCGTTCACTGCCAAAAAAGACGACTTCTTGTTGTTCCCGCTCAAGGTCTTGCCAAGGAATGTCCACCGAAAATCCGTGCGCTTTGCAAACCAGGTTGAGGGCATCGACGGTCACCTGTGAATACATGATGTAGCCGGTGGGAAGGGTAGGAGCCATGGCTCCCTCGCGCAATGTAAGGCTCGGATCGGCCACCAGCAGTCGTTCCGAAATGCGTTCCTCCAAACCTAATCCCTGGCACCGCGGACAGGCACCTTTGGGGCTGTTGAATGAAAAATGGCTTCGGGTAAACGTGCGCCCATCGGGGTGTTGGCCCAAACGAGCAAAAAGCAGGCGTAACAAATCGTAGCCTTCGGACAACGTGCCCACCGTAGACCGCGCGTTGCCCGTGCTGCGTTGCTGGCTCAGGGTAATGACCGGACTTAGGCCTGTTGCCTCGTCCATATCGGGCCGCTTCCAGTTACCCAGACTTTGCCGGGAGAAGGACGAAAACGTTTCTAAAAACCTCCGTTGCCCTTCGTGTGCCACTACCTCAAAGGCCAGGGAAGATTTACCGCTTCCCGAAACGCCGGTTACCACAATGAGTTGGCCGTGCGCTATTTGGAGGTCGAAATTTTGCAGGTTGTTTTCCCGAATTCCGCGCAAGCGAAGGTAGCTGGCATCCATACGGCGAAAATAAGGTGGCCCCAACGATTGAGGGTAGGGAGCATCTAAGATTTCTTAAAATGAGCAAGTCTATACAACAGGGTTACTTAGGGCTCAATAGAGGCGAACGCCATCGAGGAGTCGGTCGTATCCTGCCGACCTTGGAGCAATGATTTTCAGGGCAATAGAGCGGCCTTCTCTCGATAAAATATAAGAATCGTCAAAGAGCATCCCGCCACTTGGTCGGTCGATTTCAATTTCGTATCGGATGTAATCGAACCCATTTCTCTTGCCCATAGACACGTTGCTGATCCTGGCCTTCATACCGGTTCCCGAAAGCTGAAGGGAAGCCTGTTGTAAAATGGATTTGCCCACTAAATGGGCCGATTCGATATTGACGGGTACGAATTCTTCGATCGGAAAGACCAGCATAGAAGAATTAGGGCTGAGGGTATCCAGCAGTAAAAAAGCGCCTTCGGGCAGGTTGGCAAATTGCCGGCGTACCGTTTCCTGAAAATACTCGTCGATCCCTTTTGCCTCCAACTCCTTCAAGGTCTCCTGAAACAAGGTGAGGCCACGGTGCAATTTGAATTGTGGTGGAACTTTGATGGCCATCTTTAGGTCGGGGACGTAGATCTTTTTTAAATCAGAAAGATCGGCACCACGGTTTTTGTCCAGCGACACACAGGCAGAAAGCAGGAATAAGGCCAAAAGGCCATACCAGCTAAAGTGTAAGTTTTTCATTGAATTGGGGTTAGCTTTCAAAAATAGGTAATCCCATAGGACTACTTGCCAATTGCTACATTTGAGGATGGCCAAGATGCAGCACCTTCACTTTGATTCGGTGGAAGATTTCCTGGACTACCTGCCTGAACCACAGCTTGAAATCGTTTCCCGGTTGCGGCAATTGGTCTTCGATTGCATCCCCAACGTACAGGAAAAACTGGCTTACAACGTGCCTTTTTACTCCCGAAACAAGCGTATTTGTTACATCTGGCCAGCTGCGGTTCCCTGGGGCAAGGTGCCGCTGGAAGGGGTGAGTTTGGGATTTGCACAAGGCCATCGTCTCAACGATGAGTTGGGCTTTTTGGAACGGGGTACCCGCAAACAAGTGTACACCAAAACCATGCATCACCTCCAAGAGCTGGACGACGGCTTGCTTCGCATGTATTTGTTTCAGGCGGCTGAGCTCGATGCGATGGATGCATTATCCTAATCCGAAGAACCGATATGATCTCAGAATTACCTCCTTCAGCCCTTCCTCCGTGGGAGTTGTTGCAATTGGCCGATCCCGATCTGGAAAAGGTGAAGGCTTATCTTCCCAATTGCTTGGTGGGTATTTTGAGCGACTTGTCCGAACCTCAAGGTGTGATCGCATTACAAGAGAAAAGCCCGGGGTGTTGGGAGATTGAAAATTTGGCCGTAGCTACCGAACATCAGGGAAAAGGGCATGCTCGAAAATTACTTCAATGGGCCAAGGAGAAAGTAGTGGCGAAGGAAGGTCGTGCGCTCCGGGTAGCTACCGGAAATTCCAGCTTGCCGGCGTTGGAACTGTACGAAAGCTTTGGAATGCAGGTATTGGAAATCGACCGGGGGTATTTTCTCAGGGCCTACCAAGAACCCATTTTTGAAAATGGGGTGCAATGCACCCACCGTATTATTTTGGGGATGGAGTGGTAACGTTCTCTGAAGAAAGCAACCGTACCATTACAATGAAGGCCACCAGACTGCTCAGCAGCAGCAAATACTCATCTTGCCAGTTGTCGGTTTTGTAAAAACCGGTGGGGATGGTCACCTTTAGGTATATCCACAAGTTTCCCAAGAAGACCAAAGAGAAACCTATAAAGAGGTACCACTTTTCCCGCAAGCCAGCCCCCCAATCAACCGCTTGGAAGACGGACCAAAATCGAGCGAAAGAAGCACCAACAATGGGCCACAGAAACAGCAACGGCAGGGCAAATAAGCGCGTTTCCTGGGCCCTTGCGGTGAGAAAGATCACCGGCGTATTGATGGCCAAGGAAATCCAGAAAGCGGTTTTCCAGGGTTTTAGCGAGACTCCAAAGGTTGATTTAGTGGGAAACAATACCACCACAATGGCGGGCCACACCGCAGCGAGGCCAACCGAAACCAGCGACTCGCGCGCAAATCGGAGGTTGGCAAAATTATAGTCAAGGGCATCCTGCCTTTCGGAGAGCAATTTGCGTGCTTCGGCTGAGGTATCCACACCATAGAAAAAAGACAAATAGTAGGCTCCGTAAAGCAAAGTGGGCACCAATAGGGCCAGTAGTGCACGTTGGCGGGTTGGGGGATGTTGCCATGCCCACCAGCCCAGGGCAGGCAGTAGCAGCAAGCCACTTTCGCGCGACAGCAGGCTCAATGCGAAGGTCAATCCAAACAACAGCCAACGCTGACGCCACCAAAAAAGCAAAGCCAGTAGCAGCAGTAAGTATTGCATCGGCTCATCGTAGCTGTAGATTTTTGGAAAAAAGGCAAAGCAAAGGGAGAAGGTGGTGAAAAAACCGATCAGGCTCCAATAGGCTATTTCAGGCCGCTGAAAGAGACGCAGGGTCAGGCCAAAAAGGGCGTAAGCTGCTCCCCAAAGCAAACTGAAGTTGGCCAGCAAAAAGGCCCAACCAACGGATAAACCGAAAAAGTATTGGAGGCGGCTCACCAGTTGGGTAGTGAGGGGCCGCCGAACGAAAGCTGGATTTTCCTGGTGAAAATCAACCACAAATTGCAAGTAATCCTCTGCCAGAAAACGGCCTTGTTCAGGAAAGGTCTCACCCTGAAAGGTAAGCATGCTCATCGAGCCCGGAGCGAGGTGATGCGCCACCAGCAACAGCGTGAAACAGGTAACTGCCAATGCGGCTTTCCACCATACCGAAGCCGGAAACGAAGCAGTTGGAAGTTGGATACGCGACACGCTTGCGAATTAAGTCAATTTATGACACAATTGCATGGAGGGCCGCTGTTGCAAGACGGTACTGCTCATACTTGGGAAAATTGGCCTTATGAATACATCGCTAAAATGATATATTCGTTGATCACTCGGTTTCAGTTTTAACAGCGTTTCAAAATTTACGTGCAGACAGTACATGGAGGTAGGATTGTCGGTTTCAAATTCCGGCAAACGAATGCGGTATTCAGCGGCCACCATCTGCTCGTGTTATTGCTTTGTTTTGAAAGAAGCATTGTTATTGGTCGCACCACAGTGATGCCACTTAATATCGATTCTACAACACCTTTATATGGATAAACAACAAGCAAAAAAGTATTGGCAAGCCAACCTGCGCTACCTCGTGGTCTTGCTTTCCATTTGGTTTCTGGTGTCTTACGTGTGTGGTATTCTCTTGGTTGATCAGCTCAATGGCATTCAATTGGGCGGTTTCAAACTCGGCTTTTGGTTTGCCCAGCAGGGAGCCATCTACGTTTTTGTCCTCCTCATCTTCGTGTATGTGTGGCTCATGAACAAACTCGATCACAAATACGGGCAAGACGCTTGACAAGACGCTGAAAAATGGACATCAAAATCTGGACATACATTTTAGTCGGCCTCACCTTTGCTTTGTACATCGGTATTGCCATTTGGTCGAGAGCCGGGTCAACCAAAGAATTTTATGTGGCAGGCGGTGGTGTTTCGCCACTGGCCAACGGCCTGGCCACCGCTGCCGACTGGATGTCGGCCGCCTCCTTCATCTCCATGGCTGGCATCATCTCTTTTGCGGGTTATGATGGTTCCGTCTACCTCATGGGGTGGACGGGCGGCTACGTATTGCTGGCCCTGCTGTTGGCCCCCTACCTTCGAAAATTTGGCAAGTTCACCGTTCCCGATTTTATTGGCGACCGCTATTACTCCAATGTGGCCCGAACGGTAGCAGTGATATGTGCCTTGTTTGTTTCATTCACCTATGTGGCCGGGCAAATGCGAGGGGTGGGCGTAGTGTTCTCCCGCTTTTTGGAGGTAGAGGTAGAATTGGGCGTAGTGATCGGTATGATCATCGTGTTTTTCTACGCCGTACTTGGCGGAATGAAGGGTATTACCTACACCCAGGTAGCACAATACTGTGTGTTGATTTTCGCCTTCATGGTGCCGGCGATCTTTATTTCCATTCAAATGACCGGGCACGTGTTGCCACAATTGGGCTTTGGCGGTTCCGGTGCGGATGGGGTTCCGCTGCTTGAACGGCTGGACGGCCTGCACGAAGAGCTCGGCTTTGCAGCCTACACCAACGGTTCTAAATCGATGATCGATGTGTTTTGCATCACCGCAGCTTTAATGGTAGGCACGGCGGGCTTGCCACACGTGATCGTGCGCTTTTTTACCGTGCCCAAGGTGAAAGACGCCCGCAAATCTGCTGGCTATGCCTTGCTGTTCATTGCCATTCTTTATACGGCGGCTCCTGCAGTAGCAGTTTTTGCCCGAACCAACCTCATCGAAACGGTGAGCCAAAAAGAATATACCAGCATGCCCGCATGGGTGTCGAATTGGGAAAAGACCGGTCTATTGGCCTGGGAGGATAAAAATGGCGATGGCAAGGTGCAGTACCTCAGCGGTTCTGCCTTGATGCCCGGGCAAAAAAAGCCTGAGTTTACCGGCGATACTACCGCCTTGGGCAACCGGGTGGTGGCCAACATGAACCCTGACGCCCCCAACGAACTCTTTGTAGACCGTGACATCATGGTGCTGGCCAACCCCGAAATTGCAAAGCTGCCCGATTGGGTCATTGCTTTGGTGGCTGCCGGCGGCCTTGCTGCGGCACTATCTACCGCAGCGGGCTTGCTCTTGGTGATTTCCACCTCAGTGGCCCACGATTTTTTCAAAAAGCAGGTAAAACCTGACATCAGTGAAAAAGGGGAGTTGATTGCCGCCCGTGTGGCGGCTGCCGTAGCGGTGATCATCGCCGGCTATTTTGGCATCGACCCTCCTGATTATGTGGCGGCAGTAGTGGCCTTGGCCTTTGGTTTGGCCGCGGCTTCTTTCTTTCCGGCCATCGTGTTGGGCATATTCAGCAAGCGGATGAACAAAGAAGGCGCCATTGCAGGGATGATAATCGGCTTAGGGCTCACCATCTTCTACATCCTCAAATTTAAGTTTGGACTCATCGGGTCGAGCAGTAAAGCCGACCTGTGGTTCGGTATTTCACCAGAAGGATTCGGGTTTGTGGGCATGTTGGTCAACTTTGCGGTTGCCCTCCTTATCTCCCGATTCACCCCGCCACCGCCTTTGGAGGTGCAAGAACTGGTAGAAGAAATTCGCTTGCCCTCCGGGGCAGGAGAAGCCCATAATCATTAGTAAATTGTGCATCACACCAAGGCAGAAACCTACTTTGAATCCAAACAACTGTTGCGTAAAAAGCTTGAAATCGAATGGATAACCGATCGTTTTACCCGCTGTACTTTTCACCAAATAAGTTGGGCCCGGATTTCATGAGGCCAACGGATTCCGGACTATACCTCACCTTACACTCAATCGTTACAAATTTTTAAACCAATGGAGTTGCGTATCAATTCCTGGGAAGCGTACCAGGAGACCTATCGAAAAAGCGTAGAACAACCCGAAAATTTTTGGGATGAGATTGCAAAAACCTTCTCCTGGCGAAAGCCTTACGACAAAGTATTGGAGTGGAACTTTGATGCTCCCGATGTAAAGTGGTTCTTAAACGGCAAGGTGAACATCACCGAGAATTGCCTCGACCGGCACCTGAAGCAGCGGGGCAACAAACTGGCCTTGATCTGGGAGCCCAACGACCCGAAAGAAAAATTTGTGCGCCTCACTTACCGCGAACTCTACGAAAAGGTATGTCAGTTCGGCAATGCCTTGAAGGCTCAGGGAATTGGTAAAGGCGATCGGGTAGTGATCTACATGCCCATGATACCAGAGTTAGCCATTGCTGTATTGGCTTGTGCTCGCATTGGAGCGGTACACTCGGTTGTTTTTGCTGGATTCAGTGCCAATGCCATGTCCGATCGGATCAACGATGCGCAAGCCAAAATGGTGATTACGGCCGATGGCCTCAACCGGGGAGCCAAGCAAGTGCCACTGAAACGGGTGGTCAACGAAGCCTTGCACCACTGTCCTTCAGTGGAACGGGTCATTGTATACGATTGCCTGGGATGGCTTCCTCAAATGGAAGCGGGCCGCGATATCTGGTGGCACGATGCCATCGAAGGGATGGGGCGCGAATGTCCAGCCGAAGAAATGGACTCCGAAGACCTCTTGTTCATTCTGTACACCTCCGGTTCTACCGGTAAGCCCAAAGGAGTAGTGCACACCCACGGTGGCTACATGGTCTACACGGCCTACAGTTTTCAAAACGTGTTTCAATACGGCGAAAGTGACATTTACTGGTGTACTGCAGATGTGGGATGGATCACCGGCCACAGCTACATTGTCTATGGGCCATTGCTCTCAGGAGCGACCACCATGATGTTTGAAGGGGTGCCGACCTATCCGGATGCGGGTCGCTTTTGGCAGGTGTGCGACAAGCACGGTGTCAATCAGTTTTATACCGCCCCCACGGCCATCCGGGCTTTGATGGCGTATGGGGAAGACCATGTGTTGTCTTACAGCCTTGATTCGCTAAAGGTATTGGGCACCGTGGGCGAGCCCATCAACGAAGAAGCCTGGCGGTGGTACCACATTCACGTAGGCAAAGAACGCTGCCCAATTGTGGATACCTGGTGGCAGACCGAAACCGGTGGGGTAATGATTGGTGGTTTAGGGGAGCACAGCCCGATGAAGCCGGCTTACGCAGGGTATCCACTCCCGGGCATTCAGCCGGTTTTGCTCGATCAGGAAGGAAAAGAAATTTCGGAAAATGGTGTGGAAGGCTACCTCTGCATCAAATTCCCTTGGCCCTCCATGTTGCGCACCACTTATGGCGACCACGAACGCTGCCGGGTGACCTATTTCGCGCACTACAAAAACCATTATTTTACCGGTGATGGTGCCAAACGGGACGAAAATGGCATGTACCGCATCATTGGCCGGGTAGACGACGTCATCAACGTGAGTGGCCATCGTTTTGGCACCGCCGAAATCGAAGAAGCAATCAACTCCGATGGCCAGGTAGTAGAATCTGCGGTGGTCGGCTATCCGCACGATATCAAAGGACAAGGCATTTATGCCTATGTGGTGTGCGAAAGTTTACCGACCGATAAAGAAGTAGCGCGTGCCGAAATTGTGGAAGCCGTCGTGGAACAGATCGGTAAGATTGCCAAACCCGAGAAGATTCAATTTGTATCGGGCTTGCCCAAAACCCGTTCCGGGAAAATCATGCGCAGGATCTTGCGCAAAGTGGCCGAAGGCGAACCCGATAAGCTTGGCGACACCAGCACCTTGTTGGACCCGGGCGTGGTGGACGAAATTGTAGAAGGTGCGTTGTAGACCTTTGGCTGCGCCAACCATAAACACCAACAAGAGGCCGTCTCATAACCGAGTCGGCCTTGTGCTTACACAAGTATTCGCAGCTTAACTATTTTTTCAAGGACCAGGTCCAACGATCGTTGGAGACCAATGGTGATTTGAAGGTAGAACCCTTATCACTCATGACTGGCTTGCACCGTGATCATTTAAGGCAGCGATAAAGGAGTCAAACCGCGTGCTCAGGAGGGAAGCTTCAGCGATGGTTGCTTCAACATCATGTCTTCCAACTGAGGAGCAATGTGGGTTTGATAATCCAAAATGCTTTGTTCTACAATGGCTTTTGCTTTGGCTGCTCCTTGGAAAGTCTCTACCTGAACAGTTTTGTTTTCCAGTTTTTTATAGTCCTCAAAAAAATTGCGAATCTCGCGGAAGAAGTGCTCCGGCAACTCGGATATGTCATCGAAGTGAGAAACGCTCATATCTTGAGCTGCTACGGCAATAATTTTATCGTCCGCTTCGCCTTGGTCGAGCATTCGCATCACGCCAATCACTTTGGAGGGAACGATGCACATGGGTTGAATGGAAATTTGCGAAAGGATCACAATGTCCAGCGGGTCTTTATCATCGCAAAAGGTGCGGGGAATAAAACCGTAATTGGCAGGGTAATAAAGCGAACTGTAGAGCACCCGGTCAAGGCGGAGCATCCCGCTTTGTTTGTCCAACTCGTATTTGGCGCGCGTATTTTTCGGAATCTCAATGATTCCATTGATGGTGTCGGGTACATTCTGGCCTACATCAACCGAATGCCAGGGGTTAAATTGAATCATACTTCAAGTCTTTTCAGACTACAAAGGTCCTGATAAATACCTCCTTACGGCAATAGATAAAGCTCAATTGTATCCATCTTCTAAAAATTTCCCGCGTTCTATGCATTGAACGGTCCCCAATTGAAATGGTCCTACTTTTCGATAGCAGAATTTAGTCATTCAGTAAAAGATGGGAGTAATCCCGAACCATTACAGGTTTAGTTTGATAAGTCAAAAGTTCTTCTGGATAAATGCTCTTTGTCGTTGATGGACGCTTACGGGCTAATCGCGGTTTAGGTGTGCAATAGGCCGTGAATCCAATGGTCATTTTTAACCTGCCATTTCTTGGGCAGTTGGCTTTGGCTTTTACCACCAACTTGTTGGGCATCCAATTGGTTGCGTTTACTGCAATTGTAAATACCGGCTGCTCATATAGCCCCAACGGGCGGGAGCAGGCATTTCAAGCGATGCCCCATTTTCCATGTAATCGACCATTTCCTTGGTTGGCAGCATTTTTACCAGCCACCATTCCCGGCCAGTACTGTCTTTGGTAGCTCCGTAGGCCGTGCCTTTGGCTCCTGCTTTATAGCTGAGATAAATGTTGCCTTGATGGTCACCATTTAAAAGGTGCCAGGAGGTGGTGTCGATGGAAGGGCCGACCCGCAAGTGGTAAGGGCTGTTTTTAACGGTAAATGCAATCGGTTCGTCCAAATGTAAATCGGGTTCAGGAGTTTCGTCTACGCCGATCTCAAAATTGGTGTAAGTAAACTTTGGGGAGTTTCCCTCCAAGTGAAGATCAAGGGTAAACCAGCGAATCTCAAAATCGCCACAGCAGGGGAGAAGCTCTATTTCGAATTTTAGGTTGCCGTTAGCCAAACGCTTCACTTTTTTGATGTCGCCAAAGCGTTCCAACAAAGTGATGTAGTTTCCTTGGTCGTTCCAAAAGATGCGGATGCAATCCGATTCAGTACCGCAGAAACCGTTGTAAATAATGTCCAGGTCGCCGTCTCCGTCCAAATCAACGGGATGTAATTGTTGCAACAGGTCTTCATCCGGAAAATAATCGTTGATGTAGCCAAAAGAAGATTGCAAGGCCTCTTGTTCCAGCAGTTCGGCTTTTACCTGTGTACTGGCTTCTGGCCAGATCATCCAGGAATTCTCCTCTGAATTTTGGCAGCCTTGAGGAAGAAGCATGGCAAAGCAGCCGCATAGTTGGAAGATGCGTTTGAAATGTCTTTTTAGTTCTCGATGGTAGAACATTGGACAAAAATAAGGAAGAGCGGTTTTACTCTTTTTGCAACCGGAATGTAAGGATCTTGGTCAAGCAATTTGCGATTGAAACCGAGCCATAGGTACTCCAATGCTGCCATTGTTCTGTTTTGTTGTACGAACGGTTTGAATGGGTGATCGGGCAACCGACCTTAACTGGCCCTTTGTTGCTACCTTAGTAATGGTCGTTTCAACGACGATGTTTCACATTGTTCGCCCCAACAATTGCCCCAACTATGAAAGGTTTGTTCTCCTTTTTTCTCACTTTTTTCACGATTTCATACTCCCTATTCGCACAAAATCCAATTTACGATTGGGCTGGTTCGGTGATTGGTGGATCCTCAACACAAGTGTATTCGCTTACCGTTGATGACAACGGAAACGTTTATTCAGCCGGATTGTGCTCGGGTTTCATCGATATTGATCCTGAGCCAGGAGTAGTAACACCTCCCAACGATCTCGGATCGGAAGGCTTTGTTCAAAAGCTGGATGCCAATGGAACTTTGCAATGGTATTTTATGGTGGGTGAAAATACCTCCAATTATGCCCGAATCCTCCAGGTATCCGTCGGTAAAAGCGGAAATATTTTAGCACTGGGCGAATTCTACGGAACCATCGATTTTGATCCAGGGCCAGGAGTTGTTGAGTTGGACGCTTCTCCTAATGGCAACGCTCTCGGAGGTTTTTTACTGACCCTCGACCCGGCTGGCAATTTCCTTTCAGTCGTACAAGTGGTTCCCGCATGGGCCTTTGATGAGGATGACAACGAGAACTTGTATTTTACTGGCCGCTTTTCGGGAAGTATTGACCGTGACCCCGGGCCAGGGGTTCAAACGATCACTTCGCTCGGGTCGTTCAACAGCTATGCCTATTGCCTGGACCAACAGCGAAACTTGAAATGGTTCCGTCACTTTGAGACGGCTGGCTCCTTTTCCAGCTGGGATGTAGCGGCTGATGGGCAAGGAAACAGTTGGTATACGGGCCACTTTGGTGGCACGGTCGATTGCGATCCCGGAACAGGATCAACCTTTTTAACCTCCGAGGGCAGGTCGGATGTATTTATCGTCAACCTTGATGCGCAGGGGCAATTGGTGTGGGGGGAATCTGCAGGAGGCACCAATACAGATGAAGCCCAGGCCATCAAAATAGACCCACAAGGAAACATTGTGATCGGCGGCACAATGGGAAGTGCTACCGCCGATTTTGATTTTGGCCCGGCCTTGGTGACCCTTTCCAATCCGCTCGAAGGTACCTCCCAATTCTTTGTTGCGAAATACACGTCGACCGGTGATATTGTATATGCCAAATCCATGGGCCTCGTGTTCTCCTCAAGAACCAAAGACCGCATTGATGTGGATGCTTACGGGCAGGTGTATGCTACCGGAAATTTTTACAATGAAGTGGACCTTGATCCCGGTCTTGAGGTGGATTTGCGAAACCCTTCAGGCGCGGTGGATCAGTTTGTGCTCAAACTAAATGCCAACGGGAGTCGGGCATGGGTAACCACGGTTGGCGGTACAACGAATGACGATCAGGTTTCTGGAACCAACATTGCGGTTAGCCAATCGGGCGATGTTTGGACCACTGGAACATTCCGTGGAACCATTGACTTTGACCCGGGACCAGGCGTGGCAACGATTCAGGAGGGAGGCTCTTCTACGGCTAATAATATATCCATCTTCAAACTCAAGCAAGTCATCTTTCCGGTGTCTGCCGGGCAAGACCTTTCGCCAAGTGGTGATGGAATTCAACCGTATCCCAACCCCAGCAACGGTTGGGTGAGCTTGGAACTGGAATCCCAGGCAGGAGCCGGAGAAATCCATGTGTGCGACATGGAAGGCCGATTGGTAAAAGTTGTTCCGCTGCCTGCTACGAACCGCTTTGATGTTGAACTGCCCGCTGCCGCTGGAGTTTATTTTCTGGAAGTGATGGGAGACAACAAAACTTATCCTCCGGTGAAGGTGATCCGGCTATAGCCGGGCACCAACAAAAAAAACTGGCCGGAAGCCAGTTTTTTTTGAAAATGGAGGAGTTTTCGAGGGAAGGTTGGGCACAAATCAGTTGCCTACCTGTCGGATGTATTTCAATTGGCAAGGTTCAATGCAGGGATACATCAAGATCAATTCGTTCCCGCTCTGCATGTACCGTAAGGGCAAGCTGGCATTCCAGCAATTTCCAACGTTGAAGGTTTGATCGGTGGTATTGTAGGTACCGGTAGTAATGTTGGTAGTGGTGGCCACCATGTCGCAAAGGCTGCTGTTCGTTTCATAGCTGCCGTTGGTCAACAGCTTAATGTACCGATTGCTGGATACCGGTTGAAAAGTACCGCTACCGTCACCGGGATCAAAAAGTTGCTCAGTGAGTAGCCAGGTGCCTACAATTCCATTGGCTTCTGGTGCTTCTTCCGTCGGCGAAGGCAACGGAGCTGGAAAGTTTTCTTTTTTGGTACAGGCAGCGAGGGCCAATACGGTGGTCAGGATAAAAAGTAGTCGAGTCATGTTTGGGAGTTTGCCATTTTGATGAGATCAGCCGCAAAAGCGTTGCACGGGCTTCCTGAAAACTCCTACTCTCAAAACGGTTGCACGAGTGCGAACGACCGAAGTGTTGCGCAGAAAATCTCCGCGCAACACGCTGAGTCATTTTAGTATTTGTTGCGTGCTATTTTCGGACGCAACACTTTTCGGGTCCAAAATTTTTGTTGCGTCCAATTTTTGCACGCAATACTTTTTTCAAAGCCGTGAAGAACTCCACGAACTTCATTCGAAGCGTGGACAACGAAGCATGGAAAGTGTGAATCGCTTAACTGCCTTCGCAGGCCATCAAAAAGATGCCGGTGAAGGTTTAAAACGGCGGCTCCCAGTTTTTGCGCGCCATGATGGCTTTCACTTCAGCATAAGAAAGCGGGTAAAAATCGTGGCAATCTACCCCAACATCAATGGCCAGGCGATCTTCTTTGTCGGGTAAATTACCGTGACTGTGTCCATAGAGTTGCCAGGTTCCGCGAAAATCGCTCCGCCACACCCGCATGGCATAGTGAAAGAGGATGATGCGCTGCACCCCATTTTTCAAATCAGGGTCTTTCACCTTCAGTTCATAGTAATCTTTGATCCATTCAAAATAGTTGGGCAATTGTTTGGCGGCACCTTCGTGGTTGCCGGCGATCAGGTATTTTTTGCCGTTCAAGCGTTGAAGGATGGCCTCGAGTTTTTCTTTGTACGTAATTCCAAAATCGCCGATGTGGTACACGTGATCATTCTTGCGCACTTTTTCGTTCCACCGTTCGATCAAGGCTTGGTTCATTTCTTCCACCGTTTCGAATGGGCGGTTGCAAAATTTGATAATGTTGGCATGACCAAAATGATGGTCAGAAGTAAAAAATATACGGTTCATCAAGGGGTAAGTAAAAAATAAAAAAAGCTACCGGGCGGTGCTTTCCATGAGGAGACGTGAACATTAAGCAACAGGTTGGGCCATGCGTTGAAATTCCGGATGGTCTTGTAGGTTTTGCAGTTCGGGAAAAGTCCAGGCATCCTGAGTTAGGGAAGGAAGCATTTCAAAAGCTTTTTCCAAATGATGCAAGCAGGCGCTGGTATTGCCCAGTAAGTTGTGCATGATCCCGATTTGATAATAGTTCCATTCGAAAACCATTTCCTGGTTCAGCTTTTCAAAAACAGCGATGGCCTCTGCATAGCGTTTTTTGTCTTTGAGGTAGAGCCCGATACGGTAGTGAATGTTGTAATGCTCTTCTGGCACCAGGTTGCTTAATTCGCCCAGGTCCGTCAATACCTCGGTTTCCGATTTGAACCGATCACCGATTTGAAAAAAGATGCTCACGATATCCGCTGCTGACGGATGCTGCAGAAAAGTAGTTTTGGCCAAAGCATAAGCCGTTTCCACTTGTCCCATTTTTACCAACTGTTGCGCCTGTTGCGTAAGCTCCTCTAAAACTACCTTGTTTGCACGTTCGCGCAGTTCCACTTCCGCAGTATCGGCCATCAGTGTGGCTTGTGCCTCGGAAAATTGAAGGGTGGGGTAGGCCAGCAGATCTTTGATCACGGCCCCTTTATCGTTGGGGTACTTTTCGAAAGCCACAAGGGCCAAAGCCAGCAACCAAGGGCGGTATTCCTCCGAATGAAACTCAGCCTCGCTCATGGGAGGTGCCAATCGAAATCGTTTTTTGAGCCAGCGGATCATTGTTTTTTGCTTAATTCCATGAAAATATATTATTTGGCGATGGCAACACCCCAGCATTTAGGCAACGGGCCATTTCATTGAGAAAAAAGGCCGCAGCGCTCCTATCAATTAGCCATGCACCTCGAGCACCTCTACATAGAAACCGAACGTTTGATCCTTCGGCCCCATATCTTGGAAGACGTACAGGCCTCCTACGAGATGAACCTCGATGTGCGGGTAAGCCGCTATACCGGAGATGGGGGAGTGGTGCCCCGAGAGACCATCGAACGCCGAATCGTGGAGGACGTGCTGGGCGACTACCAAAAATACGGCTACGGACGCCAGGCGGTGGTGTGGAAAGCCACCGGACAGTTTATCGGCTTCGCCGGGTTGAAATACCTGGAAGACTTACAAGAAATAGATTTAGGCTACCGCTTGTGCTACGATTTTTGGGGCAAAGGCATCGCCACTGAGGCAGCCAATGCTTGCTTGGAAATGGGCTTTAATCATTTGAAACTTCCGCGGGTGATCGGCATGGTGTTGCCCGAAAACAAAACCTCGGTGCGGGTGCTGGAAAAGCTGGGTTTTCTTTTCGAAAATTGCATAGAGGAAGACGGTATGACAGTGGAAGTATATGGTAAACAGGCACCTCAAAACGGTTAAAGAACCTTCTCCATGAGGGAATGACGGCAAAGCAGCCCACTTACCAATGGCCAGCCACACTTAGAACCAACGCATTTGCCGGTTGAGGGCCCAGCGTTCTACCAGTAATAGTATCCTTGATGGACGCTGCCATGCGCTCCCAAATCTAACGGCTGTTTCCTTTCATTTCCCACCCTAAGGACTTACTTTGGCGTCATTGTCTCTAATTGATTGGTGTATGTTTCGTATGTTTTCTCCTCGTTTTTTTCGTAGTTCCTGCTTCTCTTGGGTGATGGTTGCGGGAGTCGTTCTGCTGCTTTTTCCTGTTCAAGCGAAAGCCACCCAACTACCCAACCACCGTACCCTATACCAAGAAGCATCCGTTAAGCAAGATTCACTCCGCCAGCGGGCATATGCTGTTTTAAAGGCTTCTGGCTCCAGCCCACAAGAGCAACGTTTTTTCAGTGGCGTGCTGGGCATCATTGCCCTGGTCAACGATAGCCTCGACCGCAGTGTGGACCTCAGCGATTCGTTGCTCCGCTTCGACTACGGGCAGCAAGATCCTACCCATCAAATGCTGCTTTTGCTGCAGCTCAACCAACGGATGGGGCAGGACAACTACCCGGGAGTGGTGAGCACCTTGCAACAACTCAAAAACCTCGAATTGGTCAAAAAAGACCCGGAAACCATGGCAATGGTATTGTTCAACCTGCTGCGTTTCCACCTGGAGTTGCAACACAGCGACAGCGTAGGCCATTATATCGATGCGGTTCTGGCCCACGATGAGCAGTTTCAATTGAACAATGCCCCACAATTGTACTTGCAAATGGCCCAGCTGTATGTCGACCAAAGCCTCTACGAAAAAGGAATTGCTTTTGCCAAAAAGGTAGAAACCTTTGACCTCAATTTGGAGCAACGCCAACATGCTGCCTATTTGCAGGCCATCGCTCATTTTGTATTGGAAAACAACGATACCTGCCTCGCCTTGGCCCTCGATCTTTCCAATCAATTTCGAGAAGAAGAAGAATGGCACATGTTTCAAAAGACGGGCGATATGGTGGGCGGCATCTACGAACGGCAAAACCGTTTTGCGGAAGCCATCGCCGTGTATTCCGAGGCGGCTGATGTGTGCCGCATGCTCGGCGATTCGGTGGCACTCAGCTCCAAGTATGCTAACGTGAGCAAGGTATATATGAAAATGGGCGACTTTAAAACGGCCTATTTCTACGCCTCACGAGGTATGAAACTAAAACGGCGGTACACGGCCCAAGGAATTACCGAAGCGGTAGCTGACAACCTGGCGCTCATTCATGCCGCCTTGCGCCAAATGGATTCGGCCCGGTATTATCAAGACCTTTCCGACAGCATTACCCTGGCCAAACAAGACCAATCCTACGACCAGTTTTTGTCACAAAACGAGGCCCAGCTAAAAGTGGCGGAGAAAGACGTGGAACTGGCCCGTCAGGAGCAAACCATTGCCACCTACCGCCTGAGGGTGGTGTTGGTGGTGGCCATTTTGGTAGTGACCCTAATCCTGGGTTTGTTGGCCCTGCAATGGAGCCGAAGCCGGCAAAGGCAGCAGTTTCAAGCCAAAATGCTGGCCCAAAAGCAAGCCAGCCTCAACAAAGAAATCATGGTGGCCGAGCAAGAGCGGGGCCGCATCAGCAAAGAACTCCACGACGGCATTGGGCAAGAATTGGGTGCCCTGCAACTCAACCTACGGCACACCGCGCAGCGCCTCGCTGAAACCGAGTTTCAATCCGACTTTCACGAAATTCAGGCCCGGCTCAAAGCCTCTGCTGAAGAAGTGCGCAGCGTTTCGCACCGCATGATGCCCCGAGCTTTGGTGGAGAAAGGACTGGCTCCGGCGGCCCAACAGCTGGTGGATTCGGCCTTTCGCATGAGCGAAATCGATTCGGAATTTGAATTGGGAAATCAGCCACTAAAGCTACCTAAGCCCCTGGAAATAAATCTCTATCGCATTTTGCAAGAATTGCTCAACAATGTGACCAAGCACAGCAAGGCCAGTAAGGTAGCCGTGCAATTGTACCAAACCAGCCGAGCGGTGGTGTTGCATGTAGAAGACGATGGAGTAGGCATGGCCAATACCCAGGATCAAGGCCATGGCATGTCCAACATCCTCAACCGGGTCAACATGTTCGACGGGCAACTCAACATCGAATCGCTTCCCCGGCAAGGTACTTCGGTCATGATTTCGATTGGCGTGTAAAGCATTGGTTGGACTTCATCCAAAAACCAAAACCGAATGAAAGCCCCAACATACATTCGGTTTTTGGTCTACAACGCGCGTGTCATGGTTGATCAACTATAGGTGGAAGTGTTGGCCCACTCTCCTGCTATTGTAGCTCCACACTAACCTTCATGGAACAAGGCAGAGAAGCAGGCCAACACGATTGCAAATTCCTCCAAAGGCTGTTGCCATTGTAGTGAAATGCGTACACCACAGCCCCATCATTTTGCAAGTGCCTTGCCCGGTTGTTGTTCTGCATGAACGAAAGAGCACATCACCTGAGCAAGGGTAAAAAGCATAACCAGCAATTAAAAGCGAAATTCATGGAGCAGGAACGGTTAGAGTTTGATCAATTTCTTTCGAAACGGTTGTCCATTTACTGTACCCCGGAGCAAGTAGATACCGGTTGGCTGGTTCGAGAGATCGAGTTTATAATTGTGGATCTGTACATCGGTGGTGCGGCCCTGCAAATCGGTGACCACCAATTCCAGCTCCTGGCCTTGGGTGTGGAGGTAAAACACATCGTAAGAAGGATTGGGCCCGATGGAAATGCTGTTTTCAACTGGTGTTTCGGCTACTGAAACTACATTGTCTTTGAGTTTCCAGATTTGAACCCCGTTGGTTGCGTCCTCTGCGGTGAAAAACAAGGTGTTGCCAAAGGCAGTGAGGGAAGCCATTGCAGAGGCACTTAAGCCGTTCGGCAAATGGCTCACCAATTGGGTGCCTGCGCTGGTTCCGTCGGTTTTCCAAATCCCCGCTTCGTTCACATTGGCAGTAAAGAAAAGCTCGCCTTCTACCACCGTAAAGGAATTCAGCCCGGAACCATTGATACCGGGAAGTAGGTCTTTTACCAACTGGGTACCGGCAACGGTTCCGTCGGTTTTCCACAACTCTACCCCATGGGTGCCGTCATCTGCTGAGAAAAGTAGCGAGCCGTTCCATTCGGCGAATTCAATGTTATTTAAACCAGAATCTTCAAAGATTTTGAGTTGTACAGTACCGGCACTGGTGCCATCCGTTTTCCACAATTCCCGTTTTCCCTGAAACCTTCGGGCATAATACAATTCGCCATTAAAACGGCCAATTTCCTTCTTTTCAGGAAACCATAAAAAAGGAGTAGCGCCTGGGGCTGCATCTTTTACCAATACGGTGCCGCTTTCGGTGCCATCGCTCTTCCAAAGTTCTAATCCATGAATGTTATCGTTGGCAAAGAAATAGAGCAAACCGTTGTGCTCCATGAGGTATTGCACCTCTGAGCCATTAGCACCCGGCCAGATGTCTTTCACAACATAAGAGCCTGCGGGAGTGCCATCACTGGCCCACAATTCAATGCCTTGGTTGCTGGGACCCATGAAAAATAGCTTGTTGTTGACCACTACAATAGGCTCGATGAGGAAACCCTGTGAGACAGTCGGGAAATCGACAACCAACTGGGTGCCTTGTTCGGTACCATCGCTTTTCCAAAGCTGAAAGTCGCCTGGTGCATTTCTAAAGAAATAGAGGTCACCGTTAAAGGAAGTAAGGAAACTCAGACCAATGTTGTCAAAGCCGGGATCGATGTCTTTGACCAACACCGTGCCGGCAGCAGTGCCATCGCTTTTCCAGAGTTCGATTCCGCTCGTGCTGTCGTTGTGTACAAAAAACATAGTACCATTCACCTCCGTGGGATCATGGAGTTGCCAGCTCAACAAGGTGGGCGAAAAGGCTTTTACGATTTGGGTACCGGCTTCCGTTCCATCCGAAATCCACCAATCATATTGATCAAAACTGGAAGCAAAAACTCCTTTGCGGAAAAAGAACCGGTTGTTGGAGGGAATGATGTTCTGGAAATCGATACCGATTCCCACCCCCGGGTCGCCAATGGGTTTCAAAATTTCGGCGTGTTGCGCGTGCGCAACAGGCAATAGGAGCAACACTGCAATCAATAAGGTGAACTGTTTCATCGGACTTTTTTTCGTTAATGATGCCCAATGTAGAGGAAGCGCCACCGCCCAGAAAATTTTGTTCAGCAATGGACGGATTTGTTTAGCAACGGACGTTTGAAAGTCCCTTACCAGGAAAAATGGAGTGAAATGTACTTAAAACAAAGCCGGTTTTAACCGAGCAAAAATTGCTCGAATGCGGCTACTTTGTACTTGGAAAGTCGGACCTCCAACTGATTTTTGAGCAGGATCAACTTGTTTTTCTTGGAGAAGCGTTCGAGGTGCGCCTTGTTGATGATCCACGACTTGTGCGACCGAAAAAATTGACTGTTGCCCCGCAACAACACCTCGTAGTGTTTCAGGTTCTTGCTGGTCATGTATTCTTCCTGGGTGGTAATGATCTTGCAATACGATTCCTGGGCATGAATGGCTACAACCTCCGAAAGCTTTACCACCAGCTGCTGGTCGCTTTTGCGCACCATGATCTTTTCATTTTGCGGGTCTTGCAGGTTGTTGACCAACACCCCATACTTTTCTTTGAGTTCTAACTGGTTGGCCCGTTCCAGTAGCTTTCTTTCAGCTTCTAAAAGCCGGGAAACCTGTACCGGTTTCAGGAGGTAATCCACTGCCGAAAGCTCGAAGGCTTTGATCGCATATTGGTTGTAGGCCGTAACAAAAACGATGGCAAAATCAATTTTTTCGAAAAACGAAACAATCTCGTAGCCTGCGAAGTTGGGCATCTCAATGTCTAAAAAGACCACATCGGGGCGGTGCTGCTCAATTGCTACTTTGGCTTGTGGCAGGTCAAAAGCCGTAGCCACTACTTCTAGGTTCGGGCAATGGCGGAGTAGCAATTGTCGGAGTACATTCTGTGCTCCGGTTTCGTCGTCAACAATGATGACTTTTAGTGCGGTGGGCATCTTTTGAAGGGCAAGTTAGGTGGTGATGGTCAGGAGTAAATATAGGAGATGCTATGGGTGAAAAAATAGCCACCGAGAATGCGGTTTGTCAGCGCAATGAAAGGCCAAATTTGAAGCATAAACGGTAGATTGGTGTTGGCAGGGCGAACGGTATTTTCGCTGAAGTTTCAGGTGCAATGCGGGCTATTGTATCCGTTGGTGAGGAATTTGCAATACAACGCGCGTACCTGAGATTTCATTGTTGACCACCACATCTTCGAAGCGGTAGCTCAAGGCTTGTCGGTAATGTTCGCTCATTACCTGAATCCGTTTTTGTGTAGCCTTAGTAGCAAAAGAAGTATGCCTCTCTCCCTGCCGTTTTTGGATGGCTTGAGAAGCCTTTCTCCCAATGCCGTTGTCTTCGATCGTACACACCAGTTGATTCGAAAAAGCAAAGGCAATCTTCAGGTGCTTGTCGCCTTCCTTGTGAAGCAAGCCGTGTTTGATGGCATTTTCTACAAATGGCTGCACCAGCATGGGTGGAATCATGAGCTCCATCGGGGCCTGGTCACCGTCGAGCGAATAGTGGAAAGAAGGTTGAAAGCGCAATTGCTCGATTTTGAGGTATACCTCCAAATGCTCGATCTCTTCCTCCAATGAAATAAAATCCCGGTCGGAATGCTCTAAGGTCGTGCGTACCAGCTGTGAAAACCGCGCTACATAGGTATAGGCCGCTTCTACTTTTTCAGTGAGGATGAGGTTTTGAATCGAGTTGATGGCATTGAAAATAAAGTGCGGGTTCATTTGCGATTTGAGGGCGGTCAGCCGAGAGGCATTCACTTCATCGAGCAATTGATTTTTTCGACGAAGGTTGGCCAAACGGAAATGCGCAATGGAAACCACCAACACAACGAAAAGGCCGGCTGCACCCAAAAGAAACCACCAGGTAGTCCAATAAGGGGGCTGAATGGTAAATGCGATGGTTTTCACCGCACTTTCCTGATCCCGGTAAACCGCTTTGACTTCAAACGCATACGCTCCTGGAGGAAGTGAACGGTAATTGACCACATTTTCGGGGTAAGGATTGGTGACCCAATCCTGATCGAGGCCCACCAACCGATAAGCATATTTCAAGGCATCGGCATAGGCAATGGAGGGAGAAGAGAAAAAGAACGACAATTTGTTTTGGCGAAAGCCCAGTTGCAGGTTGCTCGTCGGTGCGATGCGTGCATCATTCACCCGCAGGCTATCCAGGCGCAGATTGGGGGCATAGGTCTCCGCTTCCAACAGCGAAAGCGGAAAGTACTGAAGCCCTTTTGCGGTAGTGACCCATACCTGATCCAGCCAAAGGACAACCTCTTTCACCGACTTAAACGAAAGTCCCTTGATGGATTCCACTCTTTGAATTTCCTGGCCCGTTGCAGGATCAAGTTCATAGAAAAGGGAAGCCGTTTGCACGAAAAGGCGTTGGCGGTACCAATGGAAGGAAGTCACGCGCTGAATGGCCGGCCAATGGTGGATCAAATTGGGGCCTTCAAAAACCAGAATTCCCTGGTGGTCGGAACCGATGTAGGTGCGACCTTCTGCCTGAAAAATGGTGTTGACCACAATCGGCCGATTGTCTAACCTGAAAATCTCGGTTTCATTGATGGGGCCAATTTTTAGACCTACGGAAGTCCCTGTAAACACGGTTTGGTGTGCTGAATCATAAGCAATGGCTACCGTGCGCATGTTGGCTTTCGCAAAGCCCACATTTTGGTTGGTATGGACATCGAGGAGCCGGTAGCCGCGATCGTCTCCCACCAGGTAGGCTGAATCTTTAAAATGTGCCACAGTTTTGATTGCGCTCACGTCCATCGGACGCAAGGAGCCATCGTTTAGACTAAGGAATTGACTGTTGTTGGCGTGAATGCCAATCGTATGGATCTCGGGCATGCCAAACATTTTGACCACCCGCTCTTTTAATTGCTTTACCACGGTGGTAACCTCAAACTGTGGATCGATTCGGTACAAGCCACGCTCTTTGGTAGCGACATAGAGGGCATCCCTCTCTTTTTCAATTTGATCGATTTGCGCATTGGCAATGTCCAGGAATTCGATTTCCAGGTTGGGCAATACCAGAATCCCCTGATCGAAGGTGCCGAGCAAAGTATTGCCTTCACTGTCGCGGTAAGCGGTGGAAATAAAATAATCTTCAAACAGGAGCTCCCCTTTTTTTAGCGCCTCCAAACGACTGTTGTAAAGGTATACCCCACCATTGTTGAGTCCTGACCAGAAATGGGTGCCATCGGAGAAAAATCGCGGTTGCTCCCGGTAGTACGGAAACTGAAAAGCAGTAGGGTAGAAGAAGCCTGATTTTGGTTCTTTTTGAAGCAGTAAACCGCCCCTACGGCTACAATACAGTGTAGTGTCGGCCAACTCAAAGGCGTTTAACAAATCGGGCCCCTGCGGCTCTACTTCTGAGGAGGTGAGGTGATAATTTGCATCTAAATCATGTACCGATACTTTTTCTCCGGCACCGAAAAAAAAACGGTGACCCTCCTCATGAGGAATGATGCCCGAGGTGGCGCCCCGACCTATAGGATACTTTTTCAAAACCGTGCCCTCACTATCGAACACGATCACCGAGGAGGAAACAGCAATCCCTACATTGGATTTGGTGAAATACAGTTCCAGGTTGTTGTTGCCCGGAAAAATAGAATCCAAAAAGACCTCAGGACGATCGTTGACAATGGTAAAAATTTGGCCGGAGAGGTTGTAGTAAAACAAGCGTCCGGTGCGGTCTTTCTGCATTCCTAACACATCGTTGGAAAGTGCGCTTTCGGGCAGCGGTACCCGATTGAAACGATAACCATCGTATTGCAGCAGTCCGTCGTTGGTACCAATCCAAATCTTGCGGTTACTATCCTGCTGAATGGTGTATACCTCCAGTCCGGATAGAGCCTCTTCCCCAATTAGAAAATGCAACGGAGTTTGTGCCGCTATTTGGCCAGCAAAAAGTCCGATAAGCCAGCAGAACAATAAAAGGCGAAAAGCATATTTCACCGGGGAAAGTTACTCAGGATGCGCTTATGACCGAAAACGAATTGAACGGTTGGAGGCCTTTACGGAAAAGCTCAATGGGATAGGGGAGCAGTTTAGAAGTCGATCTATTGCTTGAAAGTGAGGTGAATGGATGAAGGAAACAATGAATTAGGAATGCTATTGGAGTGGTGTACGGGAGCAAAAAAACTTGCCCAGTTCACTAAACAAGAAGAAAGAACGGATAGTGAACCAGGGCAAGTTCGGGTCATGCTGAGGTAACCCCAACATGACCCCATAGGAGTCGATCGTCTTTAAAGTTTGATCAATTTGGTGCTGAAGGCACGGCCGTCCACTACACCACGCAGCAGGTAAATTCCTGTGGGGTGTTGCGAGAGGTCGAGTGCGTTGTTTTTTACAGACACGGCGACCGTACGCCCTTGCAGGTCGGTGACCAGCACTTCAGACACAGGCGCATTGCTTTGAATGCGAAATACATCATAGGAAGGGTTGGGCCCCACCGAGATACCACTTTCCAATGCGTTTTCGGCTACAGAGATTACGTTGTCTTTCAGTTTCCAGATTTGTGCGCCCGAGGTTACCTCAGCGCCAAAAAAGTAAATGCTATTGTTGAATTCCGTCAACCCAACGAGCTTGTAGGCATAGGTGCCTGTCGATAAACCCGATACTTTGGTGGTGCCACTTGGGGTGCCATCGGTTTTCCAAATCACCGCACCTTCGGTAGCGTTGAAGGCTCCGAAATACACCTCACCCTTGAAAACGGTGAGGTCATAAGCAAATCCATTGGCAGCACCCGGATTGACATCCGATAGCCTGATGGTACCCGCAGTTGTACCATCGCTCTTCCACAATTCGTGTCCAAACGCGGTACTTAAAGCTGAGAAATACAGTTCGCCGTTGAACCCGACTAGGTTTCTGATGCCGCCTTCAACATCGACCGGAAAATCAGCCACCATAACGGTGCCCGTTTCAGAGCCGTCACTTTTCCAGAGCTGCGTCCGGTTGTTGATTTCCCGTGAGAAATAGAAATCTGCATTAACGGCCTCGGCTTGAAAGGTATTGATGATGGAAGGAGGTACTCCCTGAAGAAGGTCAAAGTCTTTGACCATTACCGTTCCACTGGCTGTTCCATCGCTTTTCCACAAGGCCCGGCCGTTGATGGCGTCTCCGGCAACAAAGATGACCATCCCATTTACTTCGGAGATTCCAAGCGGGCGAGAGGAGTTCGGCCCTGGGAAAATATCTTTTACTTCAAACGTGCCTGCCGTGGTGCCATCACTTACCCACAATTCGTTGCCCGAACCGGATTGGGCCTTGAAAAAGAGTTTGCCACCTGCTACGGTCAGCCGGTCTACCAGGGAAGAATCGCTTGCCGCACTGGGAAAGCTTCTCACCAGTTGTGTGCCTTGGGCAGTGCCATCGCTGCGCCACAGGTCGCGCCCGGTGCCGTCTTCGTAGGTGAAGAAGTAAAGAACGCCGTTGAGTTCGGTCAATAAGGTGGGGCTGGAAGCCCCGGGGCCGGTGAAAATATCTTTCACCATCACGGTGCCGTTGGTGGTACCATCGGTTTTCCAGAGCTCCCTGCCATGAATACCATCGTCCAGGGTAAAGAAAACCTGGTTGCCGGCCGCAGTAACCGACAATACTCCGAAACGATCGCCTACATTATCAATTCCTTTGACAAGTTGGGTGCCGGCCGTAGTGCCGTCGGTCGTCCAAAGTTCCGCTTGATTGACCGTAGCACTGGAAATGGTATGAAAAAAGAGTTGGCCGTTTTGCTCCACCAGCTCTTGGCTTGGGTAAATGATGCCACTCCCCGGATCGCCCACGGAGGTAACCTGCTCGGCGTTTTGTGCGAATCCCGCGCAGAGCATAAAAAGTGATAGGGTGAGTAATGTGAATTTTTTCATCGGGCTTTTTTTTTAGTGCGTAGTTTCCCAAGGTATAGGACCAACTTCTGGATAAAAATTTTTGTTCAGCAACGTGCCGGTTTCCTTTAGGAATGGACTACTTCGGAAAGGAGCTGGTAAAAAGAAACCGGACCAACGCCCCAGCGCCAATCCGATTTCAGACATCCAACGGGAATTGAATGGGTTAAAGTTTGATCAGTTTCTTTCTAAAGTATTGGCCATCCACCAGGCCTTGGAGTAGGTAAATACCTGTAGGATGACCGGTAAGGTCAAGCGTATTTTCTCGTATCGGCACCGAAATCCTTTTGCCTTGCAGGTCGGTGACCTGCACCTCGGTCATGGGTGTCGCACTTTGGATACGAAACACATCATAGGACGGGTTAGGCCCAACAGAAACACCGCTTTCGAGTTGGTTTTCGGCTACGGAAATGACGTTGTCTTTGATTTTCCAAACTTGGGTACCGGAGGCAGTTTCGAATGCATAAAAGAACAACGTGTTCTGAAACCTGGTAAGGGTTCTAAAGATGCCCAAATAAGGAGCCTGAGTGGAATCAGAGACCATCACTGTGCCGTTGTTGGTTCCATCGGTTTTAAACAGTTGAAAGTTTCCCGAAGCAACGAAAGCCACAAAATAGAGCTCCCCCTTTAGTTCTGTAAATCCATAGGGATAACCGTTGGAGGGGCCGGGGAACAGCTCTTTGAGCATGGTAGTACCCAATTCAGTGCCATCACTTTGCCATAATTCAAATCCGGTGGCGTTGCTGTAGCCAGTGAAGATCAGCTTGCCACCGAAAGACTGCATGGATTGCACGCTGCCATCAAAGTGGTAGTCGAAGGCTTTCACCTTTTGTGTTCCCGCAAGGGTGCCATCGCTTTTCCAAAGTTCAGTAGAGGTGGCCGTTCCACCTACAAAATAAAAGTTGTTGCCAAGGGTTGTACTTTGATAGGTATTGATGTAGTCATAAGGACTACTGTTGGGACCAAAGTCTTTTATCATAACCGTGCCAGCTTCGGTGCCATCGCTCTTCCAAAGGGTGTTTCTATTTACCCCATTGTGAGCCGTAAAAATGACCGACCCATTGAACTCCCGAATATGATAGGGCCTGGAAGAATTGGGCCCCGGGTTGATGTCTTTGACCTCAAATGTTCCGGCAGTGGTGCCATCGCTCACCCACAGCTCGTTTCCATTGGCGGTTTCCGCCTTGAAAAAAAGCTTGTTGTTGGCAATGGTAATGGTTTCATACCAAGAAGAATCCCCGGCAACGGTAGGAAAACTCTTCACCAATTGGGTACCCTGCGCAGTACCATCACTGCGCCACAAGTCGCGGCCCGTTCCATCTTGATAGGCGAAAAAATAAAGAGTCCCATTGAAGTTGGTCAAGAGTTTGGGGGTAGCACTGGTAATACCAGGAGCAATGTCTTTTACCATTACCGTGCCTGTGGCCGTGCCATCCGTTTTCCACAACTCCCGGCCGTTCACACTATCATTGAGGGTAAAAAATACCGTTCCACCGGCTTCAATGAGGTCATCAATGCCCCGGGAGTCCCCATTGTTGGGTAAATCGATAATTTGGTAGGTGCCGTTGCTGGTGCCGTCACTTGCCCAGAGCTGAACGCGGTCGGAGAACACGTCTAAAGTATTTTCCCAATAGATTTTCCCGTTGGAAATGGCTAAGTAGTGTTTGGTGTAATTCATTCCAACACCTGGGTCTCCTATGTTGGTCAACTTTTCAGCATACTGGGCATATGCATTGCAGAGCATCAAGCTGGCGGCAATGAGGGCGGTGAATTTTTTCATCGGGTTCATTTTTTAGTGAGTAGTACGGCAATGTAAAGCCTCAATTTCAGGATGAAAATTTTTGTTTAGCAACGGGCATGTTTCGTTCAGTAACGGACCAAAACCGTAATATTCGCAGGGATAAACCGTGCTGTTTGCCTGCTTTTGGTGGTGGAATGGCCCTTAGTAGGAGATGCTGAAGCAGGTGTTTGGCCATTTGCTTTTTGGTACTTTACCAATGCGACCGCGCTACAAAGGTGGGTTCGGTGACGACCCTTACTACTTCCGCAAATGAACCGGCGAGGTGCCGATCGAAGCGCATGGGTTGGGGCCTTCCTGCTATGACGCGCACCTTGCTTTGGATTAGAAGAGTTAATGAGGATTTAATGCAGTTCATGGCGCTCCGGTGACAACCGAACCAGTATTCTACTATATTTGAGAAAAATTGCATTGGATGGGACCTGCCCGCCCGTCTTCTTATCCACCCAAACAAAATCTGCAATGAACACTTTATTCACCACCACCTTCCAGCCTTTTGCTGCCCCTTGCTTCCGTATGGCCAGAAAACAGTCATTCTGGTGAACAAAACGGCTTGTCCGCTCAACTACCAGTTGGTAGAAGTGGAGGCAGCGCTCTATGGCTGTTCCATTCCTTCTAAAGATCTACGGATCTTACCCAACATCAAGCACCGTCCTATATCGAAGTTCGTATAGTTTGATGGGCTTGTAGTCCTTCTGCACTACCATCACTGCCGGAATACCGGCATACGGTTCGGCCTCGCCCACCTCAACCGTAATTCTCAACGGGGGAAAATCCCTCGTTTTTTTTAATCACCCAAACACTTATTATTTATGAAAGCTTTTTTTGCAACTACTGTTCTCGCCCTTTGCTGCGCCCTGTTTTCTTTCGGACAACAAACCATTTACCTGGCCAATGAAACCGCGTGTGCGCTCAATTTTCAGGTGATGGAAGTGGAACAAGCGGCCGGCGGCTGTTCTTTCTACAAGCGCCACAATGTGATCGTGGCACCTTATACGGCTGTTCCTCTGACTACGGCAGCTCCCTCCGGAACCGAGTTCCTCTATGGGGCGGCCTCTTTTGTGGTCAACAACTGTATTGCCATGAGTTATGCTGCTCCGGCCGGTGCCTGTGCGACTTGCACTTATCCGTTCCTATCCTCTAATTCCTTCACAGTGAATTGCAACAACAATTGTCAAGGCTCGACTTTCAACATGGAGTGGGTCGATTGCGCTTCTACCGGGTTGGGCATTTCCTACATCGTTATTTGGGAGTAAAAAGCATCCCATAAAATGATTGCAGCCCCTTTTGTGAGGCCCTTTGAGCGATAAGCCTTTAGACCGGTAGCAAACGGCAGCACTCGTTTTAGATTCAAAGCATCCCAATCATGGCACCGCTATGCATTTAGTAGTGCGGTGGTTGGGATTTTTTGTTTAATAGTTCGTCATTAGGATATCGCTACTTTGTCCGTTGTAGGATTAGCCTTAATAGAAATTCAACTGAGTGTCGTTTGCAACTACACTCGACTATTTTGAATGATCAATTGTATTCAACTGCTGATAAATTCTACGGAGAATGCTTGAATGGGAATCATTCAGATTTGTACGATGTACTTTGATAGTTGCTCGTAGTTGCAAACTACGAGCAGGGTGTGTGGCATTTAAATTTCCCGGTTCCTTTTGCCGGGCTTCCTCCCAGAAGCAGTATTGGGCAAAGATTGATCCCCATTTTCCAGTCGCGGTGCCTTTGGGCTTACCGGTACTTTCGGGTTCGGAGGGGCTTTGGTGTGGTGCGGTATTTCTTCGCGCAGTGCTCTTGGGCTGGGAGTTGGACCTGTAGCACGTTGTTGCTTTGCTAAGTCCAGGGCGTGTTGGAGCGCCCGTAACTCCTCCACCTTGTCTTCCGCAGCTTTCAGCAACTTGACCCGCGAGGCGATGGCGCATTGAAGCAGGTGAATTTCATCTTCCATTTCAAAGGTGAAACGCTGCGCCCAAAGCAGGGCCATGCGGCCTTTTTTCTGGTGGCCTTCTACGAATTGCTGGAGCGATTGAATGGCGGTTTGTTGCACCTCAGGAGCCTTGGCCAGCAACTCAACGATGGTTTGCCAGTTGTGGATTTGATCGGCAAGCGCACCAACCGTAGACTGGTCGATGGCCAGGCAACGCTTCACCGTAGCCAGTTCCCGCTTTTTGTGCCGCAGGCGCGACTTCAGTTTCTTCAAGGCGTCCTCGTGGTGCAATTTCAGGTGCAGGTAATCGTATTGGTCGGTGGGCAGAGCAAGCGCAGTAGCCGCCATTTGTTGCTGGGCTTGCTTGCAGCAATAGGCTTCCGCTACAATGACTTCGGCGGTTTTGCCGGTCAAGCGTTCGATGCTCGCAATCAATTCGGCGTTGGGGCATTGCTCCCTCTTTTCGATGCGAGAAATGGTGGAACGATGAACCCCCAAGAGTCGGGCCAGCCGGGCCTGGTTGCACTTCAATTTTTTTCGGGCATTCTTAAACAACGCTGGTTGCGGAGATCGGGTCGGAAGCATAAGCACTAATATTCGTTATCGTCAATCGCGTACCCATAAGATGCACCAAGCCCCTGCTTTGGTATGCTGGGCTACCGCTTTTTTCTCGCGCCTTCCCGTTTTTTTGCCTTCCACTTAAAAAAGTGTTGCGTTCCATTTTTGTACGCAACACTTTTAGTGATCGGAAATTTTGTTGCGCGCCATTTCCCCGCGCAACACCTTGCCTTTGTTATGTGGATGAAGGAATGGAAAGATGATAGATGCAAAAACAAAGAAGGCCGCCTCGAAATTAAGACGACCTTCTCCATCCACATAACTAACTTGTTTAGTTGATGAATATCGACAAGGTTTGAGGCGTGTCGGTATTAACGGTACGTACCACGTGAACTCCTTTCAGAGAAGCGGGCAACACGATGGGGTTCTCAGGTTGTAGCATTCCTTGGAATACAGTGCGCCCCAAGACATCAAAAATGAAAACTTCACTGCTGCTGGCTTGTGTTCCGGTCAACGACAAGGCGCGTGTGTAAGCATCAAATTCCAACGCGGCTGCTTCCTCGGCGGGCAGGTCCGTGGCCGTTTGGGCAACTGCTTTGCGAAAGTTCGTTTGATGGGTGTTGACGCAGTCGTAATATTTACCAGGGTAGTGGGCGGTGCTCAGATTGGGGCTTAGCATTTGGTAGCCGTCAGAATCATCCAAATTCAACCTTCCGGGAGTGATCCCAACCGGGGATGCCCGTGAAAAATATTGGTTGGAAGGAAGGCATTGTATCTTGGTATCCATCAATTTCACATAGCGTTCGCGTAAATAGGGAAGGTTGGGGTTCTGTTTGACATGGGAAAAGATTACAAAATCTTCATGCGAAGGGGTGGGCTTGGTGCGGAAAAAGCTCACTGGCAATTCTTCGCGCTGGCCAGGCAAAAGGTCGAATTCCCACAGTGGAATGGTTTGAAAGTTATTGGGGTCGATGAAAGCCACGCCCGCTGAGGATTGACCAAAATCCTGGTAAAAGACCAAGGCCTCAAGCATATCCGTTATGTTGTTGTATTTCAAGTCGGTAAAAAAGATTTCGTACCTGCCCTGCACAGGATGGTATTGGTGGCTGTCAAACACCGTCAGGTTAAAATTCAGGCGGCAAAACCCAGCGCCTCTGTTGGGAGAATGGTAGGTGAGGTAATAAAAGTTACGATCGTTACACAAACGAGGGGCTTGATTGGTGGTTGTGTTGAAGGTTTCAATGCCGGTAAGCCGGTTTCCAGCTACATCGTAGGCGGTTAGAAAAATGAGCTGCCCCGAGGTAGGCAAGGTATAGTTTCCAACAAACACGTAATCATCGTTGGTGGTGTTGCGCACCAGTTGGGTCAGTTCCAATACGGTTGGCGTATGCGTAGGCAAATAGTCGCGGTAAACTCTATCCCACAAAATGGTGCCGTTGGGCGTGATCTTGTACAAAGCCAATCCAGGCCAGGTTAGTGGATCCCATTGACTTTGTGGAACGGCAGCATTACGGTTCAATGCGGCACCCACCACAAAGTTACCCGCCGGGTCGACCAAGATTTTCGGTGTGTCGTAGTGAACGCCTTCGCTGATGGTGAGCACCTTCGACCAGTTGACATTGCCGTTGCTGGGGTCAATGCTAAAAATGAGCAATGCCCGCGCACCCAACCAGCTGTTGTTGGCCACGGTGCCTACCACTACTACTTGATTGCCATCTTGAGCGAGGCTACCAAAGGTGGTACTGCCCAAACCGTGTTCATAGGTTTGGCTAAAGTGAATGGTGGAAAGTGGGTTGGCGGCAAAATGGCTGTACTCCAGGTTGTGGATGAGGATTTTGTTGGGGTTGCCTGCCGTTTCCACGGTGGTCCCCCAAACGATTTGGGTATCGTTCATCCACTCCATAGCGGTGGTTTCCCAATCGCCGGGAGAGGTAAGAATATCATTGGGTCCGGCTGATTCAATGGAAGAGTGCAATACGGTTTGCGAAGCCCCCACCAGTACCAGCAAAAGGAAGGCGGATAAAAGGGTTAATTTTTGTTTCATGGCAAATAGATTAGTAAAATATGCCGTGAAAATAAACCGCGGAATGATGCGCCATGAAAAGCGTAACCGTTGGTCTTAATGCGCAATAAGTGGCGCTTTTAGGCAACGGTTGGAAAGGGAGAAATCCCGGCTTGACGCAATGTTGCTTTGTGTGCTGCGCTTCCCTGTCCTTTAGGAATTGAAAATGCTACCTGAACGTCTTTAGAACGAAAGGATTCGAAGTTTTGGAACGCTGCTTTTAAGATCATTGCAAAGCCTGATGCCAAAACGATTTACCGCAAGAGATGCACCGAGCCAGTGCGGCAGTCGCGCGCTTCCGATCCGTTCTCGTATTGAAAACAAATGGTGTAGAAATATACCCCGTTGACGAGTTCCCCATCTTTAGAGTTGGTGCCATCCCAAGCCGCTTTGGGGTCGTTGGTTTGGAAAAGTTGCGTTCCCCACCGGTTGTAGATGATCATCTCAAAATCGGCAAAGGCACATTCACTTTCCGGTAGGAAGATTTCATTCATTCCATCTCCATTTGGCGTAAAAATGTTGGGAATAAAGACCGAACAGGCGCTGGAGTCGCAATCTTCATCTACTAAGATGCTATCCCGGTAAAGGCATCCTTCGATGTCAATGGTCAGGATGTATTCTTGTGCTGTCGCAACTAAGAGACTTGGGGTGCTTTGGCCCGTATTCCAGGAATAACTGGTGGCGTTGGGAACGGTTCCATCCAGGATTAGGTTGTTGAACCCGCAGACGGTAGTATCGGCCCCAAGAATACCCGGCGGGGGCAAGGGAGTAGTGGTGATCGAAATAAAATCGGTGAGTGGGCAATTGCCAACCGTAGCAGTTATCGAATACACTCCGCTTGCGTTCACCAACAATCGGGCATTGGTGCTGTTGTCCGACCACAGGTAAGTAGCATTAGGCAATGTGGCATCCAAAGTGATGCTTTCCCCACTACAAATCGTGGTATCCGATCCCAAATCAAGTGTTGAATCCATGACCGTAACTTCAATGGAATCGATGACGGAACAATTGCCAAGGGAAACCGTCACGGTATACATCCCCGCTGCGTCTACCGAAAGGGAGGGGTTCGTGCTGCTGTTGG
>ERZ1740068.25-NODE-25-length-85368-cov-8.165567_pt1 | contig 85368 bp, 69 predicted proteins | sample MGYA00581735_ERZ1740068 | MGnify/ENA primary metagenome ERZ1740068 (study PRJEB43018, sample SAMN04849740) | marine metagenome | isolation source: floating plastic debris | place: Pacific Ocean | collected 2008-08-30 | study: EMG produced TPA metagenomics assembly...
TTTTCGCTAAGCGTTGCTGGTATTTTGGGTCACCGCATGCACTCTTCGGGTAAACTCGGGCTTTCGCCGAACGGCCACCGGTAGGCACGACCCGTCAGTTAGCATTACCTCGAGCTTGCTGGCATTAAACGCTTTCACGTGGTGCAAATTCACCATGTGGGAGCGATGGATGCGGAAAAATACCTTGGTATCCAACAGCGCTTCGTAATGGCTCAGCGCTTTGGTGCAAGTAAAAGTTTTGCCCGATTGCATTTGAAAGTAGGCGTAATTGCCCGCTTGAGCAGTAATGCTCAGAATCTCCTTTAGTTGGAGGGTAATGAACCCTCTTTGCGAGGTAATGATGATCCGGTCAGGAGTATCCGGTGTGTCCAACAAGGCATTGAGTTGTGCAATGCGCACATCTTCCTGCCCACGAACGGCATCCACCTTTTTCAAGGCCATTCCCAATTCTTCGCGGTTCACCGGTTTGAGCAAATAATCCAGAGCCGAGTGCTTGATCGCCCGGATGGCGTAGTGGTCGAAAGCCGTGGCAAAAATCACTTTGAACGGAGGTACTTCAAACGCATGAAGAAAATCGAAGCCATTGGCCTCCGGCATTTCCACGTCCAAAATCACCAATTCCGGTTGTTCGCTTTCTACCAACAACTCGGCTTCCCGGGCCGAATGGGCTTGCCCCACCAGCGTCACTTCAGGAAAATCTTTCAAGAGCAGCGCCAATACCGCCAGCGCATCGGGTTCATCGTCTACAATCAGGGTACGAATAGGGATCATTGAATCGGTAATAAAAGTTCAACCAAGGTGCCTTTTCCTGTTTTCGGATTGGCCGGTCCGATATGAAACGCCGTTCGATGGCCTTGTTTTTCCAACAAAGCTACCCGGCTCTTCACAATGTTTAAACCGAGAGAATTGGACTTCTCGAGAGTTGCTGAAGCGGTTGATGGCAGGCGATAGCCCACCCCATTGTCTTCCACCCGCACCCGCAAGGTATCGGAACCCTCTTGGGCAAGGGCTACGGTTAAATGCACTTTTTGCCCACCATAGGCATGTTTCACGGTGTTCTCGCAAAGCGGCTGGATCAGCAGTGGCGGCAAAGCAATGAAATCGAGGTCGGCGTCCAAGGCCTCGTCCAGCTCAATGGAATAATCGAACCGCTCGGGGAAGCGCTGGGTCTCGATTTTCAAATAGTTGTCTAAAAAATCGACCTCCCGCTCCAGCGGAATAAAAGCCAGTCGGGAATACTCCAAACCCGAACGCATCATACCCGATAATCGGGTAATGAACTCGTTGTAGTCCTGGGTTTGGCCGAGCAACAGAAATTTTTGGGCCGAGTTGAGGGCATTGTACACAAAATGCGGATTCATTTGCGAGCGGAGGGCCTTTTGTTCCGCCTTCAAGGTTTGAATTTCGAGGTCTGTCTTTTGGCGTTGGGCTTGGAGCCGAAGCTGCACTCCCAGCGTTATCAAACCCATCAAGAGCAGGCCCATTAGGGATAGAAACCACCACGTTTCCCAAAAGGGAGTGGCAATGAAAAATTGTGCGGTAGCACTTTTTCCCCAGGCATCCTTGCCCAGGCGCGCCTGCACCTCAAAGGTGTAGTTGCCCGAAGGCAAGTTGGTGAACTGTGCCACGGGGTAAGACGATTGCCGCCAGCTGGTGTCCAGGCCCGACATGCGGTAGCGAACCTCCGGAGTATAAAGGCGAAAGCTCATCGCCCCAAATTCGATGATGAGGGCATCCTGATCGTGTTCGAGCTGAAACCGATCCTGCAAACTTTGGGACTGATAGTTGACCAATACTTTTTGCAGGTAGGCCTCGGGCTTCGGGGCGTCAGTTTCCAACTGATCGATCGGTAGTTTGAAAAGGCCACCCTGGTTGCCCAGGTACAAGTTGTGACCGACCACCGCAAGGGGCTCTCGGGTAGTCATGCCAAAGCGAAGAACATGATCGCTGAAATGAAAGGCTTCCACTACCGGATCAGAAGTTTGGGCGGGAAGCTTCAGTATGCGGGGCACCTCTTCTTGGCTTACGAACCAGAAATTACCCTCCCGATCGCTGGTGACTCCGCTGGCCAATACCGGACGGCCGTCGGCGTAGCGTACCGTTAGGAGCCGCTTGTCACGAATGAGCCACACCTTACCACTGCGCGCAATCACGGCCAAGGTTGGTCCGATGCGGAGCAGGTTCAGAATCCTTTCTTGTTCCCAGGCTACGCTATCGCCCAATAATTTGGGGCGCTCAAAATGCTCCCCATCCCAGGTTTTAAGACCCTTGTCTGTACCTACCCACACCAGCCCTTGCTCGTCGGTTTCGAGGTTGAGCAGGCGGCCGCCCAGCCGGTCTTGGGGCACTTCCAATACCACCCTTCCTGCTTCAAGCAAAAACAATTTTGAATACGTTAACGCCCAGATGCGCGTGGAGTCTTCGCTCTTAAGGTCGGATAGCTTGCCACCACTCAATACCGATGGATTTAGTTTCCAGGTCGTCCACCCTTGACCGTCCCAACGACCGATCATCCGGTTGTTTCCGGTGACTGTCCATTTGTTCTTAACATCGCAATAGGTAGCGGTGGGTACATTGTAAGAAGTCAATTCATCATCCGAAGGAGCATCTACCGGATCGGGAATTGTAAACCAGCTTTCTTCGTTCATGCTGACCATTCCGATCCCCGGTAGGCCAACCAACAAACGCTCGTAGTCCGACAGGAGCGTGCCCACCGCCGGGCTTTTTTTACTCCCCTCCGATCTGCCAATCTGCATTACACGCGGTGCCGGAATACACGCTAATTTTACTGAAGAAGATTTGATCCACAACGTGCCATCCTCCGATTCGGCCACCACTGCACTGGTCGACTTCTTCAAGAGGTGGTCTTTCAATTTCCAACTATCACCTTCTAACCACAACAAGCCCTGCGCATAGGTACCCAGCCAAATATCTCCAGCCGCATCCTGGTGCATTTCATGAATCTCGTAAGGAAACCGCTGCTGTTTCAGCAAGGTGCTTTTACGGCCACGCACCAGCTCATGGCTGCCGTTAGACAGGGTCCAATGGCCATCGGGATGAACGGCCAATCGAGCAGAATGTCCCAAACGGATGTCGGCGGTGGTGGTTACCCTGCTGATGCTGTCTTCCGACGATTGATAATAAATAGAAACAGGGATTCCTTGTTCCCTGCCGTTGGGTTGCAAAAAAGTGTAGTGCATCAACTCTCCGTTGGGCAATGCTGCGACTACAATGCCATGAATTTGCTGTTTCACCGGGCATATTGTCTGCACTTTACCTTCCGGTGAAATGGAGCAGATTCCGTGGGTCCCAGTGCCAAAAAACAAGGTGCCAGCCGTGTCTATGAATTGCGATTCGCACCGTAAGCCATGGTATTTTCTTAGGGTGTCGTTGTAGGGGTAGGGCAACACCGTATCGGACAAGATTTGGTACAAGCCCTCCCGCATGCTTTTGGCCCACACCTGTTGGTTGGCATCCCGGAAAAGTGATAAGTAGGGCGTGCGCGGAGCAGGTATTGCAGTCATTTGGTGTCCGTCGAAGCGGTTAATTCCACTGGGCCCGGCAGAATACACAAAACCCTTGGGGCCAACGATCAAGTCATAATGGTCAATTGCCTGTGCTTTGGAGGGAATAGGAAATTCGCTGATCGGAATATAGGTCAGGGAGGCTTTTTGTCCGAAAAGGCATTGGCTCCAGCACCAAAGGCATGCGAGGAGCGCGAATCGAAAAATAGATGCGGCAGGATGCCTCCTGCCAGATGGGGTGAGCAGCATGGAACAAGCGGGCGTATGATGGGAATCCCGAAACAGGAAAACCTGTAGAGGGGACCGGTTAGTGGTTTAAGATAGTCAAAATCTGATATTTCTTATCCCAAAACCGAAAAGGATGAACCGCCCGTTGCAAGGGTGGTAGCTCAGCTAAAAAGTGTCTGGTTGGTGCGCTGCAACCGCAAAGCCAGGGAGCGACTGATGTTGAGCAACAAACGGTTGGCCGCCGGACTGGGTTGCTCAATGAAGTGTTGCAGGTTACGTTGGTTGAGGCTCAGTACTTTGGCGCCTTCAGGTCCGGCAACTACATCCGCCGTACGGCGGCCGCCTACCAGAAAAACCATTTCGCCCAGCATTTCACCCTGGCCAATCTTAGCGATGGTGCGCTGGTGGACCCGTACTTCAAGGTTGCCTTCCAACGGCACAAAAACGGTTTGCGTTACCTGTCCTGCTTTGATAACCCGATCTCCGGGAAGGCATTGGATGACGTTGCCCAATGCAATAACTTGTTTGATCTCCTCCTCCGCTAATCCTTCGAAAAAAGAGATCCTTTCATTGGAGTGGGTTTCCAGATGCTCGGCCAGTTCGCTCCATTCGGCTGCTGAAGGGTGTTCGATCATAGCTACAGATTCGTGGCCCATCGCTTTGTAAATATCTGGTAGCAGTGCAGCGTTGTATTTTCCTTTAGCAAACAACTCACCCAAAGGAGACTGCACCTGGCGAAAGTGGGCATCATCGCCCGTCACCATCACCAAAGGAACCATGATGCCAAACTCCGGATCGTTGAACACCTCGTGTGCATAGCTCTGAAATCCAAGGCGGTGGTATAGGTTGAGCAAATGCGGTTGGCAAGTACAGAAAGCCAATTCAACTCCTGCTTCGACCCATTGACGAGCGCCTTCGGCCATGAGCTTGAAGGGCAGGGAAGTGCTTCGGTATTCCGGTTTTACCACCAGCCGAATGGCGGCTGCCATTTTGCTCTCGGGCAACACCTGCACATAGCGGAGCAGGTCGTAGATGGCACGCAAACTTTCAGGAAAAGGGGCATCACAGCCCATCACCAGGCTCATGGCACCCACCATTTCAGCGCCATCGCGCACGTAGAGCAGGCGGTTGGTAGCATCCAGCGCATCGGTAAAAACACCGGCTTCATGGTTGGCCTGATCCACGTAGACCTCCATTTCCTGCACATAAATCTGGTAGCGCAAAGCCGTTATTTCTCTGACTTCCGCCTCCGTGTGTGCCTGATGAAAGGTGAACATCGCCTTAGTGCTTCCGGCTCAGAACCTCGAAAACATTGATGGGCTCGTCTTTGCCTTTCACCTTTACCGGCTCTCGCGGTGAAGTCTCCACCACCGTTTCTGATTGTTGCATCACGCTTTCGCTGATGAGGATGGAATTGGGCTTGTCTTTGGTGAGCGATTCGATGCGGGCCGCTACATTCACTACGTCACCGATCACCGTGTATTCTACTTTTTGCTCCGAACCGATGTTGCCCACCACCGCCTTGCCGGTATTGATGCCCACACCAATGGCCACTTCGCGGCCAAATTTTTCTTCGTAGCGCTGGCTCACCTCGCGCACTTTTTCCAGCATTTCGAGGCCACACATTACCGCATTTTCACTGTTGTTTGGGTAGTTGATCGGAGCACCAAAAAGGGCCAAAATGCCATCGCCCATAAACTTGTTGATGGTGCCGTTGTATTTCAGAATGATGTCGTTCATCACCCCGAGGTAGTCGTTCAAAAACTCCACTACCTCGTGGGCTTCGAGCTTCGAACTGATGTTGGTAAAGTTGCGGATGTCGGTAAACATCACGGCTACCTCCCGGGTCTCGCCGTCCAGCAGCGATTTGCCGTCCTTGGCTTCCAGGCTTTCGCGCACCACTTCTTCGGGCACGTATTTTCGAAAGAGCAGCATGGTTTTTTCCAGGTCGCTCACCTTTTCGCTCAACTCACTCACCAGGCGCTTGTTGGCCTTTTGCAGCGAATACAGCTTGTGGGCGCGCAAAATGGTATCCCGCAGTTCGTCTTCGTCCCAAGGTTTGGTGATGTAGCGGTACACATTGGCCGAGTTGATGGCCTCGATCACCGCTTCCAGGTCGCTGAAGCCGGTGAGGATCATCCGTACCTGATCGGGAAACTCGTTGTTGATCGATTGCAAAAACTCCACCCCGGTCGTTTCGGGCATCCGCTGATCGGTAATGATCAGGTGAACGTCTTTGTTGCGCAAAATCTCAATGGCTTCGGCGGCACCTTCGGCCAGATGGATTTTGAACTCCCGGCGAAAGGCCGCCTTAAAAGTGCGCAAGTTGGCAGGTTCGTCGTCAACGTAGAGTATGACAGGCTTTTCTTGGTCCATGCTTCAGGTTTTTTAAGGTCAACTTCCGGTTAGGCCTCTTCCTTTTTCGGCTGCTTCTTGGGTAAAGTAATAATGAATTCGGTACCCACCCCCAATTCACTCTCAAATTCGATGGTCCCGCTGTGGTCATTGATGACCCCAAAAGAGATCGACATGCCCAGGCCAGTGCCCTCGCCCACATCTTTGGTGGTGTAGAAGGGATCAAACAATTTCTTTTGCGTCTCCTCCGTCATTCCCGCTCCGGTATCTTTCAAACGCACCTCCACCATTTCACCTTTGTCGATGGTCGTCAGCGTGATCGTGCCTTTGTCTGGTGTAGCCTGAATGGCATTGTTCAGGATGTTCATAAACACTTGGTTGAGTTTTCCGGCGTAGCACTCGATGGGTTCCAGGGGCGCGTAGTGGCGCACCACCTCGATGCGCTCCTTGTATTTGTTTTTCAGGATGCTCAGGGTAGAATCCAGGCCGTCTTCAATGCTGGCCTTTTTCAGGTTGGCCTCGTCGAGGCGGGAGAAGTTGCGCAAATCTTTCACAATCTCCGCCGTTCGGGTAGCACCGTTTTCAATGTCGTTGATCAAGCTGTCGATCTCGTCCAGCACAAAGTCGTAATCGAGGTCCTCTTTCAATTCTTCTACCTCCTCCAACAGTTCTTCCAGGTCGCTGTCCGGCTCTATTTCGGCGTACTTTTCCAGGATTTCCTTCAGGTCGTCGAGGTCGCGCCTGAGGGGTTTCACGTTGCCGGAAATGAAATTGATCGGGTTGTTGATTTCGTGCGCAATGCCTGCGGTGAGCTGTCCCAAACCCGCCATTTTTTCTTGCGAAACCAGTTTGGCTTGCGTCTGTTGCAGGTTTTCAAACGTTTGTTGCAGTTCGTTCATGATTTTCGACTTGATGAAGGCCGATACCACGTGTTCTTTGAACGAAGCCATGAGGTCAAAATCTTGCGGGCCAAAAGCGTTGGCCTTGCTGAGGCATTCCAACACCAGGTAGCCGCGGGTTTGATCTTCTACCCGGATGATGAGAACAAGACTGGTTTTTGCGCCTCCAAAAGCCGGGTGTTGCTCAATGGCCGAGCTGTGATAGCCATCGGCTACATAATACAAGTCTTCGCCCACCTTGGCCGAACGCTGTAGGAGCAAGGCTTCGGCTTCCGCTTCGGTGAGCGATACTTCGGCCGCTTGTTGCTCCTCCCAACCGTGGTGAGAACGCACCACAAAACGCTGAGTAGCCTCATCCAGCACCAGCGAAGCCGCCCGTTCCACATCCCGAATAAAACGGATCTCTTCAATGATGTGCCCCATCACCGCGCTAAAGCTGATGCCGGTATTGATGGAAGCCACCATCTGGTTGATCTTCTCCAACTCCTTGTTTTTGATGTAGAGCGAATCGGATTGCGATTGAATTTCCTCCTTCTGCTCCTGAATTTCAGAAGTGCGTTCTTCCACCATCTTTTCCAGCGCCCGTTTTTCTTTTTCCAGGCGCTGCGAACGGATGCGCACCAAAATAAAGGTAGCTCCTAAAAAGGCCAGCCCATAAAGCAGGTAAGCCCACCATTGAGCATACCAAGGAGTAACAATGGTGAAGCTGAACGAAGCAACCGGCCCCTCTTCGCCATAGCCGTTGATGGCCTTCACCCGAAAAGTATATTCGCCGTAGTCGAGGTTGGTGTATTCCTTTTCTGTTTCCCGCGAAGGCACCGACCACTCTGCATCGAAGCCTTCCAGTTGATATTGAAAACGCAGCGGCCGCACCCGGTCCAGGTCCAAGGCAGTGAATCGAAAACCGACCGAAGCGGTGTTGTGCGACAATCGTGGCGTAGTGCCGTCATAGGTAGAAGCGGAGATGTCGCCAGAGTCGCGAGCGGTGTTGTGCAAATGAACCAGAGAATCTCCGGGAAGGAGCAAGTTTCTCAGGGAGGTGGAAGGAGAGGCCGGCAAAACATCCATGGCCAAACTGCGGTAGTGCAGAAGCCCATCCGAGCCTCCAATCCAAAAAGTATTATTAGCATCTTTCGAAACACAACGCACCGAAAAATCTTCCCAGGCCAGCAAAGAGCGATTGCTGAAAACCTCAAGTTTTGGAGCATTGATCGGCGTTTGCGAAAGGTGATTTCCACGGCCATCGACCGAAAAATACCGGTCGGTGCCAAACGCCCAAACCCTGCCCAACCAATCTTGGTAAGAAGAAGCTACAAAGCTTTGCTGATCCCTTACAAAGCCCGGTTGCTTGTAGCGATAGCACCCTTCACTGTTGAAGGCGAACACGTCACCTCCACTTTGCACCAGTTGGTTTTGCATCACTGATCCGCCAGTTTCCAGGGCTTGAAACCCCGAGGCATCCAATCGCCAGATGCCTGCGGCAGCCGTTTGGGCCAGCAAGTCACCCGAAGGCAACACCAACAGCTTTTCCAGTGCTTCTCCTTTGGCCGAATAGCTTTCTACCGCTTGCAAGTTCCCTGCGTTGCCCTCCAATACCATCAAAGAGTCGATGGAGCCAGTGTACCAACGGTTTCCTTTTCGGGCTACCGATTAGGGGAAGGCCGACCGCAACTGGCGGAGCTGTGTGCCATCCCAAGAAAAAAGACCATCAGCAGAAGCCACGATCAAGGCATCTTCGGTGGCCATCAACTGGTAGCAAGCCAAATCCAGACCGGGCACCTGCTCAAAACGTTGCAAGACTGGCTTGTCGTTTTTGTCCAGGCTCGTGGGCAATGCCGCTTCGTTGAGCACATACAAGCCCCTCAACGTAGCTGTGTAAAGGCGGTTTTCGAAACGCAATACATCATTTACCTGCCCCTCGATTCCATTGTTCTCCTGAAACTGTCGAATCGAAGCGCCCCATTGGATGCGGGCAATCCCTTCATTGAGCAAGGCCCAAACTCCTGTAAGGTTATCCCTGTAAAGGCCAACAACATTTTGATCTTGCAGGCCCGAGCCTTGGTTGCCCAGGTAGCTCAGCTGCTTGAGGTCGAAACTCACCATGCCCAGGTAAGCGGTAGCCACCGCGAAATTTCCGGCAGTCAGTTCAATGGCATCGTTGACCAGTCCGGTGCGCAGCAAGTCGTTTGCAGGGTGGTCCAGAGCCACCAGTGCTTTTCCGTTGTATTGGAACAAACCATTGCGCAAGCTCACCACCAATTGCCCGTCTTCTTTGGTCGGTAGTATCGCTTTGATCACCAGTTCACTTTGGCCCACGTCAGGCAAAGTGATGGGCAGGGCTTGTAGCTGTCCGTTGCGCAGTTGAAACAGCCCCCGGCCTTCGAGCTGCACCCAAAGTTGATCTTCTACTTGATATGCACCAATGATGGGAGCAGCTGCGCGTGTGACGTCTATTTTTTCGCTGTCCCACTTCAAGATTCGTTCACGGGCCACAAAGTAAACACCCTGCTCGTTGTCGCTTCCGCGGATGGAAAAAATATGGCGAACATCCCGAAAATCCCGATCCGCTTCCGGCACCAACGCATTGAGGGACCGAAAATCCAAAGCACCGGTTGGCAAGGTTTGCAAATGCCCGATCTCGTCACGTGCGCCTACATAAATTACTTCTCCGTCTGTATCCAACGAATAGACCATCGATCCGTTGGAAGTAGGAATGGTACGCCATTGAGTGCCGTCGTATTCCAGTACCCCTGCGGCATTGGCTACGTAGAGGAAGCCCCGCTGATCTTGCACGGCGGCAAAGTTTTGAGGATGCGCTCCGTATTCGGCTGGCGAAAAATTCCGTACTGCAAAGCTTCCTCCCTGGCCTGCCACTACCGTGGGCATCAGGCAAAAGATCACCCCAAAAAGTCCCACCAAAACAAGGCGAAGCAAAGACAGAAAGTATGGCAACGGTGGCATGATGGTCCTATTTATTGTCAATGTATGTAGCGATGTGTTTGGCCAAAAACACATGGTTCGAAATGGCTTCAAACAAGGGCTCTTGCGGAATGCGCAACAAGCCGCTGGGTTGCTCGGCTTTCAGTTTCAAGGCGTTCCAGTCGGCCGCTCCGTAGTCCATTTCACTGATGAGTTCGTCTTCCTGAAATTTCTTCGCTTTTTTACCGCCTGTGGCTCCTGCTACCTCGCCTTTCACCACTCGAAACATCTCTTTCGAAGTAGCATCTTTATGGATACTATCTGCTTCAGCTACCTCGAAATAATCGGCCAAATGGGCAATTTCTACCAGAAAAACTTCTGGGAAACCGCTAAAAATGGCGAGGGTTTTCAAGTAATTCACTTTGGCTGAAATAGGATTTAACCCTTTGTTGACATGGCTTTCCAGGTAAGGAGCCCATTGGGCTGCCAGCACCTTTCTTTGCTCCTCGGGCAAGCGTTGGAGGTAGTGCTGCAGCTTGTCGGGCTGCATGGCTTGGAGGGCAATCACCACTTCTTGTTGCACCACAATGTTCGGGTGCTGGATGAACGCCACCACCACATCCGAAAGTTCGGTGAGTTGCAAGCGGCCAGCCGCCTGAATGGCGCAGGCCCGTGTCCACTGATTGATGGTGGAAAAATCCCGATTGATGATGTCTTTCAAACGGTGGGTAAGCGAAAGCTGCTCTTGTGGGAAACGGTGCCGCAGCACCCGCAGGCGTTCGGGAATGCTGTTGCTCTCCACCAAAGGGATCAAAATTTGCTTGATGGAATCTTCCACCAGCATGTCGATGATTTCTACCGCAAACACCCGTTCGTTGGGACTGCCCTCCAAAATGATGTCGCGAATCTTTTTCATGGCTTGCGAATCGTAGAGCAAAGACAGCAGGAGAAACACCCGTTCGGTTTTTTCTACCAATTCATTTTTCAGTGCCTTGGAAAGGGCCTCGCATTCGGAGCCTTGGCCAATGTCGCGCACGGCAGCCATGGTCCAAATGAGGTTGGCAATGTCGTGTTCAATGGCTTGTTTTACCGAATTTACCTCGCTGCTCAACACCGAATACCCCATGTTGCTCAAAGAGAGCAAAATGTGGTGACGAATGCTGTCCACCGGATAATGAATCCGATTCTTAAGTGCCCAGACGGCTTTTTTTCCACCGATGCGCCCAATGGTGCGAATGATTTTATACTGCGTTTCGCGGTTTTTCTCCCGCTGGGTAAACAGCCGTTCGAGTTCGGGCAAAATGGGTTCGCCAATTTCGAGCAAGGCCATGCAGGCCACGTTCGAATACCGGGGGTCGTCCAGGTTGTCTAACAAATAAGGCCACAATTCCCGGTTGCGAATGCGGCCCGCTGAGAGCAGGGCATTGGTGCGCACGTTCGGGTCATCGTCTTGTAGCAGCAGACGCATGGCGTTGGAAACCTTCAGGCGGGGCAATTGCCCTAGCACCACCGCAGCTTCATGGCGAATTTCCGGATCGGAATCTTCGGCCATGGCTTGCAAACGCGGCCCGTTGTACTGGCGCACTTCCAACAAATGATCGCGGGTTTCTTTGAGCAAAGCCGCTACACCCTCGTTGCTTTCGCTGTTCAGCTTATCGTCCACATCCAACAGCATCGATACCAAACGGTGTACGCCAATGCGGGCCACCACCTCTTTGCGGATGCGGGCATTCGGGTGGTCGAGCAACTGACGGTAATAGGACTCCCGACCGATCGGTTCCAGTTTTTCCATCAGGTTGAGGGTGCTGATCGCCTTCCGGGAAACCGGACTAAAAATGAGTTCGCGAAAGAAATAACTGCCTGTTTTGAGGAAGGAATGCACCTTGTATTCCATGCCCGATTTGCCCATCAATACCTGGCGGATCATTTCGCGGTACTCCCGGTAAAGGGACACGGTGAGCCACACCCAAGACACCACGATCAACAAAAAGATGAAGTTGAAATACACCAGGTTTTTCAAGCCAAACACCGTAAGCGCCAACAAGACCAGGCCGGCGGCAATGTTGCCAATGGCTTTAGGAATACCCTCGGTTTTATTTTGAAAATCGATGCGTTCTTCGGCCGGTAAGGGTTGGTAAAGAATCTGAAAGGCCGGGTCGTAGATCGAGCTGCGGATGGACCGATCGGCCAACTTAGACAAGATGATGAAGGAGAAAAAGAGCATGCTCTCCCCATAAAACCCTCCCGATAGGGAAGCCAGCAAGGCACAAGCCAATAACGCAACCGGCAGCGAAAGCAAGGCAGGTTTGAGCCCGTAGCGGTTGATGAAACGGCCAGAGACAAACACCTTCAACACCAGTTCGATGACGGCGACTGCTCCAAAGAAAATACTGAGAAAATTGCCCAGCACTTCAGGATCGGTAAACTTCACCTTGGTTTGGTCCAAAAACATGTAGTCGATGAACATGATGCCAAAAATGGGCAACAAGGCCAAGGCAAAAAGGTAGCGGAAGTAAGGTGTTTTGAGGTAGCTCCAAAACGATTTTTCCTCCTTCTCTTCTGGCTTTTGATACACCGGAGCCACTTCCGGTGGCGCCAATTGTGTTTTGAACTTTCGCAGGATATAAAACAACGTGAGCAGGCAGGCCAGCATGGAACAACTGGCCAAAAACAACAACTCGGTATAGCCCATGTAGCGCAACAGCAGAGGAATGGAGAAAAACCCGATGACATCAGAAAGCACTTCTCCGGTGCTGATCAATCCAAAAATGCGTTTGCCTTGCCGCAAGTCGAACAAGCGCCCGGCCACGCCCCAAAACACCACTACGCTGATGAAGGCCAGCACCCGGAACCAAATAAACATCGCAAAGGCCATGGTGGGGGATGGGGCCAACCAGTTCCAAACACTAAAGGCCAAAATCGAAACCAATACAATGGCGAGCTTCACTTTGAGCTGGGTAAACAGCTTCAGCTTCAGGTCTAATTTTGATAACAACCAGTAGCCCAGGTAGCCCGCAACGCCTGCCAAGGTGTAGGCCAGTGGCAGCTGTTCTGAATCAAAGTGTTGCAGAAAAATGGTAGTGGAAGTGATGTAGTACAACGCCAGTGCCCAACCAATGAAGTAAGACAAGGCGGTGAGCGTGAGAATCGGCAGGCCTTCCCCTTCCCGAACTTGAAGCACCGTAGCCAGCCAGTTGTTCCGTTTCACGCTTGAAGGGCTTGATAGTTCAACTCCGCCGACGGCAAGGCCAGAAAATGGGGCGTGTCGTAAGGCTGCCCTTGGGGCAAAAACGCTACGACCTTAAAATCGGTTTCCCGAAACAGGTGATGCATCCCCTCCAGGTCGTGGGCCGGTAAGGCGCGATAATCCAACTTCGGATCAGCTTCTTTTAGAAATTGCTGCACCTTTTTCAAATCAATGGCGTTGCGGGTCATGCCCCCTACGGTAAGCGGGAGGCACACATCAAAACAAGAGCCAACCGCGGTAATGTAACCATCAAAATCACGGGCGATCCACCCAATGTGGTTGAGATTGATGTAAAGGTTGGTATGGTTGTCAAAATCGATGATGCCGCTTTTGATCAACGCGCCACTTTGCCGGGCTTGCAGGCACGACCTTATAATCAGGTGATACCCGATTTTACGACCGTTCCAATTCGGGTCCACGGCTAGCCGTACGGTATAAGAAGGTTGCTCCGGAGTAGCGTAGCGCACGCCGAAAAGGCATCCGCGCAGGCGATCTTCCAGGTCGTGCAACACCACACCATGCCCAAAACTCAAAAAGCGGTACAGGTCGTAAGGACTGATCTCGGTAGCTTGTTCCCCTTGGTAAATTTGGCGGGTAAATTCTTCTACTGCCGGAATGTCTTGAGTAGTGGCCAGGCGTACCTTCAAACCCTGTTGCGCCAATTCTTGCTCCACATACCGTTGAAGGCCTTGAAAAAACGCATCTTCCTCCAAGGGCAAGCCAGGAAATACCGCATCCGGAAGCTGGCAGATGTAGGCGGGCTTTTGGTAAAGCGCAGTGGGGACGTGTGTAGCCTGCTCCATGCTCCGATTAGAATTGAAAGCTGAGTTTCCCTAAAAAGTGGCGCTCGCGTTGCGGTACGCGCGAGGTGTAAAACGTTCCACTGGCACTGCGTGGGCCGGGGTGGTTATAGGCTTCGTCCAGCAGGTTGTTGACAATGATTTGCGCGCTGAGCCCCGGAAAAATATCCCGGTAACCGACCGTGAAATTCAGCACCATGTGGGCCGGAAACTCATCGGGGTTGAAACTCACCGTGGTGCCTTCACCCGTTTCGCGTTCACCCACAAAATTGAGCCTCAGATTTCCATTGAGGTGCTTTTTGTATTGGTAGTGCGCTCCCCAGTTAACTTGATGTGTGGCAATGTCGCCAATGCGCTGGTCGTTTTCCTGATCCTGTGGATTGGTAAACGTGTAGTTGAAATACGAAGAAAAGCTCCCCCGCCGATAAGTAGCCGTTGATTGCAGTCCGTACACCAAAAAGGTGCCAATGTTGTCGTTCCATTCCTTGCCTACCTCCGTAGGATGATCGGTTGTGCCCACCACATCACTAATGCTGGACTGATAGACCACTACATCGGCAAACCAATGTTTGTTGCCCCGCCACGCAGCAGCAAATTCCAGGTTACGAATCGACTCTGTTTTCAGGTTCGGGTTGGCAATCCGAATGTCGGAAACTGAGTATTTGGTCCAGTTCGAAACGTTTTGAATTCCACGGGAATAAATGCCTTTGAAAATGAATTTTCCCGGAAGGTACACCACAGCCAACCTTGGGCTCACCTCGGTACCAAAGCCATCGCTCACCCGCACCTGGTTGTTGTCTACCCGCGCCCCGAGCACCAGCTTGAGGTTGTCGCGCATCCGGTAGGTGCCCTGCGAATAGAAACCAATGTCGCGCAGGTTGAACTGGTTACCGCCTTGCAGTGCGGCTTGCAGAGAAGTGCTGTTGGTTGGATCGCCGGTAAAGAAGACGCCTTCCTCTTCGGGGTTGCCAGTGAAAAAGGTGTTGAGGTAGTTGCCTTGCAAATTGCTGGTGCGGTATTCGAAACCCGACACAATATCGATGCGCGGAGTAGGCGCGTAAATCGATTTGAGCTCAATGCGCAATTGATTCGAGAGCTGGTAATAAAACTGCTCCACCCAAAGGGGCTCCACCCCATTAGCCAAATCGGCAATGGAGTTGTTGTTCGTGTAATTGAAGACATACACCGCCTCCGATTCTTCGGTCACCTGGTGCGATTTGTAGCGCGTAAAACCAGTGATAGAAAGCTTGTCGCTGAGTTGCTTTTCGTATTTCACAAAAAAGTGGGAAAGCGAAGGCACCCAAAGGCTGCCGTTGCGCGAACCCGCCTCGTTCATGTCGGTAAAACTTACGTTGGCTCCCTCTTTCCGTTGCCAGGTTTGAAAACCAATCGTAAAGTCGCTCACTTTTAGCCGGGCATTGATGAGCCAATCCTCGGTATCGTTGGAAAAGGCAATGGGTTCGCCATTCACGATCTGATCGTAGCCGGAGCGATCGAGCCGGCGGGCTTCTGCCTGTCCGGCATCGGTGAGGCGAACCGCTACCGTATCGCCGTTGGCATCGCGTTCCAGCGTGTAAAAGGAGTTGCTGTCGGTCAAGCCATTAGACCTTGCAAAATCTGCGGCCCCGGAGGTCACATCAAGAATGCTTTTGTAGTCGATGCCGTCAAATTCAGAAGGATCATAATCGTAGAAAGGATCACCGCTCAGGTCCATTTCATCCGACCTGAAATAGTGTCCGGTAACCGTCAACTCAATGTTTTTGCTGCGGCCTGCCAGGGTAAGATCGGCCGATTGGGTATTCCAGCTTCCCGTGCTTACCTGGCCAGTGATTCCCCAGTTTTTATCGGATCCGGTTACTTCCTTGCCGGTTTTAGTAATCACGTTGATCACCCCCACAAAGGCGTTTGGCCCGTACATGGTGGAAGCAGGCCCGTAGACGACTTCAATGCGTTTGATGTTGGACAAAGGATACTGCCGCGAAATAAAGGCCGTGTTGGTCCAGAGGTCGTTTTCTTCTACGCCATCAATGAGAAAGAGCGTTCGCTCGGTGTTGTTTTGACGAAAGCCGCGCTGGTAAATGTTGGCGTAGGTAACGCCGTAAATTTTTGAGATGTCGAAGCCCGGCAGGTCGGTAATGGCATCGATGAGGTCTATATAACCTCGGTTTTGGATTTGTGCTTCGGTAATGACCATTACCGTGGCAGGTGCTTCGAGAATGTCTTCCGCTTTTTTCGAAACCGAGGTGACCTGCACCACGGTACGCCCTGCTTTGTAGTCGGCCACCATTTTTTGAAAAACCAAGGGGTCGTAGATCACCGGATCGTAGAGCGGATCGATGCGCAGCAGGTTGGCCACGGCCTCCTCAGCCTTGGGCAGGTCGTCGGTGGCAATGCTGGCAAGGGCAATGAGTCGGTAAGCTTCTACTTTTTCCTTTTCCGCAAACCCATTTTTGAGGCAGGGCTGGAGTAAATCAAAAACGGCTTCGAAAAGGCCCAGTTCGTAGCGTGACTTAGCTTCCTTCAGCTGTCGTTCGTCACAGCTTTTTTCCTGTGCAATGGCAGCAGTAGAGCACAACAATGCTCCTAAACAACATCCGATCAACAACTGAATTCTCATGGCGTTCGAGAGCTTTGAGTAGCGGTTTCTCCACTCGGGAGACTACTGCAGGTGGATTGATAAGGGATGTCTTTACCAATGTATTTTTCCCACTCTTCCCGAGTGAGGTTCCGTTTTAGGCGGGCGCAAAGTCCAGTGGCCATTTGTTCGGAGTTGGCCGCCCACAAACGAATGGTTTTGTCTTGACTCCCGGAGGCTACCTGTTGGCCGTTGGGGTTAAAGCCAGCCGCCCACACCCAGCCTTGGTGGCGGTCGATCGAAATGGGTTCGTTGCCCGCACTTTTCCAGGCCCAGATTTTTATCGTTCCATCCAAAGAGGCCGATACCAATTCATTGCTGATCGGATTCAGGTTCAGGCCCCTGACGGCCGATTCGTGTCCGCGCAGCAATCGGGGAGCTTCCCGGCTTTTTAGCGGCTGCACCTGAATCTGTCCGTTTTCACAACCAATGAATAAATAGTTGCCTTGTTGATCAAAAGCCAGTGCCGTCACCGGTGCACCCGTACCCGAGAGGCTGCGTTGCGGCAATTCGTCGTTCAGGTCGATGAGCACCACCTTTCCGCTTTGGGTACCACAGGCCAGGAAACGACCATTATTACTTACGGCAAGCGATAAGCCTTTGCTTCCCAGTTTTGCAATTTGTTTCGCAGGCTTGCTGTCGCCTTTCAGGTCGTAAGCAACCAAAAGGCTATCTGCTCCACAGCTAAAGAGTGCATACTGCGGGGCGCTGTAGGCCAAACCATAAACCACACTGCGGTGCATGGACCAGGAATTCACAAACTTTTGAGTAGGAGCATCCCAAAGGGAAACCTGACCATTGAAATTGCCTGCCGAAGCCCATTGACCGTTGTTACTGATGGCCAGGCTGCGGATGCTGCTTCCCTTTTGCGGTGATTTTAACTCTTCATAGGTTTTGCTGGGCAAGTCCCACAAAAATATTTCTCCGGATTCGCTGCCGCTCAGCAGCAAAGTAGGGTCAGTGCCATACGCCAGCGCGCGAACCGCATCATTGTGCCCCAGCAACACTTGTTCATTGTCGGTAGCATGCATGAGCGCCTGATAAATGTCGGGTTCGTGAGAATTACCGCCATTTTCGAGGTTGAAATCGTAGGCTTGCAGCGCCAGCAGGTTTACCAGCTCAGGACTTTCTGCTACATCGATCTTTGTCGCCTGAATGGCCACGTTTCGGGCAACTGCCAGCAGGCGCAAACGTTTGGCATTGGCTTCGGAGGTTTCCGCTTTTTGCCGGTTGTCATCCGCAATTTGCTTTTGCTCCACCGCAATTTTTTCCTGTTTCACCGCCTCGTCCCGTGCTTCTTCGGCCAATTGTTTTTGCTCTACCGCTACTGCTTTTTGCCGCACGGCAATCGATTCTTGTTGGCGGGCAATTTGACTTTGCTCATCGGCGATCTGGCGGTTTTTCTCAGCGATCAGCCGTTGTTGGTAGGCGATTTCCTGCTGCTGTTCCGAAATCCGTTTTTGGGCTACCGCTTCTTTGGTTTGCTCCAGGGCTAACTGACTTTTAGAAACGGCCAGCTGGCTTTGTTTCACCGCCTGCCGTTCGCTGTCTTCGGCTTCAAATTTCAGAATGAAGGCCAGCAGTAGAAAAAGCAAGGAAACTACCGAGGCAAGCCCCAGGATAATGGAAAAGAATTTGGCCCGCTTCAGTTCCCGCTTCTGACGGGCCTGCTCCCGGTCTACCAGCAAATGGTACTGGTGCGCACTGTGATCGAGAAAGTTGAGGGCGCGTTCCAGGTTGGGATCGTAGCGTTGTGCCCAAGACAGGTTGGGCTGGTTTTCTTTTTCCCAGTTGATGGCTAATTGTAATTCCGGATTACCAAGAAGACCGGCTTTCCCCTGCTGGTAGAGCAAAGAAGATTCGCAGAGCCGCAGGTAGAGCTCAGCCGATTGAATTTCTTCTTCCACCCATTGGCGAAGGCGTACCCATTTGCGCATCAAGCTCTCGTGGCTGATGTCGAGCACGGTTTCTGTTTGCAGCGAAAACTTAACGGGAGGCATCAAAAATGCCCTTCCCGAAGCGCGAAAGACCTCCACTACTTCCATTACTTCCGCCTCTTGCACCCCCGATAGTTGAGCTACTTCTGACAAGGGCGTGGGCCGTCGGGTCCCTTTGTTGTCTGCACCCAGATCGGTGAGTGCTTTAAAGAGGTTTTCGGCAATTTTTTTGTGGTGCTCATCGGGCAGTTCGGCAAATGCTTCCTCAGCATGGATGGAAAGCGCTCCTTCAATTTTTCCTACCGCTTCATATTCGTGGTAATCCATCGGAGCATCGCCCACCCGGTTTTCTTCCCAATAATCCCAAATGCGCATTAAGGTGTGCTGCAAGGTGGGCAGCTGGTCCTGTGCTTCGCCTACTTCCCGTAAAATTCGATCCACCAAACGGTCGGAAATAGTGCCTCCCGATTGCTCAATCGGACCCAGCACGGTGGCTTTTCGTTGCTCAAAAGTGAGCCGTGGAATGAGGTATTGGCCGTCGTTGATGGCTTCAGTCAGTCCACTGAATTCGGTACAGTTGCCCAAAAAGTCACTGCGCATCGTGAGCACGATGTAAATGGACAGTTCGCGTTGTGCGATGGCGTGGAGCAGGGCGTTCACAAATTTTTGTGCCCTTGGTTGGGTGCCCGGATCGGACGAAAATTGTTGAAAGGTGAACAGTTCCTCGAACTGATCGACTACGATAACCAGGTTGCGCTTTTCCAGTCCCAGGGTTTGCGCTACTTCCGCTATACCATTTTCAGAAGACTGTAACTGTTGTTCCACGGCTTCCGGAGTAAGGTCCGTTTCTACCCCTTCACCCGTTACCTCATCGTGCCCTAAAAACGCTTGACTGAGGTTCTGAAAGGGATTTCCTCCGGCTTTAAAAAGTAGGGTGCGCCACGAAGCACCGGCCATGCCCTGGTGCCCTTGAGACAAGCGCGGCAAAAGTCCGGCCCGCACCAGAGAGGATTTACCACAGCCTGAGGTACCTACAACGGCCAGGAAACGAAACCGATCGAGGCGTGAAATCAGCTCTGCAATTTGTTGGTCCCGGCCATAGAAAAGGTGACTTTCCTCGGGCTCGAAACTGCGCAGTCCTGGAAAGGGGTTGGCCTTGAGTTTAGCTGTGTTCATCACATTCGGGTACAGGAAAGTCAAAAGAAACTAAAAATACTGCCTTCTCCAAACCACATAAGAAGGCAAAATGGGGCCGTTCCTTCGGTTGTAAGCGGATATCATTTGTATTATTCTTGTAGCGCTGTGAGACTTTCGGAAAGAAACCGTTTTCTATGGGCCGTAATGCTGGTAATGATTGGCTGTTTGATGGCAGGTCACATAGGCTTTGCCCAGACCCTATCCCATCCTCCGCTATCCCCGGAAGACGCGCTTTTCCTGCGCTTAGAGAAGCTATCCACAGCCGAAGGCCAAGCCTTGCAAGATTCCCTTCGAGCGGAAGGAGCAGTGCAAATGGCCGAAATGGTCGCCTTCTACCGGCAGGCCCAGCAGTTAGACGAAAACCGTTTGGCCGCCGTGGTGGATTCGCTTTTTGAGGTAGAAGCACCACCGGCCTTGTTTCACATATTGCGGAAGCGCTTGCTTTATCTGTCCAGGGAAGAACCTGTAGCACTGAGTTCCGATAGTTCCGATTCAATGGTGCTTTCAACCGATACATCTAGCTCACCGCCAGCGAAAAGTGGTTTTGGCTTCAGTTCAGTAGAGTTTCGGCCCTATCAGGACAACCTCGACATTGAATTGCGGGTTTTGGGAGAGTTTTTTCCGAGATTTTACTTCTATGCTTGGAACCGTACGCGCATCAACTACGATTGGAAAGCTTCCAATTTCAACATTGTCGACCTTTATTTCAATTTCTACAAAGGCTTTTTTCTGGTGCAGGAAACTCAGGTCACCGACCTTGATGGAGCCGTGCCCCGTTACGGGATGCAATACTTTCACCGCTTCAACCCACAGCTAAGCTTCATTGTGCTGGCCACTGCGAATTTTAACGATTACCAAAACTTAGAGTTCCTGTCGCAAGTGCGCTATTTCCCGCCACTTACTCCTAAGTTGGATGGAATGGTTTACTTAGAGACCTTGACCATTACCACCCGTGATGGCCACTTGGGCAGTGGTGAGCGCCTCAAATTAGGACTGCGCAAAAAGGGATTTCAATGGGGTGGAGCCATTGATGTAGAACAAATTGGCAACCGCCCGGAGTGGTTTACGGCCCCTTCGCTCTTTCTCCTTCGCACTTTTTAAGCCCTTTCAATTGAGTTTTCTGGTCCCTGGAGCACTTCATAAGATAGAGGCTCTGAAGGTTCCTCTTGGAAAATGAGCTGCCGTAATGTAGCTGTAGGTGTGCTTAAATGCCGTTTCATATCCCACTTATGGAAAGGCAATGCCTGTTTGCCCGTTTGGTAGGCGCGTTGGAAATTGGTCCATTCTTCGGGGTAGAAAAAAAGAGCAATGCCAACGCAGGTGAGGTTGGCCAACGACTTCTTGCCGTTTCCCAGGGTGATGAACTGTCCGCAGGTTTCTTCTTTCATGGTTGTGCCGTATTCAAACAACACGTGGTAGGTATCGTGAAACTCTGCGCGGGGCAGCAGCTGCAGTTGATTTCGGGTAAGAAAGAGGTAGAGGTCGTGGCCAAGGCTTGCTTTGGGAAATTGAGATAAATCCTCGGTAGAAAGATTCCATGGTTGACGCTTGAAACGACTCAAAAAATAGAACGGCTGGATGGAACGGAAGATGGCAAATACGATCTTTTCCCGAACTTCTGATAGGAAGGTTGGCATGGAGTGATTGGGGTTAGGTGAAATTTTTAATTAAAAGTACTTTGAAATACAAAGTAAATAAAACGCATTAACACTTTTTCTGATTTCTCCGACAAGAATCGCCTTCAAGAGCCAATGAGAGCGATTTTAAAATTTACTTGTCGATAGCCATTGTCACCCCGGTCATTTTGTGCATCCTTACGGCAGAACCTACAAACTGGTTATGCATCAAGAAGACCTTCAATTTTTCCAACACATCACCCAACAATTATTAAAAGCAGAATTTGAAACGCCGGTAGTTACTCCCATCCCACCTACTGAAATGAACCAGCGTTTCAACCTCGACCTTTCGGAAGAGGGCATTTCCGACGAAGTTTTTCAGCCTTTGCTACAGGATCTGATTTTAAATACCCCTCGAACATCTACCGGATCGTTCTTCAACCAACTTTTTGGAGGAAGAAGAAGCAAAGCCGTGATGGCCGAGTTGCTTTCGGTAGTGCTCAACAACAGCATGTATACCCACAAAGTAGCGGGCCCTATGGTAGGCGTAGAGCAATCGGTGATTCGCTCCGTTTGTGATCTTATTGGCTACGGTACGGAATCCGACGGTACTTTTCCTCCGGGCGGCTCGATGGGGAATTTCATGGGGATGGTAATGGCTCGTGATGCCTATTTAGAGCAACACCCCGAAGTAGCGCCACACCTTTTGCGGTACTACACCTCCGATCAATCGCACTATTCCATTAGTAAAAATGGTTCTTTGATGGGCTTGTTGGCCAATCAGATGCAACAAGTAGCTTCTGACGATTTAGGACGCATGATTCCGGAACGTTTGCTGGAACACGTACAACAAGATCGGGCGGCAGGATTGCACCCTTGCTTTGTGAATGCTACCGCCGGAACCACCGTGATGGGCGCGTTCGATCCCGTTCAGGCCCTTGGAGAAATGGCCCACCAAGAAGGATTTTGGCTGCACGTAGATGGCGCCTATTGTGGCGGGGTGATCTTCAGTGAGTCGTTGAAGACGCAAGTCAAAGGTTTAGAGCTAAGTCACTCTTTTGGTTTCAATGCCCATAAACTTCCAGGATCGCCTTTGTCGTGCTCTATTTTGGTGGCACAAAATCGTACCGACTTGTTGCGTTCTTTTAACCACAAGGCCGACTACTTGTATCAAACTGAGGCGCAGCGGTACAATCCAGGCATGACCTCTTTGCAGTGTGGACGCCGAAATGATGCGCTTAAATTTTGGGCTTTGTGGAAAACCGAAGGTTCCAAAGGCATGGGCAAAATGGTCGATCACCAATTCCAATTGGCCCAGGAAGCCAGAGATTATGTGGCCGACCATCCTGACTATATTCTCTACAATCAAGGCCCAGGTATCTCGGTGTGTTTCAATTACAAAGGCATTTCGGCCAAGGAACTGTGCACCGCTCTAAACGAGAGTGCACAATTGATGGTGGGGTACGGCAGTTTTCGCGGCCAGGAGTTTGTACGCATGGTGACGATCAATGCTAACTTGGTGAAAACCGATATCCAACACTTCTTTGAAACCTTAGAGGCTTTTGTGGCTGAATACACTTTAGAAGCCAGTTCAGTATCTGTTTGATACTACTCAACTGCCGGCGAATATTAACCCGCCGATCGCCAACAATAGCATCCATTGGCCCAACTTCAAATAGTTGCTGGGAAAGGCTTTGGACAGGGTAATGACGAATGCCCAAACGATTGCATAGGCCAAATAGTGAAGGCCAAGCAGGAACAATAGCACTTCAGCATTGCCCAATATTTCGGTGAAGTTGATCAAGGCGATCAACACCGAAGACGAAAGCAGGTCGACGGAAATCCAATGCCAGCCGCAACGGGCCATGGTCCAATAAAGTCGCTTTTGATGATCGGAATCGCTCTTTTCAGGTTCCAATTGTCGAATTTCGCGGTCTCCTACGAAGGTGTGTACCAAAAAGGCCAGGGCAGTAAGCAGGTTAGCAGCCAACAAAAAATAACTCACGGATTTGTAAAGTTTTAGTGTTGACCAAAGGTCGTTCGACGGTACCCCTTTTCTCCTTGACTATCGTCAAGAAAGTTTAGCGAAGGGCCACACGATGGCGGATGCGGCTCAACGTTTCGGGGGTTACGCCAAGGTAACCGGCGAGGTGGTGTAGATTAATGCGTTGCAGCCAGTCAGGGTGTTCCTGCAGCAAGTGAAGGTAGCGTTGTTCGGGGCTCAGCGTGATAAATGTGGCCACCAGATTTTGGTACATGATGAGCTCTTCGGTTTGAATGGACCAGGTGAGCAAATCAAACTTGGGGAAACGGTCCAAAATTTCGAACGTAACCGCTCGGCTAATGGCCACCAGACGGCAATTTTCAAGGCATTGAAAGCCATGTCGTGCCGGAGTTTGTTTCAGAAAGCTTTCATATGAACTGATAAAGGAATTTTCCAGATAGAAAAAAGCCGTTTTTTCTTCTCCTTCCACCGGATAATACATTCTTACTGCGCCTTGAATAACGAAATAGAAGTCTTTTGAGCACTTCTCGGCTTCCAACAAGTATTCACCTTTGGCTACTTCTATCACTTCCGCATGGGCCAGCAGGTAGTCGCGTTCCTCTTGCGACAACTCCGCTATAGCATTGAGGTAGTCGAACAAAGGGGCCATGGCTTGGGGTGCTTCCATGTCCCCAAACATAACCAAGGGCGTTGGAAAACAAAAAGCCCCGCCAAAATATGGCAGGGCTTCACCAAAAGGGTGGGGAGCACTAATTGATGGTTATGTTGGCTCCTGGATTTATAACGACCATGTGGCCGCAACCGGTAGGCGGTATGGAGATGACATCGGGTGGGCCCGGACAAAACGGGCTGCTCACCACCACGGAACCTCCACCCATGTTGTCGACCTCCACGTGGTTCATTTGGAAAAAGGTGGAGAAGGGACCACCCGGGCCAACGATCATCATCATGGCCCCGGGTGCAACGGCGTATTGCCCAACTCCGGCGGGCCCACAAAATGGATCGACCCATTCTACGGCAACCATATGGTTGCAGACCGAATAATTGTAAATGAATCGGGTCTGCGCTTGCGTGTCAAACGACAAAAAAGTAAGCACCAAGGCAGCTAATAAAGAAGCAATTTTCATAGTGATTGATATTAGATGAATGAGGGAGCAAGATGAGGGCTCAAAAGCGCAAATGCGTCCTCCGTTTGGGCGATTTTGAGGAAAAATAGCCATGTAACCCAAACGGGTGACACGATTTTAATGAATTGAAAATGAGGATTTTTGTAGTGTTGAAAAGGTTTTTCAAGGCAAGAATTTGTTTTCTTCACTACGTTGTTTTTCTTTGGATTTGCAGGGAGCCCCACCCGGCCACCACCAACCCAGGCTAAAATCCATTCCATGCTCCACCGCACCCCACCCTTTTTCATTGTTCTGCTGCTTTTGTTAGGAGGAATCTCCTTCGAAGGTTTTGGGCAAAAAACTTCAGGAAAGGCCTACCTCGATAGCCTCGAAAATCGATTGATGTTGGCCGAATCCGATTCTGGTCGGATGGATTTCCTCGGGAAACTGGCTTATCGTTGGCGGACGGTAGAAGCTGCCCGGTCCAAGTCTTATTCGCGGCAATTGATCCAGTTGGCTACCGCTCAGCAAGACACCTACATGCTGGCCATGGGCTGGCGCGGGTTGGCCAAAACCCACCGCCACCAGCAAGAGTACGATTCTGCCCGGGTTATTTTCGATACCCTGGCACTCTGGTGGGAACGCAATGGCGACCGACTTGCTCTGGTTACTACTTTGAATGATTTGGGTTGGTTGGAGAAAATGCGAGGCGAACCGGAGGGTGCCATTGAATACGGACTAAAAGCCTTGGAAATCAACCGCCCGGTATTTCACCGAAAGGGGCTTGCCCGAACGTATGCGCTGTTGGGAGCAGCCCACAAAACCTCGGTCACTCAGGTTTACGTTCAGCCTTACCCACCCGAAGCGGTAGCCTTGTTGCGTAAAGCCATGCAGTATGAAGAAGAAGCCTTGGCGATCAACCTCGAATTGGGCAATTCTTATGCAAAAAGTGCGGCCGTTATCCTGGCCAATACTTACGCTTTGCTAAACCTCAATCAAAAATCTTTCGAAGCTTACACCATAGCCGATTCGCTTTGTCGAGTATACCATTGTGATGAATCCAAAGCCGCAGAAATCGACTTTAACCGAGCTTTAACGGTACGCGACTTGGGCAATATAGACTTTGCCGATTCGGTGTTTCAGGCCCGAAGGTCTTTTTTTGCCACCTGCGAAAACCTGAAAACAGCTTACAAGTTTTTCTACAACTACTACCGTCTGGCCGTGGAAAAAGACAATTTGGAAATGGCCTTAGAGTTGGCATTGATCGCGCTGGACAAGGCTGAAAAGGCTAGCATTACCATCCATGAATTGGAGGCCAATGTGATTGTGGCCAAGGCTTGGAGCAAGTTGGGGCACCATGATTCTGCGGTGGTAGCGTGGAATAAGGCCTACCGAATGAAGGTGGAGCAAGACAAAGTGGCCTTGCGGGCCAAAGCCGATGAACTGACCCTGAAGTACGAAACCCACTTAAAAGAACAGGCCATCCAGCAATTAGAGCTGGAAAAGCAATTCAGTGCCCTGGAAGACCTTAGCCAGATTACCCAGTTGCGCCAGCAGCGCTGGGGCTTGATCCTAGCCGGGTTGTTAATTTTTGTTTTGGTGGCATTGTTGGTCACCCTCAACCAACGAAGCAAGGCCCGGCAAGCTTTGGCAAGGGAAAAATTATCCGCCGGAGCCAATGAATTGGAAGTGTTAAGGGCCAACTTACAATCGGAGTTAGAGAGCCGTCCGCCGGTATTCAAAATGCATTCTGAGCAGAAAGACATCAACGAATACCTGTTATCGCCTTTGACCGAACGGGAAATGGAGGTACTGCTCCTGTTGTCAGAAGGTTTGTCGAATCGGGCCATTTCCGACCGCTTGCACATTTCTCCCAATACGGCGAAGACCCACATTGCGCGGATTTACGATAAGTTGGACGTCAACAACCGTACACAGGCCGCACGTAAAGCAAGCAACCTAAAGCTGCTTCAACATTTAAAACAAGTGAAAGAGCCGCTGGCTTCTTAAAAAGAGAGCAAGTCGGGTTCGAGAAAAGTGGTGCGCCCTTGTTCGCCTTGCAACTTGGCTTTGGAATAGTGGCTTTCCAGCAAGGATTTAAACTGGTTACGAAGTTTTGGAAATTCTTCGAGCAAGCTGACAAAATCGGTGCTGCGGCTTCGGGTCATAAAATGGTTCACCACCTTCACGCCTGCTTCGGTCATGGTTTGGTGAAATTTCTTACCATCGGTCCAAAACGCATCGTAGCGTTTGATTTGTAAAGAGATGTTTTCAATGGCCGTTTCTAAACCGTATTGCTGCAGATGGAGGTAGGCTAAACGAAGGTGTGCCTCATGATTGAACCACTCGGGAGGAAAGGAACAATCGGCAAATCGCCGGATAAAATCCGAATCGTTTAACTGGAAGTGAGTAGGCATGATGGAGTAGCGTAATGCAACTAAGTTACGGAGAATTACAGGCCGTTGCAAATGGTACTTTCGTCGAGCGAATTGTGACATCCGTCAATTTATGCCACTCAAACGGGGTCAGGATAGAACAAAAGCCGGATTGCAGCTTTTGGGCACCAACTTATCAACGCGCTTTTGCTTACAACAAAATTTCCGCTCCGCTCGGTGCTCCTGCGTAAACCTCATTTTTGTGTAAATCCAACTTTTTCAATCAACATGGCCGCAACCGACAAATTATACGATGCTTTTGGCGAACTGATTTACGTATTGGCCATGTCGGACGGAGTGATTGAGCCGGTAGAGTTGGCAGTGATCGAAAAAAAGTTGGCCGAGCACGAATGGGGACAAGCCATCAAGTGGTCTTTTGACTACGAAGTGAAGCAAAACCGCTCGCTAGAAGAACTGTATAAAAAGGTCATTATCTATTGTGAGCGGCATGGTCCTGATTCAGAATATGCCTTCCTGATTGAAGTACTCGAAGAGGTGGCGCACGCCAATGCTGAATTTCACGCTTCGGAGCGGAAGGTGTTGGATTCTTTCGTTTCGGACCTCACGAAAAAGTTCAAGGCCGATATCGAGCGCATCAACAAGCGCAGCAATAGCTTAGATTAAGCGCAGAACATCTGTAGGAGCTTGTTGTTATGCCTTCAAACTCCTTTTTCATGTGGACCTGTCCGGCCTGCGAAAGGCAATTCAAGACCAACAACCAGTCGCATACTTGCACGACCAAAACCCTGGACGATCTTTTTCACGATAAGCCCGACCACCTGGTATTGGCGTTTGACCGGGTTTTGAATGCTGTAGTGCATTGGGAGCCTAATTCGGTAGGGGTGGCGCGCCATTCGGTAGTGTTCACCAACCGCAAGGCATGGTTGATTGTGAAACCCATGAAAAAGGAACTTGACCTCAAGTTTTACCACCACCAGCCGCTGGAGGGAGATGCTTTGCGCAAAGTGAGCTTTTCGATGGGAAAATACGTTCACCATATTCGAATCAACGATGAGCATCAGGTAGGACCCGAAGTCCTTGAACTGTTACGTCAAGGCTACCAATACGCGATGAATTAGACCATGGGAAAAACGTTGATTGAAAAATACAACCTGAGTCAGGAGGCAGTAGACCGCATCATCGGCATGGCTTGGGAAGATCGAACGCCTTTTGAAGCCATCGAATTTCAATTTGGTTTGAGCGAGGCAGAAGTCATTCAATTGATGAAGCTGCAAATGCATCCCCGCAACTGGAAAAAATGGCGGGCGCGGGTCCAAGGCAGAAAAACCAAGCATCAGAAACTCCGGGAAAAAGGAGTGGATCGGTTTCGATCAAAGAATCAGCGAAGCGCTTAAGTAGAAAAGCCGATCAACGCGACTTGAATAGCCATTTGGCCGGGTCTTGAGGTGTTTGGCCCTTCCATACTTCAAAGTGGAGCTTTGACTGGTCGTTGTCCGACAATACTTCTCCAACGGCTTGTTGCACATCGATTTCTTCGCCCATTTTAACAAACACCTCTTTGAGGTTGGAGTACACGGTGGTGTATTCGCCATGGCGCACCATCACCACTTTACCCGATCCTGGAATGATGAACACGCCGGAAACTTTGCCTTTAAACACCGCTTTGGCTTGTGCGCCTTTGGTGGTGCTGATATCTACTCCGTTGTTTTGAATGGTGAATGAAGGGTAAACCGGATCGGGATGTGTTCCAAACTTACCGGTAATGATGCCACTCTCAGTTGGAAACGGGAGTTTCTTTTGGTTCTTGGCAAAATCGGCCGATAGGGCCACATCCACCACTTTGTTTTTATTGGCGGCAATTTCCCGTTCGATGGCTTTTTTGATGGCTTCTGCCAATTGCGAGGCTTCTTTCTTCTTTTTGCGCAGTTCTTTTTTCAGTTCCTCTTGCCGGCTTTTCAGGCTGGTAAGGGTTTTGGATTTGTTGTTGCGTTCTCGCGCCAGCACCGATTTCTCCGATTCTACTTTGTCCAGCAGTTCCGTTTTTTCTGCCCTTACTACTTCCAACTCTTGGTTTTTTCGAGCAATGTCGTCACGGGTAGCGGCAATGGTGGCTGCTTGTTGTTGGCGGTAGACCGAAAACTCCTGCATGTATTTCAGCCGATGGTAGGCCTGATTGAAGCTTTCAGCAGCAAAAACAAACATCACTCTACTGTGCGAGTGGCGGGTTTTGTAGGTATTGTAAACGATGCGCGAATATTCCGTTTTCAACTCTTGCATGTCATTTTCCAAAGCCTCTACCAGCGCTTCATTTTCCGCGATCACATCGTTGAGGCGGTGTACTTCGTCACGGTACTCCCCGATAAGGTCTTCGTGCAAACGAATTTTCGTGGAAAGTACGGCAACCTGCGTTTGCGATGCTTTCACTCCTTTTTTCGTTTCGCTAAGGATTTTTTCGCTGGTCTTGATGTCGTTCTTAAGGGCTTCCTCTTTCTTTTTGAGGTCTTTGCTGGTTTGGTTTTGAGCCAAACTGGCCCAACCAGCGGCTACTACCAGCAGTAGAATTAGTCCTTTATTGCGCCACCCGCTCATACTTCTGCGAAACTTTGAATGGAAGGCGTTGAGGCACATCAACCACAATTTTAGAGTACTCCAAAGAAAGAGAAAGCGACTCTTTTCCGGTTACCTGGAACGACTGCTTCTTAGGAAACAGAAAGTCACCTTGCTTTTGAAAAGCATCGAACTGAGCCACCAGGTTTTTGTTTTGGATAGGGTCTTTAACGGAAAGCTTTACCACTCGAAACATTTCCGGATCGATCCAAAAGGTATAGAATAGTTCGGCAGAAGGGTCTACTGCCTCTGTGTTTCTACGGCGTTGTCGCCTCCGGCTAAATTGTCGCAAGACATAGGCAGCACTGTCCACATCCGATTTGCGTTTGGCGTTTTCATCCCACAACATGCTGTTGCCAAGCATCATGGCTTGCAACACCTGAAAGTTGACATCCGTCTGAATCATGTTGCTGAGGTACTCAAAATCGCCTACGTAATATTTTCCGTGAATGCGATCCAACATTTGCAACGAATCTGTGGTGATCAGCACCCGCGATACTTCTACTCCCAAGGCCATGGCCGACATCCAGATCACACTGTCTTTGCGCATCTTGACCCGAATCTTAAAGCTTTGGTTTTCGGTAGGGGATTTGAATTTGGCGGACGCCTTCAGGTACAGCCAGTCGAATTGAAAGTCCGTTCCGGTAACCAGCTTGCTCAGCTGTTTCGGACTTTTGTTGTTGAGTTTGGGGCCGATGTTTTTGGCAAGCTCCCGATTGGAATGACAGGCAACCAACAGGCTGCCCAATAAGAGGGTCAACAGCCAGGAGTATTGAAACCTGCGATAGTTTTTACTCATAAAACTGTTTTTCCGCAATCTTGCGTTCCAGTTGTTTAGAACCACCGCCTATTCCGAGGGCACGTTGCCATTGTTCCAGCGCTCCTTCCACGTCGTTCAGTTGGAAAAGAATGTCCCCATAATGTTCTATGATCACCGCGCTACGACCACCATCAGCTTGCACTGCCTTTTTGATTTCATCGCGGGCCTCTTCGTAATTGCCTTGCTGAAATAAAATCCAGGCGTAGGTATCGAGGTAAGTTGAAGAGTTGGGGTTGGCCTTCAATGTGGTTTCTGACATAGAAGCGGCTTGTTCCAACTTTTCTTTTCGCAACGAAAGGTAGTAGGCGTAATTGTTGAGGACGACCAAATCCGTCGGATTCAAACGCAGCGCCTCATCAAAATAGTAATCGGATTGAGGGTAATCCTTTAAGTTGTGATAGCTCTCGCCAAGGTTTGAATAAAACTGCGCTCTCATGCGCGGATCGTCCAAGGCCAAATCTTTTCCAATTTCCAGGAATTCAGCCGCCACAGCATACTCTTTCAGTTGCAACTGAGCCAGGCCGTGCAACAAATAGAGAAAGGGTTGGTTGGGAAACAATTCAATGGCACTTTCACTTTCGGTGGCCATGGCTTTCCAGTCGCGCAATTCCGAATTGAGCACCAGCAATTCCCGCCAAATCAAATAGCGATCCCGGTCCAATTCTAAAGCCTTACGGTAGCTGTCCCGGGCCTCTTCAAAACGTCTGTCGCGGGAATAAAAATCACCGTTTATTGAATGCGCTTTGGCACTTTTGGGATGAGTTTTCACCAGAATGTCGCTGAGTTCGTAGGCCCTGCGTTTCGTATCAGCGTCCCATTCACTCACCGAATAAAGCGACAACAAAATGTTGATTTTAGAATCCAGGTCAAGGTTCGGATTTTCAAAAGCTTTCCGAAGTTCTACCTGCGCTTTTTCAAACTCTTTCTCCTTCCGGTAATAGTCCGCCAATGCCAGACTTAAAAATGGATTTCCCGGATCAATGGCTTCCATTTTTCGATAGGTCTCTAATGCCTTATCGTTTTCACCAATCTCCAGGTAATATTCTGCTAAAAAGCGGTAGTAAGATGGATCTTCTGGATAAGCCTCAATCAAGCGCTCCAGTTCTTTGGCCGCCTCTTCCTTGTTGCCCATTTTGAGCCAGAGACGCTTCTTGGTCAACGAAAGCGGCTTATCGATCCCCGTAAGCTTTTCCAGTCGATTGTAGGTGGCAATTGCATCCTTGTTTTTACCTTGCAACGCTTGTACCCGTCCGAGCAAGTCGTAGTACTCCAATTTGTTGGGATAAGTATTTACCAGTTTTTGCATCACTGCGGCAGCGTCTGAAAACCGAGCGTTTTTACGGTAAAGTGTGGCCAATTGGAGTTGGTACCATTGGTTCTCAACGTCAATTTCCGCAGCTTTCTCAATGCACTCCAAAGCGGCCTCATCTTGGTCGAGGTGATTGTAGATGAGCGAAAGTTCGAAGAGCGCAGCGGCATTTTCGGGTTGTACTTTCAGGCAGGCATCGAAATGTTGGGCAGCTATTTCATAGTTGCCTTTCATTTTCTCTTTTTGACCTCTAAAAAAATACGTTTGTACCTGCACCCGCTGGGCTTCGGTCAATTCCTTTTTGGCCGACTTTTTCTTTTTCTTCTTCCCTTTGTCGGGAGGAGCTACTGCCACCAAATTGGCCGCCAGCAACAGGGTACCGATCAAAAGTGTAATATGTCGAAGTGTAAATCGCATTTAGATGGAAATCTGGCTGAAGTCGCTAATGCTGAGGTCCATTGATTTTCTACGCACTCCCGCATGGCTGCCTACCAAGCTGTTTTCTAACACCGCGTTGACGATAACGGTGTCGCCTCCTATGATGGTATTTTGAATCACTGATTTTTCAATGAAGGAACGGTCCTCAATGGAAGCGCCCGGACCAATGATGGAGTCTTTGATCACCGTATTGGCCCCGATAAAGCAGTTGCCAATCACCATAGTGTTCTCCAAATGAGCGGTAGGGTCAATATGAGACGCTTTAAAATGAGCTAATACCCTTGAATTGGTATGCACGGTAGCATCTTTGTTGCCGCAGTCCAGCCATTCGTCTACCTGGCCCGGTACAAATTTCAGGCCCTTTTGCTTCATGTTTTCCAACGCATCGGTTAGCCCGAATTCGCCACCTTTGATTCGAATGTCGTGATCGATGAGGTATTGCAATTCTTTGCGCAGGTTGGCTCCATCTTTGAAATAGTAAATTCCAATAATGGCCAGATCAGAAACGAATTCTTCGGGTTTTTCTACGAAATCGGTAATGACACCGTCTTCCAGCTTCACCACCCCAAAGGCACTGGGGTCTTCCACTTTTTGCACCCAAATGATGCCTTCCTGCGATTCGTCCAACTGAAAATCGGCGTGGAACAGCGTGTCCGCGAAAGCGACCACAACTTTACCTTCCAGGGCTTTTTCGGCACACAAAATGGCGTGTGCTGTACCCATCGGGTCGTCTTGATAGGCAATGCTTCCGGTGGCCCCCAGGTTGGCCGCAATGGCTTTTAGCTGTTCCTCTACCGCTGCACCAAAGGCGCGGTTGATGACGAAGGCCACCTCGTCGATGGGCTCCTCACATACCTTGGCAATGTCTTCGACCAACCGTTGCACAATGGGCTTCCCGGCAATAGAGATCAAAGGTTTAGGAACGGTAAGGGTATGCGGACGCATCCGTTTTCCCATTCCTGCCATCGGTACCACAATTTTCATACGTAAAGGTTTGAAAGTGAAAGCTATTCCAGCTTACGCAAAGTTGCAAAAAGATAACGGCACTCCCTTCATAAAGGGGCGTATTTATCCATAGCCAGATGTTAGCAGAAGGCGGGATTTAGCGGGTTCCGGTATGGCCGAAACCACCTGCTCCCCGGTCTGTTTCACCAAGCGTTTCCACCGCTTCCCATGCAACTTGTTCGTGGGCTGCCACCACCATTTGAGCCACCCGTTCGCCCGCTTCGAGGGTAACCGTCTCCTGGCTGAGGTTGATGAGCAAAACACCCACTTCTCCCCGGTAGTCCGCATCGATGGTGCCAGGGCTGTTAAGTACAGTAAGTCCTTTTTTGTAGGCCAGCCCACTGCGGGGACGAATTTGAGCTTCGTAGCCCGGAGAAATCTCCAAATACAATCCGGTGGGAATCAATTTTCTGCCCATGGGGGGCAAAGAGATCGGTTCTTCCAAATTGGCCCGTAGGTCGAGGCCCGCAGAAGCAGAAGTTGCGTATGCTGGTAAGTCGAAAGCCGAACGATTGATGACTTTCACCTTGAGAGAGGTCTTTTCCATGCTTGCAAATTAACGATATACCAGCGTCTGATTTTGGCTTGGACAAGGGATTTCGCCGATTAGCGAAACAATCCTTTCTGAAAAGGACGTTCAACGGCAATCACTATTCCCAGGTAAAGGGACAACAGCACGGCATGCACACCAAGTTTGAGCCAGCCTTCCTCCAATCCGATCGCCACTGATGCAAAGTAGAGGCCCAGCGCCAATCCGAGGTAGAGCAAAATTTTTCCCACCTGATAGGGGACCGGATAGTGCTTGCGGCCAAGAACATAGGAAAGTATGGTCATCACCACGTAGGTGATGAGGGTAGCCCAGGCAGAGCCGGTATAGCTGAATTCGGGAATCCAAAGCATGTTTAAAACAATGGTGATGAGTGCCCCGAAAGTGGCTACGTACGCCCCCATCATCGTTTTATCGGTGAGCTTGAACCACACCGAAAGGTTATAGTAGAGGCCTAACACCAGGTTGGCCAGTAGCAAAATGGGAACCAGGTGCAGCCCTTCATGAAACTCAGAACCAATGAAGCGCTTAATAACATCGAGAAACAAAAGAGTAGTCAGAAATATGGCACCCAACACCAACGAAAACCAGGTCATGACGGTGGCATAGGTCTTTCGGGAATCTTTTTGATCGGCTTCCGCAAAAAAGAAGGGCTCAGCAGCATAGCGAAAAGCCTGAACAGCTAAGGTCATAATGATGCTCAGCTTGTAGCAGGCGCCATAAATGCCAATTTCTGCTTTGATCGCCCCATCGTCAAGCGGAAGCAGGTAATTCATTAGAATCCGATCTAAAGTTTCGTTTACGATACCCGCGATACCAATGAGTACCACCGGAGCAGCGTACCGAAACATGGGACCATTCAATTTCGGATCAAGGCGTAACCGCACCTTCAGCAACTCGGGAAACAGCAGGGCCAAAGACAAGCCACTTGCTGCCAGGTTGGCAATAAAGATCCATCCTACGCGCACCGATTCGCTGTACCAACCGCTGATGAGGGGATAGGCCCAAGAATCGGGTTCACGGTATAGGATTGGGCAGAGGAGGATAAAAAACAGGTTCAGGCCGATGTTTACTCCGATCCCAAGTAGTTTGAGCAATGCAAACTTTTTGGCCTTGTTTTCCGCTCGGAGTCTTGCAAATGGGATTGCACTGATGGCGTCAATGGCCACTACCCAGGCAAACCACACAATGTATTCGGGGTGCTCCGCAATCTTCAGGCTCTCGGCAATGTTGTCTTGCTGCCACAGCATGATGCCCAGAAAAGTGACAGAGGTGAGCAAAACGGTAGCCAGTGCAGTGCCAAACACATGGTCGATTGGGTGTCCCTTTCGGGAAAAGCGCAAAAATGCAGTATCCATCCCTAAATTCAAGATGGCAATGAAAAGGGCTACATAGGCATAAAGTTCCGTCACGATACCGTATTCCTGAGGGAGGAATACCCGCGTGTATAGGGGCACCAACAAATAGTTGAGTACCCGACCTATGATGCTACTTAGGCCATAAATGGCGGTTTGGCCCACCAAGCGTTGAAGCGCACTGGCCATTAGCGGACAAAATCCTTAGTGCCGATTATGCCACTGTAGCGGTAGTAAATGTCGCTGTGCTGCCTCAACGGCCTGGGAAATTGGCTTTGCGTTTTTCCAAAAAGGCGGTGGTGCCTTCTTTAAAATCTTCGGTGCCAAAGCAGCGACCAAACTCGTCGATTTCGCTTTGATATCCGTTTACTCCATCGGTGAATCCGGCATTCACTGCCCGAATGGCACTGGCCAGCGCCACGGGTGAATTCTTCATCATTTTACCGGCCATTTTTTGGCAAAAGGGAAGCAGTTCTTCCAAGGAGGTGACGTGATTGACCAACCCAATACGATGCGCCTCTTCTGCGCCAACCATACCGCCCGTCAACACCAATTCAAGTGCCCGACCTTTGCCGGCCAATTGTGCCAGTCGCTGCGTTCCTCCATATCCGGGGATAACACCCAGCGATACTTCCGGCAAACCAAGCCGTGCGTTGTCGCTGGCTACACGTACGTGGGCAGACATGGCCAGCTCAAGGCCGCCACCGAGGGCAAATCCGTTGACGGCGGCAATTACCGGGGTGCCCAGTTGCTCAACTTTGTCAAACAAGGTTTTTTGTCCGTTGGCACTTAGTGCTTTGCCTTCCTCCACCGAAAAATCGGCGAACTCGGCAATGTCTGCACCAGCAACAAAGGCCTTTTCCCCACTTCCGGTCACGATGATTACCTGAACTGCTGCGTCAGCATCAGCGGCACCAAAAGCGTCACTCAATTCGGCAATGGTGGCCCGGTTCAAAGCGTTAAGCTTACTCGGGCGGTTGATCGTAATGGTTAAAATTCCATTTTCAAGATGGGTAAGGACGTTTTCGTAGGCCATGATAGCGATTGCGTTTATGGCTGTAAAAATAGGATTATTGTTCGGTTGTTCGCACCGTTTGCAGCAGTGCCTCTAAGGGCAGAGTTGTATATTTGGGGCGTACCTTCAGGCTTCAATTCCACATGAAATTTGCTTGCGAAGCACTGAAAATGCTATAACCAATAGCTGTTAAGTGAGTTTTGTTACCCCCGACAGAATATGAAAGTGCAATGGGCATGAACCAGGATCATCCAGCTTCTTTTACTACTTCCAAAGACCAGCACGTAAATGATTACCTGGAAGTATTGGCCCCCTTTCAACGCAGTATTCTGTTGCCACTTCGGCAGGAGGTGCTGGATACGTCGGACGACTGGGTGGAAGGTATGCGCTGGAGCAGCCTCACTTTTTCCCGAGATAACCAGATTCGGGTAGTGGTGCATGCCGCGAAAGATTTTATAAGCCTGGTCTTTCCGCAAGGACACACGTTGAACGATCCCAATGCCCAACTCTCCGAAAGTGATGGGAATGCCAGAAGTCTGGCTTTTTCCGACCCCGAATCACTCGATTTGGATACGCTCCATTTTTTCCTGAAGCAGCTAACCCTTTAAATCCTTCTACCGATCAATGGCTGGTGTCACAAAGTCTTTGTGTCGGCTTTCAGACAATTGGGTGTTTTTGTGTTGTCACAATATGTGTATCGACATATATTTGTACTATCAATGTGCAATCTAATCAACAACAACGTGACGAGCCTTTTTTAAACAACAGGTATAGCCAGTGCAACAAGGTTAGATGGATGAATTGGAGTTGCGCTGGAAACCCAGTTTAAAACGATGAACCTCCGCGGTTCAAGAGGTCGTTATCGGATAATGTTGATGGATGGTTTTAGTGGGTTATAAGAAGGGCAACCAAAGCGGTGGCCCTTCTTTGTTTTAAGGAACTTCAGGTGACTCCACAAAAAAACCGGGAGAAACCCCGGCTTTTTTGTTTGCCTAACTAATTAATCGCCTAACTGAAAAGTGTGGCAAAGGATACCGGTCGGGTAGGATTGGGTGACCGGATTTGTTTCGCTGATGGTAGGACGCTACTGGGTACAGAGAAGTTACATCACTTGAGCATTTTTTTTGCTTTTTCTTTTTTGTCGCATAATACCCTGGGAAACAGCATCTATTGTCGCACCAAAACAGAGTCTACTCCTGTAGAATCTATTTTCAAAGTATCCTCAGGATACAGCTGGGGGAGGTCTTTTAAATCGTAACCTTCGGGCAGGTTGGTGCGCAGCCGGTCGCGCATGCGCTGAAACTTTCGTTCCTTAAAAGCATGGGGACTCAACGTTTCGTAGTACAAACTGACAACATTTTGTGAAGTGGGAGGAGGTTCATAACGTTTTTTGCGGTACCTCGCTACCCCTGGAATAGCAACATCAGTGGTATCATTCCCGGCTTCTTTGTCGGCAAAATCTTCTTGAAACTGCCGCCATTTGGTGTAGCCCACCACGGTATGGGTGGGCAAACTTAGTGTGTCAGGTTCCAGTTGAATGGTCAATTGAGCGGCCGTTAAGGCGTGAACGGGTACCTGTGTGGGCACGAATCCCACCGCAGTAACCACCAAAGTATCTCCTAAAGGAAGCCGGTAGCGAAACCTGCCATCGCCATCGGTTGTCGCTGCACTCCGGGCCAGTTTTAAAGTGAGGTGGGCATAAGGAATGGGATTTCCCAAGGTATCGGCCACTACTTGCCCTGCTACCGCCACCGAAGAGTCGGTAGTAGGTGACTGTCCCATTAGAAAATGCGATAGCCCACACCAGAGCAATATCATTAGCCCAAGCCTCATGTGTTTGTAGAGGCAACGCTTAGGGTAGGGCGTTTGTTACAACGTAAGCCCAATGCGCAAGCCGGGATAAGACTTTGAAAAAGAGTCATAAAAATAGATTTCGGGAGCAACGGTGATGTTTCGATACAGTTTAGAATTGGTGATGAGGCTGAACTTATAAGTGTTGGAATCAAAAAGGTTGCCGCTTCTGCTGGTGAGCAGCCCCGCCCGAAAATAGGTCCATCCCACCTCGTTTTTTCTTGCCAGACTGTTAAATCCATATTCAATTTCCAAAAATTGGTTCGGCCGCGAAGTGAATGGGCTTTCCAAAGACGGTTGATAGTAAAAATACGTTGTAGTGCTTATCCCAAACGAATGCCTCAGCACATTTCTTTTGTTGGCCAGGATCAAACGTATGTTGGCCGAAAAGTCGAGTACCGGTTCACCTCGAATCATGGAAAACCCCGGGGCAATGTTTGCCTCAATCAGGTCGGTACCGTATCGGCGGCTTTTTTCATTCACAATTTTTTTGTCTTCCACCTGATAGGCCATCTTAATGGCCGGCCGGGTGTGGAAGTTGCGGTCGTCTTCTTCAATGCGTTGCAGAATTGGAGCCAATTCAGCATCCAAATCCAATTGAGCCAGCTGCTGTAGATGGTCGAGGCCTTCCAGATAAATTAAAACACGCTGCCCGGCGGACAGATAGATCAACAAAGAATCGGGTACCGTCTTAATGGGAGCACTGGCATCACCGTCGATGTTGTAGACGCTACCTTCAGCATTGGCTCCCAGGGTCACCGTAAACAAACGGGGTTTTGCACGTTCGTCGAGTACCAATCGAACCGGTCGGTACCGGTCGGGTGCTGCAATTAAGATTTTTTCTCGTTGTTGGGCCACCAAACGCACCCGTTCGTTGAGGTTGGTAAAGGCTTTGAAGTGATTGCGGTGCGCCCCTACCAATACCAATTTATAGCGTTGGGCCACTTCTACAAAAACCGTATCCACGTAGTCTTGTGGCGCGTAGTTCTCTTTGAGTTTTTGGGCGGATAGATCGGCAAAAAATAGGCATAGCAAGGCCAGTACTCCGGTTCGTAGCCGGAATGAAGGGTCACATTTCATAGGAAGTTGATTTGCTTACAGTTTCGTTCGAAAAGCGAGTGTTTCGCTATCGGAAGTAGATTTTGAAAGTTGATCTCGGTTGCCGTTCATGCGCAAACGACGGGTGGCAGACGATCTTCGACGGTTGGATCGATTTGCCTTTTGAGAAGATTGAGCGTATTGTGAAGGAGAGGGCGTAGCAGGTGGAGTCACCACTGTTGTAGCGTTGATGAAACCTGGAATTGCATTGCCCACCCAAACAAAAGACGGGTCTGCCGGTGCTTCAGTGGCTGGCACTGCAACGGTTGCCACCTTTATGGTAGAATCTTGAAAGTTGAAATTTTCGGTACTGGATGTTTGTGAGTTGGTCGTTGAACGTGTCTCAAAACCTGGAATGGGAGTTGTCCAGACAAACGAAGGACTTTCTGGATTTTTGGATGTTTCCTCCGGATCAGTTGAAATAACCGCCTCTTCACGTGGGTTGCTCAAGTGATGTTCAAGACTATTTTCTTTGCTGATTACAGCACCATAAATTACTGAATCTAAGGTTTGGGCGTTTGAAGGAGAAATGACCGTTTTCCAAGCGTTATCTTCGGCAGCTAAGCCCCCAGAGTTGATTTTTGGTGCATCTTGGGAATTACCAGAAGGTGTTGTTACGGTTACATATTCCCGAATTTCTACGAGTTCAATCGGAGCCTGCTCTTCTATCCAGGAGTTGAGGGTAGGTGGGGCTTGCAATGCATAGGTTGGTGCAGGAGAACTGGTCAACCAAAAAGCACTAAGGCCAAGCACCAGCACTACTGCTATAGCAGCACTCCAAATAAGCCCGGGCTTTTTCCACCAAGGTGGAGTATTGACTTGCTGTTCCACTTTACCCCAGGTGGTTTGTGGGTTCCAATTGGGAACTGGTACCGAATCGAGGTCGGTGATCTTTTGGCGAATTTCCTGATCGGACAACGTGTTCATAATATCGAGCTTGTTTGGCGCAACTGATGCCGAAGCGCCTTTCGGGCTTTGTTCAATTGAGTTTTAGAGGTGTTGGGACTAATGCCCAACAGGGCAGCAATTTCGGGATGGGTGTGTCCTTCAATCACATAAAGGTTAAAAACCGTGCGGTAGCCATCCGGGAGTTGCCGAATCAAGGAATAGAGCTCTTCAGCGGCCAAATCCGATTCTACCTTGGGTGCTTCTTCCTGTTCAGGAGGCTCAGCTAAGGCATGCAGCCAGAGGTTTCGGCTGCGCAACACCATCAAGGCTTCGTTCACCATGATTTTTTTTAGCCAGGCAATCAGAGCACCTTCTCCCTGGTAATCCAGTTTAGACAAGGCACGAAAAGCTTTGGTAAAACCACGTACCAGCACGTCTTCAGCATCTTCCTGCTGTTTGAGGTAGCGGAAACACAGCCGAAACATTGAAGTGGAATACCGTTCGTAGAACGCCTTTTGCGCAATCGGCTGGCCGTCGATACACCTCCGAATGAGTTGCTGCAGTTCTAACTTGAAAATGGTATCCATCCTTACTCTACCAAATGCAGTGAGCGGCACAAGGGTTGTCCGGCAAGGAAAAAAAATGGGAAAAAAAGAAAAGCCGGCTATAAGGGGGCAGGCCGGCTTTTCAATGCTGTGGGGGCAAGTAAACAACTACACAGCAAGTAGTTGTACTAAGTTAGGAAAACTCAACTATAGTGTCGTCTCAAATTTAAAGACTTACAATACACTGAGTTTCAGTTGCTCTTCGCGGTCACCAGAAGTTACTTTCAGGTAATAGATACCTGCTGCTTCCTGGCTCAGGTCGATTTGGCCATTGCTGGTTTTTGTCGATACGAGAGACTCTCTTAAGATCACCCGACCAGTTACATCGGTTACTTCAATTTCTACGGTTTCGCTGCTGTTTTGTGGCAACTCGTAGTTGAATAAACCTTGGCTTGGATTCGGGAAAACTTCCAACAACAGGGCGTTGTTTTCAACTGCTTCTGCAACATCCGTTGGAATCACCGCAACTTCCTGCGTAATGGTGTCCGTTTGGCAACCATTGTCTACAATTAAGGTCACTTGATAGATGCCCTTTTGTCCATAACTGTGAAAGGGGCTTTCCAAGGTGGAGGTATTGCCATCACCAAAGCTCCAGAGGTAGCTTAATCCTCCTTGACTTTGATTGGTGAATTGGAAATCGGTGAATTGTCCTACTTCCTGGCTGTTGAACCCTGCAGAGACGCCTTCGTTTACAGCAATGTCGTCAAGTGCAATGTCGCTACGGAAACCACCTCCGGTAACGCCACGGAAGCGAATGTTGATGATCTCACCTGTGTAGGCAGATAGATCAACAATTTGATTCAGCCATGCGTCTCCTTGGTTCCCAGAAATAACGGGTGTCACATCATTTACCCAAAGGCCATTGGATTTCACATCTACGTGGAGGTCTCCCATGTTGTTGCCAAACATGTGGTACCAAAAGCAAAGGCTTGGATTGGTAGCGTTCACCAAATCAATACACGGCGTGATAAGGTTTGCCTGACTGAATTGGCAACCGGTGTTGCCCAAAGTGGCCTCTGTGTAGAGGTAACGACCACCACCATTGCCTAAGGTATGGTCAACCGAAGGTCCCGTATTTCCAGTGTTGGTACCATCGTTATCGGTTCGCCAGTCGATGTCGTCTCCAAGTTGATTTACATCGTTAATAAATCCGTTGGACAATTGACAAACACCTAACTCACAGTTGCCATCGGTATTACAGAGGGCAAACGACTCAAAATCTTCGCTCCAGGGGAGGGTTACGGTATTCCCGGTGATTACATCCAATGTAGTGTTGAGGGTATCGTTAAAGTTATTCTGGTCGAGACCAAAATTTACCCAGGCAGAGAGGTTGTAAAAACCACTGGTGAAAGTTTCGTTAACAGAAAAGGTAACCGTATCCGTCATTCCGGGGTTGATAGAAATCGGGAAGGTATCCGTAACCACCGGTTGAGTACCAATTTGGTAAGAAACCGGAATGTTCCAAATGTTGGTGGCTCCCGGGTTGTGAATCGCCAAACTGATGGGGGTATCAAAATTGGTTTCACAAGTTGCAGTTGCTCCACCGGTAGGAGTGATAAATGCTTCCAACTCCGCATCGAAGGCGATGTTGCAGTTCACCACTCCTCCTGCACGGAAGATGGCCACAGCACGACGACCTACAATACCATTAGGCCCTAAGGCTTTCACGCTGAACCAGCGGTCTTCATATGGATTGGAATGGTACATGACAAAAGAGGTAGTGGAAGACGTTCCTACCGCATCCATGTATTTCTGACCGAGCATGCTCACTTCGTAGCTGGTCGCTCCGTTCACATTGTTCCAGCTTAGACCCAAGGAATCAGGACATACATAATTTACCGTAAGGCCCGTTGGAACCCGAATGATGGTAAATGTGGTATCGCTTTCATCGGAAACGGCTCCGCGAGAAACCCGCACCATTGCCTGACCGGTAACAATATTGGGTACGGTCCAGGAGAATGTACGTTGGTTGCCCGGAACGCTGGAAGAAATGTTATTCCAGGTAGCACCAGCATCAGAAGAGTATTCCAATGTGAAGTTTCCGGTGGTACCGTAAGCATCCCAACGAATTTGTTCGTTTTCGAAGGGTACTAAAGGCTCACCACCAATTGGGTAGGTGACATCGATCGATTCTCCAATGAATTCATAAATCACGTAATAGTCCTGTGGTCCGGATGGTACCGAGCTACCGCTTACGTCAATGGTATAAGTCCCAGACATGGGGCTCACAATGGCTACTTGCTCTACATTGTTGAGGTTGTCTACACCAGTAGTAGCAGGGTTGTCCAGCGTTTGTGTATTCGGGGTAGGATCCAATACCCAAGGTAAGTGCGTGTTGGTATTTGGGTCAGTAACGACCATGTCAAGGTTGTTGACCAAGGCTTGGCTGGCATTGGCAGAAGCTGCTGCATCCGTCCAATAAACCATGATTTTCACATACTGAGTACCACCGGGAACCGTGATCGTGTGCTGATTAGAACCGCCACTGCTGATGGTGCCCGACATGTAGTGGTTTTGCTCCAACGTGCGAACAGCGCGCAATCCGTTGATGCGACCCCATCCAAATTTAAAGTCAGGACCTTCGTTGCCGAGATCATCGCAAGAGTTCAGCATCACCGCCTTCATTAAACCGCCGGTAGGATCATTGCCCCCATTCAGGTCGCGGTAGGCTTGATACAATTGAGCCAATGTACCAGAAGTACCAGGACATGACATCGAGGTTCCAGTCTTGGAAACATAACTGTTAACATCCGTAGTGGAAATCACTGCAGTTCCTTTAGCCGCTACATCGGGCTTGATACGTCCGTCATGAGCAGGGCCACGACTACTGGAGTTGGCCAGGTCATCGTTGAGGTTGAGGTTGGCTACGGCAATTACGTTTTTGCCAATTTTATGTCCTCCGGTAATGTTACCCCAGGTGTTGCCAGCTCCGTAACCACAATCGGAAGTTCCGCTGTTTCCAGCCGAGAAAACGTGCATCAAAGCATCGTAGGTGCTCACCTGAAGGTCCATGGTGCGGGCCAGGGAAGTATAACCTGCGTTACAACCGTTGCTGTAAGAAGTAGAGGTGATAACAATGTCTTTTGTGTTGTAATGGTTGGCGTTGCTGATACTATCGAATCCAGGATAGCTGGGAGCTGCACCGTAAACGTACAGGTCGGCACCGAAAGCCATTCCCCGGTTTTGTGGGTTGATGTTTCCGGCTCCCATAATGATACCGGCAACGTGGTCGCCGTGATCCCCGTTGTTGAAAGTGGGATACTGATCCGGAAGGCGTCCTTGATAATCGATGTGAGGGCCAATAACGCCATCATCTTGCATCATTACGGATACACCAGTACCATCGTAGTGACGGCCGGTCGAAAACTCAGTGGCAATGGAGTTGCTCCGGTGCAAGGTGCGTGCCGTGTAGTTTTCTGCCTCACTTGGCGGATCGATGGGCTCAATAAATTGAACCGCTGGCAAGGCAGTTAAGTCTGCCAACTCCGCGATGGGAAGTTCTAAAGTGAGGTAGCGCCCAAAATCGTTGGTGTAAGGAATTTTCCATCCTTGATTTTTAAAGAGCTCTTTTGCTTCAGGGGCAGTAACGTTGCCGAAATAGGTGACATTTACTTGAATGCGTCCTTTCCCGGATAGTGCCCACACGGGATATTCTCCTTCAAAAAGATTTTTGGTCATTTTGAAGCGTGGCAGTACGGGTAAAATTCCGCGAACAGAAAGCGTAGCCAATTGGCTGAGGTTTGCGTTTTCTTCAATGGCCACCAACCATGCATTGCGTGGCAGATAATCCAACAAATGAATTCCTTGCTGTTTCAGCGCAGCTTTCTCAGCTTCTCCGGGAATAACGTGGAATTGAAGTACCCGGTAATAATGATTATTAAATATTTCGTCAGCATCTACAGCTGACTGGGCTAAAGCATTCTCAATGTTGTTGGGGAATGCGAAATCACCTGAGCGCAGCAGCAAGTGATGTGGGTTTTGGATTTCTTGTGCCTCCAGGGAGCTAACACTCATACACACAAACAGGCCCAAGGCCCCCAAGCCCCGGATGGGTAAACGTAATTTCATAGGTTCAGTTAGGCAAAATTTCGTATCTAAAATACTGAAAGGGTGGTCTTTGTTCAACCAAATTGTTATGGAATAGTTGGATTTTCAAGTGTCCGAGTTACAACTTCATTTCGGCGAAAGCAGAAGAATGCACGGCAAATCTTTAATTCCGACATCCGTAAAACGGATTAGCTCCTATAAAGGTTAGGTGAAAGCTGAAAACCTTTCGCTTAAAAGTAGCTGTATTCGTAAGTGAGGGTCTGAACGAGTTGTTCACTTTGGTAGTAGCGGGTAGTGATCAGCCTACCTTCGGTGTCGTACTCAAATTCGGCTCTTGAGCTTCCCTGCGCCTGAGGAAGGGTGAAATTGAAGCCCGAAATACGACCGTTACTGAATTCGTGCACGATAGAAACGCTACCCTCTATAATTTGCCCTTCTGCATCGAGATAATCTACGCGAGTGATGTTGCCATCTGCATCGTAGCTGAGCTTTTCGTTTTGATAAAATCCCCGTTCTGGCTTTTGTACCATTTTGTGGGTAACCCGTCCTTGTTCATCAAAAGTGAAAGTGAAAGGCAACGGTGCACTGCTAACGGTCATGAATTGCATGTCGCCCGATGTGACCTTGCCAGCCGCATTGTATTGGTAGTTGAACACCATGTACACCTCTCCGCATTTGCGGTAGTCGGTGTATTGCTCCAGTTGGCCTTGAGGGTTATAGCGCTCGATGGTTTTCACGCAATCGCGTTGGGGCTTTCCGTCTACGTAATTGTTGATGTATCCGGTTCGGGTTTTTACACCCAGCCGCTTGAGGTATTCGATTTCGAAAGCGGATTGTTGCCCATAGGTGTCCCAACCTACCATTAACAGAAAAAAAAGACCGAGGACAACCTTGGTGTAACTTCCGGGTATCATAGCATTGTATTAGATGCAAATCGGGCAGACATGTTGCCAGGTATCCACTGTCCCAACAGCGCTAAAGTATTTCATTTAGGACTTCCTGAGTTGAAAAGGATTTTAAATGGCAACAGGAACAAACTTTCTCCCTCCTGCCCCAATCATCTTTAGGAGCCGACCCGAAGCTACTTAATAATTGAATGGACATGAACGGACGCATCTACCTTCTGCTAATTCTGTTTTTTTATCTTTTAGCTGCGTTTCAACCGGCCAACGGAATTTGTAAAAAGTCTTCAAACTTTGTGCTTGAACAAACAGATACAGTGGATGTATGGGTTCATCAGGCGACTGGTAAGTGGAGGGTGTTACACATTTGGAAGGGAAGGATGGTCAAGCTCAAATTGAACTCAGGAAAACGTTTGAAGGGATTTTTTGTAGGTAAAGTAGGGGACATTATTTTGGTAGAACACCAAGGTGAAATCATGCAATTAGGTCTAAATGAGTTGAGTGAGGTCAAGAAAGGAACTTTAGTCAAACAGCGCCCCAATCAGATCTTTGGTCCTTTAGAAGCTCTCGGTGTAAGTGGGATTTTTGGAGGTGTGCTCGTTGTGGGCGTTGAGTTTATCTTTTATTTCATAGCTGTTGTTCCCTATACATTCTCGATTTTTCTACCATTAGGTATTTTAAGTATTGTTCTTGGAGGCGTTTTCCTCTATCTACATCACAGAATTACACGTGGATTCAAGCAATAAATGAGCCGCAAGTCGTGAGCCAAAGATTAGGATCAACAGGATTCTTTCTAACATAAGACTATGAACGTTTTTGTGAGCCGACATTTTCTATTTCTCTTGGCACTATTCATAGGCTTGTTAGGTTTTTCCGAAACCGCAAAAGGTGTTGCGTTCTTGTCGCCATTGCCCATTCCCATCCAAACCGACACTTCTGATACCTGGGAGTATCGGGCTCCCGGAAAACGCAAACCGATCATAATCAACAAAGACACTTTGTTGAAGGTCCAAGCCTACAGCGGGGAGCAATGGGAGGGAAAGTTTGTTGGAAAAACCGGGAACTATATCCTCTTGGAAAAAGAGGGACAGATAGAGCGCATCCGAATTGCCGAACTACGTTTTGTAAAATTCGCGGTGCCGAAGAAAAAGAAATTCCGAAAAGTGGCCGAATTGCTTCAAACGATTGGTGGAATGTTTATCCTGACAGGAGGCCTCTTTTTGGTGTTGGCAATCATTTTCAGGTTTTCTCAAATACTGCTGCTGTTCTTCTTGTTACTTGGGCCAATGTTGGCAGTGATGGGTGCCTTAATCTACTACACTGGCAGCAGCATTCTGATCAACCTGCGAAAATAGTGATGGGGCTGGAGGTGGCCGATCTCCATCAAACCCGGTCATTAATGCAACCTTGGAGGAAAAATCGGGTCTCTGTTTCATATAGAGTAAACCCTGAGTTAAAGGAGTTCGGTTTCAATATGGATAGAGAGCTGAATTACAAAGTTTCTGGGTGAAGCTCAAAGCGCAAAATCACCGGAGAAGGTAGTTGCAGTGTTGCTAAGTGCACCTTTCTGGTCGAAATTAACCCTCCTTATGCAGTTTTTCTTCTCACCCATAAATAGATTGGCAAGTGTGGCAATAAGCGTCTTGTTCGCGATGCTGTTCATCCCACAGCAAGCCTGTAGCATTCACAAGCTACAACCAGATACTTTACTACAGCCTTCAGATACGACCGGAACCTGGGAATTTCGAAATCCTGGAAAACGGAAAGTACTCAAAATTCCGTTTGGGAGGCGACTCCGCGTTGAGACTTACAGTGACGAGGTTTGGATTGGAGAATTGGTAGGCAAGGAGGGAGGCCATGTTTTTATAAGCGAAGATGGAACCCAAAAGCGGGTCTTGATTTCTGATATCCGTAAAGTGGAAGTAGAAGTGGTTGATGCTACCAGCAGTCGCATGTTTGCCCAGTTGGTGCAAGTCATAGGCGGGACGATGATTTTTACTGGCTTGGGAGTTGTTGGTGTGGCAGCATTGTTTAGCTTTTTAAGTGGTCCGATCATTACCCTCACTTTTTTCACAGGAGTAGGTTTGATTGGGGCAGGAGCAATTTCCATCCTTTCGGGATGGCAGCTGATGAAAAACAAGAAAAGGTTTGAGCGGGACTGAGCCTTTCTCCCCTGCGTTTGATTTCCAATTATTGGTTTTTCGAGTACTCGCTGGCGCACCCTGATTTATGGTTGTTCAAGGCAGAGTAAGTATGTTAGTGGTGGCGATGGCATAAGAATTCAGTGCCAAAGTTTCACCAAGCGCCTAACACATTTATCAACTATGAAAGCCATTTGGAAAGATCAAGTTATTGCCGAAAGTGACGATACATTGCAGTTGGAAGGTAATCATTACTTCCCCAAAGATTCCATCCGTTCCGACTTTTTCCAAAGCAGTGAAACCCACACCTTGTGCCCATGGAAAGGTACAGCAAGCTATTACAGCGTTGTTATAAACGATGCAGTGAACCGGGATGCTGCCTGGTTTTATCCCGACCCTAAACCTGCTGCCAGGGAAATCAAAGACCATGTTGCTTTTTGGCGCGGGGTTACCATTACCGAATAATATTTTAGAGTAATTCGGGCCGTTGGTCCATGAATTTCCCGCCAAGGTAGATTAACCCCATGGTTGATTTTGCTGTGTGGGAGAACTTCATGACTTTTGCATTAGTTGACAGTGTCAACTAATGTTATGAATTTGAAATTTCCAGAACGTCTAAACAATTCACTCGGTTATTTACTGAATCGGGCAGGCAAGGCGATGGGCGGAAAACTCAACCGCAATTTTAAAGCCGCCGGCTTTGAGGTGAACCTGGAACACTGGGTAGTATTTGCCAAACTTTGGCGAGAAGATGGGCAAAACCAGCAAGAGTTGGGGCTGCAGTGCATGAAAGACAAAGCAACCATGACGCGGCTGATCGACCACATGGAAAAACAGGGTTGGCTGGCAAGAACTCCTGATCCAGAAGACCGAAGAAGCCGCTTGATTCATACCACCAAGCAGGGCACCGCCCTACGCGAGCAGTTGTTGCCCGTAGTATTTCGAACGCTGGACGAGGCGGCTACAGGCATTTCTGCTGATGAATTGGAAATCTGTAAACGGGTATTGGCACAGCTACACCAGAATCTCTGCCAGGAGCCACAATGTGACCCCTCTTGAAATAAGCCACTGCAATGGATAGAAAAACATTTTTGAAGACCCTCACCGGAACTGCTTTTGGTTCGGGTATGAGCACTTCTGCACAAGGGCAGATGGCCACCAGCGACCTGCGGCAAGTAGACCGGCTGTTAAAGGCAAAACAAGTGCAGGTAGCACCCGGTTTTTTCATTCGCCGGGCACTACCGCTCCGTGGGCTCAACATGGTTGATCCGTTTTTGTTGCTGGATCACATGGGGCCCAAAGAGATTGGGCCCGATGAAGGAGCATTCGTGCCCCCACACCCACACCGGGGTTTTGAGCCGGTTACCTTCATTTTTGAAGGCTCTGCTGAACACAAAGATTCGATGGGAAACCATGGAAAGGTCCATTCGGGCGGAGTACAATGGATGACTGCTGGAAAGGGGGTGATCCATTCCGAGCGCATCGATCGGGAAGCGGAAGAGGGCCGTGGCAAAATGCACGGTGTTCAGCTGTGGATCAATTTGCCCAAAAAAGACAAAATGATGGAGCCGGCTTATCAAAACATTCCCGCGGAGAAAATTCCCGAGGTGGCTTTTGACGGAGGCAAAGCCAAAGTTCGCGTGGTGGCCGGTTCTGTATTTGATGCCAAAGGACCTGCCAAAACATTTACCCCGATCAATGCTTTTCACGTGGTACTGAAGGCCAAAGGACAGGTCGATATTCCCTTTCCTGAAGACCACAACGTTTGTGTTTATGGCCTCGATGGCGTGGTTACGCTCAGTGGAGATCAACGGGTAGAAGGTGGAGAACTGGCGGTGATGGCGAATGGAAAAGGATTGAGGTTAGGCCACGTGGAAGGAGCTACCGCTCAGGTACTTTTATTGAGTGGTGAGCCCATCAAAGAGCCGGTGGTCAGCCATGGCCCCTTTGTGATGAACTCCATGACGGAGATTCAACAAGCTTTTGAAGATTATTCCAACGGAAAAATGGGGCAACTTGAAGAGTAATAAGCTGTTGCGCGAAGAGCGCATTATTCTTTATTTGTTGGCGGCCATGCAGTTCATCCACATCGTGGATTTCATGATCATCATGCCACTCGGGGAAACGCTCACGCGTACCTTTGACATTACCATTCAGCAATTTAGTTTGCTGGTAGCGGCCTATTCATTGGGGGCCGGCATCTGTAGTTTGGTAGGTGCCTTTTACATCGATCGGTTTGACCGCAAGCCGGTGCTTTTGTTCCTGTTTTTTGGCTTTCTCCTGGGCACCTTGTTTTGTGGATTGAGCCCAACCTATGAAATACTGCTGACCTCCCGCATCCTCACCGGAGCATTCGGTGGGGTGCTGGCCGGACTCTTGTTGTCTGTTTTGGGAGATGTAGTACCCAATGAACGCCGTGGCAAGGCCATGGGCGTTTTAATGGCTGCCTTTTCATTGGCGGCCATTCTTGGCGTACCCTTAGGGCTTTACCTCAGTGCACAGTTCAACTGGCACACGCCCTTTTTTGGTTTGGCTGGCTTGGGCGTTGTCATTCTTGTTGGCGTCTGGCGGTTTATCCCTTCTCTACGGGGGCACCTGGAACAAGGTCAGTTGCGCGAGTCTCCGCTGCAAATTATTGGTAACGTGCTGCGCAGTGCCAATCAAAAGCGGGCTTCGATTTTCTACATGTTGCTGATTTTCGGTCAGTTGTTAATGATCCCTTTCATTGCTCCCTTCATGGAGATCAACGTAGGTTTCAGCAAACACCAGGTGTTGTTGGTGTACACCGTTGGTGGAATGGCTACTTTCTTTTCTGCTCCACTCATTGGCCATTTGGTAGACCGGTTTGGACGCGCCAAAATCTTTACCATTTTGGTTTTTTGCTCCCTGGTACCCATGCTTTGGGTGCCCAATCTCGGACCTGAAGTCGTAATGGGCTACATGGCTACCACCTTGGTGTTTGTCTTTTTCAGCGGTCGTATGATCCCCGCTACCACCATGATGACTTCTGCCGTAGACCAGCAACACCGCGGCAGTTTTATGGGCATCAGCACTTCGATGCGGGAGCTCACCATGGGCCTCGCTTCCTTCACCGGTGGGTTGATCATTGTGGAGAACACCGAAGGCCTGCTTCAAAACTACCATTACGCCGGTTTCATTGCAGTAGCCATTAGCCTGATTGCCATTCCCATTGGCCGAAGGCTCCGCATTATGGACGAAGCACCACCGGCGAAAAACCTCGAATCGAAAATTTCTGAGCCTCAGGCAAATCCGGTAAAATAAACCATGGAAAGAAAATTAATATTTGTGGCACTTGGCGTACTGATCGTTGGTGCTGGGTCGCTTCTGATGTGGTGGATGATGAATTCTGCCGAACCGGCCGATAAAAGCAAAACCAAACCCGTGAAAAAGGTGCTGGTACAAAAAGCGGTACCCACCGCCATCAACCTCACCATCGACCTTACTGGCCGCTTGCTGGCGCGTGAGAAAATCGAAGTTTTTTCGGAAGTCACCGGAAAAATGCTGGAAACCGGAAAGCCTTTCAAAGAAGGGGTAGTCTTTAGCAAAGGAGAGGCACTGTTGCAGCTGGACAATCGGGAATCGAAATTGGCTTTGGTGTCGGAGCGCAGCAATTTCCTCAACCTGCTCACACAAGTGCTGCCCGACCTGAAACTGGATTTCCCCTATCGGTTTGGCGTTTGGGAAACCTTTGCCGCACGCATCGACCCGATGCAAGCTCTACCGGAATTGCCGGAGGTGAAGGAATTGAAAGAACGAAATTTCCTGTCCGGTAGAAATTTGTTTAGTCGCTACTATACCATTAAAAGTCAGGAAGTCCGTTTGGCAAAGTTTACGCTAACGGCTCCATTTGGTGGGGTGGTCAGCCTTTCACAGGTGAATCCAGGGACCTTGGTTCGATCGGGGCAAAAGCTGGGCGAATACATTAACCCCGGTGACTTTGAGCTGGAAGCTGCGATCAATGTGAATGAAGCGGCCTTTGTGAAGCCGGGCGATACGGTAGCCCTCACTTCTGCCGACCTTGCAGGCCAATGGACTGGCCAGGTGATACGGATTGGTAAAAGCATTGACCCTGCTACCCAAACACTGAAGATTTTTGTGGGGGTGCAGGACGAAAGCTTGAAGGAAGGCCTCTACCTCAACGCCGTGGTGCAAGTAGGCCAGGCAGAACAGGCCATTGACCTGCCACGCAACCTGCTTACCGAAGATCAACAGCTTTTTGTAGTAGACGATACGCTGTTGGCGTTGCAACCGGTGGAGGTGGTTCATTTCTACAAAGACCGTATGGTGGTGCGCGGAGTACGGAGCGGCACCGTTCTGCTTAACGAATTGATTTCGGGTGCTTATCATGGAATGAGGGTTCAATCTCCTTTCAGCTCCGAAGCGCCTAAAAGTTCGAAACCGGCAAGCAAGAAGGAGGGGTAAGTATGCGGTCGATCATTCGCTATTTTATTCAATATCCGGTAGCAGGAAACACCCTCATGCTACTCATCATTGCCTTCGGGTTTTTCGGATATCAATCGTTGTTTTCCACCTTTTTTCCCGAAAATGAAAGCCGAACTATTTCGATTCAGGCGGTTTATGAAGGTGCTTCACCCGAAGAGGTAGAGGAAGGGGTAGTAGTGAAGATTGAAGACAACCTGAAAGGTTTGACCGGGATAGAAAAAGTTACTTCTGTTTCGAAAGAAAACCTGGGGAGTATCACCGTAGAGGTAGAGAAAGGCTACGATACCGATCTGGTGGTACAAGATGTAAAAAACGCAGTAGACCGCATCAGTTCTTTTCCCGACGAGTTGGAACCGCCCGTGGTGTACAAACGGGAGAACCTCAATCAGGTCATCACTTTTGCCCTGAGTGGAGAGGTAAGTTTACGCGAACTGAAAACCGTAGCCCGACAAGTCGAAAATGAGCTTCGATTAAAGCCAGGCTTAAGCAAAGTGAGCCTTTCCGGTTTTCCGGATGAAGAAATTCAAATTGCTTTTCGGGAAGAGGCGCTGCGTGCCTTTGGGTTGACCTTTGAAGCAGTAGCCTCCAAAGTTAACCGAAACAACCTTGAGGTTACGGGAGGCACGCTAAAAGGTGCTGGTGAAGAATTGCTATTGCGCGCCAAGTCGAAGAATTACTTTGCCGAAGACCTAATGGACCTGGTGGTGAAGGCAACACCCGACGGCCGAATCGTTCGCTTGGGCGATGTGGCTGATGTACGCGATGCTTGGGCGGATGACCCCAACCGCAGTTACATGAACAACCGGCCTTCGGTGATTGTGGAGGTGAAAAACACCATTCGAGAGGACTTACTCACCATTGCAGAGGAAGTGCGGCAATACATCGATGAGTTCAACGCCAAAGAGGGCCCGGTAGAGGCGACCGTAGTGAGAGATGGTTCCATCATTTTATCGCAACGCATCGACTTACTGACCAACAATGGCCTCATCGGCTTTGCATTGGTACTGATTTTCCTCACGTTATTTCTCAACCTGCGGCTATCCTTTTGGGTCGCAATCAGCATCCCGATTTCTTTCATGGGCATGTTTTTGCTGGCGGCTTTTTGGGGCCTCACCATCAACGTCATGTCCTTATTTGGAATGATCATAGTGATTGGCATTCTGGTGGACGATGGCATTGTGATCGGCGAGAGCATCTACAGTGAATACGAAAAAGGAAAACCTGCTCTACAAGCTGCTGTAGATGGTACCATGTCCGTTTTTCCGGCGGTAGTGGCTGCGGTGCTTACCACTGTGGTGGCGTTTTCTACATTTTTCTTTATCGACGGCCGTTTGGGTGATTTTGCTCCCGATCTGGCTTTTGTCGTGGTGGCTACCTTGTTGTTTAGCCTGATCGAAGGTGCTTTCATTCTGCCTGCACACGTTGCACACAGCAAGGCTTTGGCTACTAAAAAAGTGAAGCGGAATCGCCTTGAAACTACCATGAATAAAGTCATGGTAGGCATGCGCGAACGCTTGTATGCACCGGTATTGCGGTTTTCACTCCGGCATCCGGTTTTTGCCTTGTCCATTCCGATTGCTCTGTTTTTAATCACCATTGGCGGGATGAGCAACGGTACCATTCGTTCCACCTTTTTCCCGGTCATCGAACGGGACAACATCACCATTAACCTCGAAATGATTGCCGGCACGCGCGATCACCTCACCGAAGCTACTTTGGATCGCATGAGTAAAGTGGTATGGGAGGTAAATGAGGAGCTCAAAAAGGACCGGGAAGACGGGTTGGATGTAGTGCTCAACGTGGAAAAGAAAATCGGGCCGGGGACCAATGTGGGCAAGTTGGAAGTGAACATGATCGACACCGAAACTCGCAACATGAAGGCCCTGAATATTGCCCAAATCATCAGAAAGAAAATCGGACAGGTAGATGGGGCTGAACTGATGACGGTTGGAACACTTTCTCCTTTTGGTAAAGAGATTTCCGTTTCGATCCAGAGTTACGACATTCCAGCCTTGGAGAAAGCCTCTGAAGCCTTGAAGGTGGCCATGCAATCGATGACGGACCTTGCGGATGTAACCGACAACAACAAAGAAGGAATTCGTGAAATCAAGATCTCTTTGAAAGAAAAAGCCTATTTGCTGGGCCTGGACCTGCAAAGTGTGATGGGGCAGGTGCGCAGCGGTTTTTTCGGGCGTGAAGCCCAACGCTTGCAACGCGGCATCGACGAAGTAAAGGTTTGGGTACGCTACGATGAAGCGAGCCGATCGTCGTTGAAGCAAATGGAAGACATGCGCATTCGATTGGCCAACGGTTCGGAGATTCCGCTTCGGGAAATTGCCAATTATGAAATTGAGCGCGGCCTGCTGGCCATCAATCACCTGGAGGGAAAGCGCGAAATTCGGATTGAAGCCAATGTGGCAAACGAAGAGGTATCGGCCTCCAAAATGACAGCTCTGGTGCGCGACAGCGTGTTGCCGGAAATATTTGTGCAATATCCGGGAGTTTCGGCCACTTTCCAGGGCCAGTCCGAGCAATCTCAAAAAACCGCCACCTCCGTGGCCAAGGTAGGGCCAGTAATCTTACTCTTGATGTTGGGCATCATCGTATTCACTTTCCGATCTTTCAGCCAGTCGTTGCTGGTATTGCTCATTGTGCCACTGGGGTTCATTGGCGTAGGCTGGGGCCATTGGATTCACAATGCCTCGGTGAGCCTGCTCTCCTTTTTTGGTGTCATTGCTTTGGTGGGAATTATGGTCAACGACAGTCTGGTATTGGTCAGCGCCTATAACCAATTGCTCAAACAGGGAAAAACGGTGCAAGCCGCTATTTACGAGGCTGGAATATCGCGCTTCCGGCCAATCATTCTTACTTCCCTAACAACCATTGCTGGTTTGGCTCCCTTGATTTTAGAAAAGAGTTTCCAGGCGCAATTTCTGGTGCCAATGGCAATTGCTATTGCCTACGGCCTGGTGATCGCGACTTTCACCACCCTTATTGTTCTGCCAGTAGGACTGGTTTCCATCAACTTTTTGCGGCACGGCTTTACCAACTTGTGGACAGGCAAAATTGCCACTCCTGAAAGTGTAGAACCCGCTGTAAAAGAAACCCGGATTAGCCATGATGCATAGCAAAGTACTCTTGTTTACCGGGATGTTGATTCTTGGTTTGGTTGGGGTCAACAGAGCGCAAGACACCTTGAAGCTGGAGCAAGCCATCAACCGCACCCTTCGACAGAATCACGGCATTAAGGTGGCCCGAATGGAGGCAGCGGTGAGTGCCAACCAAGCCACCCGTGGAAATGCTGGTTTGTTGCCCACTTTGGGAGTAACAGCAGGAGGAAATTACAGCCGCAAAGACACCCGCCTTGAATTGGCCGGCGACAACCCGGATATCGATCAGCCAGGAGCGCAAAGTACCGGCTATAATGTGGCCTTAACTACTTCCTACTCATTAGTAGGCATGCGATCGGTATACACCTACGAACAATTGCGGGTGCAGTCGGAATTTGCCCGGTTACAATCCAGGGCAACCATCGAAAACACGCTTATCAACCTTATTGTGGCTTATTATGAGGCGGCCGGATATCAGGAGCAGCTCTCCATTTCGGAAGCCAACATGAAAATTTCACGCGAGCGCTACCAGCGGGCACGCCTCAACTTCGGGTACGGAAACACCACCCGGGTAGAGGTGCTCAATGCGCAGGTAGATTTGAATACCGACAGTGTTTCGCTCAAAAATGCGCGCGTCAACTTGGCCAACAGCAAACGCAACCTGGCCTATTTAATGGGGGAACCCGAGGCCACCTTTTTCCTTGGCCGCAAGGTTGATTTTGCTGAAGAAATGACGGTAGAGCAATTGCAACGGTTGGCCCTTTCGAACAACGTTTCCATTTTGCAGGCCGCCAGCAACATTCGCAATGCGCAACTCAACCAGCAAATTGCGCGTCAAAACCGTTTGCCCAGCCTCAACCTAACCGGGAGCTATGGCCTCAACCAAACCAATACCGATGCCGGTATTGTTACCAGCAACCGGTCGGTGGGTTTAGAAGGGGGGATCACTATGAGCTACAACCTGTTTAATGGAGGTCAAACCAGCACTCAAATTCGCAATGCGCAGCTGGCCATGGAGTCCAACCAGGAGTTGCAAAAAGATGCCGAGGAGTTGATCCGCAAAGAGGTGACCAACGGTCTTGCCACGTATCAAAACAGTTTGGAAGTGCTGGTACTGGAACAGCTAAGCGTGGAAACTGCCTTGCTCAACTTTGAACGCACCAAGGAGCAATTTGAATTGGGCAACCTTACCACCACACAATTCCGCGAAGCACAGCTCAACCTTACACAGGCCCGCAGCAGAATTGTCAATGCCCGTTTTCAGGCCAAAGTAGCAGAGCTCCAGCTTTTGCGGCTCACCGGGTCGTTGGTTTCCGGAGAGTAGGTAATCAACGAATTTATTTTGTGAAGGGCTTTAGCTTTTTCAAGGCGGGGTCGATCTTCACTTCGCGTGCCAAATAACTCATCCAGTTGCGTGCTTTGCTTAGGGGGTGATCCGGAAATTGAGCATCGTACCCGGCGGCTTCTGCCAGGTTCATCAGATTGCCCGACTGAATGCTGTGGTCGTAAGGATCAGCCGTCCACCCGACAATGCTGTCGTCTTCCATTTGAATCATTCCTTTGCTCAGCATTTTGGGCATGATCATCGCCTCGCGCTTCCCGGTCAGGCCCATCTCGGCCGCCTGAATTTTTAAAACAAAACTGTATTTCGCGAAGGGCAGCGTAAAGGCTCCGAGGTACGACATGCCCTTGGGTTTCTGTGGAAATTTGAAAAGCGTTCGAACCGCTGGAAACCCTTGCCAGTCAAACATCTCTACTTCGATTAAACCCCCTTGGGCAGGAGCTAGTTGCTGGCGGTAGTATTGCCTGAGAGCAGTGGTGTTTTTCAACGTGGGCAAATCGGGTTTTGTGGCGAAAAAGTGTACCGATAACGCCATGTCATTGGTGGGCGGCATCCATTGTTTCATACCGGTTTCCGACTTTACCAAATCCCAATCGGTTTTGGGCAAGGTGATAGAGGTAAGGCTCGGCCGCGGAGAAGCAAAGAATTGAAACGGTGCCATGGAAAATCAGTTGTATCGGCCTTTGGCGTTCAAGGCCTGCTCAATGTGCGCCAGGTGGTGAGCGCAATGCCAGCCATAATTATCGATGTTTTGGTCCAATCGGAGTCTTTCGTTGGTGGCAGGATGCACAAAAGTGCGCTGCAAATCTGTTTCCGAAAGCGAACGCAAAAGCAATGTCCATTTTCGGTGCAAGGCACGCAGTAAAGTTATGGAATCAGAAAGGTCATCCTCCTGGCTGTCTACCAAAAGTGCCCAGCGGTCTTCTTCGTAGGGCCGAATGGTAGGATCTTCCTCCGTAAGCGCCAGCTTGAAACGAATCAAACTGTTCATGTGGCTGTCTGCACAGTGGTGCACTACTTGTTTCACCGTCCAGCCTTCGGGGCGGTAGCGCCAGTTTTTCTGCTCCACCAACAATCCGTTCACCAGCTTATCCACCGCATCGGGAAAGGCTGCGATGGTAGTAATCCCTCGTTGCACTTGCTCAGCGCTCACCTCATTCGGATGCTGCCATTCACCAATAGGAAAGGAAAGGGAGGTCTGGATCATGGGCGTTGCTCAATTTCTGCTTAAATGCTCCCAATAAAGCTGATGGATGTCATAATAATCGTAGTCAGGAGCTTGGAAAAATTGCCCCCAATTGATACTCATGGGAACAGCATTAGAGTAAATGGCCGTCATTTCTTTGGCATTGGCATCTGCATAAGTGTAAATACAGGCACGCACTTGGGTGTTGTATGCGCCAGTAAACTTGGGAATTACAAAATCTACGCAACTCCCATTGGGAAATTTAAATGGGGGTGACATGTTACCACAGCCTGTTTTATAGGTATAGAGAATATCTTGCCACTGATGGTTCGAATCCAAAGCCTGTAGCATACAACTAACATCTCCATACATCAAAACTGAATCGGAAGTGGCGTTTCTTAGTTGAAGCGGATATCCCTCGAATCTTTCTTGAAAAGTCAAAATGGAGTCGGTATCGATCTCTACGGAAACAGTTTTTTCCTCAGGATAGGAAGGTGGGAGGCTATCGTAGTAATGAAGTCTGGAGGGATTGCCTATTTCTTGCCAGGTACGAGGCGGTAATATTTCTGATTTAAAATACAATGACAATGTCATCATGTAATCCAGGTTGAGGGGAAGCAGGCTCGAATCCAAAGGCTCCTGCCATAGCAGGTTTTCTTCTAAATCATAATAGGCGGGTCGCTTGTCTACCAGGGCGTAGAATATATTGTCCGCACTTCTGTCGAAGTTGAGGTGCTGGTACGACTTTTTCGAGAGGCTATCGGTTCGAATGTTCCAAAACGAGGCACTATCAAAATAGTCAACGATTACGATGTTTCCTCTTCGATCCAGGTATTTTGTAGAAAAGTTTCGCGGAGGGTGCAACGCATGGAGCCCGGTATCAATCACGGTCCATCCCTCTTCAAACTCATAACAGCCCAAACCATCCTCAAAGGCAGTTCGATGATTAAAATCGTCGTGTGTGTTACAGATGTTAAAAATGGGTTGAGAATGACGCAATACTCCCCCCTTGTCAACAAGCCAATATCTATATTCCTTGTCCCATACGAGTGCTGTTCTATCGCAAAATGAAGAGATATCATACCAGATTTCACTTTTGTGAATCTGCCTGCCTAAAGTGTCAAATATATAAATGGTAGGAAAGGTGTTGGAGTCTTCAATTTTTTCATGAGAAACAGTTAAGGCAATTCTCCCTTCTTCGTCTCCCTGTTCGTAAAGCTGAAAAGTGATGTAATTCTCAGTATCCAATTGGAAACGTTTTTCACCGTACCGATTCACTGCAAAAATTTTATTGCTTCTTTTCTCTTTTGCAAAGGCAATTGGTCCATAAAAAGGATTAACCCACTTAAATTCGTTGAATTGGGGAGCCACTTGCCCGGTAGTATCTAAAATAGCATAGTGCCTCCCACCGGTATCGTTTTTGAAACCCCCACAAGTGATGCCACGGTAGAAAGGTCCTAAATCATCGTATAAGGTATCGATGACCAGGGTGCCGGTTTGGTTGATCCTACCCAGTTTTCCCGATCGGACAACCACATTGGCAAAACCATCTTTGAATTCTTGAACTTCTATAAAATTGGTGTCTAAGGTGTCGCCACGCACATTGATGTAATATTCCTTGCTGCCATCACTCACGGTTGCCCATCCCGATTGAAACGATTCGGCAGCGGCATAAACGGGAGGCAGCACCCATTCGCCCTGGGTGTTGATGTAGCCGAAATAGGCATTTTCTCTTGCGGGGGCAAGTCCATTGGCAAAGGGTTTGGCATTGTGAAACTTGGGCGGGATCACCACAGTACCATGTTGGTCCATAAAGCCGTACCGCTGGTGTTCGCGAATGAGAAATAGCGCAGTAGTCTCGGGTTCGGAAAGGGAATTGCACCCTCCAAAAAGCATTGGAAGCAATAGCAACGGGAACACCCGTTTTGCTTTAGAGGTCAACTTCAGAATAATGCTAATCATGACATCGCTCGAAAGGTTAGCACTAAACAAATATAAATGCAGAATTGACTCTATCTGCTAAAATCGCTTACGAAGAAGGAAGCTTTGAAGGTGGAGAAAAGCAATCGACACCATTTCGCTGGGTTAAGCCTGCATCGTGAGACTATTGGCATTGGCGCTTGATAGGCATAAAAAAAGGGCCATTCCCTAAGGAACAGCCCTTCATGAGTAGGCCTGGTTGAGGTTCAGTTCTGAGCTTAACGCATGTCCGAAAGGATATACATCGCTTCGTTCACGTATAAATCGCGGTTCAGCTCTTTCAGCCAGGACTCGTTTAATTTCGTACGGGAGGTATCTGCTTCAATATAAATTAAATCTTCGGGCAAATTGTTCACCTCCAGGGTCTCAATCATTTGTTTGTCCAGGTCTTTCAAACTTTGGCTCTCCTCTTCACGCGCCATGCGCATGTTGCGGTAACCCAACCAGTTCAAAGGAATCAAAGACTCGTTTTGTTGGGTTTCGAGGCGCTTGGAGTACTCTTCGATGGTGTTGAAGCCTTCGTTTTGTGCAATCCGTTTTTCGCTGTTTTCCTTCAGCTGGTCTACCTTGTATTTGGGCGACCAGGCCTTGTATTCCACCGGTTCAATTTTGTCCCAAGGCATCACGTATTCTTGCTCCTTTTCTCCGGTCTCGATGTATTGGTAGCGGTCGGGGAAAATAATGTCGGGGGTAACGCCTTTCAACTGCGTAGAGCCACCGTTGATGCGGTAAAACTTTTGCATGGTGATTTTCACGGCACCCAATGGTTTGATGTTGTTCAATTCATCCGGCAATACATCATCCAAACCAAAGAAGCGTTGAACGGTACCTTTACCGAAAGAACTGGTGCTGCCCACGATTACTCCGCGGTCATAGTCTTGAATGGCAGCGGCTAAAATCTCGGAAGCGGAAGCGCTGTTGGAATTTAACATCACCACCAGCGGACCGTCATACACCAATTTGGGGTCGCGATCTCTGTAAACTGTAGGGCTTGCCTGATTTTTATCCCGTACCTGAACGATAGGCCCTTGCTCAATGAAGAGCCCGGCCATGTCGATGGCGTCCTGTAGAGAGCCACCACCGTTGTCTCTCAAGTCGAGAATAATGCCGCTAACGCCTTCTGCTTTAAGCTTGATGATTTCTTTCTTCACGTCTGAAGAAGCGTGACGACCGCCTCCACGGCGGGAGAAATCAGCATAAAATTTAGGAAGGTAAATGTAGCCGACTGGCTTTTTGGTGTTTTCCTCATTCTTCAGCAGGGCCGATTTGGCATAAGTCGCTTCAATCACCACAATGTCACGAATGATGGGGATGACCTTGATCGTTCCATCCACTTTTTCAACGGTAAGGCGTACTTCAGTTCCTTTGCGGCCGCGGATGAGTTTTACTGCTTCATCAAGGCGCATCTCCACTACGTCTACGGGTTCTTCTTCTCCTTGTGCTACCTTGAGAATCAAATCACCAGCCTTCAATTCGCCTTGGCGTGCCGAGGCACTTCCGGGAACAATGCTCGATACTTTGATAAAGCCGTCACGCTCTACCAACTGTGCACCAATACCCTCCAATTTTCCGGAGATGCTGATGTCGAAATCTTCTTTGTTTTTCGGTGGAAACCAACTGGTGTGAGGTCCGTGAATGTTTACAATCGAATTGATGTAGAGCGTCAATCGATCATTCTCATCCATTTGTTGCATGCGCTTGTACCAACGGTTGTAGTTTTTAAGCACTTTTCCGCGCGCATCTTCTTCCAGTTCTTGAAACGATTTTTCGGTGACCTCTTCGCCTTTCTTCTTTTTCTTTTCCGTTTTTTTCATCTCATCGTACACCCGAAAGATGACAGCAAACTTGAGCACCTTGCGCCAGCGATCTTTCAAAGCAGCATCACTATCGGCATAAATGAGTTTATCGGGCTCGGTTTCAATGCTTTCCTCCTTGTTATAGTCGAAAGGTTGGGCCAGTAATTCTTCGTAAAAACCTTTGACGGTTTCTATCCGCTTGGTAAAAATTTTATCAGAGAGGTTAAAGAACTCATAAGCCTTGTCCGAGATTTGATCGTCGATCTTAAACTCAAACGCACTCAGCTGCGCAATTTCCGATTTGGTGAAATAGCGCTTGTTGTAGTCGAGGCGCTTCAGATACAACTGATAGGCCTTGGAAGAATAATCATCGTTGATGTTGAGGGGATTGTAGTGCCTTCTTTTGAGGCTTTCCATGATCACTTCCATCAACACCTCATTTTTCTGAGGAGGTTGCACCGCAGGTGCTGGATCGGCATGCGATACCGACTCAGAATAAATCCAGGAACTAAACAGAATTACCGCCAGAAAAAAGGCGATGTATTTACCGATTCTAATCATGCTTGTTGTTGCGTTTCGGGGCTACTGCGCGAATCTCTAAAATTACTCTACCGACTTCTACTAACCAAAAAGCCCCCTGTTTTATTTCATGCGCCAAGTTGAGTGCATTCAAAAAGCAGGCCAGTTGAATCCTTTACAAAAAAACTTAGCCTAAAAACGTTTCTCCTCCTCGATGGGTTACGGAGAAACGTATTGCAAACGGGTGCCTTTGTCCGAAGGCGTCAACCTTACCCTGTAGCCGCAAAATAGCGCCCGATTTTCGGGCCCGTGTTCACAGGGAAAACCCGTCCACAACGGGAGGTTGTTTTGCCGGGCAAATTCCACAAATAAGGTTTCACTTTTGGATTGCCCTTCCGGGGAACTTGCAAGGTTACCAACCAAGATTCCCTTCAATTGTTTTAGCCGTCTGGTCCGATGCAGCTGTAAAAGCATCCGGTCGATCCGATACGGGGCCTCGCCCACTTCTTCCGTAAACAAAATACTGTCGGTCCAATCGGGTTCTGAAACGGTTCCGAGCAGATGTACCAGCAAGCTAAGGTTGCCACCCAACAGGCGTCCTTCGATGGGCGCTCCCCGATGATTGCCTTCGAAATACAAGTCTTGCGGGCCATCAAATAATGCCTTGCGCACCGATTTCCGGGCAGCTTCATATCCCTTGCGCGGATATTCCACCGGCATTGGACCGTGGATGCTGCAAAAGTTCATTTGATTGAGGTGCAGATGCAGCGCTGTAATGTCGCTGTAGCCAACGATCCATTTGGGCGCTTTGCGAAACCCGGTGAAATCCAGCTGATCCAGTAAACGGGAGGTGCCGTAACCACCGCGCAAGCAAATGATGGCCCTGATTTCGGGATCATCCAGGGCACTTTGCAAATCGGCCAGCCGGTCGGCATCCGGTGCGGCAAAATGATAATAGGAATCATGCTGCCCATCAGCAGAAGGGCTTACCTCGGGCTGCAGCCCCCAGGAGCGCAGCAGCTGTTCCACTTGAGCAATCAGGCCCTCGAACTCAACAATCGATTTGCCGGGCGCAACCAGGGCTACCCGGTCGTTGGCTTTCAAAAAGGGAGCGGGTATCATGGGTACTTAGGCAGACCAAAGGGCATCGAGGAAATGTTTTTTCGCATCGAAAAGATGGGCCACCGTTGAAAAACCGGTGCGCGAAGCCAGCGCTTCTACCTGGCCAGGGAAATACTTGCGTGACACTTCGGTCTTGATGATCTCAGCCACTTCAAAATCCACGGTGTCGTCCAGGGCAGCGATGTAAACCGATTGTTTCACTTTACTGACCAAACAACTGCGCGCCTCTCCATTGATGGCATCATAAAACGGATAGTGCTTAAAAGTGGACAAGTCGAATTCAGCACCCAACTCCCGGTTCATACGGTTGAGCAGATTGAGGTTGAACTGTGCGGTAACCCCTTTCGAGTCGTTGTAGGCCGCCAAAATCATGTCCGGGTCTTTGCGCAGGTCGAAACCCGTAAGCAGCAGATCCCCTTGCTTCATTCCCGCCTTCAGTTTTTCGAGAAAGTTGACCACCTCTACAAATTTCAGGTTGCCCACATTGCTACCCAGAAATAACACTACCCGAGTGCGTTTAGCGTCTTCCGCCTTCAGGTTGTTGAGTGCTTGGAAATAGTCGTCCACAATGGCGTTCACCTGCAAATCAGGTATTTCCTGCTGCAATGTGTTGACCAACCCGTCGATCGCTTCGGTAGAAATGTCGACCGGTCGGTAGGTGAAATCGGCTCCGGCTTCCAGAAAGTGCCGAAGCAACACCTTGGTCTTGTAACCATCACCGGCTCCGAGTTCGATGATGTCGAACCCACCGGTGCGCTGGCAGTGATCCAGAATTTGTGATTTGTTCAGGTCCAGTACTTCGTATTCACAATCGGTGAGGTAATACTCGTCCAGGTTCATAATGTCCTGAAAAAGTTTGCTCCCGATTTCGTCGTAAAAGTATTTGGAAGGAATTTTTTTTGGCCGGGCCCAGAGTCCTTTGCGAATGTCGATGGCAAAGGGGCTCAGTGCTTGAGGGGCCGGATCAGAAGATTTTGTCGTAGAGTTCACGTTGATGTTGATGTGCGAGGCTGGATTTAGATTCAAGAATTTCGAAAACGTTGTTTTTTATCGTGTGTGCGATGTTGCCGGTAGGCAAGTCGTTGCAATCGAGCCCAAAAGGATCTTCGATTTCTTCGGCCATCATTTCTACTCCAATCATGGCAAAAAACACAAACATGACCAGTGGAATAGACCAATAGCCAAATTCGGGAATCAGGCCCAAAGGAAGAATGAGTCCATAAATGGTGATGTATAATTTCAGGTACACGTTGTAAGAAAACGGGATCGGTGTTTTTTTAATACGTTCACAAGCACCTAAAATATCGAGCAAGGAGGTGAGTTGTGGCTTTATGTTGATCATATCTGCTTCACTCAGGTCGCCAGCCCGGTAGTGGGCTTCCACACGCTGAAAAATCTCTAAACTGATTTGATTCGGAATGTGGCCCAGGGTTTTATAGTAGGCCAGTTCATCTGGTGAAACGTGAATGAGTTCTTCTAATTTGGTGCCTTTGCGCAAATGCTCTTTCAAAGCAATGCAAAAGTTTGCGAGGCTCTTGGCCAAATAGTGTCGGCTGGCAGTTTCTTTTTCCGGGAGCATCACGTGGGCCATCAGGGCAATGTTGCGGCAATTGTTGACCAAAGCACCCCATTGCTTGCGGCCTTCCCACCAGCGATCGTAGGCGCTGTTGGTTCTAAAAACCAGCAAAATACTCAGTACCACTCCCAACAACGAAAAAATGCCGGTATTGACTTTCATTTCCATGTCGGTCAACAACTCGATGTCTACCACCGCCATAACGGTGGAAACGGCCCCCATGAGCAGTACAGCCCGAAGGATTTTTTGCATCGTCCAACTCTTGGCAAGGTGTGAGATGTCCTGGAGCCAGTTGCGGTTAGGTTCGTAGATGATCATAAGAGGCGCTCAAATGTCAATTAGTTTCTGGCTAAGCGGATGCCCGTGAATTGCCAGCGAAGGTGTGGATGAAAAAAGTTGCGGTAAGTAGGTCGAAAATGACCTTTGGCAGTGGCTACCGAGCCCCCGCGCAGCACCATCTGGCTCACCATAAATTTCCCGTTGTATTCTCCCAATGCACCGGCGGCCTTGGCAAAACCGGGATAGGGAAGGTAGGCACTTTGGGTCCACTCCCAAACGCTACCGTGGTGGAGTTGCGGGTGCAGGACCTCCCATTCAAACTCTGTGGGCAAACGCATCCCCTTCCATTGTGCAAAAGCGTCCGCTTCGAAATAACTCACGTGGCTTACCGGATCGTCCAGCCGCACGGGTTCGAAACCGGCCAGGCCATAACGGTGCCATTGGCCTTCTGTAAAATGCCAATAAAGTGGGGCCTTGCGTTGCTCGGTATTCACCCATGCCCAACCTTCGGCCAGCCAAAAGCGAAAATCTTGATAACCTCCGGCCTCCACAAATTCCAAATATTCCCGGTTGGTGACCAAATGGTTGTAGACCTGTCCACCGTTCAAATATACCTGGTGGACGCCCTTCTCATTGTCGAAACAAAAATCGGAGCCGGCGTAGCCAATGGAGTGCACCCCTTCGGGAATTTGAATCCATTGTCCGGTACCTTCCGCTTTGGGAAAGGCAAAATCTTCCCGGTAAACCGGGAAAAGTGGATTGTGTCCCAAAATGTATTTCAGGTCGGTGAGCAACAACTCCTGGTGTTGCTGTTCGTGGTTCAAGCCCAATTCCAGAATTGGCAAAACCGCTTCGGGAACCGAACCGCTCAGAAAACGCTCTACATGTGCATCCACGTATTTCCGGTAGGCATACACTCCACTAACCGTTGGTCGGGTGAGGTTGCCGCGTTCGGCCCGAATGGTGCGGGTACCCACCGATTCATAATAGCTGTTAAAAAGGAAGCCAAAATCAGGGTGGAATTCCTGGTAGCCTTCTACAAACCCCTTCAACACAAAAGTTTCGAAAAACCAGGTAGTGTGTGCCAGGTGCCATTTCGGTGGACTCACGTCCTCTATGGGTTGCACCACATAGTCTTCAGGCTCTAAAGGAGCGCACAGTGTTTCAGTGGCTTGGCGAACGGTTTTGTAAGAAAGAAGGGCAGAAGATGAGCCGATTTCAGGAACCGGAGGAGAAAAAGTAGCCGATTTCATAGGAATAAATACAAATATGCAAAAACTGCTTCATCCTTTTGTTTTTAGGGCTTGGAAGTTCGCTGCCAGATGGCTTTTCGTTGGAAGCCCAACCATTTTTTGAGCAAACAATATCTAATTACATGCAACGATTTGCCCCTTTCGATTGTCTTATTCAGGAGACCAGACGGAAATGCTACAAACCTTTAATAATCAAAACGGCCCATGTACAAACGGATGAAAAAGACCCCGCTAGGAAGCAATGAAGTAGTCGTATTTCAACATGATGCAGGAACCATTGGATTCGATCCCAGAAATGGATTCTTGTTTTTGGATTGGAAAGGATTTGTTAACCGCCGAGAAGTAGCCCGAGCCCTCGAACGTGCTACAGAATTCTTTTGTCGCCATTTTCCAGGAGGTCAGCTCCCCAGTTATTCCGTTTTCAAGAAGAATTTGTCTCGTCTCATCGACTCGCTTAACCGCAAGTGGCTGGCCGTAGGAGCCACCGATGGTTTCGAATACTCTGTCGTATGTTACCCCAGCGATTTGGCTTCTCCCAGTGGTTTATCTTACCTAATCGAAAAGTATCGCCTGATTCAGGAGGCTTAAACTTCGGTCAGGTATTCGTGCACAAATTTAATGGCCATGGCACCTTCGCCTACGGCAGAGGCAACGCGGTTCATAGCGCCCGAACGCACATCACCGGCCGCAAAAATTCCCGGATTACAAGTTTCCAGTAAGAAAGGTTCTCTTTCGCGTTTCCATACCTTCCCAAATTCGGGATGTTGCACCAGGTCACGCCCGGTTTCGATGAAGCCTCGCCTGTCTTTGAACAAATTCAAATCAATCCAATCGGTATAAGGGCGAGCTCCGATAAAAATAAAAAGTGCTCCCAGGTCCACTTGCCTGGTTTCTCCCGAGTCCATGTGTTCCAAGGTCAGGCTTTCGAGGTTCTCTTTTCCATGGGCTTCCTTCACCACCGTTCGTCCCGTGATCTCAATGTTCGGTGTCCCGTTGATTTGATCAATCAAGTAAGAAGACATGGTGGAGCTCAGGTCGGTTCTGCGAATCAGGATATAGACTTTACGTGCAAAATTGGAGAGGTACATCGCGCCTTGACCGGCAGAATTTCCACCTCCTACAATGTATACGTCCTTGTTTTTGCAGGCAGCGGCCTCGGTAGTAGCAGCACCGTAATAAATGCCGGCTCCGGAAAACTGTTCTACTCCGGGAGCTTCAAGTTTCCGGTAGTCTACCCCCGTGGTGATCACGATGCTTTTCGTATGTATTTTGGTGCCATCTTTTAAAGAGAGGATTTTATAGCTGTCTTGAATAGTGATATCGGTTACCTCCTGAGGAGATAAGAACTCAGTACCAAAGCGCGTGGCTTGGGTAATGGCCCGCCGGGCGAGGTCCGAACCGCTAAGTCCGGTAGGAAAGCCCAGGTAGTTTTCAATGCGGGAACTGGTGCCTGCCTGTCCACCCGGGGCTCTTTTTTCGATCAGCAGGGTTTTCAAACCTTCCGAGGCACCGTATACCGAAGCGGCCAGTCCGGCTGGGCCTGCACCAATCACCACCACATCATACATGTCTTCTTTGGCTTTGGGCTGGCGGCCCAGCTTATCGGCAATGTTGGCCGGTTCTGGCTGTAGGGCAATGCTGCCGTCCTCAAATACCACCACGGGCAGTTGATTGGCCGTTACCTCGTGCAAGTCGGTGAGTTCTTTGGCTTTTTCGCTGCTTTCGAAATCCAGCCATTCGTAAGGAATCAAGTTGCCCGCCAGCCAATCTTTGATTTCGTGCGAGCGGGGTGAAAATTGATAGCCGATCACCCGCAGCCCTTCAAAATCAGGACGGTATTGACTTTGCCAATCGTCAAGCAAGTCTTCTAAAACCGGGTAAAGTTTTTCTTCCGGTGGGTCCCAAGGTTTCATCAGGTAATAGTCCAACTGCACATCGTTGATGGCCTTGATGGCGGCATCGGTATCGGAATATGCGGTGAGCAACACCCGCTTGGCTTTTGGGAAATAGGTTTTGGCTTGTTCCAGAAAATCCACCCCCAGCATTTCGGGCATGCGCTGGTCAGAGAGAAAGAGGGCAACCACTTCGTTTTTTTTGCGCAATTCTTCCAAGGTTTCGAGGGCTTCATTGGCCGAATCGGTACTCAAAATCCGGTAGCCGGAACGGAAGCGTCCGCGCAAGTCGCGTACAATGGCTCGCAATACTTGCGGATCGTCGTCAACAGAAAATATGATGGGCTTTTTCATGCAAATGAGAAACTGTAGGCGTTTAGAGAATCATAAAATTAAACCAAGAAAGTCGAATCATCCCGCTTCCACCAACTCGATGGGGAAGCAGAGTTTGAAGCGCGTATCACCAGGTTGCGACTCCACTTTGATGTCGCCCCGGTGGTTGGTAATGATGCGTTTCACAATGTCGAGGCCCAGGCCAGTGCCTTTGCCCATTTCTTTGGTGGTAAAAAACGGATCAAATATTTGGGTGAGTACTTCTTGTGAGATGCCCGAGCCGTTGTCCAACACATCAATTCGCACAAATTCCCGGTCGCGGTAAGCGTGCAATTCGAGTTTTCCTCCCGATTCCATGGCGTCTACCGCATTGTCGATCAGGTTGGTCCAAACCTGGTTCAGTTCTCCCGGGTGGGCCTTGATCTCGGGCAGGTCGGCTTCAAAATTCTCCACCACTTCAATTTTTTTCCCTTTCAACTTGTGGTTGAGCATGGTGAGTGTGCTCCGAAGCCCGGTGCGCAGGTCAAACCATTCTTTGTCGGCACCACGGTCCATGTGGGTGTAAGACTTCACCGATTTCACCAGATCAGAAATGCGCTGGGCCGAATCGTCGATTTCCTGCACCAGCTTTTCAGTCGTCATTACATTGTCGATCCATCGAAAAACCGGAGCATAAAATTCGCGTGGTAAATTGGCGTCCACCGTTTCCAGGTCTTCGATGGTCCAGCCGTTTTCCACCAGGTTCACGGCCAACAGATCGGCATCTTCAATGTCACGATCTTCCAGCCAATCCATGATCTCGTCCTCCAGGTCGGTGCGGTCCATCAGCGATAAATCGCAATTGGGATTGTTGGCCACTTTCGAAAACAGAATCTCGTTGATGGTGTCGATCTGATTCTCCTCCATGCGAATGGAGGTAACCACTTTGAATTGTTCCGGGGAAGATTTGAGGTTGTTTTTTAAAGCCAGCGCACCCCTTACGATGGCAGAGGCCGGGTTGTTGAGCTCATGGGCCAAACCGGCCGACAATTTGCCCAACGACAACAGTTTTTCGTTTTGCTGGGCTTGTTTGGTAAACTCCCTTACCCGGGTGGTCATCACGTGTACCAAGGCTTCGGCCAGTCCAAACTGCTCACAGATCATGGTTCTGAAATGATCTTTGTGCAGCAGCAATACGTAGGATTCTTCTGTGGCTTGCCCGAATCCACCGGCTGCTTTCATGCGGGAGTAGGGCAATACTCCGGTGATGCTCCCCTGGCCGAGGGTCGTGATGTTTCGGCGTTGGCCCTTTTGATCAAAAAAGATATTGATACGACCGGAAATAACGATTTGCAAGTGGTTGGTTTCGTTGCCTCGTGAAAACATGAAGTCGCCTTCGGCAAACCGAACCAGTTCACCCTGGTCGATCAGCCATTGCAGTTCATTGGCGGGTACCTCGTGTAGGGCATCGGCCTGCTGTAGGATTTCAAGTATATTTTCGGGTGCAGCCATAACTAATGGAAAGGATAAGTGTTCGGAATATGGGTTTCATTCATCGATCGACGATGAACCGAAGATGGAAATTTAAAGTGCGAAAGCAGCGTGAGAAAACACCACGTGCTACTCAAATGTAAGAAGCAAATCGAACAATTGAGACTTTAAAAAACTACCTGATAAAACAGGAGACGATTAGCTCACCGATTTATTGGGAGCAGGTCGCGGAGCCGCTTTATAAGGCGGCTGTATCTCCACTTGGAAAGACCGGTACATGAACCAAAAACCAGCCAAAACCAAGGGGACGCTCAATACCTGACCCATCAAGAGCGATTCTCCCAAACCAAAGGGCAGGGCATCCAATACCTTGTCATCGGCCTGTTGCACTTTCACGAATTCCAGAAAAAAGCGCACCCCAAAAATCAAGGTGAGAAAAGCACCGAACAAAAAGCCGGTTCTGCGGCCCAGGTTGGTTTTCCAATAGCTGAAAAACAGGGCAGCAAAAATAAAGATGTAGCAAATGGCTTCGTAGAGTTGAGTCGGGTGGCGGGGGACGCCTACCGGATCTTCGTAAGAATAGTTGAAGATGAATCCAAAATCGGTTCCGGTCGGAATGCCCACAATTTCGTGGTTCATCAGGTTGCCCATGCGAATCATAAAGCCAGCGAAGGCAACCGTCACCACAATGCGGTCGAGGCCCCAAAGCACAGGCTTTTTCGAAATCCTGCGTGCATACAACCAAGCCATTAAAATAATGCCGATGGCCGCACCGTGACTCGCCAACCCTCCTTCCCATACCTTGAGAATGTCGAGTGGATTTTTGAGGTAGTCGGCCAGATCGTAGAAAAACACATGGCCGAGGCGTGCGCCCACTACCGTTCCAATCATTACATAAATCAGCAAGCTGTCCAGCCACTCGTTGGGGATGCCTTCGCGTTTGAACATGCGCGACATCATGTAGTGTCCGACAAGAAAAGCGATGGCGAAAAACAAACCATACCAGCGGATGGCTATAGGAGAGCTGATGATCTCAGGGTCGATGGTCCAGTTGACGGCTAAGTAGAGCGACATTGGGGTGGGTTGTGGATATGGAGTACCTTTGTGCGGCCTACAAATATAGACAGAATTAACGCTGAATTTCACAATGATGCAACGCCGTCCACGCCGTAACCGAAGAAGTGCTGCTATTCGCGGTATGGTGCGAGAAACCCGCCTCACTCCCGATCAACTGATTTATCCCTTGTTTTTAGTGGATGGCATGGACATTCAACTGGAAGTAAGTTCCCTCCCTGGAAATTACCGTTGGAGCATCGATCGCTTGCTGCCCGAAGTGGAGCAATGCCTGGAGTTGGGCATTCGAAATCTGGTGCTTTTTCCCGCTATTGATGAAGCTTTGAAAGACCGGATGGCCAGCCACAGCACCGATCCTAATAATGTATACCTCCGGGCGATCCGAAGCATCAAAGAGCGCTTTCCTGAAGTCACCATCATCACCGATGTGGCCATGGACCCCTACAGTTCCGACGGGCACGACGGCATGGTGGAAGATGGAAAAATTCTCAACGATCCAACCCTACCCATTTTGGGAGAAATGGCGGTGGCGCAAGCCCAAGCCGGAGCCGATATCATTGGGCCTTCCGATATGATGGACGGCCGGGTGGGCTACATCCGCGATGCGCTGGATGAGGCTGGTATGACCGATGTCGGCATTATGTCCTATACCGCTAAATACGCCAGTGCATTTTACGGACCTTTTCGAGATGCCTTAGATTCTGCGCCCAAAGCAGGCGATAAAAAAACCTATCAAATGGATCCGGCCAACCGCCGGGAAGCCCTCATCGAAGCCGAATTGGATGCCGATGAAGGAGCCGACTTTCTAATGGTGAAACCCGCATTGTGTTATTTGGATGTAATTTCCGAAATCAAGCGGCACCTCGATTTGCCCGTAGCAGCCTACAACGTAAGTGGCGAATGCGCTATGTTATTGGCGGCTTCCCGCAACGGGTGGTTAGACTATGACAAAGCCATGCCTGAGATGCTAATGAGCATTCACCGGGCCGGGGCAGATGTGATTCTAACCTATTTTGCGAAAGATTTTGCGCGGATGTACCGCGAAGGCAAGCTGGATTAACCGGTAGTATTGTATTCCTGCTCTTTGTAGGCCTGCGCAATTTTAGCGGCCTCAATTACCTTCTTCACATTGGAGTCGTCAATGTGTATTACCTTGATGAGAAAGGCAATCGCCTGGGCGTAAGTGTCCTTAGTAATCATTTCTGGGCGTGTTTGGGGTTAAAAGTTTTGCCGATGGATAAAAACAAAACTTCAATTCCAAAACGCAAAATACGGCGATTTCGTTTGTTTTAAAAATCAGCCACCCGCAAGCAGGTGGCTGATCTTCCCCTTTGGTTTATTCTTTAAGGCCTTCCCGGTCGAGCAGAAACGCATATTCGAGCGCAGTTTCTTTGTGTTGCGCAAAGCGACCCGAAGCGCCTCCGTGGCCCGCCTCCATGTTGATGCTGAAATAGAGCGGTTGGTCGCTGGTTTTCATATCGCGTAATTTGGCTACCCATTTGGCGGGTTCCCAATACTGCACCTGCGAATCGTGGTAGCCGGTGGTCACCAGCATCGCGGGATAGTCTTTGGCGGCCACGTTATCGTAAGGCGAATACGATAAAATGTAATCGTAATAGGCTTTGTCGTTGGGGTTGCCCCATTCGTCGTACTCACCGGTGGTGAGTGGAATGCTTTCGTCGAGCATGGTGGTGATCACGTCCACAAAGGGTACCTGCGAGACGACACCGTTCCAGAGGTCAGGGCGCTGGTTGATGATGGCCCCCATGAGCAACCCACCGGCACTACCGCCCATGGCGTAGAGGTGTTCTTTGCTGGTCAAGTTTTGCGCAATCAAAAAATCACCACAATCGATGAAGTCGTTGAACGTGTTCATCTTCTTGAGCAACTTCCCATCTTCGTACCAAAGCCTTCCCAATTCCTGGCCACCGCGAATGTGAGCAATGGCAAAAACAAATCCACGGTCGAGCAAGCTCAGGCGCGAAGAACTGAAAAAGGGATCCATGGAAGAGCCATAGGAACCGTATCCATAAAGCAACAGTGGGTTTTTCCCGTTTTTCTCAATTCCCTTTTTGTATACCAGAGAGATGGGTACTTTCACTCCATCACGAGCAGTAGCGTACAAGCGTTCGGCCTGATACCCTTCCGGATCGTAGCCGCCCACTATTTCTTGTTGCTTCAAGAGGGTCTTTTCCCGGGTTTTTAGGTTGTAGTCAAACACCGAGTTGGGTGTAGTGAGCGAGGTATAGCCAAATCGGAGGATGTCCGTATCGAATTCGCGGTTAACGCTCACGTAAGCCAGGTAGGTCGCTTCTCCAAAGTCGAGGTAATGCTCCTCATTGTCGTTCCAGCGAATCACCCGAATGTGATTCAAACCGTCTTTTCGCTCGTCTACTACCAAATACTCTTTGAAGATTTCGATGTCTTCGAGCATCACGTTCTCGCGGTGGGCGATCACTTCTTCCCAGTTTTCTTTGGTACAATTGTTCACCGGAGCCTTCATCAAACGAAAGTTGATGGCCTCCAGGTTGGTAACAATGTAAAAATGATCTCCGTAGTGGCTGATCGAATACTCCAGTTCGCGTTCACGAGGTTGAATCACTTGAAAATCGCCCTCGGGGGTATCGGTACTTAGAAAGTGGTATTCGTTGCTCAACGTACTGTAAGAGCCCATCATGATGTAGTCGCTCGACTTTGTGCGGTAAACGAAGGTGCCAAAGGTATCGTCCGACTCTTCAAAAACCAGTTCCGACTCGTTGGAGCCAAGCTTGTAGCGGTAGTTTTGATGGGCGCGCAGCGATTCCTCGTCTTTTTTCGTGTAGAAAAAGGTTTGGTTGTCGTTGGCCCAGGCAACACTGCCAGTGGCATTTTCGATTTTGTCTTCCAGAATTTCACCTGTTTCCAGGTTCTTTACCCGAATGGTGTACAGCCTGCGGCTCACGTTGTCTACTCCATAGGCCAGGAGTTTGTTGTTGGGGCTCACACTCAAACCTCCAATTTGGAAAAAGGCCTGGCCCTCTGCCATCACGTTGCCGTCGAGCATAATTTCTTCTTCGGCTTCCAGGTTGCCCTTTTTCCGACAGAAAATAGGATACTCTTTACCCTCTTCAAAGCGGCTGTAATAATAGTAGCCGTTGGAAAGGTAAGGCACGGAAAGATCGCTTTGTTTGATGCGACCCACAATTTCTTCGTAGAGTTTTTCCTGCAGGCCTTCGGTGTGTTTCAACTCGGTGTCCAGGTAATCGTTTTCGGCCTTCAGGTAGTCCAGTACCTCTTTAGAATCCCTTTCACGCATCCAGAAATAAGGATCGTTTCGGGTGTGCCCGTGAAGGGTCATTTCGTGGTCTATCTTGTTGGCAACAGGTGCTTGACTCATGGAATTGGTGTTTGCTTCGACTGAAGGTTCAGCGCTTGGTGAACAGCTGACGAGGGTTAGCCCGGCAAAAGTACAGGCCAGGACCGATTGGCCAAGGAGTTGTTGCCGCTTTGTTGGAGTCTTCATAATCTTTCTGGTTTTGCAGGGTCCAATATTAGCCAAATTCAGGACTCGGGAAGCTGCAAATTGCACGAACGGCAAATTCTATTGGAGCAATGCGAATGTGAGAATGGTGAAATTTTGAACCTCTTTGCATTTTGTGCGTTACAGAGGGCGTTACGCGGTTGATACCTTGTGTGGAACAAGTTGATGGTGTGTTTCCTGTCGAATGCCTTTTTTCACCCGTGGGTATGGGCGACCGAAACCCCCCTTCGTCTTTGACTTTTAGAAGATTCGTGCTGAGAAAATTATTATGCATGCATAATATCTTTTTCTATATTTGAAGAGAGCGGTACTCCACAACGCAATTTGTTTATCTTACTTTGTAAAGGCTTGCGAGGATTTCGTGGGCTAATGAATCAGGCTTCGTTCTACATGATATTCGATGCATTAGGGCGGTCAAGGTGGACCCTTGTCGCAATTTGGATGGTTTTTGGTCTCTTGCCAGGAGCAGTGCTTGGGCAGGTAACCATTACTGGTTCTGTCACCGACAACTTTACCGGAGAATCTCTCATTGGGGTGAACGTGGTGTTGAAAGGCACTACTACCGGGGCGGTTACCGATATCGATGGCAACTTTAGCCTGCAGGTAGAAAGTCTTCCGGTAACGCTGGTGGTTTCTTACATCGGCTACAACTCCACAGAGTTGGTGGTAAACGATGCTTCTTCTAAAATCAAGTTCAAGCTCGATCCGAGCGAAACCCAATTGAAAACGGTGGAAATTGTGGATTCCCGGCTGACCAAAAAGCAAGAGGAGGCACCCACCACCATTGAGGCGATGGACATCATCGCTATTAAAGAAACACCGGCGGCCAATTTTTACGATGGCCTTGGCAACCTGAAAGGCGTTGACCTCACGGCGGCCAGCATGGGTTTTAAGATCATCAACACCCGCGGTTTCAACAGTACCCGGCCGGTGCGTACGCTCCAAACCGTGGATGGGGTAGACAACCAGGCCCCCGGGCTCAACTTTTCGGTGGGTAACTTTGCCGGCTCTTCGGAGCTCGATGTGCAAAAGGTGGAGATCATCGTAGGAGCCAATTCTGCGCTCTACGGTCCCAATGCTTTTAATGGTGTGATTGCCATGACCACCAAAAGCCCCTGGATTCACCAAGGACTTTCGGTGATGGGCAAGGTAGGGGAGCGCAACCTTTCGGAAACCGCCGTGCGGTATGCCAAAGCTTTTAAACTCAAGGAAAAAGACTTTTTCGCTTTTAAGCTCAACTTCTCCTACATGCAGGCCGACGATTGGGAGGCTGATAATTACGATCCAACGGAGCAGTCTTCTGCCGGTTTGGGCAATTGGGGCGGCTACGATGGCGTAAACATTTACGGCGATGAATTTCGCTTGGGCAACATTTCCCTGGCCAACCAGCGAAACACCCCGGGCTTGGGTTATTACTACCGAACGGGCTACCAGGAAAAAGATTTGGTCGACTACGACACCCGGAACATGAAGATTTCCCCGTCTTTGCATTTCATGCTGACGCAAAAGATCGAGGCCAAGTATACTTTTAACTACGGAACAGGAACTACGGTGTATCAAGGGGACAACCGCTACAGCCTCAAAGATTTGGAGATTCGGCAGCACATTGTGGAAGTGAGCCAAAAAGACAAGTGGTTTGTGCGGGCCTACAACACAAATGAAAGTGCCGGAAAATCGTACGATGCGGTTTTTGCCGCCATTCTTCTACAAGATCTTCGCAAAGGCGATGTGCGCTGGGCCCAGGATTACAACAATTACTATAATTCTTTTGTCGTGGATTCGGTGCGGGCATTAGAGGGCTTTCCCGATCCCTTCAATCCCAACTCCCCTTCTTACTTTTTGCCCAACGGAGGCGGTCCTAATCTCGAAACTTACGCCTTGGCCGATCAGGTGATGAACGACAATGCCGACCTGATGCAGTTGTGGCACGATCAGGCGCGAAACTTTGCCGATACCAACGGCAGTGATGTTTTCCTCACTTTTCCAAGGTTCATTCCCGGTACGGCTCCTTTTGATTCAGCGCTTGCCTCCATTACTTCGCGGCAAACCTTCACCGAGGGAGGCGCAGGATTCTTCGATCAATCTTCGCTCAATCACATCCAAGGGCAATATATGTTTCAACCTGAGTTTGCCGATATCATTTTAGGAGCCAATTTCAGGCAGTACAACCCGATTTCGAACGGAACCATTTTCCTCGATACCGGCAATGTGAAAATTACCAACCGAGAGTTTGGAGCTTACACGAGCGTTAGTAAACGGGTGATGGACGAGTCGTTGATCCTTACCTTTTCCGGAAGGGCAGACAAGAACGAGAATTTTGATTGGCTTTTTTCGCCCGCACTTTCCGGCGTATATCGGGTCAATGAAAAATCGACGGTACGGCTTAGCTTTTCATCGGCCATCCGAAATCCAACGTTGCAAGATCAATACCTGTTCTACAACGTGGGGCGTGCCCTCTTGATTGGCAACCTCAACGGCATTGATTCTTTGGTAACTACGGAGTCTCTCGGCGATTATTACAGTGAGTTGAATGCCGATACGCTGAGTTATTTCAACGTACGGGCAGTACGTCCGGAGCGGGTGCAGACGGTAGAGGTCGGCTTCAAAGGCACGGTATTGCGCAACCTCTTTATCGATGCGAGTTATTACTACAGCTGGTACCAGGATCTTCTGGGTTTTAAGATTGGCGCAGAGGTGGGCTTCGACACCAACGGTTTCCTCAACACTACCCAAGTGTACCGGGTTTCGGCCAACTCCGACGATCAGGTAACTACTCAGGGCTTTAGCGTAGGCTTGAACTACTACTTCAAAAAGTATTACTCCCTGAATGGAAACTATTCCTGGAATGTGCTGAACCGCCAAGGCTCTGACGATCCGATCATTCCGGCGTTCAATACGCCGGAACACAAATACAATGTGGGCATCTCGGGCCGCGACATGATCATTAAATTGGGCAACACCACGATCAAAAACCTTGGTTTCAATGTTACCTATAAATGGGTGCAGGGTTTCTTGTTCGAAGGATCGCCTCAGTTTACGGGAGAAATACCGACTTATGACATGGTAGATGCGCAGGTAAATTATAAATGGGCCAAGGCAAAAACCACCTTTAAGTTGGGCGCCTCTAACTTGTTTAACCAAATGAACTTCCAAACCTATGGGGGACCAAGAATCGGTCGATTGGCTTATTTCTCGGTTCTTTTCGAACTGGATAAAATTTAGGATTCCGCAATCTACCCTGGTTTTTTATAACTTTAGTTTTCAATCCAATAAGAACCAAATTCCAAATTCCTATGCATAAACCACTACGTTTCTTATTTCTGTTTGCTCTGTGTGTGGCTACCGGGTCGCTTTCGGCCCAGCGCTATACTACCGAGCTGTTCACCGACGTGACCGTCACTTCCGATGTGAAGTATGGTGAGAATTATTCCGTATTAACTGGTTCTCCTGCTCTTATCGACTTGGAGATGGACATCTATGAGCCGGTGGGTGACACGGACAACAACCGCCAACTCATCATCATGATGCATGCGGGTAGCTTCTTGCCCAAGGGAACCAACACGCTGCCTTTTGGCAACAAGCGCGACAGCTCGTTAGTAGAAATGTGTGAGCAATTCGCCAAGCGTGGATGGGTAGCTGCTTCTATCGATTATCGTTTGGGCTGGAACCCCACTCCCGATGCTCTTGGTGGAGATCAGGAAACCCGTGCAAAAACCATTATTCAGGCCGTTTACCGTTCGATGCAGGATGCTAAGACTGCCATCCGTTTCTTCCGTATGGATGCTGCCGGAGCCAACACTTATGGTATCGATCCTACGCGTGTTGTTGTTGGTGGATCCAACTCTGGTGGATACGTTGCCCTGGCTTGTGGTAACCTCAACTCCATCGCAGAAACTGAATTGTTCAAGTTCTTAGATTCCAATGGCGACTCTTTCATTGATGTATCTACTTTAGGTGGATTTGAAGGAGAAGGTGGCAACTCTGCCTTGAACGTTGAAAATCATCCTGGTTTTGCTTCTAACCCTCAGTTGGTGCTCAACCTGGGTGGAGCTGCTGGTGATTCTTCTTGGATTGAAGCGGGTGAAGTTCCCGTGGTAGCTTTTCACGGTGTGGCCGATGCACTTACTCCCTACGCTACTCAAGATGTGATTGTTGCTGCTACGGGAGACGTTATTGTGGAAGTATCCGGAAGCCTTGACGTGATTCGCAGAAATCAAAACCTGGGGAACCAGGACGTGTTCATCAATGCCAATTTTACCGATGTGTATACGCAAGCTGCACAAACTAAGACTGGTCTTGAAGGGCTGTTCCCTTTCCAAGGGGCACTCAATGGTTTTGAGCCTTGGTCCTGGTACGATCCCAATGATCCCAACATCAGCACCGACTCTATTCAGGTGGCTCCTGGTGTAAAGATTCCTGCTTCTGGTTTTGGTTCGGCTGCCAACCCCTTGGCTACCAAGACCAAAGCTTTGAACTACATCGATACCATTATGAATTACTTCAACCCACGTGCGGTAGAAGCCCTGCAAAATCCTGCGCCCCTCGATCCGCCACTGAGCGTGAGCGAAGATCGTGTACGCCTCACTGCGTTGGCTTATCCTAACCCTGCGGTAGAAAACGTATTCATCTACACCAGCAACGCTTCCGAAATGATTCAAGCCATCCGTTTGGTTGACTTGACTGGAAAACAAGTGCTGTGGGAATCGGTCAACAACATCAACTACACCCTTGAAAGAGGCGACTTGCCAACGGGTGTGTACTTTGTAGAAGTACAATTGGAAGATTCAGTACTGACCAAGAAATTGATCTTCAAGTAAGCGAAGGCCTTACTTTTTACCTTATATCAACGGGGCTGTTTCTTTGGAAGCAGCCCCGTTTCTTTTTTGGTCAGGGCTCTGGCTTTTCATCCTGGCAAGGTTTTCGTCTGGTTGCAGGCAAATCAAAACAGAATGGATATGAAACATTGGTGTAAACCCTGGATAGGGAAACTGTTGTGTATGCTGATGGCGTTGGTGCTCTTGGAGCCAGCCACCGCCCAAGAGCGGCAACTGGTGTTGGTGCATGCCAAAAAGAAAAAGACCAAGACCCTCACTGCTGGCGACCGCATTCATTACCGGGTGGCAGGGGCCAATGAGAGTGTGGCGGGTCGCATCGATTCGATAGGTGAGGGCATGCTTTGGGTAAACGGCCAGGAGGTTGCCATACAAGACCTGAGTCTCATTCGCAAACGCGATGGTAAATGGAAAGCCGCTTTTATCATGGGCAGTAGCTTGCTGATGACAGGCGTAGTTTGGACCCAGATGGGCATTATTTATACGGCCGTAGGTGTGGCTACCGGTGGCTTGCTGCCTTTGGTAGCAGGCCTTACCAATTATGTGGGAGGCAGGGCGATGCTCGGGCTCTACTTCTACCGGGTGTACGAGCACGGCAAGCGCCTCGATGACGGAAGCTGGCAGCTCGTTCCAAAGCCGCTTCCAGCCTAAGCCAAGGTTATGCGTATTCTGACAGTTCCAACCAGCGGTCGGATTTGGTTTCCAGCGCTTCCACCACTTCACTGAGTTCCTGGCCGATGGCCTGGATTTTTTCGTGATCGCTGATGCCTCCGTTGAGCGCTTCGGTCAACTCGGCCTTTCGGTTTTCCAGGGATTCAATCTCGGTTTCCAGCCGCTCGAATTCCAGTTTCTCTTTGTAGGTCAACTTGGTTTTGGGGCCTTGGCTTTTCGCTTTGGCCGGAGTGCTCACCTTGGGAGCAGCAGCTGCTTGCTTGCGTGCTTCTTCTTCGCGCACCAGTTTCCACTCCCGGTAGTGGGAGTAGTGTCCGGGGAAATCGCGCACCTGGCCATTGCCCTCCAACACAAAGAGGTGATCTACCAGCTTGTCCATGAAGTAGCGGTCGTGCGAAACGATCATCAGGCAGCCCGTGTAGTCCTCCAAAAAGTCTTCGAGCACATTCAAGGTGAGAATGTCCAGGTCGTTGGTCGGCTCATCCAGGATCAAAAAGTTGGGATTCGCCATTAGAATGGTGAGGAGGTAGAGGCGTCTTTTTTCGCCACCACTTAGTTTGTGCACATACGTGTAATGGCTGTTGGAAGGAAAAAGAAAACGCTCTAACAATTGCGAGGCGGTCAGCTTTCGGCCCTTGTTGAGGGGAATGACTTCGGCAATTTCTTTCACCACCTCAATTACCCGCTTGTCGTCCGAAAACTGCATGCCGTCTTGCCGGTAGTAACCAAAAACCACCGTTTCACCCTGCACCACCTTGCCACTGTCGGGGGCTTCCAAGCCGAGAAACATGTTGATGAGGGTGGTTTTGCCGGCACCATTGGCACCCACCAAGCCCACGCGATCAAACTTTTTGAATTTGTAGGAAAAATCGTCGACGATTTTGAGATCGCCATAAGCTTTGCGCAAATGGTGCAACTCCAGAATTTTTCCCCCGAGCCGGTTCATTTTAATTTCAAGCTGCAATTCGTCTTCTTTCACTCGACGGCCGGCGGAAGCGCGCAGGTTTTCGAAGGCATCGAGGCGCGCTTTGGATTTGGTGCCCCGGGCTTTGGGCATTCTGCGTACCCACTCCAGCTCGGTTTTCATCAGGCTTTTGGCCTTGCCCACTTCCGCGGCCAATACCTCCTGGCGCTCCTGGCGCTTTTCGAGAAAGTAGCTGTAGTTACCCCGGTAGCGGTGCAGGCCACCGCCATCAATTTCGATGATCTCATCGCACACCCGATCGAGGAAATAGCGGTCGTGCGTCACCATGAATACCGTGAGGAGGTCTAGGGACAAATAGTATTCCAGCCATTCCACCATCGGGATGTCGAGGTGGTAGGTGGGATCATCCAATACCAGCAGGTCGGGGGAGTCGATGAGGAGCTTGGCGAGGGCCACTCGCTTGCGTTGGCCACCCGACAGAATACCCACTTTTCTGGTAGTATCGAAAATGGCCAGCTTGCCCAAAATTTCTTTGCTCCGGGCTTCGTAGTCCCAGGCGTTGAGGCGCTCCATTTTTTCGAGGGCTTTGTGCAGGGCTTCCCCTTCCTCGTTGCGGGCGATCAATTCTTCGTATTCCCGCAAGGCAATGGCCCGTTCGTTGTTGGCCTCATACAGCACCTCGGCAATGGTTTTCTCTCCCGGCAGGGCCGGCTCCTGGTCGAGAAAACCCACTTGCAGGTCTTTTCGAAACACCACCTCTCCGGTATCGGGAGCTTCCAACCTGGCCAACAGGCGCATCAAGGTAGTTTTGCCGGTTCCGTTGCGGGCCACCAGCGCCATTTTCTGGCCTTTGCTCAAACCAAAAGTGATGTCGGCAAACAAGGTGCGTTCACCATAAGACTTGCCAACGCCTTCCACAGAGAGGTAATTCATAGGAGCCCGAAATTACGCAAACTAACAGCCACCCCGGCCCTTGAAAAGATCAATTGCCCAAAAGAGGATCGAGCAACCGCCGAACTTCGATGTAGAAACCATATTCTACCGGAGCTTCTTCGCCGGCCGCTTCGAGCCGTTCGCGAAACGGTTCCAGCGGGCCTTTGCTTTGAATGCGCTCAATGATTTCCCGAAGCGTCACCAGCAAAGCCTGGTAGTGCCGCTCTTGCCGCACTGGTTTTAGGTTCAGGGCTTCCACACCGCATTCAAAACGGTAGATCAGCAAGTCGATGATGTCGTAATCAAACACCGCCACTTTTTTGTAATCGCTGATGAGCTTGCGCACCTGGGAGTTTCTGCGCGAGCCTTTGCCCCTTTTGGGAAAGTAGGCCTTGCGAATTTTGGCCTTATACTGTTCCAGCAAAGGATTGGTATCGTCGGCCAATTCGCTTTGGTAATGTTCCTGCACCACCGGGTATTTGCGGTAGAGGTTTTCAATCTCCGTCATCACTTCCTCAGGAGTCAATTGCTCCAGGTGGTTTCTTACGGTTTTCAGGTTGACTTTGGCCATGGGGAAAGAGCCCTAAAAATACGGAAAGCCATTGAGCAGGCGAAGCATCCAGGCATCTGGAAAAATTGGTTTACTTTGCTGCTCCATGAAGAAGCTATCGGTGGTGATCACGGTGATGAACGAAGAAGAAAACGTTCCCCTGCTCACAGAAAAATTGCGGCAAGCCCTCCTAAACATCGACCACGAAGTGATTTATGTGGACGACGGCAGCACCGACCGCACGGTGGCGGTCATCCAGGAAACAGCCTATTCCAGTGTGAAACTGTTGGAATTGGCCAAAAACTACGGTCAAAGTACCGCCATGTCGGCCGGCATTCATGCCGCTGAAGGGGAGTACATTGTAACCATGGATGGCGACTTGCAAAACGATCCGGCCGATATTCCCAAGCTGCTCGACATGATCGAAAACGGCCCCTACGACATGGTGGCCGGTCGACGGGCCAACCGGCAGGACGGCATGGTGATGCGCCTTATACCCAGTAGAATCGCCAACTACCTCATTCGCAACCTCACGGGGGTGAAGATGAAGGACTACGGATGTTCGCTGCGGGTCTACACCCGATCCATTGCGAAAAACCTTGGCTTGTATGGAGAGTTGCACCGTTTCATTCCGGTGTTGGCCAAATTGCAAGGTGCCCGCATGACCCAGGTGGATGTGCAACACCACGCCCGGCAATTCGGCGAATCGAAATACGGCATCAGCCGTACCTTGAAGGTGATCACCGATTTGATGCTGGTGTTGTTTTTTCAGAAGTACCTGCAAAAGCCCATGCACATTTTTGGCTTGGCGGGCTTTGGTGCCTTTTCCTTGGGCATCCTCATCAATCTATACTTGCTGGTGGTGAAGCTATTGGGCAACGACATTGGCGACCGGCCCTTGTTGATTTTAGGCCTCATGCTGGTGTTGGGCGGTATTCAGTTGATTACCATTGGTATCATCATGGAGATTTTGATGCGGACCTACTTCGAGTCCCAGAGCAAGCATCCTTACCAAATCAGAAATACCTTCGTTGGCAAGTAAACGGGTTCAACGGGCGGCCAAGTTTTTCCTGAAACTCGCCGTTGCAGGTGTTGCCATCTATTTTGTGTTTACCCAACTGGAATGGGAAGACCTCAAGGGGTTGTACCAGCAGTTGAAGTGGCCCTACCTCTTGCCGGCTGCGCTGCTCTTTGCTTCGAGCAAAGCTGTGTCGGCGGTGCGCCTCAATCGTTTCTTCAAGGCGAAACAGCTGGTGGTTTCCGAAGCCATCAACCTGCGGCTCTACCTCCTGGGCATGTTCTACAATTTGTTTTTACCCGGCGGTATCGGTGGCGATGGCTACAAAGTCTACTGGCTCAACAAGCGCTACAAAACACCGGTGAAAGATTTGGTGTGGGCCTCGTTGCACGATCGGCTCAACGGGTTGTTTGGCCTCGTCGTGTTGGCCACGGTTTGCCTGGCGGTGTTGGTAGAAGAAAGCACCTGGCGCTTGCTGCTGGTAGCCACTTTGCCGCTGCTGTATGGCGCCTATTACCTGGGCCTCAAATGGTTTTTCAAAGATTTTGTGCCTGTTTTCTGGCGGTCGAACCTATTGTCGTTGGGCGTGCAAGGCTTGCAAGTGGCGTGTGCCTATTTGTTGCTCCTTGCTTTAGGGGTGGAAGAAGGCTTGCCGGCCTACTTGCTGTTGTTTCTGCTCTCGTCCATCATTGCCATTGTACCCGTTACTCCCGGAGCCATCGGCTTGCGCGAAGTGGTGGCCCTGTTCGGGGCCGACTTGCTGCTGATTGACGATAAGGTATCGGTTTCGGTGAGTTTGGCATTCAACCTCATCACCATTCTGGTGTCCTTTTGTGGCATTTACTTCATGCTGCGGCCCAATAAAATCGCGCCCGGAGAAGACATCCTCCCCCTTCACCCGGAATAGCATTAGTGGTTTCACTTTCGCTTAAAAACTTACAGATCATTTTTCCCATACACTAAAGAACACGGGAAGCAATAAAAATACAAGGACCAGAACCAATTTTTGAATAATTTCGTTATTGCGTATATTGTAGGTTATCACGAAGATTCGTTGGTTAGACCATTTCAGAAATTGGGATGAAGGCAACAAGTACATACAAAAAGAAAAAGACTGTTTTCGAGCGGTTGTACACTTATTGGGAACAGACTTTTAGTATTTCTGGTCCATCCACTTTTTCGCCACACCAGGCACTTGCATTGCCAACTAATTCTGCCAATGACATTGGAAGAATTCGGAATTACTGGCAAGCGGTTGGAAATGGTATCAATGATGCTTTTCATCAACAAAGCGCTGAGGTTTCTAAAGAAGCTTTCGAAAGTGCATTGACGAAGGTTGCTTCACCGAATAATGCAACCGTAAAAACTTATCGGGCGAAAGCTCGTGAATTGGCAAAAGTTCAACATTCTGTTCTTGAACGCATTCAATCTGAAGAAACACTTGTCCCCCCTGATAAAGATTGATTCTTCATTGGCCTTAGGCCTAATGAAAATGTGCAACATCTAAACAATCATCTGTATTGGAAGGGAATCCACCCGACAAGAAAAAAAGAAGTTCCAAAAAAGATTTAAGCCAGTCCAAGTCCTCCTCAACCATAGCTTCAAGAACTGAAGAAAGCGTTTCGCTCGAATTTTTTGAAAGCTCTGGTCCCATTCCTGCTCCCAATCTTTTATTGGCATACGAAACCATACAACCCGGTTTTGCTGAACGTATACTGGTGATGGTCGAGAAAGAACAAGCGCACCGTATCGAATACGATCGCGTTGAGCAAGAGGCCACCCACAATCATATTCGCCGAGGGCACATAATGGCTTTTATCTTGGCCGCAATGCTTATGGTGGCGGGAGTCACCTTCGCCTTTACGGGCCATCCCGATATCTCAAAAATTATTTTTGGAGGCTCTATTGTTGGCGTTGCCGGGCTGTTTTTGGGATCCAGAATTTTGAAAGCCCTAATTCTTAAAAACAAAGGAAAGTAGTTTGATAACCGAGAGTTAACGCACCGCTACCTCATCTTCGTTTTTCACCCG